>JAABUZ0100000153.1_pt1 | contig 175443 bp, 152 predicted proteins | sample 5562091 | NCBI WGS metagenome assembly JAABUZ01 (sample SAMN12813069, study PRJNA571459) | rock metagenome | isolation source: Antarctica rocks | place: Antarctica: Victoria Land, Linnaeus Terrace sud | collected 2015-12-21 | reverse complement strand
TGTCTTAATTCTAATTTAATTCTATAAAATTTAAGAGAATAGATCAAGTTAAGAAAAAAGTGTTTAATTTAATTTAACAATTATACTAAAATTAAATTAAATACTTTTTTTTTAATTCAATCTATCTTCTTAGACTTTGTAGAGTTAAACTAGAGTTAAAACGCAAACTTGATTTTAAATTCGAATTTTATTAAGTTAATATCAAGAACTTAAACTAATTTTGTTGTATTAATATTTACTTATCTTATTTTATCTTATCTACGCGTTAATTCGATCGAACTAGCGTAGAATTTATACTAATTATATATAGTTAACGTAATTTCTTGCGCTAGTTCGATCAAATTAGTGCATTATATAATATTATATAATTAAATAAATTACATTAAGCGTTCAATATATCTTATATATTTAATCTATCTAATTAGACTAGAATTTTTGTTCGATCTTAGAATTAAAGTTAAGCAAATTAATCTATTTGAATTAAAATTTAATTTGTCGATTACGCTATTTCCGAATACTATATAGTTTTCTGTTATATATATATTCTCTAGTAGATTGAAATAGAAATATTCTATTTCTAATAATCTAAATAACTTTTACTTAATTGTAACAATTAAAGTATCTTATAGATATATTAATTTCGAATTAGATATCAATAATACAATTGCAAAATAAAAGATAATTAATTGTTTATTAATATAAGAGACAAATTCTTATAAACAATTTCTATTATATCTTCTATTATCTTCTATATTAAAGCAATTGCTTCTATTTTACTCTTATTTGTAATTATTATTTGCATAGTCTTGTCATTATTCGCGAGAAATATCTAGCAACAAAAATTAACAATAGAGAAAAATTAATTTCTAAGAGAAATTTTGCAAGCTTTGCGATATAAAATAGATAGTTTGTAATATTTTCTTCGACAATATCTTCGATATTTTCTACGTCTCTAGTTTAAATACTTTTTCTATCAAATTCAAAATATCTAACTATATAGATATATTCTTTATATCTATCTTGCTATTTAATATCTTAAATATATTTTTTATTTCGATTAATTAATTGTATATTAATTGAATAAGAACAACAATATCTAATTTAAATATTATATTTTAAAAATCTTATTCGACAAAGTTGTTTAAACAATTGCTCTATATTTCTAAGATACTACAACAAGTTTATATAGTTTTTAATTATTACTTTGTTAACTTTATTGTCTTTATATTCTTTATAATATTTAGTAATTGTTGTATATCTTTCTTAATAAATAGTAAAAATATCGAATTAAATAAAAGAAAGAAGAAAGAGAAGAAGAAAAGTTGTTTGTTGTTGTTTTGTTTAATAGCAAAACTTATAGAAAGATTGTAGTTAATAAAATTGTTCTTAATAGCAAGTGCAATAAATCTAGAGTCTATTAAAGAGATTCTTTTATATTTTCTAGAGTCTTTTTCTTCTATTAGTAGACAATATAGTAGACAAAATAAGTTTTATTGTTAGTGTTATTTTAGTTGCAACAATTCTATTGATAGAAGATAAATATTGTTAACTTAATTAAAGCTATCAATTATTAGAAATTAATAGATAAAATAGATAAAATAATAGATAAAATAATTGTCTATCTATCTATTTAACTATTAGAGATAAATATATAAGCAAATCGATTAATATAACAATTCTAATATTGGTGCTAGATCTAATTAGATAGAAATATCAAGTAGATCTTATATATTATAGTAATTTGTAACATTTTTTTTCGAATAATAAAAGCAAAAAAAGTATATTAATAATTAAATTCTTGTTAAAACTAGTTTTAATAATAAGAATTAAAAACTCTTAAAGACAATTAATTGTATAAATAGTTTTAATTTACTTTTCTTGCTTATTTAAACTTGTTATTTTCTTTATATATATAGTAATTTGTTTTATAAATAGATTTTTAAACTTAATATTTGTTAGAATTATCGAAATATTTGTTGTTTTTTTCTTAATTGTTTTTAAGCAATTTGTTCGAAAATAATAATATTAAATTTGTTGTTCTTTAACTTTGTAAATTTACAAGAATAGAATAATTTATTGCTCTTTAAAAAAATATTTGTAAATATAATGATTAAATTAAAAAAAATTAAGAGATTAAATATAGAAGTAATTAAATTGTTTAAATATATAAATAATCGATTGTATATACTAATATCTAAAATAAATATATATAGTCTTTTGAAAAATTGCAAATTAATAGATATTATAATATATAAATTAATTGTCGAATTAGATTATAATATTACTTTTCTAATTTAATTTAATATTAAGATCGAATTGTAACAATTTTTTGAAATCGAATTGCTTAAAATAGTTTAACGTACTTTGTGCTAAACTACTTATAGTAATTGATTAAACTATTTTAAGCAATTCGATTCTTCGAATTTTTTTTAATTCGAATCTTAGTATTTGTATATAAAATTTCCGAATTAGTGCAATTAGTCTAATAATATATAGAATTAATTTAAAATTAACAAATAATTTGTACATAATTAAACTAATTATTATATTATATTTTTAAAATATAGATATACAATATAAAGAGAATAAACAAGTTAAATAATATTTTTTTTTATATTATTTACAACTTGTTAGCAATTTAAATTACAATATATTATAAAAAAAAATTAAACTTTTAAATTATAATAATATTAATATATTAATATAAGATATTGTTAAGATATTGTTAGACTAATTATTAGATTAAAATATAATATTATCTTTCTAATTTAATTTAATATTAAGATCGAATCTAAATTAACTATTAAATTAAATTATAATATTATCTCTTTAATTTAATTTAATATTAAAGCTAAATTGCAATAATTTTTTAGAATTAAATTGCTTAAAGTAGTTTAACGCGTCTTGCGCTAAGCTACTTATAGTAATCGACTAAATTACTTTAAGCAATTTAATTCTTCGAATTTTTTTTAATTTAAATCTAGAAATACGCATTTTATTAGAAAAAAAATAACTTTTTTAAATTTATTGTTAAACAATATAAAATATAATATAATTATTAAATCGAATTAAATACATTTTTTTTAATTTAATTTACTCTCTTAAGTTTTGTAGAATTAAATTAGAATTAAAACGCAAATTCGATCTTAGAATCAAATTTTGTCAAATTAATATTAAAAATTTAAACTAATTTTGTTGTGTTAGTATTAATTTATCTCATTTTATTTTATATTATTTTATTTATGCGTTAACTCGATTAAATTAGCGTAGAGTTTATATTAATCTTATATAGTTAACGCGTTATATAATATTATATAATTGAATAAATTAATGTAATTGTTAGATCGAATCGAACACTTTTTTCTTAACTTGATTCATTCTCTTGAGTCTCGTAGAGTTAAATTAGAATTAAGGCGCGAATTCAATTCTAGAATTGAGTTTCGTCAAGTTAATGCCAAGAACTTAAGCTAACTTCGTCGCGTTAGCATTCGCTTATTTTATTTTATCTTATTTACGCGCTAACTTAATTAAACTAGCGCAAGAATTTACGCTAATCATATGCGATTAACGTAGATCTTGCGCTAGCTTAATTAAGTTAGCGCGTTACGTAACGTCACGTAATCGAATAAATTAAGTTAAACACTTAATGCGCATTCTTCGTTCGTTTCACTCTATTAAACTAGAAAATTTGCCTAATTCTAGAATTAAAGTTGAGCGAATTAACTCGATCGAGTTGAAACTTAATCTAACGATCACACTAGAATAAATTGAATTAAATACTTAATATATATTTTTTGTTTATTCTATTCTATTAAACTAGAAAATTTGTCTAATTTTAGAATTAGAATTGAATAGATTAACTCAATTCAACAATTATACTAATAAAATATACATAAATCTTAAAAAGTTACAAGCAATTAAAGAATAAAAATTATCTATTAATATTAAAAAAGTTTAATTTTTTCTAGATTTTATAAACTACAACAAAAAGTTTATTAAAAACTATTTTGTTACTACAATATTATTAATAGATTTTACAAAAAAAAACGTTATAAATATAGAGATTAACAAAAAAAAATTAGAATTTTAAGCTAAAATATTTAAAAAAATTAGTATTAAAAATATACAATTTACAATTATTAAATAGAATTTAAATTAATATATTAGATCTAACTATTAATATATATTTTAATTAAAAATATTAAAATATATAGTATTTTATAATATATTTTTTAAGAAAACTTTTGTTAATTGAACAAAATTATAATATTTACAACAAAAAACTATTTGCTATTGTAATTTTTTAAAATTATAAAAAATATATATTAAAAAATTATTAGAATTTAGAATTTTTATAGATTATAAGAATTTTTTGTATTTTATTATTATTAAACAGTTTAATAGAAAATTAATATAATAATTAAAGTAACTCGAACAATACAAGTTTAAAATATAGTATATATTAGACAAAAATAACAATAGAGCAAACGCATTTAATAGAAAAAATAATTATATAAAAATCAAAAAATTGTTTAACTACAATATATTTAAGATTAACAAAAACAAATTACTATTATTTAATAAGTATAAACTAAATACTATTTTACAAATATTTAGAAACAATAAGAAAGAGTTTTTAGTAAAAAAAGAAAAATTTTAGATATTTATTAACAAAATCGACAAATATATAAAAGAATACTATAATAAATTATTACAAAAATATTCGAAAATAATTAAAATTTTTTAATTTTTATATTAGTATTGTTAGTTTTTTCAAATAAGACAAACTATTAAAATATATATTAAATAATATTTTAGCTATTAGTAGAACAAATATAATATATATACAAGTTATAGCAAAATTTAATATTAGAAACTATTTAAATTGCTATAAAATAAAATTACAATAAAATTTATTATTAAATTATTTAAGTCGACAAATTTAGCAACTAAAAATAGATATAATTTAATATTAATAATAGTTAATAAACTTATTAAATATTTATATATTATTATATATAAGAAGAAATTTATAGTAGAATAGCTAAAATATATTAAATTAAATTAATTTATACAATATTACAATATATTTAAAAAACTAATTAGTAATAGAAATAAACTTTTTATATCTAATTATTAAAAAATATTTCTATCAATATTAGAAACAAAACTTAAAATATCTATTATCTATTATTTGATTATAGATAGTTAAATAGAGCAAACAAATTAGAATTTAAAACAATATCTAAAATATTATATTAACAATATTTATAGCAATTAAATATTATTTCTATCTATAATTTAGCTAATATTAAATACAAAGATTTTAAATATTACTAAAATAATTTTATTTTTTGTTAATTATAATAAAAAACTTAATTTTTTTAAAAAAAAACAAAAATATCTATCAATTTAGTTAGTTATCAAAAAAATAGCAATATTGAAAAAAATATACAACAATATTTTAAAAATATAGAAAAAGTCGATTAAGTATTAGAATAAAAAATAAAAAACAATATCTTAGTTAAAAAAAACATATAAAATATACTTTTTTATAAAAAAAATTAAAACAAAAAAGTTAAGCAAGAAATTATTCTATATTAAAATTAAATTGTTTTTTGTTAAAAATAAATAAAAATTAATTAATTATAAACTCGATTTATTTAAGAATGTTAAAGTATTTTTAGTATTTTATATTTTATTGTTAAAATTAGCAAATTTAACTATATTTTATAGAATATATTTTATTTCTATTTATAGAAAAAGAAACAATATAAAATTGAGAAAATTCTATAATAGAAAAATTAGAAATATCTTATTAAGTAAAAAAAAAATTTATTTTCAAAAATATATAAAAATTATTTAAGAATCTAAAAAAGTATTTTGACAAATTGCAACAATTTTGTTAGCAACAAAATTATTTATAAAAGTTAACAAAATATTAGAAAACAAAAAAGCAAATAGTAAAAAATTAATAATAGTATTGAATAGAATTTCGAACATTTTTTCAATATACTTGATCTCTTTTTTGTTTTTCACGATTTTTAGAATATTTTTCGATTTTGTATTATCTATATTTTTTAAACAATAAAGTTAATATTTTTTTTGTTTAATTTTTTGCGTAGTTCTTAGATACAATTCTATTATTTTATTTTTTAGCTTTTTAGCTTTCTAAATAGTTTTATCTATTTTTTGATAGTTAGAAGTTAGATTAAATTTTCGATTCTTTTAATAATATTTTTTATATTTAAGATATTCTTTATTTATTTAACAAAAGATATTAAATAAAATGTAGACTTAACAAAGATATATTATAAGAAAAATATATTTATAGCGACAATTAGCAACAAAATTGCAACGTTATTTAATAATTAGCTTAATTAATATAATAAAAAAGAATAAATAATTTCGAAACAAAAAAATTTAAAAAGAGAAAATAGTATTATAAGTTGCATACTAATAAATACTATCTACAACGCATTACTTTTTATAAAATAATTAAAAAGAAAAAATCTACTAATAGAATTAAAATAATTAAAATAGTTTGATTTTTAAATATCTTAAATTCGAAATTAAGATAATTAAGATAATTAGTATTTTAAATATTTTAAATATCTAAAACTTTAAATAATAAAAAGATATATAGCTTTCGAACGCAACTTTCTTATAAATTGTATTTAACTTATTTTAAGTCTTTACTTATTGTTACTTTAATGTATTAAATTATTTGTAAAAATTTATTAAATATAAGATTATTTATAGTTGCAATTCTTGTTATTAAGTAATTGCTTATATTGTCTAAAGACGTTTACAAATCTCTTCGATAATATAATTCTCTCTAATATTCTTTTACAAAAGTATTAGCGTAATATCGAATTGTTTAAAGTAGTTTAACACGCTTTGTATTAAACTACTTATAATAATCAGTTAAACTACTTTAAGCAATTTGATTCTTCAAATTTTTTTTAATTCGAATCTTAATATTTATATATAATATTTTCGAATTAGCGCAATTAGTCTAGATATTGTTAATTAATTGTTGTTAAATAGAATTTTATATTAACTAAAAATAATATATATTTATATATAAATATAAACAAAAAAATCGATATTTACGCGTTTCTCGATCTAGATATATAATAAAGATGCTCGAGTTCTACAATATTATAGATTATTATTTAACTTAAGACAATATTTTCTGTTGCAATACAAGTTAAATGGTTAGTCTAATTATAGTTGCGGATCAAACCCTAATATGATAATATCACACTTGTTTTAGGGTAATCCTGGCTGGAAGCTTGGCAAGAATTGCACTGATATAATCCTTGGCTACTCTAGGAGATTGGGGATTGGTGCCAGAGCAAGTCCTTCCTCGAGTACTTTCGTCGAATCCGATTCAGGGTCTACTCTAAGGACATGTTTGTCAGCGAGCGTTCCCTAAATAGGACACACGATAACGACCTGACGGCTTTGCGATCCTGCCCACGCATAGCTTTCACGTCCTCGGTACCCAATCATCGATGCGAGCTTGGGCACGAGCGGCTTCGATAAGCCACGTCGGATGCACGAAAGTCGCTGGCATGATTGGGATCTGCTTGGGCTTCGGAGCCGCACTCGTGACTGCCATCCCTCTCTCTGGCCGCTGCGATGATTGCAAATCTTTGGCTGCCATCTTCGGCACCAAGGCGCAAGGCTTTACTGGGAGTTGAAGCCTATCGAGTCTCAGGGACAAGCAGAAGGAGCAATCCTCAATCCGTCAGCCTCGACTGACCACCGCCCCGCGCACCATGCGCGGTTCGCCACTTGTGTGCCGTGTCCTTGACCGCCCCTCCTTCCCCACCACTTTATACAGCGTTCGGTGAGCGTGAGAGGACCGATAGAGCAGGATACAGTCACGAAGATAGTAACCTCTTGCCGCTCAGACGAGGATGGCTTCCCCAGTGTCCATTGGGGATTTGATGATGCTCAGCTCGCTCGCATGGAAGATCGGATCCGCCTTCACCTCGGGCAGAGCAGGAGCGCCAGCAGAGTTTCAAGAGGTCGAGAGTGAGCTTGGAAGTGTCAAGACTTCCCTTGGCGTCCTCCTAGACACTCTGAATGGGGACCATAGCATCTTGTCGCGAGCTGATAAGCGCACCAACGAAGGCCTGGGCACGATATTGGCAAGCTGCTCTATGGTTGGTGTTCATATCTTCTCTCCTGTATCAGTTGCGAATGCTAATACGCATATTAGACGTTGAAGAATCTGGAGTCCCTGGTCAATAAATATCAAGAGGTTCGCAAGACAGAAAGAAGCCATGACGTCGCTGCTCCACGTGTCTGGAGAGGAAGCGTCGTCCGCAACTACAAGAAACTCCTATGGACGTCGGAAGGAGGCAACATCCAAACCCTTCGAGACATGCTTCAAATGCATGTTGGGTCGATCAACATCATGATCAATGCGCTTCACAGGTACGTGATAGGGTCAAAGGGGGGTATCGACGGAATATCGGGACTTAGCTGATCGGCGCATAGCCAATCCTCGGCCCGGCTTGAGAAGGTGATCCACCCCATGGCTGACAAGATCGAGGGAATACACAATACAGTCATGGGCAGCATGGACGTCAAGATTGCAGAAATGCACAGTCTGATCATCGCGATGTCTAGCACGGGCACTTCCCCATTGCTTCGTCCGCTCTCGAGGAGAGATACGCTCATCAGCGAAGCCGACACTTTGGTGCTAGAGCAGAATACCGTTACTACTTCAGCTACGAACAAGCAGTGGGCCAAGTCCAACAGTATCTCTTCTGTTACTGGACGAAAGTCTAGTCCGCAGCGCGACGAGAGTCTGGGCCTGCAGAAACATCGACATACAAGCAGTGGCAGCTCCTCCAGATCGAACTTTCCAAAGTCTGGGGCGTCTTCGCCATTATCTACTTCTTACGAAACGCCGCCCTTGATATTTGCAGACTCTGAGCTTGCTACTGACCAATTCAAGACCTCTCAATCTCCAAAGGAAGCTAGTGCGATACCCGCGTTGGAACTTCCGCAACCTGCCCTTAGCCCAGCGGACCTGGGCTCACAACTAACATTGCCCTCAGCTTCGCTTGTGCCTACACAATATTCCCGCGACAGCGGATTTGGCTTTTTCCCCGATGAAATGGAGGCCGTGGAGGATCGACAGCCAGCTCGAAAAGCATCCACCGCGAGTCAACATGAGATGTTTGAGCACGCTGTGCTTGATAATGCCGTAACACTATTTAAAGGGTACTTGATCTCTAGAGGACGTCGACAAACTACATGGCTAAGAATCTGTACAGTGTCGGCATTTCCGTGGACTACATCCAGCGGAACAATAGTGATGAAAGCTTGGAACAACAGACATCGAAAGTCGTCCAGGTAATGAAAGATTGCACCATCAGCATTGTGACGAAGATGCGATCCAACTCCGTAGGTCGGATACGACATGTCACCAGTGTTTGGGCAATGAGTGATGACAGGACCGTTCGACTGCAGCAGCAATGTGGGTGTCAGTCGTCTCCCACAGCTAATTACGGTATGCTGACCGTATTGACAGTGGACGATGACACAGAGATTATCCCCTACACGGTATGGGGCAAAACCACGAGTGTCGTTCTTCGCGTACCCACCGAGCTCAGATACCATGACATTGACCTTTTCGATAAGCCCCTGTCCACCGCCAAGACATCTTGGGTCAATTATCACTTTCGGGATGACCAGGGATCAATGACTTTTCAATCGGCTCTAATGTGGAAACGCCTGCTATACTCCTTTCGTACGCGACGCACCATGCTGTCTCACGAAGGGTTTGTGATGTCCACCTTCTCTTTCCAAGAGCAGCTGTGCGGGCTCGAGAACCTTCGCCTGTGGCGCGATGACGAAGCCGGCTCTACCATTGCCATGATACAATACTCACCAAGATTCCACGAAGGGTATTTCTCGTTCCGCCTTAGTGGGCCGGGGACGATCGCCAAAGCTGTCGACGATGGGGAGAGATGGGTAAAGATCAAGGGGCTGAACATTGTCATAGAGCCCAAGTGCGTTTCAGTGACTACCTCACCTAATCCATCAAGTCCGGACGGTGGTAGTAGAAGCAAGAAAACGGAGCCGAAGAATATCAGGGCGATCAGAGTGGACTTTTCGAGCTCGGAAGAGAAGTACAAGTTCTTGGAAGTCTGTGGGAGGGCAAAGGGAGGTTGATGATGCCTCGCTTGGTTGATCGTCGAGTGTGGGCCTGCTTCGACGAAAAAAACCAGGCTCTGGCCGGCTTAGACTGTGGGTCTAGCTAGATGCGGACAATCTGGTACACCGATGCTCATGGCCATTGACGGCACTCGTTTGCAGTCAGTCAGCTATCGAAGTCAAGCTATGCACAGAAAACCTTTTCGAAGACAAAAACAAAGAGCTTGGTGGCTCCCGCGACTGGAGCTTTGACTTCGGCTCGCACAGGGGACTACCTACCGCCAAGCTTCGATTGTCAACGAAGCTCACTAACACGGCACTGGCAGGGTTCGGTTTCTGGGGCCAACATTCCTGTGGCACTTTCGAGAAGATGTTGACGAGATGGCTATCTTCTGCGCTACCAACGATAATCCATGACAGCAGACTTCAACAACCAGATCGAATCGCAAAACCAAGTACGCCACGCGCATCGACGCCTCAGATGAACGGACGGATCATGCCAAGAGACAATGCCCAATCTTGGCCACGCCAGGGAAAAGTCCAGATCGAGACCTCGGTCATATGGCAACCGGGCTATCTTGGCTTTTCACATCGACGTGTATTGACGGCCAGAGAGACCATCCTTCGAAGGATTATGACGAATAATGAAGCATGAATAGTGGATGAGATACGATCACAGCGACCAGGATCCCTTATTGATGGATGGTAATGTTATGCGAGGCAAATGACGGACTACGTAGCCTTCACTACATCTTGACGAATCCCTCAATGACAATGCATACCTTCGGAGTGTAAGTTTCAGGACCGCGGGACAGGTGAGCCGAAAGGAGACATTTCAGAGTATCACCACACCACTCCTTCCCCTACTACATCATAACAGAAGAGTACGCTGTGTGTATGAAATTACCCATGCAAACATCACGGCATCTCCCATTCTAAAGATACCCACCTAACACCTCACCCCTTCTTCATTCCTCGCTGCGGAATGTTCAGCTACCGACCCAGCTGCCTACGAACTTTACCCAATCAGAATACGTCAAATTCGATCTCAATACTGCAGCGAGCGGGCGAGCGATAGCACTCTCTGACGACCCTCAAACTTTGCACCCGTCGTGTTCCTTTCTTCGAGAGATCTTTTCGGTTGTCGAATGATGCTGGTGCAGCGTCGCTCTTCGCTGTAACGTCATTGTCTTCAGTCTTTCTCAACCATATCACTTTCTTTCCGTCTCAAGCCCTATTCCCAGGTCGGAAAACACGCCCAATACACAGCTCGCGCGCGGATGGTAGCACACACTGCCAACCATCAACCTCTCAACCCGTCATTCTCCTTCCTTCAGTCGGCCCTTGAATGCGGCATCTAGCCCGTGTCGCCATCGGACTGCATATAAAAGCAATTTCCGTCCCCCCATCCACCGTCTACATCCCAACACGATTCTATACCCTTCTTCTCTTCCTCAAAGATCTGTTGTCGTTGTCATCAACCCTATCCGACACAGTATTGCCCTCCCCTAAAACCCTCCCTTCGCAATGGTTGTACCATCCCACCAGCGTCTGAGTTGCGCACTCGGTCTCGGTCTGCTTCTTCTTGGTGTAGTGACCAGCAGCACTCCCATCCAAAGTAAACCCCACCTCGGCTGAAAACCCCTCGCCCGCGTGGTGGGCGACGCAGCGCGGAGGGCCAAGCGCAGGGATCGCGTATTTGGCAGGGGGGCGATGGGTATGGTGGAGAGGGATTATATGTGGAATACGCTGGGGATAAGGGACTGGATTGTTAGGGGAGGGCATTTGGTGGATGATTGGATTGAGTCGAGCTGTTTGAGTGGTATGTCTCTTGTTTTTGGTGGGGGGAGGGGAATTGATACTAATTGAGAGACAGGTCTAAGTGCACCGGCGCCTTGTCCGGGGGAGTTTCCGGACTGTGGGGCTGGGTATTTGTAAGGGAGAGGGGATGAGGAAGGAGATTGCTTGCTGAGCTTGAGGTGGTGGTGATGCTGCTGGTGGTTTGGGGTAGCTTCTAGGGGATAGATATGTTATACCTTTCCCGTTTGTCGAGTACTCAGTGGCGACAGGGTGACGGATGCTGCGTGACCAGAGTCGAATTTCCTTATTCTCCCCACGCTCGGTTTTTGTAAGCATGTTAGTCCTGGGGAACTGTTTCTGGTCCCGCATTGTCTTAGAGGTAGACCGAAATGTCTTGCACTAAGGCTCAACTTGTAGCACATATACAATATGCACCACATGCGGAGGTCGTCCCCGTTCCCGTCTACTCCACCGCCCGGAATTTCACCTCATCATGACAGACAAGATGGATCGTAAACTCATCGCTGAAGTCCTCTGTCGATCCACGCCCCTTCCCCAACCGCATCACATCGTCGACACTGCCAAAGCTCCACCATGTCCACTCATTGTTTGGGAAGCGCAAGATGTACTCGCTACCGGGCTGCAATTGCTCTAGACCATGTTTCATACTGAGGCTCCGTTTCTCGACATGTGGAATCTCTGGGTGAAGGCACAAGGAATCCTCCCGCTCATACAGTCCATCGTCATAGATATCAATCTGATCAGGGGCCACGCGGTTTTGGGTCTTTGCGTCGATAATTTCGATGTCGCTGTTCATGCGGATTGCGTCGCCTCGCTGTGCCAGCGCTGTGAATGGTTGCGAAGCGTGGGAGGTGAACGTGGTTGAGAAATTCAATTGCGGATTGCCGGAAAGCGATAGCGTTGTGGACGCGGCGAGCGAGACGTCCACTTGCGGTGGCTTGGGCGTATTGTCCTGGCAAGAGAATGATACCGAGTTGCTTGGTGAGCAATGCAGTGGCGGTGACTGTGTAGGTGGAAGATCTCCGTGAGCGTTAAGGTAGTCCAAGCATTCCTTGACCGAGGTATAGCTCCGCCAATTCAAGTCCCAAGGGCTACATCGTATGGTGTACTCTCTGTGCGGCCGCAGGTGGCTTGTATCGAAGCCTAGTTCGTACTCCCTCGGTTTCGTAGCGGAGGTAAAGGTCACGTAGTCAGCCCTGTTGTTGTTCAAAACTATTGGAGACGGTTTCTTCGGCTCCGTTCCTTTGCTTTCGGAATCTTCGTCTCTGCTTTTGTTGAAGATGGGGATCCTTTCACCGGAGACCTTGTCGATGCATTCGATGATCCCGGATTGAAGCAGATAGTCAAGGCTAATGTCGAGATCGTTGGCATTTTTAGCGACAGTAACTGATCGCTCATTGTGGAGGGTAAGGAGGACGACTAGACTGAAGCGGGTTTGCCGTGAAAGATCGCAGGTCCTAGGATCTACGCGGAGACGGACGTCAATTGTCGGTTGCGACGTAGCCATACTCGGGAGTCGAGTACTAATAAGGCCCAATAATTATACTCAGGGAAGGAGGATTGAAGGCTGCCCGTGCTACAACTGTGTCGTAATAAAGTAGATGAAACAAAGCTGTCAAGCTATCATACATGTCTACTCCATGAGGTCTATTGTAGGTGATTGTGGCATTCCCTGGTGACTAGTGTAGCAACAAGTGACAAAAAATGCATTTTCGATGCATCGAGCAAAGTGGAATTATCTCCTCGACTGTGCCTCGAACTGTATTGTTCCAGCACATGCGAACTCGAAAATCGATTGCTGTAAGTCCTGAGTCGAGTCTATTGATAGTCTACTTTAGGCGCCCCGAATATGTCAGCCCTACCTGACGTGACATCATATTAGAGAAGGAGTAAGGATCCCTTGGCGCTGTGGCTGCGCGAGCTCGATGAAGTTGGAAGTTACGGGGTATTAGCGGTTACAGGTCTATCTGGAATCCTTGGCCCTCAAAACGACTTCCCCCCCCCCCACCATATATACACCATTAACGAAAACAAAATTGAAGCTTAGAAAATTTATATGTATATACAGTATATAACAATCTATCTCAATACTAAATTTGAGACGTTCTTAAAAAACAATTGAAGTCTCTATATAGAATTTAAGTAATTGTCAATGCTTGGCGATACAGGCAACCTTTCTGGGCACTCTCCTTCTTAATTATCATCGTCAACCTCTCTGGTAATTATACTCCTCTTCCTGGGGAAACTACTCTTTCGTGAATTAATAGAAACGAAGAAGAGATATAGTCCTTCGCAAAGACAGTAACGAGTACGAACATGTGAAAGTCTTACTTACCAATAGCATAAATATCCACTTCAATAGCAACAACAAGAACAAGAAGCTATCTTGAATATCGAGCTCATTGAGAGAGAAGTAGAAAACGAAGTTATCCACATACAAACATAGGTATTATTGAATCGAGAGATGTCTACCATAGTTGTATAGATTTGAGAGAAGCATTAGTTAGGAAACGCATCTCGAGTTTTGCGCATTCTTTGAAGCAAAAAATACGTATCAGCGATGAGAGCAGTCTCTAGACCGTCAGTAGACCCTGACCTTTGTCTCTCACATAACAGTTTCAGCTGTACTAAAGTAACACAACAATACTGGGTAGTAGAGCCCTGCGTGACAGGGGGAGATGGAAGGGGGCAGTACTTGGCCGTTTGCCATACTATATAGTATGGTGACCCCGCCCACTACACTTCCCACCTTCTTTGACCCGCCCTCCCGCTTCTTTTGCTCCTGCCGAGGGAGTCAGGCGGCGTCGAAGTAGTCCTGGTAATCTTTTCGGTGGTTTTATGCTAGTGCTGCGAGGTGATCGGTGGTTCAAACACCTCTTGCATGCATAAAACTTGCTTGTATTTTGAGTCCCTCAACGAGTAGCTCATATACTAAGCGAATTAGAGCACTCTAGAATTGCAGGAGTAATAGAATAGGGGTATTGTAGGGAAGACAAGCTCGGCTTGTGAGTCCGATGAGGCGCCATACGTCGGTTGTAGTTGTGTGTCTGCTTCTGCGTATAATACAAAACTGACGATAGCCCAAAACAGTTACAAAAGCTCCAAGGGAAATAAACGAACTGGAGGAAACCAGACATTGGCCCTCTCAACTACCACCCCAACAACAACCCGTTCCTTCACCCGGTCGCCAGCTTCTTCAACCCCGTGATATCACCATTAAAGCGATCCGCATCCCCGCCATACGCATACGTATCCGCATACTGCCAAATCGTCTGATAACCCCACCCTCCCGGGATCGTCCCGGGCGTCGCACTGCCATACCTCGCCAGCACAAGCGGGCATGTGGTGCTGAACCGATTCGAGTTCCCCGTGCAGGTCGTCCACCAGTCGTTGGTGCTATAGATCATCGGGTAGCGCGTCGTGCGGGCATGGTACGTGGCCACGAAATCTGCGATCCAGGCGACCATGGCGGCGGGGCTGAGGCCGTAGCAGGTTGCGCCCGAAGGATTGTATTCGATATCGAGCATGCCGGGGAGGGTCCTGCCGTCGGGGGACCAGCCGCCGCCGTGGGCGAGGAAGAAGGTTGCTTGTGTGGCGCCGGTGCTGGCGGAGGGGTGGGCAAAGTGGTAGCCGCCGCGGAGGAGGGAGGCGCTGGTGGCGCCGGTGTAGTGCGCGGAGAAAGAGGGGTCGATGTAGCTGGTGCCTTCGGTGGCCTGTGGGGAGGGGTGTTAGTCTTGGCGGTGGGGGTAGGGGAGGGGGGTGGGTGGGACCTTGATGATGACGAAGCGGGCACCGTTGCGGTAGGCCGAGGCGAAGTCGACGTTGGGTTGGTAGTTGGAGATGTCGAAGCCTTGGACCGTGCCGACGCGTGGCTCAAGCGGGGCGGGTGCAGCGCTTGCGGCCAGGAGGAAGGCAAGAGGTGGAGCGAAGGAGAGCTTCATCCTCGGTGCGGAGATTGACTGAGCTTAAAAATCTGGTGGAAAGCTTGATGACCAGAGTTGCAATGGACCCGCTGTTCTTGAAAAGCGATGAATGATGGTGTACGGACCATGATGCGAACGAGGCCATACTATATAGTCGAACATTATCCTCACGTCCGGCCTCAGGAGAAATCGTGATATTGACGAAATGAATCGAGGATCGACTAGCCGACGTCAGGCACAGGGCGTTGAAACAATCCGCCCTCTTGGCATCGTCAGTCCGCTTTGGGGGCGGAAGCTGCGCCGCGGGGAAGCGAAGGGCCGTTGGATGTCGGCCACTCGCGAGAAGCGCCTCAAGACACAAGCATAGTCGTGACCTGGTCCCAGCAGAACCGATCGAGTCCATGTATAGCACGTGTGAGTTTACTTGGCTATGGTAGACGACAAGGAAGATCAGAGCGGATCGCCCCAAGTCACGCAGTTGGGGTATGGCAACACCACTGAAAGGAAATGTAAACCAGAAAGCGACGAGCAGAAACAAAGGGAGAACTTGTTCATAGGACGTAAGACTTACATCGCCTGATGAAGCAGTCGGTAGTGCAGACCTCCATCAAGAGCAAGATCTATAGTCTCAGGTCCACCAGGGCATTGGGATTGGGGGCCTGGGGCAAAGATTCTCGAAGACATTCGCACAGGCTCCCAAGCTCACTAAACTGCTAGCTTTACTCCTAATGAGCAATGAGCACCATACGTCGTTGGGGGCCCTGAAGAAAGCTCCGTCGTGATATGCTCGGCTAGATGATCACGTATCTTATGACCTCAGCGCTTTGATGATCCTGCTCAATAGGTTAGTTTCTGGGATGCGTTCGAAAGGCCCCATCTTCGATGTCACAGACAAGGGGCTTACCTTCGAAAGCCTTCCTGCAGAATCTTCTCATCTTGCGAGAAGATCAGTCGGTACCAACCTGGCTCTTCGGAATTCAATGCCTTCCCTCCTGTGATATAAACCTTATGCTCGAACAACCGTTTCGTCAAAGCCGCCTCTCTATCCCACTCATCGTCATCGGCAGATCGCGACACGTCTGGGAGAAAGGGCCGAAGATCAAGCCACAAGAAAAAGCCAGCATTGGCCCCGGGGTAGTATTTGATGCCCTCGTCATCGAACATCTTCCTAACCATCAGGATTCTCTTGGCCAGCTTGGCACAGCTTAGCATTAAGAAGTCATCCATCCATTTTTCGTCCTCCAGCATCGCGATAGCCAGTCGCTCCGTGATGTTTCCCGACCAATGGAACATGGATATCGTCCCCATCGCTTGGCGGAGATCAGCGTTTTTGGTGTACAGACATCCGAGTCTCATTCCTCCCGCAGCATTATCCTTGCTCATGCCATAGAGCAGATGCAAGTAGTCGGGATCAATATGCTTGTCTGTGTCGAAGGTAGAGATGGACTTGAATTTCGTGGCCTTGGGGTCTGGGATGTCGAAGACGGACAGTGCGTAGATCTCATCCACCAGAAGGTGGATCTTGTACTTTTCGCACAACTCCATGTACTGGATCAGAGCTTCCTGGGTATAGCAGCGTCCTAGTGGGTTGTGAGGGTGGCAAAGCATGAGGGCCTTGATGTTGCCGCCGGTGCGCTGGCTTTCCTGTATTGCTTCCTCATATTTATCTACGGCTGCAGATGAGAATTGATCTACGTCACCAAAAGATACGAATCGACATTTGACCCTGCATCATATTAGCTGCAACAATTTAAATTTGGTGTCATGATTCGAACTTCGCCTTTGCACCAAAGTCCGGTATGAAAGCTTGATAAATAGGCCGAGACAGCAATATCGCATCACCCTCATCGAAGATCGAGTAGCCTAGCATCTCGCATAAAGCTGTGACTCCATTTGCAAAGACGAAGTTGTCGGGTTCGAATGGTTGCAACGGGTAGAAATGGCGTGTCATATGCTTGGCCATAGCATTCCGCAGGCGGGGACTTGCCCAGGCTCCATGGCCGTAGCTGAAGTCTTTGGTTTCAAGCTGGAGCTAGATGGTGTTTCATTGAGTTCCTTATCATAGATTGTGGAAAGGTAATCGTACTTGCTCCTTTGCGAACTTTGCGCACTCATCAAGCATCAGGTACTGTATAGCAGCATTAGCCAACAGGTAAGAGAACGCGTTGCTCGATCGCATCAGACCCGCTTACATTCTCTGATGTCCCCAAATTGACAATCCCGTTGGGGTTTTTCTCTGCATCGTAAGAATCACCGAGTATTGCCTTCCATGTCTCGGCCAGTGCGCCGCCAGCTTGCAACTCCGAGCCTCTGGCTGAGAGAGAGGAGTTCTTTGAGTCGGTAGTCATTATCTTTCAGTTCATTAGAATTGATGGTCGTTGATTTGAAGCATTGCCGATTCTTTTCCGCAAACGTATGGCCTGGAAGTTTGTGGTGATACAAGATGATGTGAGAGTCAAGAACTTTGTTCCAGACTTCCCCTGCTAGCCTGTGCAACGTGTCATGGCACTGGGAGGGATTTTACTTGCATCGTTGCAACCTTGGCCGTTTCAACATAATTTTGCAAAGTGTCATGATCGCCGAGGTTGTAGCGTGCAGCCGATGACGTCGCTACTCAGTAGTGTTCTGTTAGTCCGGTATTATGTAAACGATCAAAGATCGTGGCATATGGAAGATCTAGAGACTGCTCTCATCGTTAATACGCATCTTGTGCTTGTGACACTTGTAAAGCTCGGGGCTCGTTTCCCAACTAATCAACCCCTCCTCTGCCGTCGAGCGAGTACTTTACTCACACCCCTATGCAATATCTAGGCTACAGATTTTTTCGGATAAACAGAAAAATAGGACATATTTCGCCCCAGAGATCTTCCAACAGTTGTACGGGGGTACTGCAACTGCTAAGGCCCTTGCTTGCATCATCCCTCCCCAGCCACCGCCTCAATAACACTATCCCCCGTCAAGCTCCCCTCCCGCGGCCCCTCAATCCCCACAACCCTCAACCCCACCCCCTCCAACAACACCCTCCACTGCTTCTCCGTCCTTTCCATGCCTCCAAACGCCATCATACTGATATCCATCATACACGCAAACGTTGAAGCGCCCACCTCCGGAAGTACGATATCGATGATGATGATTTTTGATAAGCCGGGCGTGAGGGCGGGGAGGGTGTTGAGCAGGATGTGGCGGCAGGCGGCGTCGGGCCAGTCGTGGAGGATGTGGCTGAGGAGGTAGATGTGTGCGCCTGTGGGGAGAGGGGGGTGTTAGTTGGTTGTGTATGGGGTTCAAGGGGTAGTGGGTGGGGCTGAGGTGAAGGGGAGGGGGGAAGTACCGTGGATGGGTTGAGGGGTGAAGAAGTCGTGAGCCATGGCTTCGATTCCCGCAACGGGCTCGCGGCCTGAGATTTCCTGGGGGAGGTCTTGCACGATGATGCGGCCTTGTAGATCGGGGCGTTGTTTGCGGATGGATGAAATTACGTTGCCGCGACCTCCACCGACGTCGACAAGGAGAACGTCTTGGTGGGCATCGTTTCGTAGTTGGAGAGGGTCGCACGCCTTCGGGAGGAGAGATAAGATGATGGCTTCCAAGCTGGGGGTCTGGAGCTGGGTCGCGGCCGTCATTGTGGCGCTGAATCTTGCGAGCTGCTCCGGACGATCTTGCATCCATTCGAAGAGGTTGAGATTGGTGTTGTTCGCATATTGGAACAGCGCATGGTGTCGGTCGCTTGGGTTCTGGTAGTCTAGAGAGGCGAGGAAGTCTGGCAGCTTGGGCATTATCACGGTGGTCTCGCTTCTGGTGTGGTCTTAGCTTCTTCACTATGAAGCCATTGAGGAGACTGGAAACACCTTCAGGCTATGAACTTACAAGCCACTAGCAAATGTGCAGAATGTCGGGTGCTTCAATGCTATAGAACGTCTGTTGTGCCGATATTCCTCTTCTCCCGCTTCGCTGAAGATGCCAATGCTGACAAGTATTCGCATCATGCGGACTTCCACTCGGTCAGCAATATTCCCATGACAAGATGACAACCCACGGTTGGACCATTCGTATGGGAGGGAGTTTTTGATGGGAGCACTCACTAGCCAAAAGCTTTTCCATGCCCACGAGAGAAGCGAGCCTTTCCGCTGTAACGGTTTCTTCATCACCAAGGACATTATAGACCTTCATTCGGAGGGCTGTTCTGAAAACTGCATGCGCAGCAGGCTAGATGACGTCAGTCTTGACTCAATTTAAGGGTCTTGAAGACCCGGTGCTCGATCATACCCATTTCGAAACCTCCAATACCGCTATCTCGGGGATCTCCAATGCCGCCACTAGCTCTTTGGCTGCCTCCAGTAGTCTCGAGCGCTCAATATGATCGGCAATGTTCGTATCAGCGGAACGTGACTGGCCGACGTCACCTTTTTTGTATTTGAGTCTTGCTGCATTCAGTGAGTCAATCAAAGTAGGGATCGCGTTCTCGTTACGACTTTGCTGTTCGACACGCCCAGGGAGAGCTATTCCGGAGACAAAATTTCCCATATTGAAGTACGGTGTGAGAAGCTGTCTCGGAACGTCTCTTTGCAAGAGAGTATAGTGATGTCGATGAATTTGTAGTTGTGTAGGAATGACAAAAGAATTTTGTGGATAATCTGTAAGGTGGAGCTGAAAGCTAGAAGACAAGAGCAACTCAGTGGTGAGATAAGTTCTGCTTTCAATACCAACGCCAGAGAATAGAACGATCTAAAGCGAGTCGAGACCATTAACAAGCCATATTCGGAGCTGGAAGCAAGGTGAGCAGCACTGGGAACTTTCAATCCGTTTTCAAGATATAGTCCTGTTCCTGGAGCCTCGGTTCTTAATGTAACAAGTGGTCCGTGCTTCTGACACTGTCGATGTGAATCTGCACGCACAACATGAATCGTGGGCGCATTGCAACAGTCTATGGCCGCTCCCAGGCGTAGCCAAGAGTACGTACGGGTGCAAATTTTTGTACAAGTTTTGAACGTCCCTCTTTGAACAAAGTCCTCTTCGATGCGAAACCAGGCGGTTCACTTTGTCTGAATTGCTGTCTTTGTCTCACCGTAACACGACATCGAGTACGACACCAGATAACCGAGGAATGGTACACGGAGTGCCTCGGGGGGAGAACATTGATGTGGCTACCCGTTCATGGTGTTATTGGTGCGCTTGCGTAGTATTTCCGAATCTAATACCCAGTGAATCTGCCACTGGATATGTTAGGCTTGATATTCTGCTGTATGCGTTCAGATATCGAGCTCGGTCGGATTTTCAAATGTCTGTTTGTTCTTTACTATAGTGGGGACGTTCGGTAAGGGAATCATGTGCTTATGGTATATACAATGTTCGGAGCCAGTTTTTCATTCAGCCGCTCTACCTCCACCCCTGATGTGTGTAAATAAGACCTTGGCATTAGTCTAGGGGGCAGAATTCAATGGTGAGATATCCCCTCACGGTTTGTCTTTATGACATGGGGACTCCACTCGTCCGCTCACTGCGTCGATCTTTTCTTTCCTCGGACGAGGAGGTGGTGGCACCTTCTTATGTGTAAGTGCAAATACGATGGGATTCATAATTCCTCATTGACGGTGTTCAGGTTCTTTCCGACATTGGTGACGGCAGCTGATGTGTCGACCGGATTTCGATAGCTGAGCTTTCGAGGCCCCTGTCCCTTGTTGTCTGTTGGCTGGTCGTTGCCTGGATCGATCGAGTTATGGCAGACCTGAATGAAAAGCGATTAGTAATCGTGATTGTTGATCGGCATTGATTTCTGCTGTCAGATATACCTTTCAGTCAGCTCTTCCACATTCTCATTCGGATGTATTCTTGACAAATGACCCCGAAAGTTGTCTCGCCGAGGCCAAATTTTGTCTGGATGATTGCAATCTTTACCTTGACAACGATAGGAGATTGAGTCGTTGCCTTGATAAATGCCGTGAACGCCCTTCTGATGTCTATTCAAGTCGGTTTGAGTCGCAAAACCACGATCATGGGTACATCCTGACACATCGCAGCGATAAAATCTGCTGCCAGTGGCATTCGAGTCGGTGCTTTGATGAACGTCGTGGACGTCTCTCTGGTGTCGATGCAGGTCGGATAGGCTGGCAAAGGCACGATCGTAAGTGCATTCTGGTATAGCACAACGGAAAAACCTGCTGCTTGTTGAGGGCTCTGGAGGCACAGAAGGCACGGAGAATGAGCTCCTTGTTGGTGTATATGATAGAGGGTTTATCTGCGCCCTGTCACTGGTGGTAGACATTGCATCCTTGGTGGAGCTGGTGGGGAGGTCAGGCGGCAAAGGATGCGATGCAGCTTGCAATGATCCTAAAACTTTGGAGTCAGCGTTCCGACTTTCAGTCAATTTATCAAGCCAAGCGGCGTGCCTCGACGATCCTGATATACTCAAACATTATAGACTCGAACATGGCACCTACCCACTGAGCTCACACGGCGTGCCGTGGCCTTTGGCGTATGCTTGTATGACGCAACTTTGCTCCAAGTCGGCATTGCGATGCTCTCCATGTGCTTTGCGACATGAACAGTAAGTTTTTTCCAATTGTTGCAATAATTGCCGCAGAACTTGCATGGTTCATCTTTCGGGATTTTGGCTGTCTCGTGCCGGCAAGCGTCTACGAGCTTCCATATTTGGTCGTCAGCATTAGGTGTGGTAGACGACTGGACGTCCTGGGATTTTGCCCTGGGCTCTGGCAACTTGTGTATGCCTAGAGACCTCATTTTTGGCTCCGGCATTTTGTGTTCACGAACGAGATGTTGAACAAAATTGTCCTTTCTGAAGCATTTGTGAGAGCAATCTTTCATGTTACAGGTCCACCATTCCAGTTGTCTATGTCGCTCGTTCTCGTGGCGGACCCAATCAGCTCTCCTCTTGAATGATCTTGGCTCCGAACACTCTTGAAAGGTACAAACGAACGGCTGAATGTCCTCTTGAACGTGTTTCGACCAGTCCGATGGCTTGGAGAATCTCTTTAATCGAAAGCACAGAGGGCACTCAAACTCGGCAGGAAACCTTTGGTTGGGCGGCACTGGATAGCCAGCAGGGAGAGCCAATGGCCCGACGATGATCTCACTCTTGTCGGAGTCGAGAAGCGGATATCCGGGAGAGTCAGTGGGCGGAGATTGATCTGCTCCTGCGGCCCTACAATTTCCTGAAGTCAGCATCCCCATTCTCAGTTGGTGGATTGACCGAAAAGACGTGTGTTTGGAGCGGACGCTGTTTGAGAAAGTCATCCAACTTACAGCGACGTCCAATGGTTGGGAGAGTGTGGAACATTCGTCGTCGTTGGATTGAGGGCAGTCTCAACCCATCGAGAATAGGTCTCTTGGTCAAGGCAGTGAGTCCTCGAAGGACAGTTTGCTTGCTGCCGCATTCTTGCATGGTTATCCTTCAGTTGGCTGAGTTTCTCATACCGACGGACCTGTTCCTGCGTCAACCGCTCAAGCAGGAACCCCAATATGCGAGGATAAGGACGTAGGATCTCATTTTTTAATTCTTCGTACCCGAGCGGACCCGTGTCCGGAAAACCTGATCTCGCGAGTTCGTCAATCCTCTTTGTTCTGGGGGAGCTTTGCGGCAAGGGATTAATTGATACAAATTGTGTCAATTCTGAAGCGTTTGCTTCCGTCTCTTTCTCGAGAACCTTAACGTGTCCCATGTTAATCTCTCTCGGCGCTTTTCCCCTCTCGACTACTGGCTGTTGTGGTCTCTCCTCAAGTTGTTCTTTCTGTGCGTTCGGGTTGATTTTCCTAGTCGATCCGCCGAGCGATGTAGCTCGTGAAAAATAGGGACTGGAAGGTTCGAGCACAGAGTCATTGTCGGCTTTCTCATGTCTTTGTGAAGTATGGTTGATCACATACGGGCGTACCTGGGAAGACCCAGAGTTGGCCAATCCCCAGAGTGCTCCCTTGGGGTTATCACCTTTTTCGAAGCGCGACGAGCCTTGTAATTGGTCGAGGATCTTCTCGCGGCCTACAAATGATAAATTTCTAACAAGAAGTCCTAAGTGCCGCTCATCTACCACACCACTCAAGTCACCCTCAATAGCCAAGCGAGATGCTGTCTCGATGCTATTCGCGCGCCGGGCAAACCGCCACATGGCTTGATTTGATGTCGCAGGCTGGGATACAGTATTGTCTAACGATGGAATTCGTAGCGATTCAAGCCACGGATGGGCTTCAAGCGTTGGAGACTGGTTGTTTGAGACTCCACCACCAGTATTAGGAAAAGCAATGTCTGAAGGGCTTTGAGTACGGCGCAACGGTTCAGATTGAGTATCAGGTCCAGAACTCATATCTTTCGCATCGACACTACCCATCCAAGCCCTCTCAGGATCGTATTCGATCGAGTCGGACAAACCTTCATCAAGCCAGCGTTTGACGTGCGCATTTGAAAGCGCTAATATTCGTTGTCGCTCTTGATCTGCAAGACTGGGGATGTCGGCTAGTTGGTTCCTATCCGTTGGATCAATGCCACTACGGGATGTTTTTGGCGGTGTTGGGTTGCGGGCATCAGGTCTAATTGAGATGTCTTCCTCGTCATCCTCAGCCACTGATGTGGGCGCGTTGGTAGGTTCGCTCATCTTCGCTTGTCTTGGTTGCCAACACTCTATTCCGGCATGAAACGGTGTTGTAGACGTGGCTATGGAAGGTGCAGGTGTCTGCATTGCGACCACTTCCTGCTTTCGACCACCGTGCAACAGAGTCTCCCAGGCGCGGGTGGGCTTTACTGCAGAGATCTCCACAGTTCGGGTGAAGATGCAAACTCGATTCGCCCCCGCACAGGCCATACACCCTTCGTCGCTCTGTTGTAGAGCGCATTTTAGGTCCTTGACCTGGCATGCTCTACATCGAGCGAAGCCGGTGAACTGGACGAAGTCGCCGTGGAGTACATAGTCCTGTGCCATGCCTGAAACTTTGATGTAGGCAACGACTCAGGATGGTTGATTTAGAGCCTCGAGCATAGGTTTATAATGATCATCGCATTGTCGTAGCCGAAAAAATTGGATTTGTCATCATCGAGCGCCTTGCGCCTTTGAGAAGCAGCCGGGAAAGCATCGTTCAAAGCAATACGGTCGTCTTTTTCATGCGTATAACGCACTTCCTCGAATTTGTTGGTAATGGTCCTGTGAGTGTAGTTCCGGGCAGGTTATCGATCTGCTTTCTTTGCCTTCTTCTGCTTCTTGTGTGGGAACCGGCGATATTCAGAGCTTTGCCTCCTCCTCCACTATCAAGGTTTTGCTATATGGCCTAAAAATTCCATTGTTACCGTGACGTGGTCTCGCCAGCGCATGAGATCCTTCCAATCATTAGAGGCGGACGAGAACAGGCCTTCCGTGCTTCTAAGATCTATCGCATGGCAGCAGTAGGGGTCATGGGATTAGTGATCATCGATGATGTTGTGATTGTCCCATACGAAGTGATAAACTGAGTATGGGTGATTGTTCTGATCGCAAGGCAGGTATTTGCAAACCTCGACTTCGGAGGTGGCGTCCCAGGCGTCCCAAGTGACTAAGCGCCCGTTAGCTCGGGTGGGTGTCGGCAAAAGTCATGCATATGCTTGGTGGCTGGGAAATTCCATGCATGCCATAAGAAAACTACTACTATTGTGCTGGAAGTTACTTTTCTCAAAGTATAGATCGAATAATCACTCGCTATTGGACGTTTATCGAAAATGGCGCGGATGTTGCTACGAAGGCAGAACTTTGATACCGGTCCTCATGAGAAGACCCGATATTGTACTTGAATGCACGCTGACCAGAAGTCCTTCTAAAAGTAAGTCACCGGTGTCGAAAGCGAGTACGGTCTCCGTAACGCATCAATCATCTGTCTCCTACGCTACGGTCTCTCCGTCAAGGCGTTCTCTCGACTGTGTCTCGTAATGATAATGTCCATCCCAGAGATGTCACACTGGTCGAGACATGTATGTCTAGAACTTTTCTGCCTCCTTGCGCATGTGCTCTTGCGGGATTTCTTCGTGGCCCACGCCCCTGGACTCCTGCACAATCTCCCAAGCCGAGGCAGACCGGCAGATAGAAGCAAGCCAAGGCTGATCTCAGCGAATGACACGGCGGCGCTTCTAAAGCTGAGCAGGGGGCGTCTTCCGGCCCTGGCCAAACCGGTTTTCCATGATGACTTTTCAGCTGAGCCTGACACGATGACAAGGCTGTTGTGCTAGGCGTTCCGCCTGCCTCGCCTTTCCTCAAATGGTGGCTGGGCGCACTCTCTCGTTCGAAATATCGCCCAACGCCTAAATTTTTTGATTCTCCATTTCCTTCAGCAGCCTTGCAATGCCTTCCCTCATGATTTCCTGTGCGCTTCTTTCGTTCCTGAGCCTTTTTCAAGCTCATTCTCTCCCTATCTCCACTCCGCTTGTCGCTCGTGGTACCAATGTCACCTTGACACCTCTTTCCTCTTACGACTCAGAGGAAACATCGTGGCAGAGGAACATCTATATCCTACAGACGACTCGGCTCGTCCTCCTGATATGCTTCATGGTATTGGTGCACATCCTTTGGACTCGCTGGCGCAGCAGCAAGCCCAAGCTCCGCGGTTCTGTTGGTGACTTACAGAGTAAGTCAAAGCCTGGCACGTGCATAACTGCGATACAAACAGGACACCATGCTGATGAGTCTCGATAGGGGCCTTGGATGCACCAATGGAAGTAGATATGGAAGATATGATCAACACTGATGATATCACCATTGACGACGAATCTGAGATGTCAGCCGTCGCCACTGTAAAGCTTCAGCTTGACTGTCGAGGCAATGATCGCGCAGGAACTCCATGTGCACCATCACACGCCCACAAACCTCCATCATCCAGTTTTCGTGAACATAAAAGCGTCGAGTTGGTCGTCGTTCCATACGTTGTGGGTCCACAAAGCCGTGCGACAGCCACATCCAAGACAGGAGTAGGTATATCGGATTTAAAACCTTTTGACGTCTTAGGTTTGGCTGACTCGGAGAAATCATGACCTTTTCAGAGGCTAGAGTCCATCGGAGACTATCAGTGGATGAGAACACGTGTGACTTGTATGCAGGAGCGACGTTGGAACTTGTCTGCTGACCCGAGGGTATTCATTCAATGACCTTCATCCCTGAAGGCCTCACAAAAAGGGGCTGGACTTTGTAAGTCTTGTCGACTTATTGGGTACAATACTACAACAATGTACGTCTTCAGCTAGTCATTACGCAACCAATTCATCCTCATCTCGTCAGAAAGTTGGCCGATGGGTTTCCCCCCCTGAATGGAGCTGCGCTTCCTGCGAGCGCCTGGAAGTCTCATGATCTGAGCTATCGCACTGACGATGCAATGATAAGATCAGCATCCAAAAAAATTCAGCCTACAAGCCCTGTGCGCAATGATACGTGGTATCTGATGGTCAGATTGATGTTCCTGCAGGCTCGATATTGGTATCCCAACAGAAGGCAGCGAGGCAGCTATGAATTGAATCACACAAGAGAATGCATACATGAAGATAGATGATAGGAATTCAATGCGCGCATCTCTCTTGCATCCGACCATTTACTGCGTGGTACTTGCGTGGCCTTTTACAAAAGAAGCTCTCCTAGCCTTTCGCGGGGTGCCTGGTGTCACGTCAGAATCTTTGTTGGTTATAGGATTAACTTGACAAGGTCTCACCAAGGCCAGGCTGCTCGTGCTTCTTCCCCGGTCCGTTCTCTGAATCCTTTTCGCTTCCAATGCTGGTAGGCCAGCGTCTAGAAACGTCGTTGGGCTCGGTTACAGAGGATCTCTTGGTGATGATGCTCGGGAGACGCATGCGCATGTCTCGGAAGAGGGGACGATAAGTCGCAAAGCATGCACAGAGAATGGCTGCAGAAGGCTCGATTTGAGACCACATATAGCCTTCAACCCCAGTATCTGAGATCTCGCTGTCAACTAAGTTGTCAACGGTCACCAAGAAGAAGAGAAACGGACTCACAGACGAGGTCTGCGCGTTCCAGTTTGCCAACAGCTAGGATGCGCATAACGCTGGCGACACAAGCACTCAAAGATGTCAGCAAGGGTAAGACGGCGCTCGGAGCATGCGTGGAGGCATACAGTCCTCCCAAACCAAGAATTGCCGTCGTTTCGTACTTCTGCCTGCTAGGAAGCCGCGATCGCCAGATCTGATGTAGAGGCAGAATCAAGATCGCGACATCTAGACTAACAGCACTACCCAGTGTGCCGTATAACAAGGCCTGAAGATCGATGCAACGATTGCTAATGCTCATGGCCACGGCTGGGCTGAAGGCATCTGAGACCGGGATGCAAAGAAAGACACTGGCGAAGATGATCGAGATACCCCAGGCCAGGCAAAGTCCACCAAGGATTCCAATGATGATTCGAACATAGAGGATGTCGAATATTCGACGCAACAAGAACAGAACCGATATCCGAACAAGCGTGACAGTGGCAGCATAAGTAATCATAGACGCGTAGACGGTCTAGTCGTATTAGTGCACGCTGAATCTGAATACGTTTCATTCTATGAACCTTCAAGAATGTCTCGAGCTGGTGCTCGGAAAGTGCTGTTTTGTGCATTCCTGCTTTGCCCTCGCCAACCGCTGAAAGAGAATCTCAGTCAAATTGGTATCGCAGCATCGGTAATAGACTTACCGAATCCAAAGATTATGACCATGGCATAATTTGGAATGAGGGCAACGAGAATTAGCCAGTCATCAATTCGCCAGTTTGCACCAAGCTTTCGACGTGACAGGAATCTCAGAGCAACCGCGACGGTTTCGAGCGCCCCACAAGCTATACTGACACCCAATATGGCATCACCTCGCCGGTTGTACGGTCCTGTCTCATTGTGTATCTGATCGGACATAATGTTGTATGCAAAAACCACTTTCTGCAGGAAATACACGCACATGTGTGCGAAACGGCGCGTCCTACTATTTGAATCACCACTTGTTGTAGCATGGCGGCGAGATAAGACTTTTAGCACGTGCGACGTCCCTTGCGGCATACTAATTAAACCTAGACGACGTACACATGCAGATTTCACCACTTCGATGGACTTCTCCGTTACAGGCGGACTTCTGCGGGCTATTGACGAGGTAGCCATGTCATGTGAAACCCCATAAAAGTCTGAGCGTCCCGAGCGTAGAACCTTCGAAGCAAATGGACCAAGAAAGACCAATCTAAAAAGCTTAACGAACACAGTAGGCATGGTATCAATCGACCCGATAATAATTGGAGCTTATAATAAACCTATTGAGGGTGATGGATCATGCGTGGGAGCGGACTGCTTATAAAGTATAATAAGCCTGATAAGAGAAGTCTGAATACCCCTCATCTCAGAGCCTCCAGTTGCAGTGGCTTGAGTCTAGCTTGCCCCTCGGAAGCAGATGATGTAAAGAGGGTGAATTGCTTTGTATTAGGTTCGATTCCTAATGGCGCTGGTCCTATAGTGGAGTGGGGTGTCTACTATTCCGCAGAAAGTGATGGGTCGCATCAGCCCTCCTTGAATAAAAAATCTACAGATTTTCAGATGTATTGCCGAGCCGTCTCTTCTCTTGTTGAGGACAACCAGATCATGTCATTGAATCAGCAGTTCTGCTTGACGAGAACTGGGTCGACATCAGGCTTCGGCGTATTTGCTAGAATGAGAGCAGAGAAACGGCACTTTACTTTTCGCCGACGGCATCAGCGAGGGAAGACCGGCAGGTGCAAGCGATGCCAAGAATCCACGGCTAAAGTTGCCCTCTCGTAGCACCTCTCACGCCCCGAATACCGAACGCCTTCTCGACAACACGAACCTCACTATCTAATCTTCTAGGCTGTCAGATGACTTTCGTGATGTCTCTATGGATGTTTAATATAGTTATGACCCAAAAGTGATGAACACTGACCAATCTATGCCACTATCAGTTACTTTGCGTAATGTAGGCGCAAGGACAAATTCCTAACCTCTTTCCCTCTCATTCCGAACGGCAAAGTCAATCCTCCAAATCCGATACTCAGCTTCGATGGCTACCGGACTCGAAGGCGTGGCAGGCGCGGCGACACTTGTAAGTGTAATTGGCTTTTCCGTCCAAGTCTTTGATGGCTGCGTCAAAGGCTTCAACCTTCTATCGTCTGCTCAAAATCTCGGACGGGATGCCGATATGTTTAGATGCATGCTAGACTGGGAACAGTTTCGATTGGAACAATGGGCCGAGAGAGTCGACTTGTTTGACCCGGAGAAGGCGGATCCCAGCCTTAATTGGCAGCTTGTGAATGAGACACTCGAGCACATTAGCAACCTCACAAACGATTCCGATTTGCTGAAGAAGAAATACAACCTAAGCTTGGTCGACCTTCCGGCATATACCTCGCGAGCGTCAACCGAAAAAGCGGATAAAGCACCCTCCAAGCCCTTCAGCCCCTTTAGAAAGCTTTTTTCAAATGTCGACAACACTTCGTCTGCCGCTGCCGCCAAGGTAATCCAAGCGCGCAACAACCCCATGAAAAAATTATGGTGGGCCGCCGTCGACAAACAGGGTCTACGGCAGTTGATTGAAGATATCTCACGCTTCACTCAGCGTCTCTACGATGTTCTCCACGCTTCTACCCAAGATCAAATGAAAGCTTCAATTGACTCAATGATCAGTATGGCGACAGACCGAAGTGAAAACGTGCTTGAGCTGGCTATAATGCGACAGCTAGCGCGTCTCCCAGATATCATCCAGTCCGGTACCCGCAAACCCGAAGAGATCGAAGCGGATGTGGAGAGAAGCACACGGAGTCTGTTTTTCTGCGCGACCAGGAAAGGCGAGATCAAGAAGGTAGAGAGTCTGCTCGATGAGGGTCTTGATATCGAAACCGAGGACCAAATGGGTTGGGCAGCCATGATTCAAGCAGCTGAATACGGACAGCTACCGATCGTAGAGCTGCTCCTTCGGCGTGGTGCAAACCCGCTTCATGGTACTATTGGTCACCGACTACCTCTCCACTTCGCAGCGGAAGGAGGGCATCTGGGAATTGTGAAAGCTCTCCTAAGTCGGGATAAGTCTCAGTTGAACGCCCGAGACCATCTAGGCCAGACGCCCTTGAATAAAGCCGCCCGAGAAAGTCGGGAAGATGTAGCTGTCTTTCTTTTGTTACAGGAAGGTATCGAAGCTGATCCTGAAGACAATGATGGCTGGAGGCCCCTGATGAATGCCATCAGCCGTGGCAACGCCAAGATTGTAGAGATGATCTTGGCTCATCCTGAGGTCGACCCAAATCACAAATTAAAGGACCATGGCCAGACACCGTTGTGGATGGCAATTACAAAGGCGGACGACTGCGCAATCCTACGAGCACTACTAGAGCGCCCCGACCTTGACCTTACGCGAACTGGACGATGGGGAGAAGGTTGCATATACAGGGCCGCTTGTTGGTCCAAGCATGCTGCGCTGCATCTTTTGCTTGACAGAAGCGCAGATGTCAATCTTCCAAATGAAGAGGGGCGAACGCCGCTATCTATTGCAGCATCTAAGGGAAACAAAGAAGGCATTGAAATTCTGCTGAAGCAGCAGAACATAGCAATCGACCAAGTGGATCAGACCAAAAAGACACCCTTGATGTACGCCGCCGAAGCAGCCCAGACCCAGTGCGTCAAGCTATTGCTTGCGCACAAGCCCACACTCGAAGCCAAGGACATGGAAGGCCGGACAGCGCTCTCTCTAGCTGCAATCAAAGGCAATAAAATTCCTGCCAAGCTGTTGCTGAAAGCTGGCGCACTCGTCAACACGCAAAATTCCAAGGGGAATACCCCTCTTGCTTTGGCCAGCGAGCACAAGCAAGAGGTCGTCGTTCGATTCCTACTCGAAAATGGCGCCGACGGCGAATTAGCGGATGAGGATGAGGAGACACCCTTTGAGAAAGCCAGAGATAGAAAGCTTGAGGACGTAATCAAGGCTTTCAAGGAGGTCCTGAAATTACCCTGATCTAAAGCTTGCGACTAACGTCACAGTGGTCGACTCAGCCGACTTTGCCAACTATACTATAGCTTCGGCAGTCAAGGACCGTTTCTCGACTTCTGCTCTACGAATCTGAAACAGCAGTCCCAAAGCCAAAAACCGCAAACAATGCTGCTACGGCAGCGAATGCATTGTGCAGCACGTCAAAGCTCGCAGACAGCACGGCATGATGACAAGCGGTGCTCGATTCAATGGCCTTGTGCAGAATGGCTGATGGAAAATCTACGAAAAAGCTCCGCTCGGCGCCGAAGACGGTGTAATCACATGGGTTCTATCCGAGACCACGAGCGTTCTGCATAAGTCGGAGCCAGCGATATAATTACATGGGTTCCATCCAAGACCCTACGAGCGTTCTGCATATTCCAAGTCAGCAATCAGCCATTGCCACCACGATCCACTCTTCAAAATCGGCCAAAGGTCTAGGATGCAAAGCCATATACTAGCCACGCGGAAAGCAGCATTTATCCTCTTAGGATCAAACCTCAGCGACTACGGCGCGTTACCACTCTTTCTATACAACCAATCTTGGGTCGCATATTCACCTTGAATCATGTTCTCTCATGCGCATGTACCCTCCTTCCTTTTTGCTCTATCCACCGCCGAAAAGCTCTGGAATGTACTCCGTTGGGCGCCCCAATCGTGCAGAACCTACCCACAATTTTTCTAGCATCGGCCTGACCCCAATCTACAACCAGATGCGAGGGTAGCTTCGGCCGAGTATCAAACAAAGAACTCATTGTAACCTCAGAATACCGCGAAAAGGATCTTCACATCCAAGATAAGATCTGCAAATTATAATATTCAAGAACCCTCCAACATCCCCCCCAAACAGCGCGCGCTACGTCTTCCCCTTCAAAACCTCATCCAGCACCCTAACAAACCCTCCAATCTCCTCCTCTACACTCCCAATCAGCATTCCCCTCACCACCCTCTCTCCCAGGAACAAGAAGCGACTCACCAGTATTATAATGCACCATACTAACCCTCACCACCCCCTCCTTCTCCCCCCCAAGGCCCAGCACATCATCCACCAGCCGCTTACTATAGAAATGCCCCCACCGGCACGCAAACCTCGACCGCGCCTCCACCCCCTCCACCACCGCCCTGGAGCTCCACCCCTCCACACTGAAGCTCACCACCGGCACCCTCACCTCCTTATCCCCACTCCTATCACCATATATCGTGACATCCTGCCTGGAGCGCAAGTAGTCGAGGAGGATCCCCTGCAGCACCTCCTCGTGCGCTGCGATCTGCGCCCAGGTGGCGGGGCGGTCGGGGCCGAAATAGGCGACGAGGGCGGGCAGGGCGGCGACGAGCTCGTAGGAGGAGGCGGCGAGGCCGAGTTTCGTGGCGAGGGAGGTGGCGGGGGTGTGGAAGTAGTGGGCTAGGGAGTGGATGTGGGAGAGGGCGGAGGGGGAGGCGTAGAGGGTTGCGTTGTGGGGGCCGTAGACCTGATGGATCTTATCAATCGCTAGGTTGAAATAATTGGAGAAGGAGAGGCCATGGGGGTGGTGTGGTGGGAAGTAGGCTTTTGAAATGGTTTCTTGAAGGGGGAGGCAGAGGAGGAACGCGAAAGAGAACAAAGGTGGAGAGGGGGGCAGCGGCGGGGATCTCGGTACCTTATACCAACTAAACGCATAGAAATCCACCCCCAGCTTCCCCACATCCACCCCCCGATGCGGCGCCAACGCCACCCCATCTACACACAGCAGCGCCCCGGGCACCTTATGCACCTCCCGCGCTATCGTCCCCACATCATGGATCGTGCCCAGCACATTACTCGCATGCGTACACGCCACGAAGACCGTTTTGGCCGACATCAGGGGCCGCAGGTTCTCGGGCGTTAGGCGCAAATTCGGGGATTCGGTGGTAGGTGTCCACCATTTGAGGACTAGTTTCTGGGACTTGGACATACGTACCCAGGCGGAGATGTTGGCTTCGTGGTCGAGGGATGAGAGGATGATTTCGGAACCGGGGGGGAAGGAGAGGGCGAGGGAGAGGTTGGCGAAGAGTTGGGTTGTGGACGGGCCGATTACTGGGGTGGGGATTGGGGGGTTAGAATGGGGTTCTTTTGGGGGGGGGGGTAGGATGGGGAAAGGGTTAGTGGGGAAGGATGGGGAAAGGTAGGGGGGGCACCGATATTGTCGGGGCTAGCATTGATGAAGCTGGCGGCTGCGGCGTAGCCTGCGTTGTATGCCTTAGTGGAGGAGGCGGCGGTGTGGTAGGAGGCGCCGAGCTGGACGTTGGAGGAGTGGAGGTAGGTTGAGATCCTTGGGGGTGGGTCAATCTCTGGGGTTTTGACAACGGGACTATGAGAACGAGATATAGAGATGGATTACATATCAACGAGAGAGAAAGAGGAAACGCTGTAGATGGAAAAGTTAAGAAAGAGAGGGCCTACGCATCGATGACCGGTCCGAGGACTTGACTTCCTCCAGCATTGTCGAAGAAGATTTGGTCGGCGGCTAGTGCTGGGAAATGGTCTCGAGCGGTCTTGATATCGAATGTGTTCGTGCCGTTGATGGTGGCCATTATGAAAGCTGAATCTATGGGTTTCGAAGGAGTCTCTATACCGTTTACTTGGCCTGGGTTTGAGTACCTGTTGCTTTCACTTGATCAGGTCCATTTTGCCACAGGATATTCCAATCGATGGCAGGCTTCGCTTCAAGTTGGGCTAGTATCCTGAGTGGCCCCGCGTGCCCAAAGAGGCAGGTAAAATGTGAGATGGACGTCACTGGCGGCAGGACGCTCTACTCCGCTCTTGCAGAACCCTAGAGAGAACCCTGGTCCTGGTGGCCAGGAATTCGGTGCAAGAGAGAATTGTTCGGGGACTGATAGGGGTGGGAAGAATGCTGGACCAGATCACGGAGGCTTCGGCGTTGACAGCTACCAGGGATCTTCCACCCCTATGGTGTACATCAGGCGAATATTGGATTATTTTGGATCAACCGTCTATCTAAAAGCTAGCAGCTAAGATCAGTACATGGTTTGAGGTTCCGAATTGGGGTGAACTTCGAGACAGAGCCTGTCAGCGTCGTCACCCCTGCCGCACTCTTGATCGTTGTCGAAGCACCCGCGCTACCATTCGACCCAACCACTCCCGCACCCGGAGCAGAGTCCGCCAACGACGCCGAAGGTATCAGTGCTTGCGCCGCAGCCAAGAGGTTGGTCGTATTGCCCCTCACAATCTCCGTGAAGTTCGGCCCACTGATCTCGAGCGACGTGTCGTTCAAGACTTCGGTGACATCCCCAGCATGAAACACCGTCGAGTTGTCACCAAGTCTCCGGGCTGGGGGCCGCCAGAAATCGGTGGTTGCGGGACATTGCCTGACGTCGCCTTGGTGGCTGGTGACCACGCCCCAGGGGCAGGTCTGGTCTGCGGCGCCGTTAAAGGGCGGCTGGAGATAGACTGAGAGCTGGAAGGGGAATAATGCGGTTGTGGCTGTGGCGGTGTCAGCACGGGTGGTTTGGCTTTTGGCTTGCAGGGCGGTGCCTACCGGTCTGCCTTCTCCTCCGTCCAGAAGCGATGCCCCGACTGGTAGCTGTGCCGCCGATCTTGCCTGCCATGGGGCCGCTGATGCATTGGACGAGGAGGACTTCTGCTACGCTGCGGAGTATGTCCCATGTTGTGCTATGTCTCTGCGTGGCACTGGTGCCGATTGCACAATTTCCTGAAATTCAATCAGCACGAGATCATTGATGGTTTTAAGTGAAAGTATGTTCTGAGAGTTGAAGGAGGTAGCAGGCGAGCAGCTTGCGTACCTGACTGTTTGATGATCGGTTTCGTAGGATCTAAGACTATCTCTCCATCATGAAGAAACTCATAGAGTACAGCTTCGCAATTGGCAGTGCTCGGGCTACCCAGCGTAGCTTCGCACTGATACCTGACGTTCGTAGGTACCGGCGTTGGGGAATTCAGAGTAAATTCCCACCATCGTGAGTGATCGTATCCATGTAGCCACTTGCTGGGGCCACCACTGATAGCGCCCAGCACTTGCGCAAGGTTGTTCTTTGTAGCCACGTCCTTGGCTTTTTGGAATTTTTCTTTCAACCTGCCATTACGATGTCAGTATTGAAACTCAACGGAGCGTGGGTGTCATTGTTAACGCACATGTCCCGTAGACTTATCCCGATTGTAAAGTCAGTCGCGGCTTTGCGAGGTCTACTCCGCGGACCTGACACGGTAACAATCATGTAGAGCGGTACATCTGCACGTGATGTCAGCACACTGCGTACTCTAGCAACTTATGATTTTGGCTCAATTCTATTCAAGAGCGCCAAGCCAAAGAGCAGAGGAATCGAAAGATTGTTGATGGCAGACCAGTCTAGAGACTGAGAACGGAAAAGCTTACCATAACCACTGCTAGAGGTATCTGGGGGTATTGCTACCACAGTTGTATCTAGTGTTCCGTCCGGCTGTTCCACCTGCGCAGGCACGGCATTATTGGCTTCATTTGGCTCGAACAATGTGGGATCGATCACGGCATCGAATGTTCGCTGTAGGCCGAAGGTCTCGAATCCACCCCAATGAGATCTGTCGACACAGCCATCTATTATGTCTTGTACAATAGTCCTGATTTTCTTCCACGGCACTAAAACGAAGACGTTGTCCTTTGAACGCCCGTCAAGGTCGATGGTGATGGCACAGGACGGGTGGGTTTCGGAATCGACATAACCTTTCGGAACAGTGACGAAGTTGTTGCCCGAAGCGCTGGTGCGGGTTGTGAATATGCTCGGTATAGAGCTACTGGGCAGGGCCTGGAGAGCTACTTGGCATGGTGACGTGCTGAGTGCACCGTAGATCGCGCCGCAGCTGGAGACATCGGGCCCTACAAAGTCAGCGCTTCCGTGTTGAATGAGTGTGGGGAAAGACAGCACGAGCGGTTCCACCGACTTTGAAAGAGGAAGTTGCCAAAGCCTGACAAAACCATTATAATTGAAAGGTCTAAATATTACCTCCAAGTATATTTGAAGTAAATCCGGTATAGTAATTAGCACTGGACATGCTAGGAGCAATTCTTAAGGAACCTAGGCTTCTAACTGTCTTTTGAAAGCCATTTTTCTCCCAGGAGCAGTCGGAGTTTATTTATCGTTCTGCATACCTGGACCGGGTGGTTTCAGGAACGTTGAAATCCCACGTGTAAGCGCGTTCCTGATCCAACCCGACATAAGATCTGACAGATGCTATGGCGCTCGAATAGTGAACCAGCTCTGGCTACTAAACACCGCTGCATTACGTTGGTGGATCCCCCTGAGATGGAGCCGCAGGGAAGTGCTCGTGGCTGCTGTCGGATGGCGCCTGTAAGAATCTCGAGGCGCCGAATTCTCCACCTTCCCGAAACACGGCCGTTCAAACATAGCAATGGTACCACAAGCCGTTGCCAGTATGGTGTTTCTATTGGATTTTTACATAATGTGGAATTAAAGGGATACCAATTTTCCTGCAAAGGGAATACTAGTCTTCAGAGCCTAGTCCGGCACTTTCTCTTTGGAGCGCAGAAAGGGCCACAGGAGAAAAACCATCGTTAGACAAGGAGACAAATGTACGCGAGCCAATGTAAGAATGCAAAGCAGTGGATAGTTGCGATGAAGTAGCAAATTCTATCGCTGCTACTCAAAATTGCTGTACGGCCTTGACGCGGTCTGGCTAACACTCTATTACCTTCTAAGGCTATACCTTGGTGTATATTTTGACGTAGAGATGGGCGGATCCTCCGGATAATATCATGAGAAATTTCTAGAGACGAAGGATGAATTGTGTAGTGAGGTAAGATGATTTATACAACCATCGACTAAAATAGATACTCACATGCTTCCTGTCTCCGAAGGCCACGCCAAGCCGGAATTAGGGTAATTCCGCGTCCAATTCTGAACCGAGGTCCTCAGCCCAGAAAGGGTAAAGTAGCATGTGCATCTCAACAACGAGCACAAAAGATTGATCACGGAATGACCATTACACCATACTCTCTTTCGAGTCCGTACGTTTCTCTAGAGCAATGGCTTCGTCTGGTAACCGCAAGAGCGTTCTGATCACCGGGTAATATTTCTTCCAATGCCGTCTTCCCACAACTTCTTTTCACTAACCTTCCCAAAGCTGCTCCCCCGGCGGCATTGGCCATGCGCTCGCTCTGGAGTTCATGTCTTACAACCTTCGCGTCTTTGCTACCGCGCGCAAAGCCTCAAGTATCGCCGATCTTGCCGAACGAGGTATCGAAACGTTGAATCTGGAGGTTGACCAGCCAGACCAAGTAGAACGATGTCGAGATGAGGTAGCGAGCTTGACGGGTGGAAAGCTCGACTACCTCGTCAACAATGCTGGCCGAAGTTCGTTCTCTGCACTCTTTTCCCACACCTCCTAGCTCGGATCCTTATGGGAAGCGTTAGAAAAGGAAGTAGAAACGCTTCATACTAACAGCAACCCAGACTACACTATTCCCGCCCTCGACGCCACTCTCCCTGAAATCCAATCCACCTTCTCTACAAATGTGTTCGCTGTGATGCACATCTGCACCGTTTTCTCTCCGCTCCTGATTCGCTCCCGCGGCACCATCGTGCAGATTGGCTCCATAGCTGCCATAATCCCATATGCATTCGGCTCCGTATACAATGCTTCGAAAGCCGCTTTGCACTCCTATTCCGACTCGTTGCGCGTCGAACTCGCTCCCTTCGGTATCTCCGTAATTACCGTCGTCACCGGTGGGGTAAAGAGCAATATCGCGCGCACGGAACGAGTGTTGCCGGAAGGGAGCCTGTATACGGATCTTGAGGAAAACTATCAGCGGCGGCAGAAATATAGCCAGGAGGTCGGGATGGACAATGCTGTATATGCCAGGAAAGTGGTTGGGGAGGTATTGGCAGGCGACGGATGGATATGGAAAAGGAGGACGATCTGGGCGGGAGGGAGTGCGGATATGGTCAAGTGGGTCAGTATGTTCTTGGGGACCGAGAGTGGCCTCTGGGATTGGCTTATGACAAGAATGTTCGGATTGGGGCGACTATATCAGAAGGACTTTAAGAAGAAGGAGTTGTGAAGTTCACAAACGCGGATAATTTGGACAACGTCGGCTACAAAATCCTTGAAGCACCAACCCTTGGATGACTTAAATCTAGGATAGTCTTTCAAATCCTGGGATACCTAGGGAGTTTAGGATCGACCCCAATGAAAAGTCCTACCAAGACCAAGTTGCATCAGGAATTCGGTCTTTCACCGACAGGAGCTTTCCCTTTCCCTCAGAGACATCAGTGGTATCTCCTTCCAGACTTTCACACATTCGCACTCCAGTAGCTGGCGGAGTTGAACGAGGTCTAGCAAACTCAGCAGGCCGACAAGTCGGTCTTGAGTCTCGGTCATCAATCACAGATCACCCTTTACTGGGCCATGCAAGCCAGGAACGTCGATAAAAGGTTGGGACTACAGTACAACATCAGCGACTCCAACACTAAGACAAAAGACATCTGATTTCTCATCCCACAATCCTTCAACTGATGCCATTTCTTAAAAGCACGTCGCTTCCACACAATATTGTGCCTTCTTCTCACCGTCGTCCAAGCGGCTGAATGATCAACCACAAACAGCGAATGACCAAGTCAAGCACTCAACCCGGAAACGATATGACGATGCAGTGGAAACACTCTGCTGCAGTTGTTTGAGACGGCCCGGCTCGATGGCTTGCAGCCCGTACAGGTCCACAGCAATACCATTGACAAAGCACACCAGCTGTCGGTCATACTTTGCCTTCCACGAAAGAAGGGAAACGATGGTGCAGTTTCTCCACTTTCTCGGCCTTTCCCAAAGGCCGAAGAAGAAGAAAGTAAAGTGAAGTAAAATAGCTGGGCTCGCCTTGGCAACCAATCAAAACTATGGTTGGACCGAAGCGAGACACTAGCGATAATAATTGACGTCGGTTGTCTTCACTTTGGACCTCAGCTTTTTGTTGACCTCTGGAGAGGACAGCCTCGTTGTAAAAGCGGAAGGAGACGAAAAAACATATAGCTCAGCTATTATACAGGAAGGTGGCACTGTGCGACTCTTAAACGGGCATGTCCTTTGGTTCACCCAAAAGCAAATGCACAGTTGCGACCAATCAAGCAGCAGCTATGTTTGCAATGCGGCATAGGCTTCATCACACTGCTGCAACTTGCCATCTTCCTCTCGCAGTCTCCCCAATCGATCACCTCCCTAGCCATCCTTACCGACGGTCTAGCAGAAACCCCACATGGTATAATGCTGGTCCGGCACCTCGCCGCTCGGGGGTCGCTGTCTGCACGTCACCTCTAACCATGAAATAAGCATATACGGCCGCTACTCTTGCATTCCGAGTCTATCTCCCTTTTTTTTTTGGCGCGGCGAGATGGAAGCTATGATGCAGTTCTTGCTGCTGCGTTTTCCATACCTTAATGAAATTTGTGGGGCCTTTGCACACTGCTAGGTGGTGGCCCAGTCAGAGCTCCAGCAGGGATGGCACTTTCGGAACCAGTCTTGTGAGCCAATGTACGATTGTCCTTATTCTTCGAGACATGATGGAGGTGGGGTCGCGACCACCTTCTCTGCTGTGGCCACGAGGAACCCAGTCGAACATTCACTACCGTCGGGTCCATGCCGCACGCCATGGCAGGTGATCGGTAATGAGATAGCCCTACATATACGAGGAACACCCTTGGTACTTCAATTCCCAGGTACTCGTCTGATGCGTTCTTCTAATACTTCGAACTGTTGCTGGGAACGGCCAATCACCCCACGACAGAATCTGAATGAGATAATTCGACTTCGCAGGAGCTCTCGGTAGAGAATTTCTTAATCACGACCTGGAGTATATCCACCCGCTGTACGCTCATTTCAAGGAATCAAGCAAAGTATACCTCCTTGCTGCAGCAAGGCCTTCATTTGGAATTAGAATAAGTTTTCAGATACTCTTACACCTGAGCTGGAAAAGCTTCTGTCCGATCCTGGAAAGATTATCAAAGCCATGGCGGAAGCATACAAGGTGCCTGGGCCTCTGCCAGACAAGAGATTCCATGTTGTTGGAGCTGCCATAATTGCAATTGTCGTGCCCACAATTGCTGTTGCATTACGCTACTGCTCGAGAGGGCTGGGCAAAAGCAGGCTTCTGGTGGGATGATTGGATCATCATAATCTCGCTTGTAGTGAACTCTCTTCCCCTCTTTGTTCACTTGGCATATTAACTTTTGGAACAGCCTTTCACCTGGGCGCTTCCCGGCCTGACGCTGGGCTGGGTCTCCGTCGGTTTGGGCAAGCACATCTGGTCACTAGGTGTCAAACCCACCGTCGGCTTCAAGATCCTGCTGGCATCAGAGTTCGCTTACGATACAAGTATCACCCTCATCCGGATGTCGGCTATCCTCTTCTATTATCGAATCTTCGGCAAGAATCGCCCGTTCAAGATCTCTCTTTGGATCACCGCTGGAATTCTCGTGGCATGGTGGATGGCTATCGATGCTCTGGCGATATTCCAATGCGACCCTGTTGCCCGACAGTGGGACTATAGTATCCCCGGCCATTGCTACAGCCTCTTTGGGACTTTCGTGGGCGTCACAATCCCCAATGTCTTCATCGACGTTCTCATACTGGTTTTACCCATACCCATGTTGTGGAAGCTACAAATCAGCATGAGGAAGAAATTTGCGCTCATTGCAAATTTCATGCTCGGATATAGGTCAGCATTGAACGCCTTATTATCCTATTCAACGATCAGAGCTGCTGATATCATTTAGCGTTATAGTAGTTACGATACTCAGGTTGTTGTCGATTATCAATGTTCCTGCTGCTGCCGCTGAGGATGTGACATGTAAGTTACCTCGTAAAGCCCCAGCCACATAACTCTTAACCTGTTGCATTTCTCTCACCTGTCCGAACTTAAGCACATCACTGGACAGAGAACTAAGTCTGGTACAGGGTATTCTACCACCTGCGCCATACTGTTCATGGTAGAACCTGCTGTTGCGACTGTCAGCATCTGTCTACCCAGCATCTGGCCTCTCGTAGTCTACTGCTTCAAGCGCCTCCCTACGAATTCATTCCGTAGCAAGTGGGCCAAACGGTCAACTACGCTCCTCAACAGCACCAGCAGAAAGAGTGAAGCCAGTAGGCTACCCAGCAACGCAGCGCCCACATTGCCGGCCAGGAGTAAATTTGCACCCCAAGTCGGCCGTGCCACCGTAGTTGAAGACAAACGTTTTCTTGTGGATATCGAGGAGAGGGATCATCCAGTTTCGGGACGCCCGTCACCCATCGCGGACGAAGAGACGCCAGAAGAACGCAGATGGCCCGTCTCCAAACCAATAGAAATCGAGTCAAGAGTGAGGAATTACTACGATGGGGCTACCTTTGACTACGGGTCGAGAGACACAGTACGGCAGTATTGGGATAGTGGGGAGGATCTGGAGGCCAGAAGATCGCCGCTACGCAATAACCCAAGGCCGCCTGTTCCCCCTAAAGATTGATATGTACCTTCTACGCTGCATTGCATGATGCTTTTCTGTTGGACTGTCAACAGAGAAGTGTCTTTGGGGAAGGGCTCAGATGGTGAAATTTTGATGCGCGGCGCTCGATTCCCCGAATTTTGCCTATTCTCCATGCCAGCGACCTCTTCACAGCAGACCCTAGACGGTCTTATCGTGAAGGTTTGGCGCAGTGGCCTCCTCTGCACTATTTTCGATTCGAAGAGGAACTTTATCAAAGGCTGATCACCTGCATCATACACCCCCGTGGAAAAACCGACTTACTTAATCCTCATTCGTCTATCAAGTTCTGAGCGCGTCGTGGCTTACGAAATCATATACGTTGAGGCTTGCACTCAACGCTTAGTATGCCTACATCAAGTGCGCTGAGACCAAATTCCCACAGCCTGTGTGTGCATCTTGAGTAATCTCCATCGTCGACCTTTGACGCCACACATTGAGAGAATATCACATCGCCCGCTTTTGGTGATTGTCCATAAATAGATACATACACGGTCTATTCTATCTCTGCCCGAACCGGTGAAGACGATTCGGCATTGAGCTGGCCTTGATGCATTTTGATGCTAAGCATTTCCCGACCCTCGGAGCGAAGGCCGAGGTCATTGTTCCATCAGGACATCTCCATAGCATTAGCTGACTATGTGGCTTCCTCATAGTGAATCTTAGGGCTGGGTCTCCACGTGGACGTCAGCCATTTGTGGCCTGAACGACTTCGACTCCCGGAACTCCCTGGGTGTGGCTCGATGGCTTGACCCAACACTTTGGATGCCCACATGGCTACGAAGATGTCGGGGAATCTCAGCGGCTCATTTTCCAAGACGAAGATCTAAACCTCAAAATTCGTCTCAAAGAATAGCTGAAGACACAACTGAATCCCGGAATTGTGAGAGAAGATCAGTGCTTTAATTCAGATTCCCCCAATCGTGCAGCAATACTTTCAATACCGAGTGGCAGACACTTTAGCATGAGTCACAATGCGATGCATCGGCTCATTTCCGTGGCGCTCTCCTTTTTTGGGATACTGAGGGAGAAAGAGCACATATCTCCAAAGCTTTTCAACGTCGACATTAGCTCAAGGAAGCTGTACGGCTTAACAACAGGTCTAGTCGTAATTATCCCAGGCTCGGAGAAGAATTGTTGAATGGCGCAGTTCTAAATATACCAGCAGGAATTCCAGCCTCTCCGGTAGTAAACTGTGGGTCATCTTAGCCCAGGCGTTTAGCGCGACGCTCTGGACCCCTTCTCTCTGTCCCAATCCGGTATATCCAGACGTCCCGTCAAGTGTCTTTTTCGCAGCAACTTTTCATTTCCTATTCTGAAGTCGATTCAGTCATCTGATATCATGCTCTAGCGCGTACCGTTCTCCTCTTTCCTTATACGCGTGGAACTTCCTTGACGTGTCTGTTTATTGACTCTGGCCACCGCTACCGTCCGCCGTGCATCGAGCGACATCGCCGTCGGGTTCAATAGCACTGGCAATGGGCTGTCAACCTCGAGATGGGAGCACGTCCTACCCACTCTCCTCCAAGAGTACAGTCCTCTCAGATCACTATCCTCCAGACGTGCTCTCCCTCACAACCGCTTTCGTTCAATCTGTAAGAACCACTGTGTTTGCCATTGACTCACCAGCATCAACGCAGACCATGTGGGCGTCCCACTATCAACCATTCGCATCCGGTGATGGCTTGCACCTAAAAGTTTCCATTTCGGCCTTCTTGCCAATCTCTGCTTCGCCTCTCGCTCCCGATGACAGACTTGCGTTGTTTTCAAGCCACAAATTGCTCCACTGACAGACCATGCCGGCGCCCCAACATCATCAAGTCGCATCCGGTGATGGCTTGCACTAAAGAATTTCTTTCTCGGCCTTTATGCCGACCTGTTCTTCGGCTCTCGCTCGGGATGGCAGACTTGCGTCGTTCTTACGCCACAACTCTCTCCATTCTCATGCCGGTAAGCTCGGCAGCGATAGTATTCTCGGTCTCATAGCCCAGCATTTTCTCCGCCTCTGCAGCTGATGCCGTACTGATCCGAAGATATACTATATATTTCTCCCCATCGCCGAGAGGAATCCCCTTTTTTCCTTCTTCAACTACTCTCTCTACTCTTCCATACGGAAACTCCACTTAAGTGACCCACACATGCATATATCGACTTTGTAGCATCATTGACTGTCTTCGGATCCCCTGTCGTTCTTCCCAAGTAATTACGGACCATATCGACGCAGTACGCCGTAGCCATGTATACCTTCCGTCGCTCCAGCCAGGGGTCTCTTAGCTCTGTCACCACCACCTCTTCCTCCTCCTCTTCCTCTTCATCCACGGCCGGCGTTTCCACCTCCGACCCCACCTCTACGACAACTCCTAGCTCCTCCCTCTTTTCCTTTTCACCATCAGCTTCACCCTGGTTCCCATCCGCCACTGGGCCATCCAGCTCCACCACCTCCTCGACCCTAGTGCCCGGCTCGTTCTACCAGCTAATGAGTAAATACGAGTGCCCGGACGTCTACCGCCAATACTCCGATGTCATGGACGAGCTGAAAATTGTCGACCATCCAGTAGCGGTGTTTGAAGTAAGAGGGGACTTCGCCTATGTCCTGGTCACTTCGAGCCTGAAAGGAACGGCTCTCCCGGACTACCAGAAGGGAAAGCCAAGCATGATCCGAGTGCAGATGGAGCACGTGCCCATCTATCCGCAGGTGGCCCACCACCTCACAGGCGAGCGGTACTATCTCGCGGACGGTGGCCACTTCCATAAGGCCAGCTACATCAAGATTATGGACTTGCATAGGGTGCCCGTTGCAAGCCTCAGGCCCTTCACCAACGGAAATAGGGGCAGGCAGCTCCGCTTTGCGCCCGAGTGCTGGAGCGATCTTCATCGTGCTCGAACGATGACGAATACCGACCGCCTGCTTGTCGCTTCAGCATCGTCCTCGCCATCTTCGAGCAGGCGCTCAAACCGCAGCGATTCGCCCTTGGCTTCGTTGCCACCAAGGACCTTGACGTCGGGGAGCTCCGATAGGGTCAATCAACCGTGGAGAAGTACCTCCGACCCCGGCCCTTCCACGCCTCCGTTACGGGTCGAGGACGCCGAGCCGCTGCAAAGGACCCGGAGTCGGAAAGTTGCCGCAATGGCAGGCATTTGGAGACGGTCATGCTGATAGGAACGTCGACGGTTTGGCATGGGGTGTGCGTCGTCCTGCTAAGGCTCCAGGTTAGCACTACTACAAGGACAACATCACCTACTTATCGCCTCGAGGATCTCTTCCGAATGACATGTGGATCACCGTGGGGCCCGAGCCTAGTATACTATTCCGTCGGCCTGCTCGACCCGCATCTTATTTCTCCACCTCTTTCTTCTGCACCATCAGCTACCCAACGGAGTAGCAGCGTCAGAACATCAGCCAGCTCATAGTACTCACCTCCTCACCGTACGATGTACCTCGTACCCGCTGTCCCCACCCAAGCTACTACAGGAGAAAAGTATCCTCACGATCTTACCAAGGTACAGCAGCCAACGCCAGGTCCGTACTCTGGTTTCAAAAAGTCTGTGCACCCGGAGTCGTTCAGCCGTATAGATACGACCAAGACGCCAGCTCACGCCCCACGAGGTACGCTGAGCCAGCCTAACTAGGTCCCAACCAGCACCATTGCCTTCTCAGCATGAGGATGAAAGGTCACCTGCATCACCGGATCGCTTACACAAGCCGCCGGCTCCCTCCGAAGACAAGCCAGCATGGCAGTCATGCTTTGGCTCGGCCTTGGACTCATCCGCTCTACTACTCGATTGGTCAGCTCAAGAAGAGAAGCCTCAACGATACTTCCATCCCCGACACACAGAACCGGCACGAGCACGCAAGCCAGCCGCAACGAATACATAACTTCATTGCTCATGCAACGGAGAAGAGTCCTCAGACCATCATCCCAGCCTCATACGCACCTTCCTCATCCGGTAGCTCAGGCCAACAGTCTTCCTACCACCCTAATCATATAATACTCCAACGGCCGCCGCCAGTAGATCTAAAACAGGCTTTGCCTTCAAAACCCACCTCATCCATAGCATTACCACATGCTCTAACTACGGTGCACTCCTCCAGCGTTGATCATAACGGCCGAGTCATCACATACCCTCTCGGCCTTCCGCATCGACGGCATCGTATGCTCCGGTGTTATCCTAGAAATCACATTTGGTGGATCATCGCAATCATCTCATTAGGCCATGGTATTGAGAAGCGCCAAAGAGAAGGAGCAACCATCACTGTCGGCGCATGGCATGTCATCTCATCACGACGTGACTAGCAAGGCGAACCTACCAGCTGACGCCTCAACATCATCAAGTCTCTCAGCATCCATATCTATTCCAGTCACTCTAGACGAACTACTCCCTTCAAACAACCCGGCAGGAGTCGCTCTCGCATTTCCGCCGGCAACGCACACACCCTCTCCCGTTGCCAACGCTCATTTCTACGCTCGATCATCTCGACACTCTCGGGTCCGCCGTTTTCGGAAACACTGTTGTTCCTTAACATTCTCATCAGGGCTTCTCGTCTTGCTCCGGCTTCAAGCAGGCCAGCGCCCTAGTATCGCCGGTGCATCGACAACTACGCCATATAACAGGATCCTTACGACCAAAAAGCCTAGCCCCACGATCAGACATACTTCATGGCTTCGGTCTTGCTCTTTGGTTTGTACGACAACGGCGTTATGGCATGACGGCCTTGTTTGCGGGATTGTTTCTGGAGTTGGTGTTAGGATTGGATGATGCTTTGTATTGGATCTTGCTTTGAATCCGTTCCTGCCTCCGAATAGCATTTCGCGGCCGGGGATTGGTTGTATGAAGACTAGGTTACAGCTGTACCGCATGCTACGTTATATTATACACTTCCTTCCATTGCTTCATAACCTACCACCTCCAACCTCGTCTCACCTTGACTTTATCTTATCACCCCATTGTCGCCCATCCCTCTCCCCTTGTAAAACTCTTCCTCCTCCATATAACACCCCTTCCATTCCATTGCCTTTACCCCCATCCCTTGCCAACCATCCCTAGACTCATCCTTTTACCCAATCGAGCCCCAACAACACCAACACCCCTCACTGCCTCACTGCCTCCCTTGCTCGCTTGATTTATGCAATACCGCCCCGAACCCACCTAAACCCACTGGTCGTTTGCTTATCATCCACTTTCCAGACTCCTACTCACGAATCCTCTCGTTCTTACCTCAACAGAATCTTGCCTTCTCTTCTCACCTAGCTACTATCTTCTTCGTATTTTTTCTCTATCTTCTCATCTCTCTACTTCGTTAAGTTTTCTGTTCTTACTTTTCATCCTTCCATCTCTTTAGCGTCTTGTGATTTCATCTTCTCATTTCCTTCACAGAGTCCATTTACATTTGTTGGGCTTATTTCTCGGCTCTTGAGGAAGATGGAAGGAAGGGCGAGAGTTCATGAATAGATGGTGTGCAATAGGAAGGTGTGTCTTGAGGTTGAAATCTAGGAAAGTAAAAACGTTTCAAGAATTAATACGCGACGAGGGTTACAGTGGGAGGATGGGCTCGCGGTGGACGTAGGGCGGGATGGAGATATGTTATAGTCGTACAGAGTCAAGAACCACTTGAACCATAGAAAGTTGACGTATATCGCCCCCACTCATAACGAGATGTCAATAGATCACGCTCCATCGCTGTGTGAACGTCACGGCCTTTTCCAAGGTGTAAGGTGCGAATTCCATCTGCGATGGGGTCGGTCGACGGGGTGCTGGAGCCGGAAAAGCGTATAGGTACGTAACGGAATCATAGTCGAGAAGTAACTGAAGGCCCGGGAAGGTTTGCGGGTTTAGTCTTAGTAAACGATTTGGGTCGCGTACGGGCATGATACTGTGAGAGAACTTGTTGGATGCTGTTCATGGCCCATGCTGAGATAGTCTACCTATCTGCCTACTCAAGCAGTCTAGCAACTCACAAGCAATTCACCGCAGCCTCACACCCCTCCTGAGCCCACACATCGCTAACTGCCGTGCAAGAAAAACGGGTATCAAATGCACAACCCAAACGCCTCCATCTACTGCACCTGACTAACAATCTCACTCGCCTTCGACAGTGACTCCACCATCTGCAAACACTCCTTCCGTCGGCGGATCGTATAGTCGCTCTCCTTGAGCAGCTCATCGATCTCGTTGGCGCGGTACATGTTCTCGAGGAGCTCGCGCTGCATCTCGTCGCGGGTGTGCTGCACGAGGGTGTACATGACGGCTTTGGGGACCATGTCGATCATGGTGCGGCGGACGATGTTGTAGTAGGATGTGATCAGAAGCTCTACACACACCAGCTGAGTTAGTGCATGTTGCGGGAGCTAGGGAGGGTGGGGAGGAGCTTACTGATGACCTCGACCTCATTGGACTCTTTCTCTGATAGTGTCCCTGAAGCCTTGAGCTGTGGTGGCGGCGATTCCATGGCTGCCATTTTCTTCTTGTTCTTCTGAGCGAAGAAACTGCCGAAGAAGCCGCCGTTGTCGGGTGCAAGATCAAGCGAGGGGCTTGCGGCTCGCGGTGGTCCGGCGGATGGAGGTAGTGGTTTGCCGGTTTTGGGGTCTACCTGTACGGGCTTCGAAGAGCTGTGGCGGTCGTTGACGATGGCCATTGCCTGCGGAGATATATGATTAGATCTGCTTATAGATGGCATCATAGATAGCCTTAACATTGGTATCTGATCACCTACCCTATGGCCGTTCAGGAAGTCGGGGTGACCTGTATTGACGTAGCAAGATTCCATGGTAACAAGATCCCTAACGAGCTTATTGGTTGGATCCATGGCCTTCTTGAAGAAATTTATGACGACCGCATGGCATTTCTCCTTGAGTGCAGGGTATCTCCGAAATAATGGTTTGTTCAGCAGCTGCCCAAGGATTCTGACTAGCTCATCGTACACCAGAGACACACACTTCAAGCTGGGATCTTCTAGACGTTTGATCTGTTGTTTTACGATCAACTCAAATGCTGTAGTACCGACAAACAGTGCGGGCGAGGAACCGGAAGAGTTGTACAGGATAGTCCGAATATCAATGTCCTTGACCTGGTCAAACGGATCTACTGCCTTGACGCCATTCGAGTACAGCTCGTGGAAGACGAAACTTATTCTGGCGCCACCAGAGAGTTCGACACTCGAGAGCTCGACATTATTGCCGTCCAGTACTGTCCGATACTCGTTGCAGAATTCTGTGATAATCTGAAGGACGATGTTCGAAGCATTTCCGAGCATGGAGTCGCCTAGTGAATTTAGCTCTGCTGTGTACTTCTGTAGAGTTGAGGATATGCGGGCTTTGATGTCAGGTAAGGTGTTCTTAATATGCATCATGAGGATCTAGACATGATCAGCCTTCGTCCCTGGCGACGACCGCCCAGACCCCTTACCAGGTTCAGCTTTCGAGCCAGATAGGGCGTCCCACAGTACGAGCTCTTGTTCCGATACGCTCTGTGGTTATCGAAAAAGTCCTTCTCGTGTTCCAACGCAGCTGTTATTGGTCTCTTATTTTCAATATCCCTCTGACCACGATTTACCACCGGAACGTAGCCCAGCCGAAGCGGGATTATTCGCCCAGCTAATATGTCCACAACGTCTGTGCCCTCATCCATCAAGTCCACTTTCGTAAGAACACCGATGGTACGTTGGCCTTCAGGGTCCACTTCTCTAGCCAGCTTCAGTCCATCCGAATTCGCGAGATCGGTATTCGCGGCGGTCACAGCAAGTATAATTGCATTCGGCTTTGTGATTTGTTTTAATACCATCTCCCGGATTTGCTTCTCGATATCTTTTGGTTGGTCCCCCACGGGCACTTTCGTCAAGCCTGGAAGATCCACAAGGGTAAGGGTAAGGACGTTGGGGGAGTATATCCGCAGATTGATCGGAGCTGGAGAAATGCCCGCATTGCGCCCAGTCTTCGAGTCTGTCTCCTTAACAATCTCCTCTCTGATCTTGTTGAAGTCGAAGAATTTCTGCCCAGGTATGTGTAAGAATTCGCCCCATTCATCTACGTTCGCCTCCTTGTCCGACGTCTTCATATCCCCATTGACGCCATTTGTTTGTGGTTTGTCCGCTGGCGGCGATCTATTGATGAGTTGTAGGATGAGCGGCCGTCTCGTAACAATGCCGGTCCCTCGTGGTAGACTGTAGTCCTGCTCTCAGCCTCTCTCCGTTCTGTGAATGGACAGACGAACAAATCTCGGCCAACAATGTTTTCTAATACTGAGCTCTTCCCACTTGACTGCGACCCCACGACTGCTATCTGTGGCAGATCTATGGGATTCTGAACCTGGCAGACACAGAAGTGCTTTCAGCGGGTTGGAGTTCAAGCGGGCTTCGTTGCACTTACTCCCACAGTCGTGAATACATCTTGAAGCTTGTTTACCAACGTAATGAGACCGGGGTCATTGACGTTGATGCTGGATTGTATCAGTCTAGGCCGCACGATTTGAAGGTACAGTAACTCACGAGTAACCCGCTGGCGCGGCCATGGTCGCGGGTTGAGACCGCGCAGTATCTTGTACGTCCAAATATATTGCTAATGACTAGCTTAGAGAAGGAAGTGGTCTCTGGGGTGTGATGGTAGACTGGTTGTTTATGAATACTCGAAGCACATGCGCATGCACAAGTTGACGTACGAACACGGAGTTGCGGACCCCTGTCGTTGGCTCGCACTAGTCCCGAAGAAGCTCTAGAAGTAGCGACTGGGAAAACGGCCGCCTAGGTGTACGTGACCGGGAACTTGAACAGAAATTATACGACGAATCCTGATTTTTCACGTTGATGTAGCGCTCCTCGATGTCTAAAACACTAACGGCCGATCTCAGACAATGCAATGTCATTCGGAGGTTGTAGCTAAAGATCGTGCTCTTCGAATTCCATTTCGTTACGATTGGTGTCTTGTGGATGGTCTTCGCTGAATCGCTATTTCATATGCTCTAATGCTATCAAGCCATGCAGACCGCTGAACCACCAGCAAGTTACCAGCCCTACGATGGCGTCGAGCTTTAATTCTCTATGTTCAGCAACAGAACAGTCCAGCAACGAGCGTAATCGTCAAAATGTTTATTCGTCCATCACCGATGCAAACTTCTCGGTCATTTGTTGGAGAAGATCGTCATACTATTGCGCGTTAGTGACATGCAAGTGCTATGCAAACGGCGTATAGACTTGCCTTCTTCGATATCTTCTCTTCCCCTTCCGATGGAAGTTCAAATTTCATACTCCGCAGCTCAGTCTGGATGTTGCTCGTTGCTTCTCGCACTTTAGCCCAGCTATGGCCTTGAGCAATTGCCTTTTGACTCTCGTCGTGATAGCCCATGAAGGCCCTCATCATATACTCGGTCTTCCACATTGGGCAGAATTGATCGTAGTCACTGTAGCCGTTTTGTTGGAGGAAATCATCCTTCAGCAGACCAGCGACGTCGAGAGTGATTTTGTCAGGGTCGCCCAAGGCTGATTTACCGACAAGCTGCACCACCTGGTCCAGATCTTCCGAATTGGAAAGTAGCTCTCGGATACGGTCTCGGAGCTTGGGGAATTCGGGATGGTGCTTCTCGTAGAAAGGAGCTAGGATAGTAGTGTATTTGCTGTACGACATGGATGTGTTGATGGATGGGAAATGTTTTCTCTGGGCAAGCTTCTTGTCTAGGCCCCAGAAGACTTGTACAATACCTAGAGTAGCGCTAGTGACCGGGTCGGAGAAATCACCTCCAGGGGGACTGACAGCGCCGACAATGCTGACGCTTCCTTTCCGCTCTGGGCTACCGAGACATGTTACCTGGCCAGCGCGCTCGTAGAAAGAGGCCAGCTTGGCACCAAGGTACGCAGGGAAACCTTGATCAGCAGGCATCTCTCCCAGTCGTCCCGAGATTTCTCGGAGAGCTTCCGCCCATCGCGATGTTGAGTCTGCCATCATAGCGACGGCTTTACCTTGATCGCGGAAGTACTCTGCGACAGTGATGCCAGTGTAGATAGACGCTTCTCGAGCGGCCACGGGCATGTTGGATGTGTTGGCGATGAGGGAAGTACGCTTCATGATAGGTTCTTTGCGACCATTAATATCGATGGAGAGCTGAGACTGTATTAGCGAGATTACTCAAGCCAGGGAAAATCCATACCTCAGGGAAGTCCATCAGCACTTCAGCCATCTCATTCCCTCGCTCTCCGCATCCCACGTAGATAATGATGTCGCTGTTCGAGAACTTCGAAACAGACTGGCTGATGACGGTCTTTCCACAGCCGAAAGCGCCGGGTATACATACGGTACCACCCTGTACACTGGGAAATAGAGAATCCAGAACACGTTGTCCGACAATGAAAGGAGAGTCGGATGGCAGCTTTTCGTTGACTGGTCTGGGTACCCGAACAGGCCATGTGTGCATCATGCTGTATTCTGTCTTCTTGCCATCGAACTCAACCTCCAGGACCTTCTCATCAACCGTATAGCTGCCTTTCTCGGCAATGTGTGTTATGGTCCCTCGTGCGCGTGGTGGCAGGAGGATCTTATGGTCGTCCAGCAGACTATTTTCAAAGACACTTCCGTATATATCTCCTCCTGTGATATGATCGCCTACCTTCATCGCCGGCTTGAAGTCGAATTTGATTTCTCGGTTTAATGAAGGGACATCAATGCCGCGAGGAATATAGATACTGTTCGATACCGAAGAAATAGATTTTAGAGGTCGTTGAATACCATCGTAGATGGTCTCCATCAGGCCAGGACCCAACTCGACGGAGAGGGGCTTGCCCGTCCTCATTACGGGGTCACCCACCGTAACGCCAGCTTTAGCACAGTCATGTCAGCTATGGCCACTATTGAACAGATCTGGCTTCTCCTGTACCTGTTTCTTCGTAGACTTGTATTGTGGCTTTATCAGCGTCGATACGGATGACCTCTCCCACCAGGTTGTCGTGGCCGACTCGACACTGAAATCAGGTAAGCCAGTATTTCCGACGTACAGAGCTGGGGCACCGTGGGAATGGCATACCAGTTCGTACATAGCACATCCTAACATATTCTCCGCGACAATGACTGGCCTGTCGGCATATCAGACCAATGCTTCCTCACCTTCGTAGTGCTACGTACCCAGAGACCGAGAAGATTGAGCCTGTATTGGATTGTAAGCAGGGTGCATCTTCATCAGGGAGGCTCTATATAGAGCTGAGCACGTACCATACTGCTCCTCGCCGGCTTCCTGACGCTTCCTCTGTTTCTGCTGTAAAGCCAATTAGCCTATTGGCACTCGGACTAGAAGCTCTCGCTGAAGGGAACGCACAGGCGCCATAGTCGAAAATACGGGGATCTGTTCTGGAGTTGGTTCTCTAAAGGAACTCGAAGGACGATGGTGATCAGGGTCTTGACGTGGTTTATGGACGAGCTCCCAAAGTGAATTGCGAGCTCTAAGTCTGGGTCTCAGGCCTAGCATGCACGATTGGAAGGGCGTCGCTGGGGTAGCTCAAACCCTATCTGAGCAGGTGGCATCATCACCTGCATTCATCTCGTTGCGCTAAGGCCTTTAGGTGGCCTCGGCGCCTAGCGCTATGCCGCCCGTGCCACCTCGAAGGATTTACTTTGCTTCCTTCTACCAAATGATTTCGATGGATTGACTGCTTACCCACGGGCGTGCGTTAGTCGAGGTACCCAACGCGAATTCATGTATTCGGGTGACGTTTCAGATCTGCACTCTCATTGAGAAGTAGGCTCTGGAGGAACCGGCCTGAGATCACATTTCATAGCCTCGGGTTCACCACTTCAATATCCAGACATTCTGCAGGAACGTGGAACATTCAAAAGTCAATCATGGCTCTGATTACAGTCATCGGCTCCCTGAACATAGACCTCGTTACCAGGACCTCTCGAGTACCAGGTGCTGGAGAAACACTGACCGCGAACTCATTCTCCACCGGCTCCGGTGGGAAAGGCGCAAATCAAGCCGTAGCCTGCGCACGCCTTTCGAAGCACGACGCGAGATCCAAGGGAGATGTCGAAGTACGGATGATTGGCTGTGTCGGCATGGACAGCTTCGGCCAGGAGCTCATTGAAGGCCTCAATAACGACGGCATCAACACTACTGGCGTGCTACTCTTGGAAGGGAAAACCACTGGAGTCTCGGTCATCATCGTCGAGGAAGATACAGGGGAGAACAGAATCATGTTCTCGCCTGGGGCCAACTACAGCCTTAATCCAGAACAATTTATTGAACTTCCATCGCCAATACCGGATCTCATCGTCTTGCAGATGGAGATCCCATTGGCGACAATACTGCAAGTGCTCGAGATTGCTAGGAAGCATGCTGTCGATGTCCTACTGAATCCAGCTCCGGCCGTCGAACTTCCAGACGCTGCATATCAAGCCATCACGCATCTCGTCCTCAACGAGACTGAAGCGGCACTCTTGTCGCAAAGATCAGACTCCGACTATGAGAAGATAGTGAGGCGATTCCACGATTCGGGCGTGAAGAGCGTTGTCATCACTCTAGGCGCAGAAGGGGCCTTCCTCTCCACCAGTGACGAACACCAGCGAATCCCCGCAGAAAAGGTCAAAGTCGTCGATACTACCGCCGCGGGTGATACCTTTGTCGGAGCATATGCTGTCTCGGTGGCAAGAGCGACCAGAACGGGCCAACGCCCTAACATCGCCGAGGCAGTCAGACGAGCGACGAAGGCCGCCGCTTTCACTGTGCAGAAGCCTGGAGCGCAAAGTGCAATTCCCTTCATGGCCGAGATATCTGACAGCTAGCATTAGCACACCAGGATCCCTGCAACATGTCTTCTATCCTCGCACGAGAGCCCTAATCTTCACCATACCTCTGGATATGCAAAGGGGGATCGTGTCTCGCACTGCGATGGTTAGGTCCTACGAAAGGGTCGTTTACCCAAGCATGGGCGACAATTGTTTATCCTTATCGCCTTGGACAGAGAGTCAGTATACAAACTACTTTCCCCGATAGCAATCTCGTCCGAAAACTCTTTCAACTCCATGAGCTAGCAGTCCCGGACCTGCCGACACTAGTGTTCTCGAAATCTTTACCGATGGCTTAGCGAATTGAAAGAGTTCTATCACGCTTTCCTAACCTCATGGAATGACTGCGGCAGTTCTCCGTCTTGGAAGTGTAATACTGCACTTATCGACGTTCAGGGTGAGGCGAGGGACCAATTTGGGTCAGAGTGCATAGAGAGGACATCAAGAAAAGCGACCAAGGCGACGATATGGATGGACGAGGGAGGAAGGATATGAAGACAAAAGAAGGAAGTGGAGGGCCGGAAAGGTCTTTCACTGTGATTCATAGCGGCTTGGAAGGAAGAATGGTCTGGAGGAACAGATATACATGAATACACGGTCACAGCTTGGCGCTTAAGAAGATCATGTCTCTAGACCGCCCCCAGCGCGACGACTATGTTCTGAGCTACCGTCGCCGTCGCCGACGGAATTGTCCCTTCTTTCTCGTTCTGCCCGCTTGTGCTTCGATGCTGATCTTTTCTCTCTTCTCTCTTCTCTCTTCCCTCTTCCCTCTTCCCTCTTCCCTCTTCTCTCTTCCCTCTTCTCTCTTCCCTCTTCCCTCTTCCCTCTTCCCTCTTCCCTCTGCCCCCAGTCTTTGTCATCAAAATATCATTATTACTATGATATGTAGTCAAAGTATCAATTTCGATTCTCATTCACTACTGTCCAATACTCTTCGCCATCGAGATAATCTCCACCATCATGACCTGCAGTCGGGGCTGAGCTGGTTCTTTCGTCGGTGTTACACCGCTATCTCGTCTTACATGATCCGGTACCCAATTGCAAGCAACCACAGCCACAGCGCCCAACTTGTCTATCCTCGCTTCCACAATCTCCACCCTCCATCCTCAAGCATTTATTGTCCCCCATCGATCCTCTAATCAGGCACTGGGCAACACGGGGCAATAGACGAGCCTATTTCTATCCTGACACTGCTAGCCGCCGCGAAGATGCATACGATTGAACCGTGGGCGTTCCAGCTTCAGCCTCATATTCTTCCCACAAAGTAGCGCCTCCTCCCAGCGATCGCCGAGCATCATTCCCACTTCGACCGTGAGCCAGGAACCCTTTCCAACGCCTCTACCACGCCATGTTCAGGCTCGAGGAACGGCGGTACCCAGAGCCCTCCGCAGAATTCTCCATCATTCCCAGGAACCCGTGAAACAGCTGGCTGAGCACCCGCAATTCAAGCGTATCGAACGCGACCAACCGGAAATCTCCATCTGGCATCGACCACTGAAGCAGTCGTTCCTCCGGCGGATGGGTCTCGAACAGTGTGAGCCACTGGTGTATCCAGGTAGGACCTTGGATGAACCATCGGGACCTGCTGCCTTATAGGTTGAGCAAGCATTATTACGCGCTCGGCCTAGATCAGAATCATCATCCCCAGTCGACCAGGTCCGTACCCGATAGCCCGGTTTCATCACCCTGTCGCATACAGAGCCCCTCTCGCAAAACCCCATTCGAAACTTCGAAGAGGCGGAAGAAGATGCCGAAAACCACGTCCACAGATCTTGCAGTCGAGGAAGTGGAAGAACAGGGTGAGCGTCATCTGTTGAAAGGCGTTATCAGAAGGGGTTCTAGCTGAGGATGTCGCGCAGCAATCTAGCTCAAGCACCTCTTCGAGCAGGAATTCCAGTGCTACAGCCTTGCAATGGAGGACTGCGAACAGTTCTGTGTAAGGCTTTTGAGACTCGTTTGCTCGGACGACAGAGCTTGCGAGAGTATTAGAACCGGATATATATACTAAAAGCTTCGCTTTCAAGATGGCGATCGCCTCGAATCAATTGACGCCTCAGTATTTTTTGGGTGGAGAGTTGGGGGGTTGGAGGCTTCAGAGATCCACATGTTGGGTTGGACACTTGGAATGGAGGTGCTGGCAGCGGTGCTTCGGTTTGTTGGCGGAGGATAGGGCTTGGACGCTATGCTGGTGTTCGTACAAGGAGAACCCGAAAGCTGGGTTGGCAAAATCCTTACAGTCCGACAGATCACGCAAAGCCACATATCGTTTCAGTTTCGGGTATCACACATGCTTGACTCTGAGATGGCGTCAGCGATAGATAGAAATGTAGGACGACCCTTTCCCTCGGTCAGAAACACCGCGTTAGAGTATTTCGAAGTATGCCTTTTCGACGATCGGCTAGTCTAGAGCAGTAGTTGCCGCTGTGCCACATTCAGCTTCTCACATGTTAGATCGAGAGACGGGGCTATGTGAAATTGCTTATTAGATAAGCGTTAGCAGCAACGGTTCGGAATATACGGTTCCCTGGCAGGCAGTGTGCGTTGGAGGGGTTTTCAAGAGTCACAAGTGATGTACATGTAATTATCTTTGTTAGTTCGGATGAATACGTATTCCAACGATAATGAACGGAAAGTTTACTCATGGCTCGGCCATAGTAAACGTAGAAGGAACTTTGGCCAGACAGTAAAGGACATCAGTCGTAAGATAAGGACGGTGAACAAGCGAAATACGTGTATAGTAACATAGTAGTTGAGCTTACCCAACAACGTCGCCTCTAAGACCTACTCATGCCCCAAAACGCATCAACTCAAAATACCTCAACGGCGGGAACACAACAGCCGTGAATGCAATCCCCAACCAGTCACCTATATCTCCGCCCTTGTCCCCAATGTGCCGAGCTGCAGGACCCGTCCACCAGACCTGGGACATACCTACAATAGGCCCCACCCATCCGATCAGGAATGCTACCAGAGCCGCGATCCCAGTCGGTAGCTTAGCCTTGTCTTCGTAAGCTGCCCAGTCAAAGCCCCTTCCTCGCCGGAAAATGACATGCTCTTCAAGAACTATGGTCAAGAAGATAACCAGCCAGTATCCCATAAGTGCAAGAAAATTCTGGAAGATGAGGAAGAGATGATCTCGACCAGCGACCGCGCACACGAAGTAGATAATAGCAGCTACCGTCGCCCAAAAGTACCGTGGCACTGCCTTCCATACCTTGCCCAGAACTTGGAAGTCGAGCGCCGCGGCGTAGGTGCTTGGTACAACGTTCGAGCAAAGTCCTAGCGCGACGACCACCGCACAGAACTTCCCGAACGCTCCCAGCCCATCGTAGCCTGCCAGGAGAAGCGCGCCAGATGAGGTATTGTGGGCGGTGTCCCAACCAGAAGTGCTGCCCACGCCGCTCGCAAGTCCTAAACCCAACAGGTTGACGAAGATGAATGATATGCTTAGGCCAGTGAAGGTCATAACAAAGACTTTCCACTTGGACATGTTCTCAGGGTAGTAGACAAAAAAGTCGGCACCGGCACCACTCCAAGAAATGGGCACCGAGAGCTGCAGGGAGAAGAAAGACATTCGATTTGCATTGATAGTGGCGCTGTTGCCGGTCGATTGCAGAGTCGTGTTGAAGTGTGGGCCTGCAGATCCGACAAGAATGAAGAGGACAATGGTTTGGGGTATCCATTGATATCTGTCGTAGGGTTAGTCCCATTTTGTCGCGTGCTGCTTCTGAAAGCTCAATGCCGCTGGAAGAAATCAAGATGCATATAGGATGAATACATTACCTTTCGTATACGTGGAATGGGGTCATCCCAAAGACCGCAATGATCCAGCAAATCAGAGCGACGATGACGATACCGACCACCACCGACATGCTTCCCCCGCTTACCGCAGAGAGGACCTGGCCGCCCAAGATACAGCTCAGTGTGCCATAACCGATCATGAGAATGATGTTGAGAATTGTTATGAGCTTGGCAGGCCAGTACCCCATGAAGTACCTTGCAACGACCTGCGTCCGTATAAGCGACTCTATTTGGCTATCTTGCTGAAAACAGCCCTCACCATAGTCCTATTGCCACTTTGAGGCCCAAAGATGGCCATATAAGCTGGTCCCAGCGAGCCAACTAGGCACGCGAAAGTCACGATCATCGCGCTATCGAGGAAGCCCAGATTAAATAGTAGAGGCCCGAGGAAGCCCACGGCGAGGTTGTTCAGCGTTATGTTGGCGCTGTACCACATGATGACCATCTGAACATAGCCAGCAGAGGAAGGCGCTTCTCGCTCATGGGAGAGCACGCGACTGATTCCACGGGCTTCGAGACCTCGAATCGATTCGATGGCTTTGTTCCATCTGGGGACATTGCCGGGGACGTGGATGGGCAGAACGTCATGGCTGCTGGAGAAGTCGGTGGTAACTTCAATATCCGTGGCGGCTTTCTCTGGGTCGGCGGGTGAAGTTGGAAGTTTAGTGTCTTCCATGGCTCTTCACTGTACTAGGTGGCGGCTCATGAGCCTCCCAATTACAATGTCCCTTCACCTTGGGGCTTGTTGGGATAAGGCGAGGGGCGAGTGCAAGCCAATTGCAGCTTTTGCAAGTCGGACGTGTTCTCGTGAGCGAAAAGAGCAAGCACGAAAGCAGATATATACATAGGCTATCCAACGATTGCTTCTGCAGAATCGTGCAATTGCCGGTTCTTTGACCTGGTGAGGAAGAGGGTGGGATCCCGAGAGGATGGCATTGGCTGCAGTGGGGCACCACTGCAAGCCATTCCACGTGCTCACCATGCTGCAGAAACAGTGAGGACTGAGGAGGTCCGAGATGCAGCAGGGATCATATCTTCACATTAGCTGCCTTAGCTTGACGGGCAGACGAATCCTTCGATCGGCAACTTGACCAGATGGCAGCCAGTCGATGCAAAGACATTCCTTGGCCCGAGGTTTCCAGGGCGTGAGGGGAGATCCGTTGCCGATGGCCATTGAGGGTCTTGCATAGATGACTTCGTGGATTTTGAGGGTCTGAGTCGGATAAGACGTGGGGCGGTGGGAGTCCAAGAGGAGGTTGCGATAGGATTTAAATGTAGATGGAAGTTGTTCGGAAAAGCGATCTGGAATCAATCACGTGACCTCCTGCGAGTCAATCACCGGACCGCCAATCATGCTTGGTATCATCAGGGATTTCGAGCTAGCAAAAAAATAAATCCTTCGTGCTCCCCCATCTTGCGAAACAACGATGTGAATGGTCACAGCAAGTGTGCCGTTCTAGACACTGGACAGTGCCAAAACGCTAGAAGTGGGCGAAATCTCCAGCTTTGCGTTTCCCATCGGCCTGTGCAGCTAAAACGGCACCAGCTCTCTTGATCAACCATGCTGGTCGTTAGCCCCATCCTTCGTTTCCTGCACAGCATCGATCCTTTCGGTGTCTGGAAGTTTATCGGTTGCGCGTCAATACGAATATAGAAGCGCATCTCGAGTGGCCAGTCCCAGTAGCTCTCTCACCTCCATGTCGTCACGGTCGTAAACCGCTGCTCAGTCCGCTCTTCTTGTACTGCCTGCGAAAGGTTACATACATTATGGGTTCCTTGAGCGAGGCAGATGCTTTTCTATCCCATCAATTCACTCATCTTATCATCGGAGGCGGCACCGCCGGTCTTGTCCTCGCAGCCCGGCTCTCAGAAGACCCGACCATCACCGTCGGGGTCCTGGAAGCCGGCCCAGCCGCCCTTGATGAGCCTCGTATCAATGTGCCTGGTCGCTTGGGAGAAATGCTGTTCACCGAGTATGATTGGCAGTTCGAGACTATACCCCAACCTGGCTTCAATGGTAGGAAACTGGCCTGGAACAGAGGTAAAGTCCTGGGAGGGTCGAGTGCACTCAACTTCATGATGTGGAGCCGTGGGAACAAAGGCGATTACGATGCTTGGGAGAAACTGGGAAATCGCGGTTGGGGTTGGGATGGAATACTGTAGGTTCTAAGTCTACCACTGTCATCTGATATTGGTTTGAAGCTCTAGTATTGTGAATGTGCCGAAGCGTGAAATCATTGACTGATTGTGCCATTATTCGCGGCCTTTTCTTGCTCTTCCTTCAAAATGTACGAATGCAGTATTTGTGATTTGCAACGACAGCTACTCATGCTTTTTAACGTTCAGACCATACTTCAAGAAAAGCGAAACCTTTCAAGTACCCGATAAAGCATACCAAGAGCGCCATCAAGCTTTCTTTGACCAAGAATACCACGGCACCAATGGGCCTCTGCACACTATCTACTGCGCCGATTATGCCGCCAGTAGCAAGCATTGGCATGCCACTCTTAACAAGCTTGGAGTTGATACCAATCGCAGTCATCTCTCCGGGTCCAATGTTGGCTGCTGGACGTCTTTGACCGGAGTGGACCCCAAAGCTCAGGAGAGGTGCTACTCTGCACGAGCGTACTATTTACCCGCCTCACATCGAGAAAACTTGGTGCTGCTCACAGAGGCAACAGTGCAAAATATTGTTCTGGACATGGGAAGTAATGGAGATGAGTGGCGGGCAACGGGTGTACGGTTCATACACCAAGGCCAAGAGCATAGAGTCGACGTCAACGGCGAAATCATCATTAGTGCAGGGAGCGTCCAATCGCCACAGCTCCTGGAGCTTTCTGGGATCGGGAGTCCGGGAGTCCTCAAAGCCGCAGGCATAGAGACCAAAGTGGCTAATCCTAACGTCGGCGAGAATCTTCAGGAACACATGTGTACGGCCAGCAATTGCAACTCCTTCGCTTACTCTACTGACTTCCAAAGTGACGATGATGATCTACGAGCTCGATCCTTCAATCATCACCCCAGAAGCCCTCCGCTCCGATCCCATGCTCGCTGCCGCGGCCGACAAGCAATACGCCACATCGAAGACTGGAATCCGTACCGCAGTCGGCTACTCAGCCGCCTACCTCCCCTTCACCCACTACACCAGCAAAGAAGAGCTCTCAAAATTAGCATCGCAACTCCCACCAACCGATCCAGCAACAAAACGCCATCGCGACCATATCCTCACCGAGCGCTTCTCCTCCAGCCAGCAAAGCGGCCAAATCGAATTCCTCTTCGACGTCAGCAACTTCAGCCCCTTCTTCGCTTCCGAGCCTGGCAAGCGCTACGGGACGATGATGCAGATGCTGCAATACCCTTTCACCGTCGGAAGCATCCATATTCCACCTTCCCCTTCGCCCGAAGAGAAGCCCACTACTGCAGACGATAAACCGGTTATTAACCCCTGCTACTATGAGGGCGCTGGCGGCCAGGTCGATTTCCTAACCATGGCTGCGGCGCAGAGGTTCGGGCATCGGATCTGCTCTACTGCTCCATTGGCCGACATCATCGTCAAGCGCGTCTTCCCCCTAGCGCCCGGCGATGGGGATCTGAATACGGAAGATTTCACAGACTGGGTGCGCGATACGACTATGACGGACTGGCATCCAGTGGGCACGTGCGCGATGGGCGGCGATGAGGGTATCAGGGGTGGGGTGGTGGATGAGAGGCTGAGAGTCTACGGGGTGCAAGGTCTAAGGGTGTGCGATGCGAGCATTATGCCGTTGCAGATTGCGGCGCATTTGCAGGCGACGGTGTATGCGATTGGGGAGAAAGGCGCGGACATGATCAAGGAGGACTGGAGGAATAGAAGGAGATAGTAGCAGAGGCGCAAGCCAAGGCCAAGAATGCATACAACAATGGGAGGAGTAACATGTGAGCGTCTGGGGTGAATGATGGACGTTCAAGAATTGCAGATATATTTAGGCGGAATTAGACAGCCTCTTCGAAGAAACAAGATTCGTCCTTAGGATTCCCTATCCGGGCTCCATCAATCCCAATTATTTGGACTGCTCTCACTGACCCACACCGGTCAACCTATTCAACATCGACGAACCGTTCGGCTCATGACTTCCAGGTATTGTAATACAAAAAGCAATGCCACCCCGTTTCCAACGACAACCCTCCTAGCAAGGCCGCTAAACAGCGCCAACTGCGCTTACCTCATTCTCGCCTCCCATCCCATCCTCCAACGATGACGCCATGACCTGCCCCGTACATCAACAACCCCAAAACACCCACCTCCACCATGTCCCCTTCCTCCATCCTTCCCACCTCATTCGCCCCCGCCCTTCCACACCAGCATCCCTCCACCCATCCCCCACCACCATGGGCCCCCCCATCCCCCAAGGCGAGCACGAGCCCCGCCCCAACACCCAATCCCTGACCTCCTCCCCCCACCCCTCCGACAACGCCCCCACCGGCGTAAACTACTCCCCCAACCCCGCCACCTCCCTCCCCATCCCCCCCGAGCGCCAAGAAATCATACGCAAGATCACGAATCTCTACTCCGGCAGCGCGAGCGAGGAGGATATGCTCGTGTATGCGAAGGAGGCGGTCTACGACGACCCCTGGAGTTTCTGCGACACGAGGTTCAAGATCGCGGGGCAGTGGTATGGTTTGTCCCCCTCCGCCTGCGCCCCCCCCCGCGAAAACAGCGGCGATCAGCTAACCAAACTCAACCCCCCAAAGGCATACCCAAGATCATGGCCTCCTCGCGCACGCTCGCCACCGAGATCGTGCTCTCCGACACAGACACCCTGTCGTTCAAGATGAAGCAGGAATACAAGCCGCGGCTGTCGCCGGCGGCGAAAGAAGTCAACAGCTTGGTGACGCTGACGCTGGATGGGGAGGGGAGGGTGGTGTATCATAAGGATCAGTGGAATGAGAAGGACTATAGCCATGAGGGGGTGGGGATGTGGCTGAAGAGGTTGAATGGGGACCATTTGACGAAGATTACGAGACCGCCGGGGGGGTTGTAGAAGGTGGAGGGCGGAGGGGGGGAGGGTTGGGGGAAGGGGTGGGGAAGATGTGGGAGGTTGTGATGGATGTGTGTATACGTGTGCGGCAGAGATAGTCTGAAGAGCGGGCCAGGGTGGCGACGCCGTTACGACGTGCAGAAGCTGGCTTTGGATGGCTGTGAGCTTCGTTGGAGGAGGGATCGTGCGCGTAGGATGTCATGGTTCTCGGATGGGGACTCGGGGAGCGGTGTAGGGCGGGTCGGGTTGAATTGGGATGGATTGGTGGAGAGGTAGAGGCGTGGAAGGAGGGGAGGGGTGGAATCGACATGGGCTGGTGACCGTGTGACGATCGTGATGGCTTTTCATCGCTGGCAAGAAGGGTGTGCTTGTATGTTGGCGCTGGGGCTGTATCTATCTAGCGATAACAGCTCGCATACTTGATATACCACGACACGCGAAGATGGGGCGTTTGCTATGCGAGGAAGTCACGCACGGGAGATATCACCATACGAGGGATAGACACATGGAGATTTCGATTTCTGTATTCGCCTCTGATACTAAGCTACCTCCCTTCCTATCTATCCACCCATGTGCTTAGTGAGCAAGCTACAGATCCAAATTACCCTTTATCCAGTACAAGCGTACAAGTAATATAAGCAAACAAACTCAAGCCAATCCAGGCGCCACCACCCGGTAGCCTCTTGCCTAACTCCCATCCAACAATGCCGTCAAACGCCGATTCCTCCCAAGAAAACCAATCGTACAAGAAGCCAGCTGCTCGTGGAGCCTAGACCATCTGTAATTCAAGGTGGATGGTGTCGGTATGGGTGATCCATGTGAAAGTGGCCTACTCAGTGTAGACTGCTACCCCTTTCGTGAATTCTACTGCTGATGGTACGGTGTAACTGGTAAGTCGAAGACCAAGGATAAGAGAAGTTCATCTCATACTTCGGTAATATCGCGTTCAAGACTCACATAATGGTTGTGCTGGGGTTGATGCATGCTGATGTCGTGAAAGAGGACAACCGTGATGTGCTGAAAGACTGGATGTGCAAGCTGGGGTATCTCCGTGATGATCGATTTGCAGATTTTTTGGGTTTTTTGGTTTTTTCTCATTGTGCTGGGGTTTCGCAGCCGTAGTAGTTGCGCAGATGCCTAGGACATCTTAAGCGACGACCTCGTTCTCGGCCTTGGCCGATTCAGATTCCCAGATGTCAGCAGTGTTGTCAGTACCAGCAGGGCCGGAGGCAGCAAGAACGGCGTCGATGTTGGCCGTGGTGAGTTGATCGATGTTAGACTTTGAGTCGTTGGAGCCCTTGGCAGGAACAATGAAGTAAGAGTTGGTATCACAGCCAGCGGCGTAGTAGCTAGCAGCATTGAGGTCGGCAAGAGGGGAGCGGACCTCATCGGTCATGAGGTCGGCATAGGCACGGGTAGCAGTGGCAACACGGACAGGAGCATTAAGGCCATCGACAGGAGGGATGTTCTCCTTGCCGCGGTCGTCGCGGGCCTTGACACGTGATTCATCATCAGAGGACAGGTCCAAGGTGCAAGCCTTGTGTTCCATCATGATGTTGTCAAGCTCCTCGTTGCTATCCTCATGGATCTTGAAGTGCCATCCCTTACGGGCAAGGTCCTTGATGGTAGGCTTGGCCTTAGGCTTGTATGAGGTGATGGTACCGGCCAAGGCGGCGTCGATGGAGGGCAGGCCATGCTGGGTAGTGGCCAAGGAGGAGATGCGTCGACGCGACAGGATGCCAGCATGCTTCGACTTAGGTGAACGACCAGCCGGAGCAATAGGGGCAGGCGTAGGAGCCCCAGTCTTCAATCGAGGGTCGGAAGAATTTGTCCGATGAGCCTTGATGGGTCGATCCAAGGCAGCGGAGGTGAAGTCCTCCAAGGTCGAAGCCTTACGCTTCGTAGCAGGGGCAAGTTGCAAATACGCCCGAGCGGCCGGAGCCTTCGAGAGGATCGACGTGGCAGCCTTGAAGTGCTGCATCATAGAAGATGATGATGAGGACTTGAGGTAGGGTTCTGAATGAAGAGACTTGGATGCCTTGATGGAAGAAGCACAGGTAGATGGATCGATGTTCTCTGAGTCGATATCGTTGAAGACTTGTGGTGGGGAAGGCTTGAGTATGGAGGATTTGGAAGGGAAAGGAGCGTTCGTTAGGAGAGCTGTGAGGGTATTTGTAGTTAGTGAGGGTCCTTTCGTGATGTAGGATTGTTTTGTAGAAGTGCAGAACTTTCGAAGCCCACAACATTTGCTAAAGTGTTCAAGATGTTTTGACGGGATCAACACTAGAGGGAAATGTTGCTCATACCATTTTGCTTATTCTTGACATTTCCGAGGTTCCGCAAGCGGGCTCCGCTGACGGAGCCGAATGGCTGTCGAGCAGGTGTGCTCAAGGGAGCTGCTGCTGCCATTGTGGAAGTGGCTTGATCACGTAGAAGTGTTTGCCGATGGTCAATCACGAAATAATAGCGGTAATGATGGCTTGAGCGTGTAATTTAGGTAGCGGGAGATTACTGTTCGCAATGTTGGTGACAAGATCGTAAGTAGATGAGATGGAGGCTTTTGTAGCAATATAGAAGGCTGTGTTCTGTATCTGTAGATGTGTGTATGATAGAGAGATGTGTAGACAGATGTGTGGAGAAAAGATGAAAGTAGCAACACCAGGAAGCCTGAGAAGGAACGATGTGGGCAAGAGCGGCTATATCTCTCTACCTGCCCTTGTCAGCTTCGAAAGGAAGTGGGGAGGAAGAACACGCTGATGCACGTCTTCGAACGCGAATCTTCGTGCCCTTGGCGTCCCTCGACTCGCGAAGTCGTGATTCCGCCTTTCCTCATGCAGTCTAGACAACGCTCATCGTTCCGAGGCTGCTAAGGGTGCTCGTCTCGGGATGCTGCACTCTTTTCCGAGCTGTGGCAGACTGCAATGACGCCGATGATGCTGTGCTCTCGCTAAAGCAAGCTTTCCTTCCATCCTGGACCAATGGTTTGCGCCAAAGCAGTCCGGATGGAGGGCGACGTCGAAGGCTTGGCACTTACGCGCCCGATTCGCGTTTGGGGGCATTAATTTAGATGACTTGCTGCCTCTCCTTTCTCCCATCCTGTGTTCGCTGTGACCACCTTCCAATGAGGGCAGCCAAGTTTGAAGTGTCTGATGAGTCTGTTGGAGACATGAGACTCAAGGATGGTACTATAGTGCCTCAGGTGAGTCAAAAACATGGCTCTCAAACTCCCCCCTCCATGCGTTGCAAGGTTCTATGTTCCTGCCTCAGGCATCTCAACCTTATTGGCTGTACTGGAGTTGGAGGCTCTATCTTGCATATCGACGAGGGCAGCAAAACTCATAGGTCTGGTGAGACTATTGCAGACATGAGACTCAAACAAAGTACGATAGTGCCTCAGGTTAGCCAAAAAACAGCTCCCTACCCTCCCTTCATGCGCTGCAAGGCTCATGTTCCTGCCTCAGGCATCTCACCTCATTGGCTCTATCGAATTCCGAAGTCTTCCATTCTGCACATAGAACCTTGCAGAAACGCCAAACCGAAGCACCAGATGGATATCGCTGCTTCCCCACCACCACCGTTGCGCCTCTCCCCTCGCTGCGCTTCACTTCATAGCTTCACGTTTCTGGCTCGGGCATCTCTTTTCCATTGGCTTTATCTAGACTGCATTTCATCTCAGACTGACGTGAGGGAACCACGGTCTTTCTGCTGCGGCGGCAGCGTCAAGCTCGCAATTATGCGCTTACCATTCTCGATGGCATTCCAGGCCAGTCATACTATCCTATGCTCTTTCGAAGAAGCGGGTGGAGTCGAGCTGGCGGACTGCGTTGTGAGCGCTGGACTATGCTGTTACGATGAGAATATTGCTTTACCGCCATGGTTGCAAGGTGCGAAACCATGATGTCGCATTTTCCTATGCCATGGCTGTCATGAATCCGAAAGAAGGAATGAGGTGTTTATAATTGTACTCCAAAACCCCACCCATACAACCTCAAGATTCAATGCACGAAAAATCCAGAGTCCAAGGACTTGATCTCAACATCATTACCTCCAATTTGCGAAGCGCGAATGAGCGAGAAGTAACACATGCTACGGAAAGGATAGGAAGGTGGCGTCTGCTCAATTTGAGCTTAGATATGAGCGCTGCTCGGTCTGTAGTAGCTCATATTTCATGAACAACAACACCCTTCCAACGTGCATACCCGTTCTCTCTTGCCTGATCTTCGGGTATTCACGGCAATACTAGATTGACAACACAGATTGAGTGAGCAGCGAACGAAGGTTTCCTGTATTTCTAAGACGCTTGCTATTGAGAGGTTAAAACAGCAAGATCATGTGTTTGTGCTTCTTCGATTATGTCTTTGCAGACTGAATATTCAATTTGAATTGAAGGCGGGTATCGAGGGTGCAACCACTCGTTCTCATGGATGAGATGGTTGCAAGGATGATAGCATATAATTCTTGTGGGCGAAAATATCATTGGGTTAAACGTATGTTCTAGTAAGATGCAACGCAACGAATCTTCGACTCGTCCTATGGCGCTTGATCTTGTATTTGGAAATTCTAAACACCCCTTACCAGATGGGAGCCCCTAATCCAAGACTACTTTTACCATCCCAAGACCAACTCCAATACTCCAAGATCACCAGAAATCTGTATCCTCGGGAAGAGATCTGTTTATCATCTAAACTAGGCGGATATCTCAGGTAGCAGTGCATAAATATACACATATAATTGGAGCATCGAATTAGCCCCAATTGAAGCTTTCAACCGGTGGCTATTTGGGCATATAATCGAGATATAGGGAGGTATGGCGAAAGTATATATTTGGGTTGCCTAGAAATCGATCGATTCCCATACTAAAACCCAGGCATTACATGTGTAAATTTGGGAGGATTATACAAAGGCGCAAATGCGGTCAGAAACGTGTAGAAACTGGTCGGTCCTCCCACAAAATCTAGTCCCCTTGCTCGTCTTGCAGAATCCAGGTGGTCTTGGAATAGTAAAAGTGGTATTGGGTTAGGGGCTCCTTACCAGTATATTCACTCTCCCTGTAATTGTCCTCCTTGGCGTTGAGCACTAAAGTATCTTCAACGAAAAACTCTTTTCCTCTTGGTCATAGGTCAAGCCTGGATGATTAGTCCACTATTACAACATCAGAAAGAAGTAGAAGCGTGCCAAGTCATGGATGGACGGCCTCAATCCTCTGTGTCACTCCCAGAAGCTTCGTCACCATCGCTATCATCCCCCCCATCAGCCTCCTTCGCTGCACACTCCCGCATGAATTGCCACACAGGGTTTACCATCAGCGTTCTCCCACCCAACCAGTCCCTTGCCTCGCGGTCGGAGATGCAGAGTTCATACGGTTCGTAGCCCTGAGAACCAGCGAAGGCGAACCACAGTTTTCGGATACCGTGTGACTTTATAGAAGCCCTCATCTCGGGGCCCATGCCGTATATACGCCAGGGATTCTCAATCTCACCAGATGCGAGGTGAAGCTGCCCGCGCAGTCTGTCCATTGCGGACTCCCATGTACCGCGGTCAAGGACGATATCGCTGATCTGGAGATGGTTGAGGGTAGAAGCACAGAGGAGAAGGGTCCCGACGAGTTGATCCTCTTCCAATCGAAAGTTTGCGATCCTTAGCTTTCGCAATTTGGACAATTTGTTGCGGTTCAACATTTTGAGTAGTGGCAGATGAGGCAAGTGCTTTCTCCACCCGCCGCGTCTGTGGCCATCGCTGCACGAGATCGTTAGGTCTTCCACCAACGGGCATGATGCCAACATCGCTGCAAGCGCTTTCGTCATGCCTTCCACTGTCAAAGCAAGATCTGAAGTCCTCATCTGATTATCTTGGATCCTCATAATTCTTCGCCGCGGAAAATCACCGCCGTATATTTTCTCGTCGTGCGTACTCTCATCGTCGGTGTTTGTGTCACAGTCTCCCTTACGCCACCGTTGATACTTGGTGATATGGTCTGGGGAGTAGTAGATGCTGTTTAGACACAGGACAACAAGATTCTGGAATGCCGCTGGGTATACCGCGCTTGGTACCGTTACGCTGAGCTCCGCTAAATCCAGATCCAGGAAATCGTCTTCAATAATGAATCGGCGAATCTCCAGCCCTGACTCGGCGAGCGATTTCAAGACTACCTTCATTAGATGGGTTTCGAAGTCCGCTGGGTCATGAACACACCCCGAGCACCATGCATCGCCCAGTAGAGTTTTAGCGTTGTAGGCGCGCTCGGGATTCCAGGAATAGCCTCCGATCACAATGTCCGTCACGAACGGCAACGATTCCATCGCTCTGCTGAGCAGTCTGATGTCGCCTTCTTCGTCTACAAAACGCCATTGCGATCGACATATTCTCCTGTAATGAGCGTATGGATCTTCAAGTGCGTTCTCGTTGCAGCACCTCCACTTGGGCGCCATGATGTCTCCATCTTTGATGAAGATCGGCGCATGAATCGCGTTATTGCGTCCCGATAACTGCTGCTCCGCGAGCTTTTTCTGCGCGAGCTTCTGCTCCGCGAGCTTCTTCTCCGCGAGCTTCTTCACCATGGATTGCTTCGTCCAAGCTCTCTTCGCAATAATTTGGTCCTCTTTACGACTTCGTTCGTACTCCCTGGCCGATAGATGTGTCAAGCTAATTGAGTCGAGAGCAAAACATAAGACTTTGATTGTCGGACCGATCAGTGGATGCCTACTAGCGCGTAGCAAGCTTCTCAAGCCGGCCTCATCAATGCGAATGTCTTGAATTTCTTGTTGGAACCGACTTGCAACATCTGCCTGAGACAGGCCATTGCATGATATTGAGTATGGCAAATTGATGATGTCCTCCTTGGACAGACTGCTGAAGATGCGCCATAGCAGTTCATAAGGGAGCTGATCCATGTCGACGATTTGCCTCTGTAACTATGGGCTTCTACTGACCTTTAGGCTTTCCACAATTCGTAGATCCGTTATCGGGTTGATATCTAGCAATTCCGAGTCCCTGCTATTAGTATTCTCTTGGCACCTAGTATGAACGAAGTACGATAAGTGCAAGTATTGTCGCTTGTAATATGAATAGAAGGTGATATGATGCTGCGATGAATTGGATTGATATGTTATCATTACCTCAATATCGCGTGGACGAGGGTCAGTATAGTGACTCGTATATATACATATATTTGGACTCAAATCTCTCGATATTGCCTCAAAAGTCTTCTCAAAATGGGTTTATGCCTCAATCATGGCAATGCCGAGAATGGCAATATCTCGAACAAGCGCATTCGGCGCCGTTCGGGCTAGAAAATTGTCAACCGACTCCTCATCAGGATAATCATATCGTCGAGCCATTCCCGTTACCTCTGGTATGGACAGGGCCGCTCACAAGTCATACACCTGCTCCAATCCGCAGTCGATCCGGGGAGCCGTGTTCGGCAGGCCGCAAGCGTTGTGTCACGCCTTGGTGGTACCATTGAATTGTCATCTTACCAAGATGAAAGAGGGCGTCTCTGTAGTGTTCGTACCTGCTTGAACTTCGACAAAATGTGGATATCTATGTCTAGGATTGACTCGATATATTTTATTCGCAAGGCTAGAAAGATTTTGCTTGCTCTAGCCATTATTGTTTTTCGCATAATTCCGACGTGTAGCGTTCTCAGTACCGGACTTCTCCACAATGCCTTGTTTCGTGCGCCCGTCTGCTCGTATTTTCTGGACCAAAATAGCTTCTTTACCTGCTTCGATGCGCAAACGCATGAGCAAGCCATCTTGCCATTGCATGATCGCCTCATTCGCCTTTCCGTCCCACCACATGGCTCCAAAGAAGCGCTTACACAGCCTCCGTACATTTGTCTCGCCCCGCGAGATGAGCTCTAGGAGGGTCCAGTCCCAGATCTCGATCCGACTGTGGGACGATTGCTGTAGACAAGAAAGTGTAGAAATCATGAGCCGGCTAGACTCCTGCTGGCGCTTGGACTCAATAAGAAGGATAGCTGATGGAGTCTCAGAAGGGTTCGTTGGTGGTGGAGTCAGTAAGGGCGCCTGGCTACAGTGCTGAGGCAGAGGCACGATATCCCTGACCCGACCGGGGAGCAGGTTCTCGAGAAGGTAAGGTGTGCGGGAGATGCAAGGGCTGAGCATCACCGGGTAGCTGAGAAGGTTAGGGATGGATGGTGAAAGATTCGAGTGAGAAACTATGACGGGCGGCGATGGCGCTAGGTTCTCCGGGAAATTCGATTTTATTGTGTTATTCGGGATCCAAGGTTTCAGGGAGTGGTCGCGGTCAATTCTTTGCGATGTGTGAGAAGTTGTCTGGGAGATCCGCTCAGACGCCGTCGTCTGCCGGTCTGGAGACACGGATCCAGCGATATACCTTGGTCTTTTGAACCTTGACTTGATAGGCAGGCCAACCACACCAGGCATTACCTTGCGCACCAGAAAGGCATCCGGTCGTCCATTTGATTTTGCGTTTGCGATGGAAGAGGATGGACGTCCAACGCGGTTTGCTGAGCTAGAAGATTCATGCATTGGTCGAGCGGTCTCGCCGCGTTTGACATGCTTGGGCTTCTTCGATGATACTATTCCATCTGCTGGGTCTTCGAGAGGACGCTTGCCCTTGCTCGAACTCGCGGTGAGCAGATATTGGGCTTCTGGGGCATGCGACGTTCCTCGGTGTCTTGTCTTTGGCGAGGAAGTTGGCGGCGTGGGCAAGGATGATCCGCTCACACAGCTGAAGTGGGATCCAGAAGACATCGGTCGGCGAGTGACCTCCCCAGTACTCAGACGCAGCTCGTCAGGAGTCATCTCACATGTGTCCATACGGATCAACGGAGGCGCATCAGCCTGCTTCGAATGCTTCTTGGTGGGACCGGAAACTGAGGCTGGGGGTTCCAGACCCACTTGTTCGTCTTGAGAATCGTCCCAGGGCAGCATGACCTTCCGAACACCTCTATCAGCATTGTCAAGTTTCTTCTGCCACGCCGCAACTTCCACATCAAAGTCCTCCGCGTCAGGGACATTACAAGCTTCGTTTGCTAGAGATTGCAGCTCGTCCAAACTGACACTCTCCTTCCAACGTCTATCTTGGTGTATCTTGAGGACCCGTGGCCATCTTAAAGTGTAGTACTCTGAGTTCGCAAGTCTCACAAAACCGCCACCCATGATCTCGAACACGAAAGGTTTCCGAAAGGCCACTGTCATGCTTGGCCCTTCCCACGATGAGTATTCCAGGTTAAAGGCTCCTGCACATTCTGCGGAGTCAATCTTTAAGCAATGAAATTGCCCATGCTGATTCAGGTATTGCAAGTCTTTAGCGCTGAGACTCTGGTTGATAGCATCTAGAACGACGTATTCTGGCTTTGCTCCTAGTTGAGTCACCGCGTCTTTGTTTTTCAAGCAGCCAATGTGGAAATGGGTCCAGCGGACATCGGCTAGTGGGCATCTAGCGGCAGCTTTGACACAGTAGCCGGCACCAACCACAGCGAAGTCGGCGGTGTCACCCAGGCCGGCAATGTAGTCTTTCTTGAGCTTCAGCCAGCAGCTCGGTGGATCACCCGGAGATCTCTTGGCAGGGCCGAAGTATGGCTCGTCCAACGGTTTCAGCACAAGTCCTTCCCATCGTTTTGTGATGGCATGGGCGTAATGATTCCGCAATTGTTCCGGGGCTCCAGGACATGTGAAGTCAATATTGCATTGAGCGGCCCACTCAGCTCTTCCTGGTATTTGAGAGACGATGCGCTTGAGAAGCCGGCGCCGAGACGTATGGGTACATTGAAGACATGAAATGTCGTCCACCAGAAGTACGTCATAGAACACGATCATCAAGTGTTCATAATGGTGAGGCATTGAGTCGGCTTTGGTGCCCAGGAATGATCCGGAACGGGAGACATGCTTTCGAATCTTGTGGAACGGCAGTATCTCCTTATCGCGATCACTCCAGATGACCATCTCACCCTCTAATATACATTTGCTGCTGAAGACGCAAGTCTCTTTCCCAAGGTTCAAGCAATGTTTCAGGGTATCGTGAAGGCCAATCCTGTCGGCGGTCGAATCCTTTCCACTTTTTGAGAAGAGCTGGATTTGCTGATCGCGTCTTCTAACATCCACATGAATCTGACAGTACTCCCCATCATACTTTCGTTCCACACTCATATCACGATTACGTATCATGCTCACAGCATGTTTGACGCTCCGAGCTTTGGTGTACGTCGTTCTGCCGACCTTCACACCAACCTGCGGCATGAGACTGTTTCCATCTGTGGCAAACTTACCACTCCTCAGTAGGCGGATTGCATCTTCGAAAGTGTCGTGAATCTTCAAAACAAGTGGCAATCGAGGATCGATGGACCGGAAAACCATCCATTCAGGTATCTCGACAGCACCGTAATCCTTGAGAATCAGCCTTGTTAGCCATTTGGCTTCCCTGCTCTGCGTGCGGCGGTAGAGATACCTTAATTGGTCATCGACGTCCTGTTCGGTAACACTACTTGCTGCAGCTCGAACTTTGGGCGCGGAATATCGATAGCCTCCAGCGATGGACGCAAGCATGTCGTCAATCTCTTCATTAGTAATCTGCCGGCTCTGAGGCTGCAATGGAAACTCTGCTTGCCGTAAAGCACGCTCTACGCAGCATCCCAGATCTCCACGCCCCGCTTCTTGCCACTTGTCAAGTAGCTGGTGTCGGCCATCGCCAAGACCAAGAATCCGCTTCAGCTTCCTCGAAAGCGAGCGAGGCTGGATGCCATATACACGATCAGTGCGTCTTTTGGGAAACAGCGTTGACAATAGTGCGACAGCATCTAGGCCTGTAGAATTGATGGACAGATTGAGATTTTGACACCATCTTTTGGTTTGAGCGTTGGTCTTCTGGCATACAGTCGCAGCCAGCAGAGGCGGTTGAGCTTTGCGAAGGCTTTCCAAATTAGACAGGAGATCACATATTGTTGTAAAGAGTAAAGGCATTATGAGCACTATCGCCAAGGGCTCCGAAAGTCAGGTGAAGACCTCGATTGCAAGACGAACAAGAGACATGATCACAACGGTATACCCACTGAACCTATAGAGTAGACTAGGATATACAAGAAGATTGCACACTATAAGAGATGAATCTAGACATGCTGCCAGTGAAGGTCGAGAGTTGAGTATGAATTGAGGTCGAAGTAGAGGCCTTTGATGGGAGCTTCTATAATGCAGGCGTTCTGTATTTTACTATTTACTAGTTTCTGCAGGGGGATGCAGCCACCTCCCCATCAAATTTGGTGGCACTGCCACAGTAATTTCATGAGAAGTAAACAACATCCTCGTCGCCATTTTCTGTTCACATTTTGATCTCGTCGTCGCCATTTTCTATTCGCATTTTGATCTCGTCGTCGCCATTAAACACTATCAAAATCACCCCCCCTATCTATAGTATTGTCGCCATGGGTCCTTCCTTCTCCCCCCCTCCTGTTGCCCTCATCGTCGCTCAATTGAATAGTCAATTGAATAGCTAGGTCACCAACGCCTCGAACCTCGACGTCGACAATTAATTGAGCATCGCTCGCGATTCTAATGCTTCTCCCTTCTTCTTCATCGACTTTATTCTTCTTCGCGTTTCTTCTAATCTAGAAGAGGCTTGTCGACGCGTCTTTATCTCATACGATTGAGATCGATGAACGTTTATGTTTGAGAACGATAAGTTCGAAATCTACGAATCAATTACAAAGAAGTACGTCATTAAGGACATACATGAGACTATTGAAGCTTCTAACAAGCATTTGTTGAAGATACGCGAGATTCTTGATTTAATTAAGGATCGCTACTATGAGATTGCAAAGCAAACGACAAATTGAGCAAAGAAAGAGCGTACGTTAATCATTACTAAATGAATAGAACAATTGACACACCTTATCGATCTCATTAGAAAGAGGTGAATAAATATAGCTCTGCAAGAACTCGTCAACAAGATAAATAACGTCGTCGAGAGGCTTCCTCGCAAGCGAAGACGTAGATTTGAGAACAATGAGAAGGAGAAGGGCTAAATATAAATTCATTAATTATACTACTCTATACTACTACATATAATGGCGACGATAAGATGCTCCTTTGCTTCTCAAACTATTTGATGGCATTGCTACCAAAATTCGATGAGAGTAGAGAGGCATCCCTCGAGGACAGTCGCGATGACGATGAGATTTGCATTTGACGACGATGAGATCAGCTCTCGTTTCTCGAAAATTAATTTGGTGGGGAGGGATGATCATCGCGCAATATTATATTTTAGAAAACGCCTGCATTATAGAAGCTCCCCCTTTGATTGCTGACGCGATAATGTTTGGCACGCGCTCACGTGCAAAAACACACCTGATCTTGGCAAAAGTACCTAGAATACTCAAAGTTTAGCTTCAGGATGTATGAAAGCGTGAAAGCGTCGAGACGTCTGTATAGCAATGCTCTTGCGGAATCGCAGTTGTTCCGGAACAATGAAAGGGCACTCGACACACAAACAAGGGTGTCGTCATGGGCTTTTATTCACGTGATCGGGCGATACAGTCACACGCTAATAAAGGTCTCTGACCCTCTGGATGGACGAGACCGTGTTAGCCTTCTTGCCAGAATATGGAGAAGCTGTTGAAGGAGTGGCGCCAGGACGCTATGCATAAGCATCAGTACGAGTCTGCCATCTACATTGGAGACAAGCTCTTGGCCCTGACCGGTATGCCTTCCAAATACCTAAGATACCTCATTAAGCTAATATGCTGATTAGGGGACGCCAACGACGCCTTCTTCCTGGCTCAGGTACACTTTTCCACGGGCAACTATACAAGAGCTCAGAGCTTCTTGACCAAGCACAACCTCATCGACCACAGTCCCGCCTGCCGATACCTCGCCGCTCACTGTCAGATCAAGCAGAGCAGATTTGAAGAAGCTTTGAACATATTGGGAGAGAAGAACCCGAGCCATCTCATAGCAACATCGAGTAAGGTCCGGCGGAAGCTGCAGCATACAAGCGGAAACCTACGAAATGGCACAAAGGATGGGAAAGTCGGCAGCAGACCAGACAGGATCGAGAAGAGCGAGGAGCGAGACCGGGAGAACATTGCCGACATCAAGTACGAAGCGGCCATGTGCTACCTGCGAGGGATATGCTACGCGAAACAAAACGCCTTCGACCGAGCGAAAGAGTGCTACAAGGACGCCGTACGAATAGACGTTCAATGCTTCGAAGCTTTCGACCAGCTAATGAAGAACTCCCTAATGTCGCCCGACGAAGAATGGACCTTCCTCGGATCCCTTGACTTTGACTCCATCTCCACCGAAAGCAGCGATAGCGCCCAAGAAGCCGCCCAGTTCGCAAGGATGCTCTACACGACTCGCCTCTCCAAATACAAAAACCCCACCGACTTCAACCACGCCACTGAGACCCTCTCAACCCACTACAACCTCGCCTCGAACCCCGATCTCCTCCTCTCCAAAGCCGAACTCCTCTTCACCCAATGCCGCTTCAAGCAGTCCCTCGCCATCACCACCTCCATCCTCGACTCCGACGAATACAACTTCTCCATCTACCCCCTACACCTCGCCTGCCTGTACGAACTCGCCGAAACAAACACGCTCTTCCTCCTCTCCCACCGCCTCGCAGACCTCCACCCCGACGAACCCAGCACCTGGCTCGCCGTCGGCGTCTACTACCTCTCCATCGGCCAAATCGCCGAAGCCCGCCGCTTCTTCTCCAAAGCCTCAATGATGGACCCCCATTTCGGCGCCGCCTGGATCGGCTTCGCCCACACCTTCGCCGCAGAAGGCGAGCACGACCAAGCCATATCCGCATACAGCACCGCAGCGCGTCTCTTCCAGGGGACCCACCTCCCACAACTCTTCCTCGGCATGCAAAACCTGCAACTCAACAACCTGACCCTCGCCTCTGAATACCTCTCCGCCGCCAACCAGATGTGCCAAACCGATCCTCTGCTCCTGAACGAGATGGGCGTCGTGCTCTACCACCAAGACCACCTCCCCCAATCCATCGCCCTCTTCCAACGCGCTCTGCAGATTGCAGTCGAGATCGACTCCGACCCTCGCGCTTGGATCGCTACCCGTGCGAACTTGGGGCATGCCTACCGCCGACAGTCGCAGTGGGCACTCGCGCTCCACGAATTCGAGGAAGTCCTCCGGCAAGGCGGGCGGGACGTCAATATCTTCTGTGCCAAAGGCCTGGTATTGCTAGACATGGGCCGTGCGTGGGAAGCAGTAGGTGTCCTGCACGAAGCACTGAGTGTGAGCCCACAGGACCCGGTGGCTACGGATGTACTAGGGCGAGCATTGGAGGAGAACGCGGCTGCGGAGGCGAGGGGGATGGGGGGTGTGGATGGGGAAGGGGAGGAGGCGTTTGAGGCGCTGATCCGCAGGGAGAAAGAGGCGCTGGGGAGGAAAGGAGATGGGAGGGCGAGGCGGAAGGGGAGGGCGAGGGTAAGTGAGGTTGCTGGTGAGGATAGCATGATGGTGGTTAGTGATGAGGAGGAGTAACATTATGTGTTCATGGCATATGGATAGGGTGGCATAGCGTCGGCGTCCTGGAGGGTTATACGAATTGGCAAGTCGCTGTTGTATATTACGATGTGCTTGTAGCATGGCATTAGTGGTCAGCTCCACGACCAGCAAGGGAGATTAGCTATCATGTCGATCATGTTTCTCTTCTTCTCAAGAGCGCTGCTCGCAGGTCATAGCGACTTCAAGTCCGTACTTCTTTAAGACCCTCGCCGTCTCACTCCGCTGCACTCTGTTGCCACAACTTTTTGTACCCCAGAGCAGCCTCAGCGCAGCTGTGATTCATAGAAAGATCATTCCACTACCGGATTCCCTCTCATAGGAAAACCCCTGTTCCGATCTCGTCTTCCACCCAGGAGCAGGTATTGGCAAAACGCTTATTTTCAAAGTCAACCAAAAACATGTCCTAGCATCACGCTCATTCCTTCTCATCACAAAACATTCAATAGATTAATTGTCAATTGATACAAGATCTATGGCTACCGAGCTATATCGAAGCGCAGCAGACGCACCAAAGCCCATCTTCCAAGCTTCGGTGAAATAGGAGATAGATTTCCATTATCGACCGTGTGCTAGACTGCACCTTGACCTGAAAATCCATCCGTAAGATCATCCTTGAAATTGTCGTCGAGAACGCAAAGCAGGAGCCTACTGATATCGCACTCGTGTCGTAGGGAAAGGTGGGTTTCAAGCCAGATACTAATTCTGCTCGAAGAAGCAATATGCCCGGAAGCAGCATTCGTAATCCCGCCGAAGACCGGGCAGGCTGACCGGCGGTACGACTCGTAAGATCTTCACCACGTTAGATGGCATCCCCCTCCACACCCCCCTCGCCCTCGCCCTCCCCCCTCGCCCTCTTCCTCGCCCTCTCGCCCCCTTCCATATGCGCTTCATCCTCATACTCCCGCTTAATCCTCACCTCTCCGCCTCCAGCGCTAAACCCGCTCTTGACAGCCACGTTGTAGGCTAAGAAGATGGCTTCGGCGAAAGCACCGCCGGCGCTGACCATGCGCATGAGTTCTGGGAGGTCTTTGTCGGGGATGTCGCGGATGAGGCCGGGGGCGACCTGTGATGGGGGGGTTAGTCGGAGGGAGGGAGGTGTTGTGGAGTTGGCGTAGGGGGGGCGAGGAAGGATGAGGGGGGAGGAAGAGGGGGGAAGGAAGGATGATGGCTTAGGAGAGTGGTGGGGAGATGGAATGGGAAGTATAATAGAGAAGTACAGTACGAGAAGATGGATGTGTAGAGGCGTTATGAAAAGCTGGGGATAACTAAGATGGATCAAGGGTCAAGGGGAATGCGAAAAAAGAACAATGAGGGAGTGTCGGAGGGTCGATACCTTGACAAAGTGCTTCGCGAACTCATCATCCTCCGCGTCCTCCGCGTCGTCCGGGTACAGCTTCTCTGCGAGCTCGAAGAACTCCAAGCCGGGGATTCGTTCCATAAGACCTGTGTCTTCAAGCACGCGCGTGATGCGTTCCTGCATGCCGTCCATCTCGTAATTGTGGGCCTAATCCATGAATATCAGCATTATAGTCGGTTTGACCAATGCTCTATCATCCATAACACTGTGTGTCCTGGATGTTGTTCATAGTACTGTAGACAAAAATAGGTAGGAAGCCACGACCCACCAAGACGTACAACCTCGCTAACACCTTCGCCGCCACCTTCGCCTCGGTCCCGTCGGTATCGCTGCTGAGATTTCCTTCTCCGTTCAAGGTGGGCATGACAAGTTGATGGCTGTAGAGGTATCCAAGGAGAATGCCGAAATTGGCAGGAGACTCTCTCGGAAAGACCAGAGTGGTCTTGAGTTTGCCCTTCTTCGTTGAATGCGTTTGGATTAGGCGGGCAATGAGGGGCGACTGGGTGAGGACGGCTTCATGGGCCATAAAGTGGCCTTTGGTGGGGCCGGTAAAGATGTCGAAGATTTGGGTTGTGAAGACACTAAGGGAAGAGGTTCGTTAGTAAGAACTATCTCGTAATGTAGATCAGGTAAGGCATGCGAGCGGGAACGCAGGTGCGGACAGGAGCCTCCATAAACACAGCGTATGAAAAATTCGGAGTGACAGGCCGAGGAAGACAATTAACACTCAGGAAAAGAGAGGGGGTACCATGAGCGAACGAAAATTACTTACGCAGGATCCATCATCGATACTTGTCGACCCTCGAAGTTGGTCGAGATACCTTCTTTTGCTGGCTCAACTTGGGCGGAATTCGTTTTTGCCTTGGCAGAATTGGTGGCAGCTTTGCCATCCCCTTTCACACCGTTCGGCAATTTCCCGTCAGCCTTAACACCTTCACCCTTCGCGCCATTCACGGCTTCGGCTTTCTTCACGCCGTTAGTTGCCTGCTTCGCTTGGGTTGCGGATTTCGAAGCCGAGGTTGATTTCGCCGTGGATTTCTTGGCAGGAGCTTGTTTGGACGCAGCTGGTCCCTTCTTTGTGCTGTCTGGAGGTGTGATTGGCATATCATCCTCTTCCTCATCGCCAGTGTCATCATCAACCGTATCAGAAAGAGAGGCTGAGACAGGTTCTGGAGGACCCGCGGACGAAAGTGTATGCTCGCCAGATTTGACGGTCTGCTCCGCAGTATAGCCTGTACCCGCTGTCTGAACTGTTGGCTTCATCGCCTTCTTGGCACTCTCGACAGCCATTCTCGATTGTGGACTCAATGAACACTGAAAGATTGCTGTGAGTGAAGGAAGAGCAGAGGAGACAATCCTACACCTCCTTGAGTCAGTAGGGTCTTCAGCGGAAAGAAGAAGAAATGTGCTCGAAAGTTTGGGCGTCTGTAGGAATGATAGCACATGCAATAGAACTCTGCACAAGCAAAGTTTTGGAGGTACCTAGATCTTGGGATACAACACACGTACACCTTCAACAAGTCGAGAGATGGAATTGGGGCTAGAATTGAACCAGTCGAGGACGAGAGGTACCAAAGCTGGCCCAAAAATGAGGCGAAAGTATATGGGGGAGCGGAGGCGCAAATTTGAGAAGAAAAGATCGTAACGACCTTATCGACAGTGCTGTGGGGGACGAAGCTAGTGCGCCGTAAAGTATTGCAAGTTATGTTCAAAAGGAGATGTGAGATGAGAATCGATAGCTCTAAGGTTGTTTGGGATGATTGAAGATCTAGGATGAAAAAAGATACGACTTACCACGAGAACGAGATGAAACAATCTGTCAGCGCAGGCAACCGCCTCTTAATGCCCAAATCAAGGTAGAAGATGTATCCAAATCTGGCAAGATTGGAATATTTATGTAACAACGAAGAGTCAAGTTGCAGATCGCAAGGTCAGGTGAGCTGCTTCGGGAAAGTAAAGTGACAGACGAGCCTCCGTAATCGCCGCGATCGCTGACGCAATGCCGTCGCGGGACAGTGATGTGAAGACGAATGGAAGATTGTCCATCGCATATGCCCTCGGTGAGCATGAAATGAGCCAAAGTACGAGGACCGCTCTTGACAAGTCTGGACCAACTCTGTGAATAAAGCAGGCAACTGCTGCTCCACGATGAATAATGAGCCTGACGAAACCAGGACAAGACGCGCTGGAATCAGGCGCTACTGCTGGAATGGCGGCTGTCACTATCGGGGTGTCAGAAACGATGATGTCTAAGCTGACCACAGGCAAGAAGTGCACTAACCCACAGAAAGGAGCGTTGGAGCTGTGAGGAGGGCGTCAAAATCTACAACCGATGTCGCAGGGCATCAACCATTCTATGTAGATGGCTCTACAGATCGCGGGGTATACTCTTCGACACTGGCTGCAGCGAAGAGAGGGCGATGGCTTTGTCGTACGTAACTCGAAAGGGCAATAATGGTAGAAACTCTTTTAGTCAGCGACTCCTAGTTACATTATGATGCTATTTCAACGTTAGACAATGCGCACCACGAGTCTGCCGGAACGATTAATACCTTGATATTGATGGAACCCCTCCTCCGACCAATTCCGCTTACCCAAGCCTTCAAGCGTCCACCATGCGACAACAGTCTTGCGAGATAGTTCTCTTAAGCCCTTGCACACCTGGATTCCATGCACTTCATGATCTGTGAGACTGAAATTTCTCTAGGATAGGAGGTCCGCGACTGATGGAGAGTAAGCAAAGTCGCGACGGATTCATCTACTTAGCGGACGTACCATTCATGGGCATTTCATCAATCTGAGTAGAGTAGTACACTGAAGCAATCGTCAGCATGATCCCATGTAGCCTTCCTGGGGCCACTTACATTCGATATCTCGAAGAATGCGGACATCCTCGCTGGTCACAAAATTTATGGCCACCCCCTTCCTCCCAAACCGGCCGCTTCGCCCAATGCGATGAATATAGTTTTCTCGATTGCTGGGGAGATCGTAGTTGATGACAAGGGAAACTTGTTGAACATCGATGCCTCGGGCCCAAACGTCAGTGGAGATCAGTACCCTAGAATTGCCTTGTCTGAAGTCCTGCATGATGCTATCACGCTCCTTCTGAGGCATCTCTCCGTGCATTGAGGACACGGTGAAGTTGGCTTCGCGCATCTTGTCTGTCAACCAGTCGACCTTCCTACGCGTATTGCAGAATATAACCGCTTGGGTGATGGTCAGCGTATCGTAAAGGTCACAAAGTGTATCGAACTTCCATTCCTCTTTTTCAACAGCTATGAAGTACTGCTTGAGACCTTCCAGTGTCAACTCGTCACGCTTGACCAGGATGCGCACAGGATCCGTCATGAACTTTGTGGTCATATCAAGGACGTCATAGGGTAGCGTAGCTGAGACAACGACTACTTGGGTCGCGGGCGGAAGGTAGCGGTAGACATCGTAGATCTGCTCTCTGAATCCGCGGTTAAGCAGTTCGTCCGCTTCATCCAGGACAAGCATCTTGATATGGCGGGTCCGTAGATTGCGGCGCCGAATCATGTCAGCTACACGCCCAGGCGTACCAGAGACGATGTGTTGGCCGTAGTCCAACTTTCGGATGTCCTCTCCTACGTTTGTGCCTCCAATGCACGCATGGCATTGAACGTTCATGTAGTCTCCAAGGGCCATGACTACGGACTGAATCTGAGTCGCCAACTCGCGTGTCGGCGATAATACTAGAGCTTGTGTCTCCCTTACCGCAGTGTCGATAACCTGCAGCATGCTGATCGAGAATGTAGCGGTCTTGCCGGTACCCGACTGAGCTTGCGCAATGGTGTCGCGACCTTTACAGATCTGGACAATGGCGCGCGACTGGACGGCGGAGGGACTTTCGTAGCCGTATGCGTAGATGCCACGAAGGAGATTCTCCTTCAGGTGCATTGCTTCGAAGGTAGGCGCAACGGTGACCTCCTTGGATGTTGAGAACTCCATCTTCTCTGCAAACCGGTCAGTACGCGCCAGACGTGGAAGAGGAGCATCGAACCCTCCATCTTCCTATCGATACCTTCTGCCATCTTGTGTTTGTAGAGTACGAAGATTCGTAGATTTAATTGAAGTTGCTGGGAGCCTGGGAATCAATCAGGAACCTCGAATGAGAAACCACGATGCTTGGCAAATTGCCGCGATAGCCGCGCTTTGATTGGCCGAGAAGATTTACTTGAACGAGAGGGCTCTTTCTCGACACAGGACCCATCTTCTCAGACTTTACTTTCCCAAGTCCCCTTCAATTGCAGTAGCAGCTTGACCTGCTCGGTCTATTCTAAAAATGCTCTTTGAGGAGCAACGTTTCCTCCATGAGGATCTAGAGCGCTTGGAACAGGGCATCAGTGATCGTGTCGCGGAGGACCCCAGACATGTGAGTCGCTCATTAGGCCGTTGCCCTTTCCGAGTTTGACTGGCTGCATAGATACGCGATCGCCTGAATCGTGATCACCAGATATCTGGCTTTCTCAACCGCATCCAAGAACAGTCAAAACGACTCCTCGACATTTACCATGACACCGAAGCCCGCTCGAAGGAGATACAATCCATATCGACCGGCGACCCGTTCGACGAGTTCTACAAGCAGCTCAATGGCCTCAAGGACTTTCATCGAAAGTACCCCAATGAGCCGATTGAGAATCTGGAAAGGGCCTACAGGCGCAAAGCACCGGGAGAAGGAGAGTCCGCAACAGCCGAGGTTGACAATATGTTTACAGGAGAAGAGGCGTTTGGGAAGTTTCTGGATCTGACTACACTGCACGAAGGCTACCTGAATCTACCTGGCGTCAAACGCGTCTCCTATCTCCAGTACCTCGCCATGTTCGATGTGTTCACTCCACCCCAGTGCCCAATCAAGCGTCCAGACAAAGCCATAAACCAGTATTTCAACTATGTGGGACAGCTAGCCTCATATCTAGAAAGCTTCATGAGGAGGACGAGGCCTCTGGAAGATCTAGAGAAGCTGTTTACATCATTCGATCAAGATTTCGCAAAAGCTTGGGATGCGGATGAGATACCTGGCTGGGGCGCCGAGGCACAGAGAGTTGGGCCTGCAGCACCGATGACGGAAGGTACCGGCGAGGGTATATGGTGTCCAGACTGCGAGAAGGAATTCAATAACGATAATGTTTACAAGAGTCATCTCAACGGCAAGAAGCATGTCAAGGCTGCAGAAGCTCGGAAGGAGCGGAATGGCGTCAACGGGACCACGAATAGTGATACCAACGGCCATACTTCAGGATCCGCAAATACTGTTAAACGCTTGAAAGAACGCGCAATTGCCGAACGAGAGTATCGGGTTCGTAGGCTTGCTTCAGCAATGGAGACGCAGCGTAACGACACTCGTGTAAACGTAGAGCGGAAGCAGGGTATGACGGAGCGAGAGCGCCAACTAGAGTTGGAAGCGATATTTGCAGAGTCAACAGAAGCTGCGCCCAGAAGGGGCGAGTCCGACTCCGAATCTGACGAGGAGGAAAAGATCTATAACCCTCTTAAGCTTCCCTTGGCGTGGGATGGCAAGCCTATTCCATACTGGCTTTACAAGCTGCACGGCTTAGGCGTCGAATTTCCTTGCGAGATATGTGGGAACTTCGTGTACATGGGTAGACGGGCATTTGATAAGCACTTCAATGAAGCGAGGCACATCTATGGGCTGAAATGTTTGGGCGTCACGAACACAACTTTGTTCAGGGAGATTACGGGCATTGAGGACGCTTTGAAACTATGGGATAAATTGACAAGGGACAAGAAGAAGGAGAAGAGTGGGACCGAAAACATTGTACAGATGGAGGATGCTGCAGGTAATGTCATGCCGGAGAAGGTCTACTACGAGTAAGTCTAGTCCTACTTATAGCCATGAGAACATCGCTAACCATACATTAGTCTTCAAAAGCAAGGATTACTGTAGCCTAGATGATAATATGAAGACATTATCTACGAATGACCCCTAGACTTAGGTCATGTCATGGACTACTCAGGAGGTATGCAGTCTCAGTGGAGATCATAGCCTAGATCATCCATCTAACATTAGGGAAGCAAAATCTCCAGCCCTTGACGTATCCGACTCTAGCAATTCGTGCATGACCAAATCATGCATCGGCTAGATTGACACTTGGATATTAGAGAAGATGTCCCAGGGCCAGAGGATGAAGAGTATCTGGTCTGGATTCACGCTTCGACGCCTTGACGGAGGTGGAACAATGGTTGCGTGATCGTTCAGAGTAATGGTGCACTCAAATAACCCGGCGCGTTCACGACCGAAACCTGAAGGCGCGTCAAGTAAGCGGTGCCATCCTCCTTACTTTATACACTTGCTTGTAGTGCCGCGCCCTCGGACCTACTTCTCATATACTTGATTGGAATCCAACTCCATCGTCCGCGAGAGGTGTTTCCAACAATAGCCTCGCCGGGCCATCGACACCATCATGTCTATTACTTCAAGACGCTCACTTCTGTCCGTGGCCACGGTAATTGCGGATCCGGCCTATCTGAACCACAAGATCAAACAACAAGAGATACAGATACGAGCACTAGATCAACAGCTCTTCGAATCGGAACAAGCTCGGGCGGAGCTGGAGGCCAGACTTGCAGAGTCCGATGACGACACGGATACACGGTCCTCCAGTACTTGCGATGCCGAAGGCTTTGGTGCTCAGGAGGAGTTGTTCTCCTTGCAACTTATGTATGGTGAATGTGTAGAGGAGAATCGGCGTCTGCGCCAAGATGTAAAAACCCTCAAGAGTTATACTAAAGAACTCCACGAAAAGGTATGTGTGGGCCGTTGCAAAGTCCACTGGCAGTAGTTGATTGACGTTGCAAGAATCGAAACGAGATCGCTCTCGTTGAAGACCTTCATGTGCAGGAAATCAATCATATTAAGAAGGAGCTTACAGCTGATCACGAGATGGAGTACCTTGCGCAAAAAGACGAGTACGAAGCCCTCGAGCAACAGCGCCAGGAAGCCGCTGCCCGTGCGAAGCATGAACATGTTGAAGATATCACGGAGATGCGTCGATCGCAAGAGGCCGAGACAACAAGATTCAAGGAGGCACATTGGCAGATAGTCACAGATCTACAAGAACACCATCAGTCAGCGATAAACCGCATCCGCAGCGAGCATACCTTGGCAACAACAAACCTGAAGCAGACTCATCAGGTCGAGATGTCTCACTCGAAAGCAGCATATTTGCTGCTGTCACGTGAACTCAACGACGCCGTGGCATACCAGCATGAAGTCTCTTCAGGTCTTCAAGAGGGGTTGGACGTCTTCCGTGCGAGCTTGAATACGATCTTCAGCCACCAGCCGCGCTTTGATCGCTCCGAAGGTAAGCCTAATTCTAAGATCGACTTGGATTGGGATTAATAGCATCTAAGAATCAGGCTCGAACACGGAAATGCAAGCCGAAGCTCCAGATCATAAGCCATCGCCCTTACCGCTCGCTGTCGCACCGGAGCAGCATCATCCCAACCAAGAGTGTCATTTAGGAGTGGCGCACCATGTTGTCGATGATCATTTAGGTCTCAATTATCAGTAGGCTTCACTGTTTCGATATGTCCTCTAGTTGGCAAGACTGAGATCAGAGTAGAGAGCAAAGTAACGACGGTGGACAAAGCACCAAGGATTCGAGCTCGCAGACCCTCAACTGCGACGTAGAGGTTCAACTGGCTCAGCAGTGCTCTTTATCCGAAGACTGGGTTGGAGTGAAGTGCCGAATGTGCAGTAACTGTATGTCCTTGCAATCAACGACTCTTACGTTCACATGGCTGACCTTCTTGCTAGATGCCCCTCTCGACTTGACCAAATGTCCGAGCCTTCGCGCTCAGTTGTTCAGTCGCGATGGGCTTTCCATACCCTGTTTTCACTGCTGGAAGACCACTGATGGACAGTGTACACCTGAGGGGAGTAGCACAACCTAGGCGGCTTTTATGGTGGCTTGTTGTACTTCAGATGAGCGGTCGTCTAGATTCGAGGGTCTACATGGGCGGTACGTGTCTCGAAGTGCCCTGAGCACGATCTTCAAGGATCAAGTGGCCTCGAAAAGACATTCCTGTTGCTTTCCCAGGCTTACCGGAAAGTGCTCCTTGAGTCCTAAGATCCCTCTGTGTCATTCGACCTCGCTGATTCCTGGCCCCATTCACTCATACTGTGAAGCATATGTTTATCTCCTTCCCTACGACCAACTTACCGATTGTGGAGGACCAATTCCTTCTTGAGCTTCTTCTCCTTTGATAGTTCTGAGACTTGGGCCAGTCGCTAGGAATACGTATTCTCTTGACTGTTGTCATCCGTCGCCAATATCTCTAGCGCTAGTAAGCCATGGTACAACCATCTCTCGCCCCCATTACAGATAGTGATTTTTGCACAACGGTACCGGACCCGTCTACTGGTCTGTTTGGGAGATCGATAATCAAGAAGTCTACTCATCAAGAACAGCAAACCTCCAGAAGACTTCCCTGGGCAGCAGCAAAGCTATCCCCTAAATTATGCGATTAGAAGCCTGTCAGATACGCATCACAACAATGGCCAAGCAAATTCCTCCAGAATCCCAACATCTACCAGCATCTATATTGTATTTTCGTAAGCTGATTACTCAACAATTCCCACCCCAATGCATGCTTTCCAGACCGGTGAGCAATCCCCCGCGCACATCAATCGTCCTAAGAAAGCCTAGCATCTCCCTACTTTATCCACCCCCCTTGAATGAACTCCTATAACCCTAACCCAGATACTACAACGTCCCCCCTTTGCAACTTTTTAAACCTGTCCATCTCCCTCTCCAATCCCTCTCCCCTTCCCCAACACATCCACCTAAAACACTCGCTCCGTCTTGTCATCCCCTTCTTGCTCACTAGCATGTCTCAGGCCCTTCTAGCTCACTAGTATTCTTCAAAACCCGTTCATATCCCATCCCTGTATGTTTTCTTTGAAACCAACATTGACATCCTACCGCAATTCAAAAAGGGATTGAGAGAAGCGCAACGACTCGTTCTCACCAGTACAGATGATCCTCATTGCCAGTCATCCAGCAGGTAGTAGAGAAAGAGTCGCAAAAAGCACGAAATGAGTCCCAAAAACTAGGACTGACTTGCTGACACATCCAAAGAAGGCACACCAAGTATCATTTCCACCTGCCTCCTTACGCTGACAACAAACCAGGGAGTCATCAAAAGCGCACCAGAGCTTTTCGAGCAGTAAGCCCAGGAACCAGCTCCTCAAAGCCCAGCAACTCGGATATGAGAGGACCCTCAACTTGGCACACTTTGTGCACTTTAGATCCTGCGTCTGCCATTTCGACAGCGCCTCCTGCACCCTCGCCGGATGCGAGGGGACCTTTTTTTCCAGAGATAAGCAGAGGCGCAACGACGAGCTTCAGCGCTTGCAGAGACGCTGCACAGAGCGGGAGGGGGCATCGCATGTTTGCAGCTCGGATTCAAAGATCGGAAGAGGATAATGGTGTTTGAATAGCTTGCTGCCAGGACTGCTCCCATCCACGGAGGTAATGAGGGCGCCCTTGAGGGCTGAGACCACTACTGTCACCCGTGGCGTTGACGAAGACGCCCTTGGTGGTAACGAAAGCTACCTCTAAGACCCAAGACGACGCCCGTCGCACCTCTAACAACGGCAGAAGTACCCACAGAACCCAAAACTCCACACCCCAGTCCCAACCTCCCATGTCAAGCTCCCAAACCATCCTTCAGCGACCTAAGGAGGGATTTCAATTTAGAAGCCCAGCGGCTAGATATTATCGATAGCTTCGCGGCTGTGCTCATAATCCACCACCGTGCACTTCACAACCTGTCCGTCTTCACATTCAATAGCGCATTGTTCTGGATTCCCCGTCTGTGTCCCGTCGATGAGGTCTCGAGCCACGATTTCGAGATCTCGGACTGAGTGGGGGAGTTGGCGCAGCAAAGCACGAGAGGTGCGGTGATGATTTGACCCTTCACGAAATCGAAAAGTTCTATGTTGGAAACAAGGGATGGAGGTGCTGGTTGTCTAGGTGTCCATAGCGTGAGCTTGATCCTCGCCCCAGCTGCGGCCAGGAGTGCTCATCCCTGTCGAACACAAACAAACGCCCACTCCTTGTCCCCAACAACGATTGCATTTCAAGGACCACGAGGAACAAGAACCCCAGCATGCCCTCATGTACAAGTCTTTTCACTCTGTCAATTCCGGAGCGAGCATGGTAGCCTCTCGCAGGTTGAACCAAAACCGTGCCCTGTGAACTTCATCTTGCGGGCAGAATCTGCTCCGTTTCCTTAACTCGTAATCATTATGAGATGATCGGAATAGGATTCAGTTCCTTGGGGTCTCCCAGATACGGAATACTGGTAGCTTGAGCTGGGAATTATGGGGAGACGGCTGAATAGGAGAGCGAAGAGAAAAGGGGATGTGTATGGGTGTGGGTGGTGGGGAGGACGCTGAATTGGTTGTGGTGATGGGCAGGACTTTCTTGTGTAGCGAGGAGGTGGGAAGGAGGCGGTGGGGATGAGGGTGATGGGGAGAAAGTGTTCGGTAGTTTGGTGGTGGAAGGCATTTGAGATGTGGAATCGGTGAGGGGGATTAGTTGGTACTGGGGGCAATTGGAAAGATGACAGGAGGGGATACATCGCTAAGGCTTTCATGTTCAGCCTGGTAGAAGCAAGAAGCCAAAGATGAGAGATGGTGCTGGGAGGGATGAAAAAGAGAATGCTGGAAACAAGATAGCTGCGTATCCTATGTTGTTGGTTTTCTGAACTCGTCAGTCAAGCGTAAAAGAAGACGAAGCAACGGGCAGGTTGCGTGGATGCCCAGCAAATACCTCTCGGCCAGGCTTGCACGCGCTGCAGCTTATGCGTCGCTACATTGTCAATCATAAATCTTTAGATATATATATGAAATGTAACAAATGGCCGGATCTTCACTTCTTCTTGCTGAATATCTTACTCCACCACCGTGAAACCTTGCCGCCCTATGACTCAAGCCAGCAGATCTTCTCCGTTCCTCACAGGTACAAGAGAATGACGGATCATCTTAAAGCCAACATAAGATACGTGTCCCCGTTGTCCGCCGGCGAATTGACCGCCAAATCCAGAGGATCCACGCCTGCCTTATTCTTTTGCTTTAGGATAACACCTTTCTGCACCATGTACTTTGCAAGGGCATAATACTCTGGCTGTTCGACGAGAAAGTGGATCAGCGTATTGACCTCGACCTCGGGATTAGCCTTGGCTTCGACTAGCATCTGTACTATATCTAGCCTACTGCTAGCAGCCGCGTAGTGCATCGCCGTCTTGCTATCCTTGTCCGGTGCGTCCACGTTCGCGCGCTGGCGGATCAGAATCTCGATTTTCGCGATGTCGGCGTTGGCCGCAGCGGAGTGAACAAGGGGAGTGCGAAGGTCATATGGGTTCGTCTATTCGGTTTCGGCACCATAGTTTATGAGTATGTCGACGCTCTCGGTATGACCGAATTCGGCAGCGTCATGTAGCAGACAGTATTGTGAAGGGAGTGGGTTCTGGTACTATTGGATGAGAAGCAGTTTGGGTGTCTGCGCATTATCGTGAGCAGCGAGCTTTATGACTTCGATAGCAATCCCTTCGGAAACGGTGTGGTACTCTTCGGACTCTGCTTCCTCGATTGGTGCGTCTCCCATAAATTGCTCTTCGAGGTTTTCGACTTCTGAATCTGCGCTTTCGTCTCCCATTTCTGCTCGGATGAGTTCTGTCACTATATCTGATATTATATCATTGTGATCCCCCAGTAACGCTGCAAGGTACAGTGTTCAAATGGACGATTCTTGATCATCCACATCGAACTCTTCCAAAGGATCGGTGACCGGAAAAATAGGCTCATTTTCCGGGGGTGCTTCATTTACCGCGTTCTCGTCGGTGTAAATCAAAGGGTGGTTATCATAGCATTTGTTCCTCTTGTCCAAGCACGCTCGGCAGACATCGTAGCCGGTTTTAATGCAAATGACACAATGATTGAAGACGTCAGGACACTCCTCCTTGCAGATGTCGCAGCTCACGTTCCGCTCCCTTGAGATAGGGATCTTTGCCGAATTCGCAGCAATGCCGTCCCACCTTGCTTGATCACTGCCTTTGTGTGATGTCCCCAGAAATATGATGCCAATGGTATTGCGTATTATCCGTCGGGTGTTCTCATGCTCTCGCGCTGTGATCGGAGCCTGCTTAACGACTAGGCCTCCCAAACTGTGGCCAGTAAATATCATCGGCCTATCCGGCTCAATTCCATCCTACTCCAGTCTTTCGCCGGCCAAGTCCAGCAGAAAATTCTCTGCGTGTTTCAATATGGCGTTTTGGCCCGTCTTATTGAAGAAACGCATAATATCGGCATCCTCTTCATTTCTCACATCAACCGTCGCCTATATGCACTACTTCGATCATGGCACCGTCTGGAAGAACTTATCAATCAATGCCCGATGAAGATGCCAGCTCACATCCATGCCTGTTTTCTGCCAGCTGACTACCATCTTCACTTATGAGAAGACATCACCCCATTTCATCACGATTTCCTTCCACGTGATGAAGATTTCCTAAGGCTGATAAGGAGCTTGTTTGAACTCTGTTGATTGCGATCGTGGGCCTGAGAATGACATGCTCCAGGAGCGACATACAGAATCAGAAGTCGAGTGTTGCCGAACTTACACTATTACGAACCTCGCACAACATGTTGATGCACCACGAACGGTGTTGTGGATATACTCACCAAAACGGGACAACGGTATGGATGAAGAGAAGTCAATCTACATACTCAGGCCCTAAAGTTCCTACATGCACAAGACCAGGGACAAGATCCAGGTGGACCTTCCAACACCCATGGATAAGAACTTGAGGGGCAAAAGTAAATAATTCTGGTCGTCGCATTAAACTTGGCGATGAATCTGAATGTAGTCCTGGAAGAGCACCAGTGATATTTCCCTTGTGGGTACATCGTGCGATGCTGTGAGGCTCGATGTGGTGAGGTTTGTATTTGTACTTCCTGGGGAATCAGGTCTTTCTCATTTGGATTCGACGAAGAACGGAACCTCATGATTCTGGAATACTTCTCCGATCTGCAGGATCGATGGCTCCCCAATGATCCAAGTGCCCACTGCACTGACAATTCATCAAGTGTTGCTTATTCGGTCACGCCATTCGTCTCACGTCTTTCATAGGTATCATGCTACGACAGCATACTCATCTACCCTACCCAGCGTCTTGCACTTTGAAATATCCTCCCCCAAGGCCCCAAGTTTCCCCACTCCTCGCTCTTCCCCTGAGGGATCCAGCTGCCTACGCCACCCAACACCGTCCGCTCAGGATGCGGCATCAGCGCCAGCACCCGCCCGTCTGGTGTTCTCAACCCTGCAATCCCCAATGGACTGCCGTTCGGATTCGCAGGATAAGTCTCTGTAGTTTTGAGATCATTGCTAGTGTATTGCAGCGAGACAAGGCCTCTATCCAGCGACTTCTGAGCAGCGGTATGCTGGTCTCGGCCGTCAAAGAAGGCCCGGCCTTCTCCATGTGCGGTAGCAACGGGGAAAGATGAGCCAGCCATGCCGTGGAGGAAGACGGAGGGTGATGCAGACGTGTCCTGGATCTGCACCATGCACACTCGTGCTTCATACTGCTCGCTCACATTCCTCACGAACGTTGGCCAAGCCTCCACCCCCGGGATGAGCTCCTTTAGTTGACTGAGCATCTGGCAGCCATTGCAGACGCCGAGCGTGAACGTGTTTTTCCTCTCAAAGAAGTCTTTGAACATCTTCCTCGTCTCCGGATGTAGTAAGATTGACATCACCCAACCGCGCCCCGCGCCTAAGACGTCCCCGTAAGAGAAGCCGCCGCATGCGGCTAAGCCTCTGAATGTAGAAAGAGAGACGCGGCCGGAAAGAAGATCCGTCATGTGCACGTCGACTGCGGAGAAGCCGGCGGTCATGAATGCAAAGGCCATTTCGGAGTGACCGTTGACGCCTTGTTCCCTAAGTATTGCGACGCGGGGCTTGGAGGTCAGGGAGAAGCGATTTGATAGCGTGGATGAGAAGGGAAGGATGTTGTCTGAGGGCTTGAAGGTAAGGTTATAGGAAAGACCGGGATCTTTCGTGGCCACGATGGATGCGTGCTCTGCGTCTGCGCAAGACGGGTTGTCGCGTAAGCGCTGCATTTGGTGGGAGGTGGAGGCCCATCGCTGTTGCAGGGTGGTACGAGCACCACGGTATATGAGGGTTCCTCCATAGTAGATAGTAAGGTCCTGCTTATGAACGGGAGAAATGGAGCCGATTTTCCTAATGAGGCCGTCAGGAGGTCCACAAGTAGCGAAGCATCGATGAAAATTGATCTCGTCGGATTTTCGGACTTGGAATACGGCACCAAGCTCCTCGTTGAAGAGAGTCTCGAGAATACTTGGCGACTGAGAATTCGGGCAGAGACTGTCAAGCATTATATTTATTCCGCATCTACCGGCGAACATCATCTCCACCAAAGTCGTGAAGAGTCCACCATCCGAACGATCGTGATAAGCCATCACGATGCCCGAATCGTGCAATTGCTCAATAGCATCGTAATAATCCTTCAATATCTGCACGTCATGCACGTCTGGTGCGACATTGCCGACTTGACTGAAAACTTGAGCGAGAGCTGAGCCGCCTAGTGCTTTGCGTCCCTCTGCGAGATCAATGAAGAGTAAGATTGATTCTTGACCATCGTCATCTTCTCTCCGGCGCAAAGTAGGCGTCCAAGTTTTGCTGATGTCAGCGACTGGGGCAAATGCCGAGATGATTACAGACAAGGGCGCTGTCACTTCTTTGGCCTCTTTCGATTCAGCTTCCGTCCACTTCATCTTCATTGACATGGAGTCCTTGCCCACAGGGATACTGATCCCCAATTCTGGACAAAGTTGCATCCCAATGGCCTCCACTGCCTCATACAAAGCCGCACTTTCGCCAGGATGATTGCTGGCAGCCATCCAATTTGCTGAAAGCCGTATCCGATCCAGCCTGTGTATAACGTTCGCGGCACCAAGGTTCATCAAGGCTTCGGCGACAGCCATACGGGCAGAAGCAGCTGGTGAGATTAGAGCCAAGGTTGGCTTTTCACCCATTGCCATCGCCTCTCCAGTCTTGACACCAAGGGTAAGTGAGGTAGCAGTAACGGACACATCAGCCACTGGAGTCTGCCAGGGTCCAACCATTTGATCTCTTGCCGTCAAACCGCCGACTGTTCGATCGCCAATGGTGATGAGAAAAGATTTCGATCCTACAGCAGGGAGAGCAAGTACTCGACTAATCGCTTCATCTAATATGTTACATGACACTTCCGGCAGATATGTCCTTAGGCTGTTGTCGAACCGTGGTAAATGCAGCTTCCTCGATTCGACGATTCTCGACATCTTAGGCGGTTTTCCAAACAGGAAAGACATAGGAAGATCGATAGGAGTCGGGTGCTTGTCTGAATCTCGATCCATCAATACAAGTCTCTTTTCTCCTTTCACAGCGCCTTGTGCCTTTCCAACAATGGAGTAGCCGCAGCGCTCACGGTCTGCAATTTTTCTGAAAACGCTGAGACCATCCTGTGCAACAGCGACAACGTACCTTTCCTGAGCTTCACAGCACCAGATCTGGACTACAAAATTTCAAGGTCAGTTCTCGACGAAGCCAGGGGATAGAATGATCAGGGAAAATGTGACCTACGAGGACTCATGCTTCGATCGGCATTGTCAATTTCTCGAAGCTCGAAAGTGGCTCCTAAACCTGCATCATGTACCAGTTCAGGCAGAGCATTTGACAGCCCCCCAGCACCCACGTCATGAATGAACTTGATGGGGTTGTTTGGACCCATTGAGGTGCACGCATTGATGACCTCCTGTGCACGTCTCTGTACCTCAGCATTACCCCTTTGTACGCTTGCAAAGTCAAGATCCTTCGAACCCTCCGCTAAAGTGACACTGGAGGCTGCGGAACCGCCAAGGCCAATCAGCATTGCCTAAGTAAGTTTCGGAGTCAGCATTACTCCTTTCAGTCAATGCAATGAGAGAGGTCCATGCTTTGGAAGCGGATACTGCTGAGACATAGTTCAAGCATCTTGAAACACTCAGAAAGGGGCAAGAGATGCTCAGAAATCTACTTACAGGTCCCCCAATGATAATCAGATGTGCCCCGACTGGCACCATTTCGGGATCTTTGAGGGCGTGTTGGGGCCTCACCGTACCTACACCACCAGCGATCATTATTGGCTTGTGATAGCCTCTTAGCTCGGTCCCGCCGCCAGCAGTGGGCACCTTCGTCAGGAAAGTTCTGAAGTAGCCAGTGGTACAAGGCCTGCCAAATTCATTGTTGAACGCTGCACTTCCAAGAGGGGCTTCCAGCATTATATCGAGGCTGCTGGCAATATGCCCTGGTTTACCCTCGTCTAGTTCCCACGGCTGCCGAAAGTCCGGCAATAGCAGGTCGGACACAGTGAAACCGCAAAGTCCAGCTTTTGGCTTCGAGCCCCTTCCCACCGCGCCTTCATCTCTGATCTCACCACCCGCTCCGGTTGCTGCCCCCGGATATGGAGAACTAAGTGAGTTACCGAAGTTAGCGTTGACCTACGCACTCATACCATTGGATTATTTGGCAAACTGCCCGGGGCAGATGCTGCCAAGCCAGGTGAAATCCCAGGGTTCACTTACACCGCCGTAGGATGATTATGAGTTTCCACTTTTGCGAGGCAGTGCACGTTCTCTTTGACGTGACTCCATTCACCTGTCGACATCGAAGGAGCCAAAAAGGAGCCATTTTGGCCTTCCAAAACGGCGGCATTATCACTGTAGGCGCTAATCACGTGCTGTGGATTTCTCTCATGAGTATTGCGGATCATGTCGAAAAGACTTCTCGGCTTCTTCTCTCCATCAATGGTCCATGCAGCATTGAATTGCTTGTGCCGGCAATGTTCGGAGTTTACTTGAGCGAACATGAAGAGCTCCACATCTGTGAGTGATCTTGTCGTTGGACCGTTCGGGACATATGCATTGAGAATATAGGCTATCTCGGAAGCATCCAGTGCTAGACCAAGTGATTTGTTGGCACTCTCCAATGCTTTCCGCGAGTCGTCCTGATCTGCGCCGAACTTGATGATCTCTAGAGGGGCCGGAGGTCGCTGATCAAACATAGCGGTAAGATCTGGTATGTGAGTGCTGATGATCTCAGTCATGGGATCATGGAGCAGATGGGCGATGGTCTTGGCCGCTGCATGCTTAAGCCTGGTCACGGTGATGATAGTACCGCGTTCGATCCGTCTTATGACCTTCCGAAATCCACAGACCCAGGCGATGCTAGTTGCCTTCGAACTCCATGGAGAGATTGTACCGATTCGAGGCGAGACAAAGAAAGTCGTGTTTTCCTCTTCATCGCCGGCCCGAACGTCATTGGGTACTTCTCCATATGCAAGAAGTTTGTTTAAGACCTCACGTTCTCCGTCATCTAGCCTCTCTCGGTCACTGCCTGTGAGAGCGACATAATGTACGTACTGGGCCTGGACATCATTCGCGCCTACTTTTCGTGCCAGATCCGGCCGACGGAAATCCGAAATTGCAGAAGGACCTAGGCAAGTAAGGTACTCATCCATGATGATAGAAAGCCCGGCAGTGGTAGAAATTTTACGGCCAAAAAAAGCTAGATTGTTAGTCACCGATGGATAGGTGGATCAAGAGAGGCTCTGCGCGAGTCCATAGTGGAATTGAGAAGGCATTCTATCATGAACCACATCTTATATGACGTCTCGATATCCATATTAGTGGATCTTCATGATGATATGCCTGATCTCATGTGATCGATGCAGCGACAATGAGTTCTTTAATTGATGGATGAACAAATTTCCAAGACATCTGGCTGCTGCCAAGTCCGAACCCATGTTATCTCCGGTATCACCGTTGGGCTATTAGCGCTGTCAGAACGCTTTGCAACTCCCTGGTTTTATTGTTAGATCCCACCCCCCAACTTTTGTCAAAGATCAGTCCGGGTCGATTTGATCAACTGTTTCAATCTTTGAGATTTTGAAGTTGAAATTTGTAGACTAAAAGAGCAAGCTTTGTGCTTCAAGCCTGTGTAGTTTTTGTAAATTTTAAGAGCATTTCCACCAAGTTGTGAGTATGTAAGGATTTTGTGTTCTGGGCCACTTTTTGTAGAAATACGATTGCTCAAACATGTAAAACTTGCAACAATAACAGCTACTTCAATTCTTGATTAAGATTTATCAACGAAGCAAACTAATAATACGCAAAGTGTCAAGATTACTATCTCGAATTTTTGACACATTAAATCAGGAAATGCGAAAGTTGTTGAAATCGACCTGGGGTAATCTTGACAAAAGTTGGGGGGTGGGATCTAACAATGAAACCAAGGAGTTGCAAGCGTTCTGACAGCGCTAATAGCGCGTCTGTGATTTATGCCATCTACCTTACCTGTAGGCTACCCATTTTCGATGCTTAAACAGTAATAGAGGTGGAAGGACGAGGGATCCAAGGAATTTGTTGGTCACAGGCAAACAAATGCCGGTGTGACGTTGATCGACGAGGTTTGATGATGTGCTAGTTATTTGAGTTGTCGTATATTGTCACTGGCAAAGGAGTCATAAGAGGGCATCCGCATTTGTACCGCAGCAATGAGTATGGTCTTGTTGTCATGATCATGAGCTACACAACAGCAGAGCCCTCGCCACGTTCCTACCCCCGCTCTCTCCATCCACCGAGCCTTGCCCACGTCTAATTCTCATGCAGAACCTTCGAAAAAAGCTCAGCCGCCCTGTCCGGCTTCTCGTCCCCACCAACCTTCTCCTGCCCCAGTTTCTTCTCACTGAACGCCTTCGCATAAGGGTTCAGCCTCAGCAGCACCTGCCTATTCTTCAACGGATTCTTTTTCTGCACGCCCGCCCGCTTGGTCTTCGCATCACCCTTGGCGGGGCGCACCACAGCTTGCACCTCAGAGCTGTTGATCAACCGGCTGATATCCGCATTCGATACGATGTTCGAGGGGAGCAGGAAATCCTTCTTGAACCCGCTGGGTGAGGTGGTAGACCCGTAGATCGTGTCCAAAGCCGCAAACGCGGACGATGTCCACACGATGAAACGGCCTAGGTGACCTCCCGGCGCTAGCTGAAGTAGATTCATGGCGAACACGCTGCTCGTCTCCACACCAGGAATGTTGCGGAACGCGCGCACGAGCTCCTTCCCGTCTTCATCGGGGTTGTAGACGATGAGGGGACCGCGACGCTGGCGGTGACGACGACCACGTAGTTTCCCTTTGCCGGCGCGGAGTTTGCGGCTTGTGCGTACCTTGGCGACATCAGGCCCAGCGCCGACGGTCTTGAGAAGAGCAAGAGCGGCAGAGGTTTTTGTGATTTTGGCGTCGGTGAAGGCGGAGGAGGAGATGACGAGAGGGACTTCGGGAACGGTGGAGATGTGGTGGCCGCGGGCAAGGAGGAGGGAAGGGACGGAGGAAGCGGCGAGGGCGGAGGCCGTTGCGAAGCGCCTAAAACAAGTCAGGATTAGATGTACACAGAAAAGGAGAAAAGAGTAGGCAAGCGGGGGAACCCACTTCTGATTGAGATTGATCTTTTGGTGCCATTTTCGCCAGACCTTGGTCGGGGCGAACATGCGGCCTGAACGGCATTGATTGCCAAAGGCGGCTTGGCCGGCGCGGTGGGTACCACCTCCGGAGACTCGAGGAATACGGGCGACAGCGCGTCCTAATATGCCAATATGTGAGCAAACTAGCTGTATCCTTCAGCATGTGTGAGTCGGAGGCTGCACGTACCGGTTCCCCAAGATTCAGCAGAGGTTTGATGGCCAGCCTTCTCACTCACGGCATACGGCTGACGCTTGTTCTTGGCCATCCCAGTGTGAACACTCCTGAAATATCATCAGCTCGAGCTTGACAATTGACCGGTGGGTGAGGGCCGTACTGGACGATGTCCGGGCGGATGGGGGCCTTGAAGACATCTGGAAGAGGGTGCGTATCTCCGCTAGGCTTGCCCTCAGCTGAAGCAATGGTGACTGTAGGACGAGTCGACATTTTGATATGCTTGTAGTTGATAAGGGGCAAAGACCTCGTCGAGCTTGCAACAGAGGTGGAGGATTCTAATGGGATTATGAGCCTGTGTGCGGAAAGTGTAAGGCTAGCGCCATTGGGCTTAGTCTCTGCCTAGCTTGATCTAAGCGAAGAACCATTCCGATACATCTCCCAAACTCACGACGCTCAAAGTCTCCTCTACGATTCAGTAGAAGCTTTGAATAAAATGTTGATTGGTGTTCTACTTCAGCATCCCAAGCGTAAATCTCCCACCCATCGCCTACAATTAGACATCAGTCTTCCGAGTCGGTCACACAGCGGAACCCTGAATGTCAACCCTACTTATTCACTGAATCTTGAATGTTCGAAACATTCTGCACACCGGTAACAATCGATCTTCCTTTCCTCAACAAATACCGAACAATAGTTGGACGCAATGACGATCGACTGTTGAATCACTGCAGACGTGTGGCGAAAAGGGGACATTGAATGACTTCGGAGAAGCATCACAGATATCCTGAACAGCCTGAGATATGAACCCTGCCGGCACATGGTGAATCCTTTTCAACCCTATTTCAGACGACCGAGACATCCATTGATATGCCGACTTCGATCGATCAAGGCAGCCAAATTCATGTCGATTTACCAAGAAGAAGATACGCTCCATGGTTTAATTTCCCATCTTCTCCACCATCCCTTGTGTCTATCGCGCACCCATGCATTATCCAAAATATTGAAAAAGGGGTTCAAACCTTGGGAGGAGATTGTACACTCTCAAAGGCTTGTTAAAATTTCAAACTCGCTCTTGCCTGCAGCTAACTCGAGGGAAGCTTCTTCAAGCTGGGAACGAACCGAAGGCAAAACTCTACCTCAGGCCGGGCGATCGAGATCGTAAACCGGTCATAGCAGCAAATGTTAGGACCAATGATGCCGTTCTGAAGATCACGGTGCCCAAGAGGACCGGTTTGAAGCGCAAAAGAGGCTCCGACGACCCGTTTGCAGAGCATTCTCAGGAGTCTGAGATAGAGCCGCGCAAACAAGCTAAGCCGTCGTCCCCTGGTGTTGAAAATCCTCTGAGGAATGCATCCCGTTTACTACGGAGCCTTCGCGACAGTGAGGGTAAGTACGGAATGAGTATTGTGGGCCGCATTGAAGAAACCCATCGTTTTCGAGGTATGTCTCAGGTTCTTTTCAACACGAAACTCGTCACTAAGTAGTAGACCTTCCGGACTTTGGTTTTGCCCCTAAGGGCAACTCTTTCATGGAAAACTTCCGGCAAACCATTCTGCCATTCGAATGTTAGTCTGCACACTGTGAAATTAGCTTTGAAAGTTGACAATATTAGATTCAAAAATGAAAGACTTCAAATTTGATAAGAGCAAAGGACTCAAGGAAAAGACAGACTTGGTCCCGCCACCGCGTTGGGATATGATGGAACTTCCTTTCAACTATCAGTCTGCTTCCTTTCTTCCCTCAACTCTCTGTGTTCACTGACTCACCTGATCAGCTACCGTCAAAATCCCAACATCAAGGAAACTCTTGATCCCACTGGTGACCCTCAATTCACCTTACAGGGGAAAGCCACCAAGCAATTGAATCAACACACGCGCTGGAATGCAACCACCGTCCCTATGGGTCCTTCAGGTCTACTCCCAGACGAGTCCGTACTTGATCCTTCTATACAGCGCATAATCGCCGAAGCACGCAGCCTCTTCGCCAGTCGTCCTATTTGGACCCGCCGCGCCCTGTTCAACAACCTCTCCGCATCTGACCTGAAAGCGCTGGGTTGGAGCGGCACAAGGCACATCCAGCAGTACGTCGGCTATTGTTTCGACAGCGGGCCTTGGCGCGACGCCATTGTTCGGTTCGGTATTGACCCACGAACGGATCCTAAGTACAGAATCTACCAGACGATGACGTTTCAGCTCGAGCCGCAACCGCCCGCTGGACAATCAAAAGGTGAAGCCACTCTGACAAGAAGGGACTGGAAGACTATTGCGGAGCTGCATCAGAGACAGAGCCATCTATTCGATGGCAAGGAAGTCCATACCGATGGCAAAACGTGGCAGATCTGCGATGTCACGGATCCTCTCGTTAGCAAAACATTTGCTACAGCTACTCTACGAGAGAAGTGTCATTCGAAGCTGGACGGATGGTATCAAAATGGCGTCTTCGCGAAAGCAAAAGTTATCATCAAATTCAAGATGCGCGGGATTTTGGACGGACGACCACTGCTGGATGAAGAGCTAGAATTCTTCGAGTCCTTGCCAGATATTCTAGACCAGGACACCAGGGGTCAGTGGGCCTTTGACAAGAATGCCATAAAAAATGGATTCGTCAATGCCGAGCTTGTGAATATGTTGTCCGACATGCGGACTGTGAGTGACTCTCTGCCTCTCGGTATTCCCCAGACTAACATTGATTAGACCGCTTTGAGGACACAAGACGCTCGAGGCCGATATGGGATGGAGCAGGGAGAAGCCGAGGGAGCTGGTGACGAGGAGGATGGGAAAATTGGTGATGAGGATGCAGATATTATTAACGAAGATGAAGAAGAAGAGGAAGAGGGTTTGGATCTGGAGGAAGAGACTGAAGCTCTTTGACGCGTAATGGTATAGGTGCCCACAGATACCCAATCGAAAGTCAATGGAACGTATCCCATGCAATGGGGAGAATGGGCGTACACTGCCCAGACAAGACCACTTGGACCGTCGCCTCGTTCCTTTTCTTCCCAACATACCTCGATGGGCGTCGCAAGCGAGGGTGTGATGCGCTTTGGCTCTTTGCCTCGTTAGCATTTAGGTGTCACTGATCGTCATCCAGTCAGCAAGCCTTCTGGGGACCGCCTAGAGATTGCTGGACCCTGACAAGCGTCCCACGCCAGCGAAGCAACTCGAGATTACGCTCGCTACAGCATGCTCACAAAGTTGCTGGCTATTCGTGGTTAATGTTGGTAAAAGATTGGTACAGCTAAGGGTTGATAGTTGTTGCAGGCGGTGCAGCATACACCAGGTAGCACGACCGCTGTCCATGAATACCTCCAACTGTGAAATATCAAGCACTCAGGCCGGTTTTTCTGGAGGGGCCAATACCTCACGAGAATGTCAGGGGCTCTTGCGATCGTGATCGACCGATAGCTACTTCTTTTAGGCATATGTCCCCACGGAAGTCGGGTCGTTGCTGATTTGGCGGGAGAGCTATCAACAATATGATGGGTGAAGTAAGCGGCCAGATTTGAGCGAGAGGAACAGAACAGCCAAAAACATGCCGATCAGGATAGTTCAATAAACCGAGCTTCTGGGTAGAGATCTACGTAAAGGAAGATGCTTTACAGTCTGTAGTCAATGTGTTTGCGGGCGTTGACTCGGTCGTAGCTGTCATGGCCGTAATCTAAAGCTATCGACGTTTTAACCATCTGTCGAGACCCATTTTCGCCCTTGGCCGGCCTAAGTAGAAGTCTCTCGAGAAGGGCATAAGATGTCATCGATGAAGGGAAGACTTGCAATTGAGGATTGCGGAAGTAGAAGGTTGAAGGCATGATCTATGAATGTCTTAAGCAGCCTTGTGACAGTAGACAACGTTTTGTCAACTTGATTTCCAGTGCGGGTACGCAGCGATCGTTCTAAGATCTCTTCCTCTGCTGCATTCATGTTGATTGAGCCCTTCATCGAAGCCAGTGATATCTTTCAACGTTTTGACGCTTTGGCAATGGGTAGTCGTTCGTCGATCCTTCAAGGACGTTGCCAACAGCGGCAAGCTACGCGATTGGCTCGTCAGCGATTGGCCGATTAGCCGCCTTGACCTCGAGAACCTCAGCATTTGCGATGCCAACCCGCAATTGCTTTACGTGTTGAGACTCGACCAATGAAACTGGCCGCTGCAGTCTATAGCTATGGCTACCAGGTGTCTTCAACTTTGAGTCCAACGATTAGCCTGCCTCTCCTGTTCAGGACCAATCAACGACAACAACAACCACAAGCGATCGAGCATCGTCAATCACAACTACATCCTCAATCAATCATGGTCCAGTAGCAGAGACTCTCTTGCTCATATCTGACGACCCTTCAACTTCCTATCGGGGCATTGCGGATAGAGAATTAGATAATTTGCTGGCGAAGCCCGCCCCAAGTGCTTCGAAGAAGGGGGACATTGTCCGCTGGACACCTCTCGAGAGAAGCCATGGACCGATTCAGGCGGAGAGTAGTATGTGGTCCCATGAGATGGTCCATTCAACTCCTCTCTTCCCAACCCATTGACACTGCTCGCTATACTCCCTGCGTCTACACACATGGCTGACCTGTCTAGCATGAACAGCTCTCACGCAACAAAGACTCAAGCAAAAGCTCTAAAGGCAAGAAAGAATCGAGCTCAGGCACCCAATCGCCGGCTCAGAATACCAGTCTGACTTCCTCTGGAAGCCTCAATTCGCCCAGCTCCTCTGCCCACGGAACACCGACATCATCCACATCGACCTTGGTCGACCCAAGGAATAAACCTCTACCGCCGAATGAGAATGGTCCCGGAAGTGCAGGGCACGGTAACGCACAGCATGCATCGCCTCAAGGCCCTCCTGGCTCAATGCCACCCCCCCCCCAATTTCTGCCTTCACAGCACGGGCTGGGCAGTCTTGGTGGATCAGGCGGCGGTGGAGCGCCAGGTACACCTACACGTCAGGGTCAACCAATGGCTCCAAGCGTTGTGATAAGTCCTAGTACGGGCAATGCGCCGGTAAGTAGCTCCATCTTGGCAGTTCTTGGTGTCAACGCGCTTCGCTACCCAACTGTCTGAAGTCGCTTAAGCTAATTTAGAGCCAGCACATCCCTCTACCTGGCGCTGCAGAGACAATGCCGGGCGATCTTGCACCTCCAAGCCGGGGAACCAAATCAATGGCATTCGATCGCCTATCATCAACCCCCAAAGACACTGTTCCCGAGGGTATAAGGACACCCAAAAGGCAGCATTCGTCAAGATTCGACATATCAGACCAGCGACAACGAGAGCTGGACAAGCTACCAGGATTCCACGAAGTACCGCCGAATCGTCGCCAGGACCTCTTCATGCAGAAGATCGACCAATGCAACATCATATTCGACTTCAATGATGCTAGTGGAGACATGAAGTCAAAAGAGATCAAGCGGCTGGCGCTTCACGAACTGTTGGACTACGTGGCCAACAACAGGCAGGTCATCACAGAACCTATGTATCCGAGGGTCGTCGACATGTTCAGCAAAAATCTGTTCCGCCCCATTCCACCCCCTGTGAACCCACAAGGCGAGGCCTTCGACCCTGAAGAGGATGAACCGGTGCTCGAAGTAGCTTGGCCTCACATACAGGTCGTTTACGAATTCTTCCTTCGCTTTATCGAAAGTCAAGATTTCAATACGAACATTGCCAAAGGTTTTATCGACCATGGCTTCGTTCTTCAGCTGCTGGAGCTATTTGATTCCGAGGACCCACGGGAGCGGGACTTCCTCAAAACCACCCTTCATCGTATCTATGGCAAATTCCTTAACCTGCGTTCCTACATCCGGCGGTCCATCAACAATGTTTTCTTTCAATTTGTCTACGAAACAGAGCGATTCAACGGTATAGCGGAGTTGCTCGAGATCCTTGGGTCCATCATTAACGGTTTTGCCCTACCTCTGAAGGAGGAGCACAAGCTGTTCCTCACTAGAGTTCTCATACCGCTTCACAAGGTTAAGAGCTTGAGCATGTATCATCCGCAGTTGGCATATTGTATAGTACAGTTTCTAGAAAAAGACGCCGGCCTGACGGAAGAGGTGAGTCAGTTCCCGAGGCCTTGTTTGTATTGGACTCATCCTTGGCATAGGTCGTCCTCGGGTTATTACGATATTGGCCAAAAGTAAATAGCACGAAGGAAGTCATGTTTCTGAACGAGGTAGAAGACATCTTCGAAGTCATGGATCCTGGAGAATTCGCCAAGGTGCAGGAACCCATCTTTCACCAGCTTGCCAAATCTGTTGCCAGCCCACATTTTCAGGTGGCCGAGCGTGCTTTGTACTTTTGGAACAATGAGTACTTCTGCAATTTGATCAGCGACAACGTAGAAGTCATTCTGCCAATTATGTTTGCGCCATTGTACGAGAATTCCAAGGGCCATTGGAACAGGTGGGTACTCCAGAATCACGCATAGGAACCTCGCTTACGACGGCAGGACGATACATGGCATGGTCTACAATGCGATGAAGCTGTTCATGGAAATCAACCCTCAGCTTTTCGACGAATGCTCCCACGAGTACACAGAAGCGCAGAACAACGCCGACCAAGTCAAAGCAGAGCGAAAGAGCAAGTGGGATCGGCTTGCGGAACAAGCGAGGAGGAATGGTGCCTCCTTGGCCGGGTCCGGGGTGTCATTGACCAATCCACGCGGCCAGAAAATCAACCCACCGCCACGAATAGACGCAGACTCAATCACTCAAGACAGTCAAAAGCGGCTTGACGCTCTGCGACTCCAAGATGAAAATGCCAGTGGCCGAGAGATGAGACGACCGCGTGAAGGGGAGATTCCAAGCTCGGTAAGCGCTTGATCCTGATCATTGCCTATCACTATATCCAAACGCTAACCTCAAGCCACATAGTCCCGTATATACCAGTCATCAGATAGCGAGTCCCGTTCATCGCGCCCTGATAGAAATGGTTCGTCAGGAGGCGGCATCACAACGCCGCCAGTAACCTCACGGCAGAACTCGAATACAGCCGCGCCACGACCTTGACGCGGGGTTTGATCATATATGGCATCCGGATGCCACTTCTAGCATATCTATAGGGTTCCTGTCTGCCGGATTGACGCAGGGTATGGGTTTTATCGTAGTGGAGAGGATGGGCATACGACTGGCAGGCCGTTCGCCCCAAAGTTCGAGTGAACAGCGAACCGGTCTCAGTACTCGTGTCCTGCATTGATTGATGTTAGCCTACTTGTGGAGTGGAAATAGATTCATCTTCGTCTATGTCTTCGTCCTGTAAAGCTCCGGGCATCTTCGGTTAGAGTGAACGGCGTGTGAAGCCCTCGGAAAGTGGTAAATGGTGAAGTGACTATAAGGAAAAATTTGATTGGTTTGAGAGTAGGCCTCGGAATGCAAAAGATTACATTGGGCATCTTGGGCAAACCTCTGCGCCTCAAGACTGAAACAGCTCGATTCGAGGAAACCGGCCCTAGCCATTATCGGAAAGCCACGGAGTAAAATACGACGCTAGGTAAGTGTACTTTACAAGGCGACATTTCATCTACAGCTCGCTCCTAAAGACATTTCACATTTAATCCACAACTTCCACGAGCTACCGCAAAGGCATTGATCGAGACCGCTTATCTGCTTATCCATCAAGCTCGCACTCGTAATTCGTGCCAGCATTTCTTCGGTTGGTCACAGCTGACGCTAGATCAATTCCCCACAAGCTGTTCCTTATCCATCATGTCAGAACGAAAGGTCCTTTCGAAATACTACCCCCCTGACTTCGATCCCTCGAAAATCACACGCACCCGTGGCCCTAAGGCCCCCGGCCCCAAGGTACAGACCGTCCGTCTCATGGCGCCCTTCAGCATGAAATGCACGCAGTGCGGCGAGTACATCTACAAAGGACGCAAGTTCAACGCCCGCAAAGAGACGACGGACGAGAAATACTTCAGTATCGCCATCTACCGCTTCTACATCCGGTGCACGCGCTGCAGCGCTGAGATCACGTTCAAGACGGACCCCAAGAACATGGACTACGAGTGCGAGAAAGGCGCGAAGCGGAATTTCGAGGTCTGGAGGCAGAATCCGGAAGATGGGAATGGGGGAGAGATGGAGACGGAGCAGGAGCGACTGGATCGGCTGGAGGCGGAGGAGGCGGAGATGGGGGTGATGGAGAACCTGGAAACGAAGGTGGTGGATGCGAAGAGGGAGATGGAGATCGCGGATGCGCTGGACGAGATCCGGACTCGGAATGCGAGGAATGAGCGGGCTGGGAAGAAGGGGGATGCCGAGGATCTAGCCAAGCAGGCGGAGGAGGAGAGGGAGGCGGAGAAGAAGAGGATCGAAGCGGAGGATGAGGAGGCAGTCAGGAGGGCGTTTATGAGTGAAGCTGGGGAGAGAATCCGAAAGTTGGAGCTGGATGAAGAGCAGGACTTCACGGTGTACGCTGCTGTGGGAGGGCAAACGACAGCGCAGGCAATGCCACCACCTAGCTTCAAGCGGGCGCCGAAAAAGAAGAAAGACCTGGCTGGGGCATTAGGGATCAAGAGGAAGGTTGCTCTGGTCTGAATTGGTGGATACTACTGGCATAGGCGCTGGCGTTGGGTAATGGGCACCTAGGGCCCTGATTCAAGTAGGCTTTCCGAAACAACCATTTGTCGACTTGAGCTTCTATTGCACGCATGTTCGGAGGCCAAGAAACTATCCTTGATGCTTGAATAGCGGCGATCATCGTACCTTCGAGGTACGTGTCTGAATGTCGAATCACGGAAAGACCGATTATCAACAATCACGTGCGAACGAGCCCCAGATTTAAGGCTGAGACAGCCGGAGCATAGCCACTAGCTTCGGGAAGAAGGTGTGGCTGATGCCTGCTAGCGCCAAGTGGATATGGCAGCTGCTGTCCCCAGACTTTCTTCATGTTCGCGAAACTAGCTCACATTCATTTACATATCACCGCCTCGCCTTCATATGGTATTCCTTCCGCGGTCGAGGCTTATGTAGCAACACTTGGCTGTGGATGTTACATTCTCATCGAATCTTCAACAGAATCCAGCTTCTGATTTCCTTCCTCGCAACCATCTGTGCAGCCAGGCGTTGTTTGGCAGCCCTTACTCCTACCTAGGTGATTTTTCGGACAGTCCACCAATTCATATCGCAGCACCTTCAAACGAGATTAAGAAGTGTATTGCCGCCATGACCAGATCTAGACATTCTCACCTCCCATAACCAATTGATTAATTACAGTAGCTCGCCATCGGGTTGACTCCTTGCCTGCTTCTAGCCGTGCGGGCATCTCACTTCTGGATCTGGTAGCACTATGACTGAACGAAACATAGACCTTTTCGCTACGAGGTTGAGCGACCCTAGCCCCGGTAAGACCACCGTCCGGAAGCATTGCTGTTGTCGAGATGAGCGCTCTATGCCTTTCGGTTTATTACTGATGCTTGCCTTTAGATATCAAGCAGAGATGCAACATCGCAACGGAGCTGCGCGACAACACCGATCTTTTCTGCAGCGGGGCTCACTATGCCTCCTTTCTCCAAAAGCTCGTCCCCGTGCTGTCGAAGCTGCTCGAGGGGCCGCCAAATTTCATGAGCACATCATGGGAGCACGTGAGTCTCCTGAAGCTCGGCGTTACAAGCGACAGCTGATTGTCTTGTAGAGACTGCGAAACTGTGTGCTAGAGATCTTTCATCGGCTTCCCATGAGCCATGCCGAGGCCCTGAAGCCCTACGCTGCTGGTATCGTGGATACCCTGACGGCTCTGGTGCGGACGGATAACGAAGACAATGCTGTGCTCTGTATGAAGACCATCATGGACTTGGAGCGCTATCAGACCGAGGCAACCGCGAGTAGGATCCAGCCTTTCCTGGACCTGATCCAGGAGATGTTCGAAAACGTGGAGCAGGTCGTGCAGAACACCTTCGACATCACCACGCAAGGCGCCGCCTCAGGCATTGCCGCAGGGAGCAACCAAAACTTCCAATCCCCTCGACCGAACTCGCCAGCATCCTCGGTGTCTTCGGTTTCAGATCTCGGCATCGATCTGCAGACTAACCGTCCGCTGCTGAAAGGTATGGAGTCGTTCAAGGTCTTCGCGGAATGCCCCATCATCGTTGTCTCGCTGTTTCAGGCTCATCGAAACTGCGTTCCGGCAAATGTGAAGAAATTTCTGCCCTTGATCAAGGTAGTCCTCATGCTTCAAGCCAAGCCGCAGGAGCGAGCACACGAGGAAGCTGAACGGCGTGGTGAGGTCTTCACCGGCGTCTGCAAGGAGATCAAGAACCGTGCTGCTTTTGGGGACTTCATTACTGCTCAAGTCAAAGTCATGAGCTTTCTGGCTTACCTACTTCGTGTCTATTACCAACAACTGAACGACTTCTTGCCAAAGCTGCCCGAGATCGTCGTGCGTCTCCTACGTGACTGCCCAAGCGAAAAGTCCGCTACCAGAAAAGAGTTGCTGGTCGCGATACGACATACTATCAACTTCAACTTTCGGAAGATCTTCCTGACCAAGATCGATGATCTGCTGGATGAGCGAACACTCATTGGTGATGGTCTCACCGTCTACGAGACGATGCGACCTCTTGCATATAGCCTGCTTGCGGACTTGATTCACCATGTGAGAGACTCGCTATCGAGGGATCAAATTCGGAAGACGGTAGAAGTATTCTCGAGGAATCTGCACGATAACTTCCCAGGAACCAGCTTCCAAACAATGAGCGCAAAGTTATTGCTCAACATGGCCGACAGTATAGCAAATTTGAAGGATAAGAGGGATGCCAGACATTTCTTGATCATGATTCTCAGCGCGATAGCAGAGAAGTTTGCGGCTATGAATCGACAATATAAGAACGCTGTCAAATTGTCTAAGCTTTACGAGCAGCAGACCATCGACGCCATCCCAGAGGATCATCTGGCAGACTCAGGCAACCCTCCGGATTGGGACGAAGTTGACATTTTTACCGCGACACCTATAAAGACCTCAAACCCCAAAGACCGTGGAGCGAACCCAGTAGACGACAATAAATTCCTCTTCAAGAATCTTCTTACAGGGCTGAAAGGCATGTTCTACCAGCTACGGCTCTGTAATCCAGAGACTCCAATGATGGATCCAACCAATGCTCCACCGAACTGGCAAGAGGTATCGCACGGCTACAACGCCGAGGAAGTGGATGTCATCATCAAGCTCTTTCGTGAAGGCGCCTACGTGTTTCGATACTACAGCTCAGAGCAACCGCCCAACGAGACTAATTACAGCTCGCCCCTTGAATTCCTAGGGAATCATTACATGGTACAAAGCGGCAAAGAAGAGAAAGAGCTTCTCGAAACCTTTGCTACCGTGTTTCATAGCATCGATCCCGCGACATTCCATGAGGTTTTCCACTCTGAAATTCCACGTTTGTACGAGATGATGTTCGAGCATACAGCTCTTCTTCATATACCTCAATTCTTCCTTGCCAGCGAAGCTACTTCCCCTAGCTTCGCTGGAATGCTGCTTCAGTTTCTCATGGATCGCATTGGCGATGTCGGGACGTCCGACATCAAGAAGTCCTCAATCCTGTTGCGTCTATTCAAGCTTTCGTTTATGGCAGTCACATTGTTCTCGCAGCCAAACGAGCCTGTTCTCCTGCCTCACGTAACCAGCATTGTCACCAAGTCGATCCAGCTGTCTACTACTGCCGAAGAGCCTATGAACTACTTCTACCTCTTACGATCACTTTTCCGCAGTATCGGTGGGGGACGCTTTGAGGTTCTGTATAAGGAAATACTACCTTTACTGGAGATGCTGCTTGAGGTCCTTAATAACCTATTGCTTGCTGCACGAAAGCCCCAGGAGCGTGACCTTTATGTCGAACTGTGCCTGACTGTCCCGGCTCGTTTGAGTAATCTTTTGCCACACTTGAGCTACCTCATGCGGCCCTTAGTCGTAGCCCTCCGCGCAGGCTCTGATCTTGTTGGCCAGGGTCTCAGAACACTAGAACTCTGCGTGGACAATCTTACTGCTGAGTATCTCGATCCGATAATGGCTCCAGTAATCGATGAGCTGATGACGGCGCTTTGGGATCATCTGAAGCCGAGCCCCTACAATCATTTCCATCCACATACTACGATGCGCATACTGGGAAAGCTTGGTGGCCGCAATCGCAAATTCCTTACGGGTCCGCCAGGTCTAGAGTTCAAGACCTTTGCAGACGACGAATGCAGCGTTGACATAAAGTTGATGGGAGCGAACAAGGAAAAGGCATTTCCAGCACGCCTTGGAATCGATCTCGCTATCGCCAGACTCTCCGATACTCCCAAAGCTGCCGCTGCAAAAAGGGTAGACCCATATTACAAGCAGCAGGCCTTTCGGCTCATCAGTTCGCAAATTAAACTTCACATAGGCTTCGAGAATCTCCCAGATGATTTTGCAGAGCTAGTGCGCTTACAAGCCACCGATTTGCTGGACGGCAAATACGACGCTGGACCAGATGTCTTGCTGTTGGCTGATCGCGAGAGGTCAGTCCCCAAGAAAGATTCGCAAGAGGAAACATTGAAAAAACTTCTGAAAGCTTGCATGCTTGCCGCGACGGTACCGAACCTTGATACTGTGGCGTCAAATCTACTGGCCGATATTTGCCGACACTTTACGATCCTTGAGCTTGGTAGGACTCTCTCACGCACGAAGCAGGAGAGAAAGGAGTTCAACGTTCAATCTGGAGAAGGCCCTCTGTGCCTGGATATACACGTCCTCGCAGATGCTATCGCCGAGACACTTTCATCCGACAACCCTGCTCTTCGCGACATCGCTGAAAGGGTGATCATCAGCATGTACGAGGCAGCAGGCGTGGTATTGGGTGGACAAGATAAGGCTGAGAGACTGCCATTATTCCAATCGCTAGCTGACCTCTTCTGCCACAAGTGTCATGAGGAGGAATGGTATACTAAAGCTGGAGGTGGGCTAGGTGTTCACCTGCTCGTGACGAAGATCGATCTCGGAGATGCGTGGTTGATCGCAAGGCAAACGAAGTTCATCCGAGCCCTCTTCTTCGTTATCAAAGACATGCCGCAAGACTTGCCTGCAAGCACACGTATTCAAGCACTGGAAACAGTCGACATTCTACTCCGTCGATGCAATCAGGGAACCTCGAAAGAAGATCTTGGCTCACACCAAAGCCGGCTCTACAACATATGTGGTTTCCTAGTCCAAGAGCTAGGACACATGAACAAGCACGTTCGAGTCGCAGCTCAGCAGGCATTTACTATTATTACCGAGGTAGTTGGTGCAGAAGTCCACGAGCTCCTTTCGCCGGTCAAAGATCGGTTGTTGCAACCCATCTACAATAAACCCTTGAGAGCACTGCCACTAGCCACGCAGATTGGTTTCATTGATGCTATAACATACTGTCTTGGTATGCAACAGAACTTGGTGGAATTCAACGAGCCGCTGAATAGGCTCCTGACCGAATCCATGGTCCTAGCTGATGCGGATGATGAGGCTCTCGCTCAGAAGCCCCTTGAATACAAGGCAGCCGAGTCAATTCTGAGTTTGAGAGTAGCATGCATCAAGCTACTTTCGCTAGCCGTAGGCTTTTCCGAATTCGCCGGACAGCAGCAGACCCAAAGTCGTAGCCGTATCATCTCAGTGTTCTTCAAGTCTCTATACTCAGTCAATCCCGATGTCATCGAAGCCGCGAACAGCGGACTCAAGGGCGTTCTAGCGCAGACGAACAAGCTCCCTAAGGACTTACTCCAAAGCGGCTTGCGACCGATCTTGATGAACTTACAAAACCCCGAGAAGCTCAATGTCAAAGGCTTGCAAGGTTTGGCACGACTGCTGGCTTTGCTTACGAATTACTTTAAGGTAGAGATTGGGGAGCGGCTTCTGTCTCATTTGACCCATATTGCGACGGCGACAGCGCTGCAAAAGTCGTCGTTTTCCCTAATCGAGCAGAACCCGCAGATGCAGATTGTCATCGCTGTATTGAATATCTTCCACCTGTTACCTTCGGCTGCATCAGGCTTCATGAAGGATCTTGTCAACAAAGTATTGGAGCTCGAAGACGCCCTCAGACGGGTACACTACAGCCCTCTTCGCGAACCTCTTCTCAAGTTCCTCAACCGCTATCCGAAAGAGACATGGACTTTCTTCGCAGCAAGGCTTTCAGAGCTCAAATACGGCAGATTCTTCGCACAGTTACTCGACTCTCCAGACAGTAGCCCATTGCGCGATGCAGTCATCGCGGACTTAGAGGGCCTGGCTAAGTCTGTCACAGAAGGCGAAGACCAAGAAAAGAAAGACGTCGCAGTCGTCAATGTCGTACATATTGTGCAAACCATCTGTGGGCATCAACAAGAATGGCTTGTCACTGCCGGCACGTTTCGTCAAACTCTCCTCAGTGTAGGCAAAGATATCCAACAGAAGCTTGTCTCGGACACGATAGCCTTAGATTTGCGACTTCCCGCCGACCAAGCGGGAAAGCAGCTAATCGACATCTTTATAGCATACATGAAGAACGCACCTCAGGACCTTAACTTCTTGTTTCAAATTATAGATTCCACCACCTCGGAAGAGATCAAGTTGCATGCCCTGTTCTTTTCTTTTCTCTACAGCCATATCATATCCAGTGAGTCGACCGAGCTTTGGCGCAACATAATATTACGGAGTTTGGAGCTTTATGGCTCAAGAGGATCGTCCCAGAGAGCCAAAGCTTTCGCATTCAGGAACCTTGTCAATCCAATTCTTGCCATGGATGTTCTTCGCACTGCGCAAAAGGAGAGGGGTGAACGGAGGTTCGTCGATAAAGGCCTGATTGAGGCTATTCATAATAAGCTATGGAAGCCTCAGCTAGTGGACATCGGTGATGAGAATGCACAACCAGGGGCTGATCATTCGCGCCTTGAATTACTGCAACTGTCTGCCCTCCTGCTCAAATACTACCATAACCAGGTCTTGGAAGCTCGGAAAGATATCATCAAATTTGGTTGGAGCTATATGAAGCTGGAAGATACCATCAACAAGCATGCCGCATACGTGCTAGTCAGCTATTTCATAGCACAATTCGAAACACCCACGAAGATTGTCAACCAGATCTACGTTGCTTTGTTGAAGGCCCACCAGAATGAAGGTCGAGCTTTGGTTATCCAAGCACTGGACCTAGTGGCTCCATTTCTTCCAAAGAGGCTGACTGGCGCTGGGGATAACAAGTATCCTGTATGGGCGAAATGGCCAAAGAGAATTCTGTCCGAGGAGAGCTCGAACCTACAACAGCTGATCTGCATGTTTCAATTCATGGTGCGACATCCGGATTTATTCTACGAATCGCGGGAACAATTCATCCCTCACATAATTCCCTCCTTGGCAAAGATTGCACCCCTACCGGCCCCTTCCAACGAGCACAAAAAGCTGGTACTGCATCTCATCAACATGATCTTGCAGTGGGAGAAACGACGAGTCAACGGTGGTGAACGTCCGTCGTCGGGCTCTTCCGATACCTTCCTGGCTAAGCTGAGGAGGCTAGAGGCTTCCCAGGGAAGTAGTTCTTCGCCAGCCCCCAGCGTCGCTTCCGGGGGTGCTGAGAAACTCGACTACCAGATCCCTACCGCTTTGCGATCCATGCTAGTAAAGTACCTGACGCAACTCATCTGCACGCTACCAGAGCGGTACCCTCTACCTGCGGCCAAACTTAGAGAACTTCCATCTAATATAGTGCTGCCCCCTTTGCCTCCGAACGAGATGTGCCGAAAGGCGGTAGGATTATTGCATGATCTGCTTGCTCCGGATATGTGGACTGATGTCGATATCGAGATCTTTTCAAGGATGACAGAGCAGATCTTGGCATCTGAGAAGACGGACAAAGGCGACGACAAAACGAATACAAGCATCATCAACACACTGCAGATCATACGAGTTGTGCTGAACTTCAAGACCGATGAATGGATTGTGTCTCAGCTGCCCGCGATTCAGAAGATTTTGGAGAAGCCGATCCGCTTCGAGGATCCTGAGGTCCAGGATAGCATACATATAGCCGATGAAAAGTTGGATGACGGGCGAACAATCAAGCCCTTGTTGAGACGCATCCTCGATGCATTGCCGACAGAAAGTGCCGAGGAAGATGAGATGGAGGTTGAAACACCTGCCACGGAATTCATCAACTTTCTGTCCGCAGTCGCTACAGATGCCTTGACCAACCAAATTCTTATCCCGAGTATCAACATCCTCTGGAGCCTGGTTCACGTCAGACCCAAAGAGGTTGACCAGCACATTCAGCAGGTAATCAACGCGCTAACAACCAAGCTCGCAAGGGACCAAGTTCAGAACCCGGTTCCACCTGTTCAAGGGCCAGCAGGTACTCGGCCTGGCGAAGGACTCGACGCGCGAGAGCTCGAAATATCGACAGATCTTGCGCTGAAGACTATTGACGTGCTTTCATTGCGCATGCAAACACTAGGTGATCGGCGGCGTGCTTTTCTGAGTATCCTCGCCACTCTAGTGGAACGATCTGCGAACGTTCGACTCTGCGAGAAGGTGCTTAGCATGGTTGAAATCTGGGTATTTGACTCTAACGAGCCTTGGCCGACTCTGAAAGAGAAGACAGCTGTTTTACACAAGATGCTCGCCTTTGAGGCGCGACCCGACCCTGCGCTCCTGCATAAGTTCCTGGATCTAGTCATACGCATCTACGAGGATCCTAGAATCACCAAGACGGAACTGACAGTCAGGCTGGAGCATGCTTTCCTTGTTGGTACACGAGCGCAAGACGTGACGATGCGCCAACGTTTCATGGATATCTTTGACAAGAGTCTACAAAAGACAATCAGTGCCCGAATTCTCTATATTCTCATGTCGCAGAACTGGGATACGCTCAACGAGAGCTTCTGGCTCAGTCAAGCCATACAACTGATCTTCGGCGCGGTAGAGATGGGAACGAACATCCAATTACATGACGAGGACTTCAAACTGATGTCTCCGGCGCAAGTCTTCGGTTCTTCCCGTAACGATAGTCGAAAGGACGATGTGATGCTTGACAGTCGATTTGAGAACTTCATGGGCGATCACCGACGTTTCTACAATAGCCTTGGTGATGTCAAAGCTCGCGATGTCTTGGAGCCACTGTGTCAGCTGCAGCATACTGACCCGCAAGTGGCGTATGATATCTGGGTCGCCTTGTTTCCTCTCTGTTGGTCGGCACTGTCGCGAGATGACCGTAATGAACTTGAAAAGGGTATGGTCACTCTACTCACCGAAGATTACCATCAGCGCCAGCTCGACCGGCGGCCGAACGTTGTTCAAGCACTCCTAGAGGGCAACGTACGATGCAAACCCAGATGCAAGATCCCGGCGCATGTTATGAAGTTTCTGAGCAAGACTTACGATGCCTGGTACACGGCTGCTGTCGCGCTGGAGGATGCAGCCATTGCTCCAGTCATAGACACGCCATCAGTACGAGAAAGCAATTTGGATGCGCTTGTCGAGATCTATGCTGGTCTACAGGAAGATGATCTCTTCTATGGAACTTGGCGTCGGCGCTGCAAGTTCATCGAAACCAATTGTGCACTTTCATACGAGCAGAATGGCATGTGGGACAAAGCGCAAGAGTTCTACGAGGCCGCTCAGATCAAAGCACGTACCGGCTCGGTGCCCTTTTCCCAGGGCGAATACATGCTGTGGGAAGATCATTGGGTGTTGTGCGCCCAGAAGTTACAGCAATGGGACATTTTGAGCGACTTCGCTAAGCATGAGAACTTCAACGATTTGCTGCTAGAATCTGCATGGAGAACACTTGAGATGTGGCAGCAACAAGAGCAGTTGGAGATGCTGAGCTCGATAATAAAAGCAGTATCGGATGCACCAACGCCCCGACGGACATTCTTCCAAGCGTTCGTATCTCTGCTGAAGCTGCACGAAAAGATCGAAACACCGCAGGAGTTCAGTAGGATTTGCGATGAGTCCATTCAGCTCTCCATAAGGAAATGGCACCAGCTTCCCAAGCGGATTACCAACGCTCATATTCCGATCCTGCAAAACTTCCAGCAGCTAGTCGAACTCCACGATGCAAATGTAATCTGCAATAGTCTTGCGCAAACCAACTCAGCCAACCTCGACCAGAAGTCTCAAGAGCTGAAACTTCTGTTAGGGACGTGGCGGGATCGCCTGCCGAACGTGTGGGATGATATCAATGCATGGCAAGATCTGGTCACCTGGAGGCAGCATATCTTCCAACTTATTAATCGTACATACCTCAACCTGCTGCCACAAAATCAGAATAGCGCCGCTGGAGCAAATTCATTCGCCTATCGAGGCTACCATGAGACCGCTTGGATCATCAATCGCTTTGCGCATGTGGCTCGAAAGCACCAGCTTCCGGAAGTTTGTATCGCGCAGCTGAGTAAGATCTACACTCTGCCAAATATCGAGATCCAGGAAGCCTTCTTGAAATTAAGGGAACAGGCCAAATGTCATTACCAGAATCGCAGCGAGCTCAGCAGTGGCTTAGATGTGATTAACAACACCAACCTCAATTATTTTGGCCAGCAGCAAAAAGCAGAGTTCTTCACGTTGAAAGGTATGTTTCTGGCGAAGTTGACCCAGAAAGAAGAGGCCAATGATGCTTTCGGCACGGCGCTCTATTACGACATCCGTCTTCCGAAGGCTTGGGCTGAATGGGGTTTATACAACGACAATGAGTTCAAAGACAAGCCGAGCGACACCAAATCAGGGGCCGCCGCTGTAGCCTGTTACCTGGAAGCTGCCGGCTTGTACAAGAATGCTAAATCACGAAAGCTGCTGAGCCGAGTACTTTGGTTGTTGAGTGTCGATACGGCCGAAGGAGAGATGGCGAAAGCCTTTGAGGACTTCCGAGGCGAAACACCAGTGTGGTACTGGATCACGTTCATACCTCAGCTGCTCACAAGCCTTTCACATGCCGAAGCTCATATGTCGCGAAGTATCTTGGTCTCCATCGCGAAGAAGTACCCTCAGGCGCTGTACTTTCTTCTGCGAACTACTCGAGAAGATCTGTTGGCTATCAAGAAGCAACAGGAGCAGAAACAGCTTGACGTCAACAAAACCAAGCAGCAATCGCCGAATATGAAACAGGGATCACCCGAAAAGACGCCAAGTGCACGAGCGGACAGTTCGTCAAGGCCTGGTACTGCCAATGGTGAGGCTGTGCCCAATGGCCAATCCACGCCATCAAACCAATCGAACGGAATGAAGGCGGAACCCAATGGCGATGTCACCATGGGCGGGACCGAGCAGCCTGCTCAACCCATGAAGAAGCCTGCCTGGGAGTATTCGGAAGAGATAATGTCAGTGCTCAAGACCGCCTTTCCCTTCCTTGCTCTCACAATGGAAACGATGGTCGACCAAATCCAAAAACACTTCAAGTGTCCGCCAGATGAAGATGCATATCGTTTGATCGTCGCCTTACTCAATGACGGTCTGTCATACGTCAGTCGCACACCCTCCGCCTACGCCCAGGACTTCAAACTCCCCACCGCGACCGAACACAATATCCGGCGCTTCTCCCAGACCATCCTCCCCTCCCACATCAAAGCCTCGTTCGAAGAAGACTTTGTAGTCAAGCGCCCGACCATGTATGGTTACATTCACAAGCTGCGTAGATGGCGTGATAAATTCGAAGAGAAACTCGATCGCCGTGTCCAACACCAATTCCTCGAAAACTACAGCCCGCCCCTCACGGAATTCCGCTTTGGAAAGTTTGACGAGGTTGAAGTTCCGGGCCAATATCTCGATCACGCAGACAAGAATCAAGACTTCGTCCGTATCGAGCGCTTCCTTCCAAATATTGACCTCGTCCGCACTGTCGGCTTCTCACACCGACGCCTCAAGATTCGTGGGCACGACGGCTCCATCCACGCCTTCGCAGTACAACACCCTGCTGCGCGGCACTCCCGCCGCGAAGAACGGATCCTGCAGCTCTTCCGCATCTTCAACGGCATCCTCTCTAAACGCAAAGAGTCCCGGCGGCGCAACCTCTCCTTCTTCCTCCCTCACATGATCCCCATAGCGCCCTCCTTCCGCCTCGTCTCCGACGACGCATCCTACATCTCCCTCCAAGCCATCTACGAAGATCACTGCCGCCGCACGGCCCAAAACAAAGACGAGCCCCTCCTCTTCACCATGGACAAACTCCGCTCCATCTCGCTCCGCAACCCCGACGTTACCACCCCGCTGCGCATCGAAGTCTTCAAGACCATCACCCAGAAATGGTGTCCGCAGTCCATCGCCCGCGACTACTTCACCGCCACCTACCCTAATTTTGCCGATTTCTGGCTCTTCCGCCGCCACTTCGCCTACCAGCTCGCCGCGCTTACATACCTCACCTACACCATGCACATGACGACGCGCTACCCGCACAAACTGACCATCGCGCGCCGCACCGGCGACGTCTGGGGCAGCGAGCTCATCCCCAGCATGGCCACCACGCGGCCCTTCTTCCACAACCCCGAGCCCGTGCCCTTCCGGCTCACCCCGAACCTGCAAACGCTCATGGGCCCCATCGCCACGGAAGGCATCTTCGTCGCCGCGCTCATGGCGATCGCGCGCTGCCTCACCGAGCCCGAAGGCGAGCTCGAAGCGCAACTCAGCATCTTTGTCCGCGACGAGATGATGTTCTGGCTCACGACGCAGTCCCGCTCTTCCACTCCTGCCAACCCGGTGTCGTCTTCGAATCCCTCGTCTAGTGCGAGTGGGGGAGCGGGGGCCTACGGTACGGAGAATCTGAAGGAGATGGTCAGTGATAATTGTGCGTTGGTTGTGAGGAGGGCGGTTAGTCTGGCGAGCCCGCCCGAGGGGAATCTGCCGGCGGGGCAGACGGTGATTGATCTTGTGGCGAAGGCGAGTGGGATGCAGGGGTTGGCGCTGGGGGATGCGCTTTGGATGGGGTGGTTGTAGGGCGATTGGAAGGAGGGGGGGTTGATGAGTGGAAGGAGGAAAGGTGGAGAGGGTAGGGAAGGGAGGGGATGGTGAGGCGGGGAATGGGATACTGATGGAGAAGGAGAGTATGAGGGAGGGGAAGGGCGAAGAAAAGCGGACGAAAAGGAGTGCTAACTATGACGAAGATACCCTTCAGCGTGGCGTCGGGGCGCAGGGATTTCATGGGTTATATGGATATTCATTGGCGCTACTCGCTTGCTTGATATTTGTATGCTTGCGCTTACTTTAGATGGGAAATTTGCCTTTCTAGCTTATCTATTCCCATTTATGTTCTTCACGACCCTTCTTGTTGATATTACTCTCGGCTATGACTGATGGCTTTGATGTTAAATAAAGAAGTTCTCTCCCTCTTCTTTCTTCTCCAGACCCAGCAATCGAATCAAATTTCCGCGATCAAGTATCCAAGCACCATCTCTTCCTCTTCCTCTTCCCCTTCCCCTCGCACTCTCCATCACCAAAACTTTGCTCTCTCCGCAACCCCTTCCCCCCAAACACGCAAAATCGCAAAACCAATCTAAAACACTACAAACACTGCAAACCTCAGCACTGCCTGTATGCGATAATCCAATTCAGAGTCTCAATCTCTGCACCCTAGACGCTATTGCGCTCCCGTATACCCTGCCCCTCAATCAACAACTCCTCGCCTTCCCAAGCAGCTTCCCTAGATCCTGTATGGTTATTTACTGGCAGGATGCAGGGGGGGATGATCACAGTGAGGGGGCTGGAGACGTGGTGGGGGAAGGAGGATTAAGGTAGTGGTTTCGCTTTGGGGGCAGTGGATTGTGTGTTGGTGCTGTGGGAGACTGGGGATGGAGTGAGTGAGTGAGTGACCAGGTGGGCGGGTTGGAAGAGCGGGTTGGAATGGTTGGGGGCTATTGAGTACGCTGTTGGAGAAGGAAAAGGAGTTGCGTGGGAGAGGGTTGAGAAGGAAGAGCAGAAGGAGAAAGTTGAGCAAGGATGTGGGAATGTGCTGTAATGTAGCACAGTATGCCTTACTCAAGAAGAGCAACATACGAGATGCTTCAGTATGGGATACTGTACTATGCTGAGATGTGATGTAACAACCGCTAGTGCCGCCGCTTTGCATGCGATAAGTTAAACTCCAACTACCCTCTTCCCCCACTGTCTCGCCTCTAATCCCCCCCCCCCTTCCCGCCCTTACCCGTGGAGTATGTACGTCTTGCTGTTTGGACGGCGCTACTGCTGTTTGTACACATTCCCTCTTTCTCTACTTCTCTCACTCTCTCTTTCTCGACTTTTGACTCGAACGGCGCCGTTTTGGGAATAGCTGATTATCGTAACGTGCCCCCATTAATGGTCGCCTGCATGGGACTGTGCGACGTGGGGGATTTGCTCGCGGGGCTACGGAGCGTGAGGGGGAAGGCGTAGTCGTAGGGGTCTTCTTCTTCGCTGTGTGGGTGCATCCAATTAGCTCTCCAATCCACCTCTCCATACCCAATCAAACAAGAACAACTCATCGCAACGGGAACAGCTATTGGAAGAGAAAAGTCGTAGCAAGAGAAAAAGGGGGCGCTTACGGCAACTTCCAAGCAATATAATCCTCCGTACTCAGCCCCTCCCGGCCCTCCTGCAGACTCGCAAAATCCCCCGGCGTCATCATCCCGCTCCGCGTGCGCGGGCTGCCGGGCACACTCAGCGGTCTGCTCAGCTTCGGCTCAACGGCATCGAAGATCCCGTCTTCGTCCAGCACGTCGTCGAAACTGCTGGGATACGCTCGCCTTAGCGCCAGTTGCCGCGCTTTGACGTACTCCATGCCCATGCGCTTCCAGTCTAGGAGGTCGGACAGGCGCTCAGTGCGGTTGCGCTGGTTGATGCGCTGGCGTTTGGATTTGGAGGCGAAGTCGAACAAGAAGGAAGTGAGCTGGTTGACGCTGTCGTCGATGCCCTGGGTGCGGCGGTCGACGATGTAGATGCCGTAGTCGGAGGCGTTTTCTATCAATTCCTCCATGTAGCAGCCGAAGCCCGAAAGGTTGGTCGTGATGGAGGGAACACCCATGACGGTGCATTCGGCGGGGGTGTATCCCCAGGGTTCATAGTACGAGCTGAACACGCCCATGTGCGTGCCGCGGACGAAGTCGTCGTAGTCGAGCGATAGGACGGGGTTGGCAGAGTTGAGGAATTCAGGGTGGAAGACGATTTTGACGCGGTGGGAGGGGTGATTGAAGAGCTGCACACGCCGGATCTGGTTGAGGACGGGGTCTTCGCTGTCATTGAGCATGTTGTGTGTGACGATGGGCGGGAGAGTGGTACGTTTCATGGCGAAGAGACGCCGTCGTAGCATAATGCGGTCGGAAGCGGAAAGAAGGTCTTTGTCTTCGGGGAGGTCGTCGCCGTCGTGCCATTGTAGCGCGCGGTCGAAGAGGCGCTTGCCGACTGCTCGCTCAATAACAGAGGTGGTGTCGTGTAGGGATTTGATGACTGCTTGGCCTTTGAGGGCTTCAACGGTGAGAGAATGCGTTTTGGCGGGCATGATGATGAAGGCGACGATGGTCGTTTTGGAGTTGGAGGCTTTGAGGCGATGGTTGAGGCGGGCGAGGGCTTCGATGAACATGTCAACACCTTTGTTACGATATTCATAGCGTCCTGCGGTAAAGAAGTAGAGGGTATTGTCTGGTTCAAAGTCGTTGTAGCCATAGAAATGGCCGCGCACAAAGTCGTGGATCTTCTCCTTATTTACTTGATGTAGGTTTTGAAATTCGTGCATTGCGGAGAATTTCTTGACGTTCAGGCCGTTCGGTAGCACGCCGTCAGGTTTGCGCTTGAGCAGATGTTCCGACTCGTAGGCGGTGATATGGGAAACGGTGGTGAAAACGTCAGCAGCATGCGCAGCAGCGCGTTCGATGCAATAGCGGTGATAAATGCCTCGGCGGCCGGCTTCGGCATCGCAGTCAAAATATTGGAGGTTGTTGTAGAAGTCGACTGAGCCGGCACAGAGATAGCGGCCTAAAAGGGTGGCGTGAGTCGTGAAGATGGTCGTGACGTCTATTCTTCGCCTTTTCGTGAGTGGAAGAGCGACACCAGCAAGCCATTCGTGGAAGTGCACTATGACAGCCTTCCTTCGCTCGTGAGATACAAACTGCAGCCGGTCAGCACTGACCTCATTTGATGTAGGAGATTCAATACTTCTCCAAGAAACCATGCGACCAAATATCCAAAGACCACAGCTTCATTAGTCTCGTCGTCGCCGTGTGGCGTAGGAATGCCCGCAGTATTCCACAGATCGGTCTTCCACTCGTCTAACCATCTGTAACCCGTCTTTGTGTCGATGAGCAATATCCGAGGTGCGCCTTCAATCAACCACCGGCCGTATACCATCTCAATACCTCGAGCTTTCATGGCCGATATGGTCTGGGCCAATTCAGGATTCGTAGGAGTCAAGGGTTCCACTTCGACGGCGGCCTGCAGCGATATCAGTGTGTGCATGGTGTGCCTTGCAAAAGCTATGACATACCGAAGCCCTATTGAGAGGGCCGATGAGGGTGTAGCGGTCTCCATATTCGGCGGTAGTAACCGGGGCCTTTGACTTAATCACGGAGTAGATACCTCCGACTAGTCGAGTGAGCCTGTTCTATATACAAGAAGATGTAAGGCACGATGCATACCTCGATTGGCAGCCTCAGTCGAGACCTCAAAGAGCCTGTGGTCTTTGACATTCCGCTTGGAGTCGTCGAGGGCGCCATTGGTACGCGATGCGGCGATGTCCCCAGGTATAGTGGACATGCTCGCTCAATGGCAGCGATGAGGCTCCAAGAAGGAGAGGGACAGTGAAGTAGATGGATCGTGAAGGATGAAGGAACAATTACTGCGTAAGGTTTGTATGGTCGACTGGGCGTCGGACAGGGTATGGGAGCTCTGGCGGGCACGTGAAAGCTTCCCCACAGTCTTGCCAAGCAAAATGCAGCTTGAAGTACGGGGTAGAGTCGAGTCGAAGTAAGGTACTCTGCATGGAATCTCCCGAGCTCGCAGCGATGGACAACAACAACCCTGGACAGTGAAGCAGAGACCAGACACGAATCAGCAACGAGACACAGGACCAAAGGAAGCCTCAATGGCAATGGCGGGAAGGCTGGGAGCTTTCTCGAGGGCATTTCACGGATGGGCTTGCAGGCATTTCTAGGCGAAAAGAGCCGCGGATCTTCCGGCTGCAGCGATCAGGCCTCGCGCTATCGTCTAATCTCCGAAATCTCCGCTATCATGGAAAACAGCTTCACGGATTGATGTTTTCACGACTTGGAAGTTTGGGAGCTGGGAGTTGCCTGATATTGCCGTCGCTGACAAAATCTGGCAAAGTGATCCTTTTATGGATGGCCAGCATTTCCCGTACAGGATTTGAATATCCGAGATTTTCTTCATGAATCAACATGCATGACCTTGAGCCGATATATGGATCTAGTCTTGCCATACATACCCCACAAAACGCCTTGCTAATGGCATCATGCTGCTCTTTCCCGTTCCCATATATACCATGCTCGTCTATCTCAACAACGGTGAGTGAATGTATCTGATCATACCCCTTGCTCAAGAATCAGGGACCGAATTAGGTAGTCACTGAATGAGAGTGATGTCAAAGTCCCACGGATGAGATAGTTTGGTATATTTCGTATACCTCTCCCCTGGATTCGTAGACCAAGACCGTGCACTGGGTCTGCAACGGGGTTGCGCTGGCTGACTGTCATTTCGAAAAGTCGTTCGAAAAGTCGTTGTACAACGAATCTATGCAGAACAGAGCGAGTCTTAGCTGTTTTCCGCGCCAGCATCTTGCGGGGACTGCTTTGACAGCTCAGAGGCATTCGCGTAGGACTTTTCTGGAACCTCCGCAACCGGCTTGTTTTCGACCAGCTGCACCAGGAAATCCCCTAGCGGACCGGCTCCCTCCAGCTTGCTGGTTCGGGAACGGAAGAACTCGACGTCTCGCAGCATCCGCTGCTTTCCGGCCGCCGTCTTGACTTCCACTTCCGCAAACCCTTTACCCCACTGCTCGCGGTAGCTGCTGAACACGACGTCCATGATCATTCGGACCGTCATGTCCGGCAGGTGCTTGCTGAGCACCTTATGCACCGTCGTCGTCTCCTTGACCAGTGTTTCCATGTATGGGCTGGCAACCTGCCCATTCAAAGTGGTATCCCAGTCAACGTTTCTCATCGCGTTCACATGTGTACCTGCCCTCCCGCTCATAATGTCGACAAGCTTGTCGTTGATGCCGGCTTGGTGTTCCTGGTAGAGTCGCTTGACCTTGTCGAATTCCATCATCAAGTTGCCCGAGCTATGCGAGTGCCGGCGAATGAACTCTCGGACATGAGGTATTAAGGCGGCGACGAAGCTCAGCGCTTGCGAAGCTAGTGCTAGATGCTTGGTTGTGATGTTTTTCAAGCCGGCGCTTCTTGTCGCACCAGCGCCGAGAATCAACTGTGATGATCGAGAATTGAAGAGTTTGAGGTACTCGAGGAGCGCAGAAGTGACTTCTGACGTCATACTAGGGATGCCAGTGATGAGCTGCTCGAAGCTTTGAGTGCCTCTGAGAACCGTGATGGCTGACTCCGGCAAAAGGTAGTCCTGCTCATCGATGCTAGCGCTGCGGACTTTGTCTTTTGAGGCCGAGATACCGTTTGCGCCCTCCACACTGGGTTGTTTGGTGCCGTTCACCGCGTTTTGAGCGTCCGGCCAAAGCTGCGAAGCCTTGGCCCATGCTTCCACATCTCGTGTGCTTGCTTCCAGGACCCGAGATAGCGCTTGATTGTCCGAGTCTGTGAAGTCTTTCGCGTCCCAGCGATCGGCATCCATGCCTTGGACAAGTATCTGTCTCTCATTGTTGCCAAATTGCGAGACGAAGTCTTTGATGTGGGTATTGACGACAGTCTTCAATGAGGTGCCGCCTCGTCCGGACACTGCCTCACACTCATCGGCAAAAAGCTTGTTCAAATAGAAATATCTCACAAAGTCCGGCAGCGGTAGGTGGGTACTTTGCTCGGTCCTGACCTTGAGCACTTTAGTGATTTGTGTTTGAGCGATGTCGACAGCTTGGCCGAGAATGCTGGACATATCCAGCGCTTGCTGTAGGTCTTCCGAAGGGACTGCCGCCCGAAAACGCAGATTCCCTGTCGAGCCGTTGACGTAACTGTCCATATTCACCATTGGTGGGCTCAAGGGTGAGCCTACTCTGGCCGACGCTCGGGGGCTCTTAATTCCACTAGTCAGATCTAGGAGGACCTTGACTTGGGTTCCTAATCTTCTTAAAGCCTCGCCCACATTTGAATAGATAGTCTTGAGCATAGTCTCAGCGTTCTCAGCGTCAAGGGCGCGGAGGTTGCGGGCCAGGAGTGACGATCGTTCTTGCTGCGTCAGATGTCGGCCACCTTGAGTCGAAGCCGACATTGTAGACTCGGCATCATCGTCATTCGAACTCGGCAGACTTCGTCTTATAAGGTTCTTGGTTTCTTTGAGCATTCCTTCTCGATATGCAGTCGTTGCTGGCATTAGAAAATCTGATTTGGCGAGACCTTCAAGATTCGAGCGCAGTGTCTGCCGCAAAAGATCGTCTAGCTGTAAATAAGTTGGATATACTGACGGCGTGCGCGCGTGAGCTCCTCGAGCTCGCTGAGAAGCTTTATCCCATCGCTGGAGGGTCGTGCTTGAAGGTGTATTCCCCACGTGCTGGCGTAAATCGCCGAGTAGCGCTTCGAAGAATCTTGCTTCAAAGCCTTTGCCTATCCGCCTTCGTAGTAATGCCAGATCATTCGCAGAACCTTCAAGAGCAGCAATCCCTCGCAAGTCAATCAGTGCTTCATCAGAATACGCATTTTGAGGGTATTCAGCTGATTCCAGATCGATCCGCTCGCCGGCGATCAAATTTTCGACCTTTCCAAAGCATTCTAATGCAGACTCGATTTCACCCTTGTCGACCAGCTTCTCGCAGCAATCAACAGCCTCAACGACGTCCTGTAATTGTTGAATGGCAGCACCTAGTTTTCGGACGTTTTCTCTCCGTCGACGCATAGCTACGACTTTGAGGCCTCCAATCGCCATTTCATTGTCCAAGGAAGCCAGATCTTCCCTCAGGTTCTTTATCTTCGCAACCGAATCCGAAGCTTCGGTGTGTAGCTCTTTGAGTGAGCCAAGCGCAGCGAAGAACGACGTCGAAGCTGTAGATATCGAAGATGTGAGGTGGACTTCAACCGTGTCCATATACCACGATAGCTTCTCCTGTAGTATTGCATTTGTTGCAAGGGCTTTTCTACCACCAGGGCCTGGTGGGACAGCGGCTCCGTTGGCACCCGGCTGCCGTATTATCTCGGACCGCTCACTGACGATGTCAAAGGTCCTAGGGTTCTCAAGCTGAAAGTTCTCCTCGAAGTATACGTTCGGGATGGTAGATAAAGGAGTGGGTGCTAGGGGGCTTCGGCGAGAAGCGTTTCCGCTAGATCGCTTCGCAGGCTGCGGGCTCTCAAGAGGTGTGCTTGGCACGGGCAACAAAGGTCCAACACTAGGAGGGGTTGGAAAGCTTCCTGGTCGCCTGTGTCCCGATAGTGAAGCCCGTTGGTCTGTCTTAGACGTGGTTCTGGCCCTGCGAGTTGCATGCGGACCGTCATTGCTGTCCTTGGCACGTCGGAACGCTTCGTAGAGGGATCCAGCTTGAGCAAGATATGGCTGCAATGTCGCGTTGCTGACATGAGGGATGTTGCTGAGAGTGACGGGTGGGATATCCCGAGCTGAAGGTGCTTTCTGGGCGCCGGAACCCGTAGTGTGCGGTGCAAGGCCTGTACGGACAATGGGCGGTTGTAGTAAAGTCGAGATAGCTGAGGTCGTCAGCTTTTTAGCTCGTTCATCGGACTCTCTCGCAATCGGAACCTACCGTTTTTGTCCGCCTCTGCCATGGGATGGATTGCGCCTTGCGTTCATGAGTTGGAGCATTCGAAGAATCGAGCTACCATTGTCAACGGAAAGGGTCTGGATCAGCTTGAGATGTGCAAAAGCTCGTCAAAAGCTTGGCAACTCCAAGCCTAATTAAACATCCACGTTGGTCAAATTTTTCCTTGATACTCGCAACAGCTATTGACGGAATTCGATGGACAATCCGACCAGCGACGCGCCATAGTTCAACAGGCCGATTGTCAAAGCGTACAGCGTACTCGATTACGACTTTCATAGGAGGACTCCAGCAAGAAAACTAAGGCAATGTTTTCATTGACTTTCAAGGCCGGGTCAGGATAGGTGCACCCCTTTTACCGTCTGCCGGGAACGTTATCGAATTGAGCTGCGCGTGACTGAAATGGATATGCTGGCTAATCTGTCCTAATCGCTGAACCTGTTTCAGACACCAAGTCCTTCGACACCCACGATATCAAGCCAAACACAGTCCAACAGCTCTCGATCAAAAGGCCCACACCACATTCGGCAAAACTCAAGTTGCATGCTCTAAACCCCGACGTTCCGGATGCCACGCACAAGCGCTTGACCTGATGTGGCCATTTTATAGAGCAGTGCTCTCGTCGTTCTCTTTCATAGCTTCCACCCGTCAGCATTTGCTTTCACGATGAGCGTAAAGGGTTGACGACGTTTTGAAATTTTACTTGAACTTCGTGACTGAGATTCGTGGTCACGCTTCTTGTCTTTCTTGCGCTGGAACACCCTGGACAAGAAGCTCTCAAATTTCTCTTTGCCCTGGGCTAGCTCATTCTTGGGTTGTTGGCAATGGTCCTGTTCCGCGCGTATTTGTGATCTCTCCGCATTGGTACATTTGAAACAGTAGTTTTGAAACCATGTGTTGTGAGCCTGGCACTCTTTCATATGCCCCTTTCGAGCACACGCCTGGCTGAAGGCTTGCTTGCAGGTTGCACTAAGCACGTTCGTTAGTTCCGCTACTCATGATAAGCATCTTGGACTTGCCAGTGGTGAGTTCTCTGCGAAGTATGGTTTGTGCCACCGCGCTCGGGCTTGAAATGCTCATGGTTCGGATTGGCTGTTGGCCTAGAGTCAGAAGCCTGAAGTCAGAGAGATTTTCAGGTTGCGTCAAGCGATTAAGAAACTTGCATGCTCATTGGGAAAGTTATGCTCTTCTTGGAAGCAGCCATATTGTGTGCTTGCTAAGTCTATTGGGAAAGAAATAATGACCTTGAAAACGGGCTCTGCCGAGGAAGGGGTTCCTGAGAGAATAGCTAAATTGGAAGCCGAAGCTGAAGCTTGAGACATGGCGAGTATAAATATATATCTGGTACCTTGATCACGTTGCTAATGTGTCAACGGTAGCAGTGTTAAAGTAAGTGGTATGATTATAAGAGTTGTGATGAGTCAAATGTGTGGAAGGTAGTATATAGTATAGGCCCTCAGCAAACAACAAGTGTTGCTCCCAGTTCTCGACACAGCATCATCAACAATTCCCCGCAGCCATAAATTGCACTGACTGGCACTGGAGAACGCAAGAAGACAAGGAGGTTGACATCCTCCGAAAAAGACTATAGATTGGAGGTCCTACCAGTGAGGCTATCTCAGTCCTGAGAGCAAAGTTTCGCCCGTGGCATAGGCATAGAAAAGCGCGAAATCTAAGGTAATGGTACTTTGTTTGTCAACTTGTTTCTACTTTGCAGCTGTCAGATGAAGTTCGCAACACAAACATGATCACGCAGCCGTGACTCACAAGCCAACATTTAGGCTAATAGTTCCATGAACAGCCATCAGCGTAGCTGGGGAAGCTCACACCTGGGAAAACGTACCAACCACACAGACTATATTGCTCGCCCGATATCTTGAGCATGGCCTAGAGGCTCCGCTAGGTGTTCTTGTGAATTCAGCGACCTCCTTTCTTGCCAAGGGATTTCTCTCTCGAAATCTCAAGCGTCCTATTTCAGTCGATTCCCCAGCCTCTGGGCACGAAGCAGTCAGCAGCACAGCTCATAGCACATTACGACGGCCGCCCGACCTCTGCGATCGTGGCCCACGCAACTTCACGTGAAAAAGGTCTAGGATGGCCATCCAAGATAAACTTAGCAAGCTAGGCCTCCGTGTGTGTGCAAGGGCTAAAGAATGGAGGAGTAGGTTCTCAGTCATCTCCTCTCTATGCAAGAAGATCTGGAGGAACAGCAGCGGTGATGAAGAAGAAGTCAGTGACATGGCGGTATTTGCACCTGTGCTCGCACGTGTAAGGCTGGACGCTCTTCCAGAATATGCATCTAGCATTAGAAGATCTGGGTTATTGCAGGATGCTCAGAATTCCCCGCAATATATCGATGGGGTGTGCGATACCAGTCAAGTCACAATCGAGTCGCCACCATTGTATGGCGCCTACAACATCCTTTTCCCGGTACGGTTCGACGACGGTGCTCGGTGGATCCTCAAGGTGCCTGCCGCTGGTGGCAGCGAGGCTCGTTGGGATAATTCTGCAGCTCGAGCCCACCAATCAGAAGCCCTTACGATGCGGATGTTGACGAAGAATACCTCCATGCCGATTCCCATGGTGCATGCTTTCGATCAGAGCATGCAGAACCCGTTAGGTTGCCCCTTTATCCTTATGGATTACGTGAAAGGTAGACCACTCTATGAAAGGTGGTTTAACGACAAGGCTTTCGAGAACAAGGAGGATCTAGAAACATTCAGGATCCGCACGCTCGAGACACTCGCAACATCCATGGCTCAGCTCACTCGATTCACATACAACCAGTCTGGCTCGCTATCCTTCGACGCCCAAGGCAATATCTACGGGCTAGGTCCGGCAAGAGTGTACGATGCTGCGACGATGCATAACGATCTTTACGATGACGAACCTAGCGTTGACCTCCCCTTCTGTGACATTGGTCCTTTCCTTGACCTCCGAGACTATTTGCGGTACATGGTCGACCGCCACCGACCATCTTCTGAGGGGTTTGGGATAGGCCTTTATCGCATGCTTGTCCTGTTCATTGAATGGTTACCGGAAGATTATGTCAAAGCCCCTTTTGTACTCACACACCCCGACTTCGACCTCCAAAACGTGCTGGTTGAGGAAGATGGCACAGTGTGCGGGCTCATAGACTGGGATGGTGTTGCTGCAGAGCCCCGCTACCTTGGATGTGAGAGCTATCCAAAGTGGCTTACTCATGACTGGGATCCCTTCTTCTACAATTTCGATGTAGAGAACGGAAAATTGTACCACGAGTGTGGGCAGCCGGAACACCCGCCGAACGAGCTTTCTCATTATCGTACATTGTACGCGCAATTCATGAGCAAATCTCTTTTGACACAACAGGGTAGTATTGCAAAAAGTACGGCAAATAACTGCGCTCACCACCAGTCTGCCTTCGGTAACCGTTCAGAGGCCACGGGAAAATCTTTGCTCATTGGAAGTTTGGGTGCCGCAGCAATCAACCCGCTCTCGACGGATGGTGCTATCATCAACATTTTCGACAAGATTGCAGAAATGACAACCCACAAGTCTTACCATCAGAAATCAGATGGTACTTCTCACCAAGTGCCCGAAGTCACAAGAGCCAGTCCTCCGAAAGATGAAGATGTTGAATATGAAGACAGCGATCTACGAGAGATGGCTTGGATTCTACGATACAACGGTACGGATGATGGAATAGATATGGACATTACTCCTTCACCGATTGTAGTAGGGAAGGAAGGTTGTCAGCAACAGAAGAAAGCTTCACCTCCTTACCCTCAAGGAGCGTCGGAAAAACGAAAATCTCAGTGGACACAAAAGCAGTGGTCGAAGATCGGACTCCTCATGCATAAAGCGTCAGCCCGTTTTCAGTCCAACAGTCGAGCTAGAGACACGCAACCTCAAGCTCATTGCTTCATCATTCAAGATTTTGATAGAAGGCCAAACGGCACAGATCGCTCTCAAATTTCACCTTCAAGTCGATCTTCTTCAAACGGACCAGCGCTGAGCTTAGCCATGACTGATAAGAATAGTCAAGTCACCAAGTTGACGGATGTCTCTACCCAAGATGAACAAGTGACGATGGCCTGTATAATCAGTGACGGTTCTGGGGAAGACACCGCCACCGTTTCTGCTCCTCGCACAACAGCTTCACCAAAGCACACATCTATAGGCCCAAGAGTCAAAGCGGAATCTGACGTTCAAAAACCAACCGACAGACCTTGCCATACCTCAGCTACAGGGAATACTGCTAATGTTTCGACATCTTTGCCGATGACAGTCGAGCACAGCTCGGATACAAGAATTAGAGGCGGCAAAGGCGCGTCAAGCAAGCCTTGCAATTTCATCAAAGCAAATTGCCGATTTGCACGCCGTATACTTGCCAAGCTGCCAGGCTGTGGTCGCAAGCCAAAGGAGCAGAAAGCCATAGTTTCAAGGAAAACCATCACATGCGACATGGAAGAGCCCCCAGCTCACCCGATAGGTTATAGTACTCACAAGGAGCGCATAATCGCCATGAAGAAGGCCGCAGCGCAGAAGAGCCCTACGAGCCTCAATGCTAGCGAAGTCCAGGGCTGCACACAAAAGGAATCCCAACCTCAACCGAAACCCGTCGTAGAAGAAACAAAGACTACGACGAATACGAAGGCACGGTCCGAAGCATCCGCGACCAGAGAGCCACAGAAAGATCCGATCAGGAAAGAGGAAGAAGATATTGGCTTCATGGCTGCGTCGGTCTGCTATGCTTTGGCTGACGGGACGCTTAGTGAGGCTCGTATGAGGCGGTTGAAGGATGGCTTCCACCTCTTGCTTGACTCTTTATGAGAAGGTAGGATATCCATAGAACTCATGGATCTGCCGAAACTGATTTGTAAGGCCTTTATTCGAAGGAGGAAGAATAAGACGATATGATGGATCGTCGAATGTGGGACGATTGCCTTCCGAGATATTGAAATTGCAACATTCAATGAACGATTTGTTTTGGCGCCTCAGCGAAACTTTGGTTATGGAAGCAAAAAAGGAACGGTGGCTATTGGATGTGATGCTTACATTCAAAGCGTTCGAGTCTGCATCGTTCATATGTATCATCTGTCTGCATCTAAGCTTGCCAACTTGTGTATTCAGGACTGAGGATTGGAAATCGTGCAGTATTTATCTCATGTTTTTACGCAAATTGTCTATCACCTGGCTTTCTTCTATTTCGCAATGCTAGTTCATTAATCGAGGCTTAGAGAAAGTAGTCATGGTAGAGCAGTAAATCCAACTGCGCACATTGCTCGGAGGCTACACCTGCGCCGTCTTCAAGACGATCTCTTAGAAGCAGCTTCCCCCCTTATTTCTCGACTCACATAATGTGAAGCGAACGACAAGATTCTCCAAAATTGAATAATTAAGTTTGGTTTTATCTCCGACTGATGTCATCTATCCCATTAAGATGTTGCTAATAGTAAGGATTCTAAGGGTAATAGCTGCCTTGGTAGTCGTACGAGGATGTCGTATTACCACTCCTACAGAAATCTACCGTGGTTCTGTAGTTTCGATCTTGCCTTTCTTTAGTGTTGCACCCCTCGCCAAGAATAGGGTTGCTCGCAACGAATTTTCTTCACCACAAGTCTGCGTCACAAGTAAATCGCTCCTAACGCTATCGGAAAGTGTACTAAGTCAACTTACTCTCCTTCTTCGTTACCGAACCTGCATACCAACGACAATATTGTATCTCATCAGCCCCTAAAACTGCACCTCATCAACTGAACGCATGGCACACTTCGCTCTGACCAACAAAAGATCTGCACATTCCCACATCAAGCTTCAGTTCTAGGAGCCAGCATCGGCTTGCCCGAACAAACTTGGAGCGGCTCGCAAACTCGACAAGAATTCTTCTTCGGTCTGAACTATGAGAGAAACTGCTTTATGGACAACAAGTATGGCTACCACACTCCCACAGCTCCGAGGAACTCTTCGTCAAAGATTTCATATTCGTTTTGCACCCAAGCTCTCAACTGACGAGTCCTCGCCGTTCAATGTTTACGGAGCTTTTTTGCTTGACGTCGAAAGTCGCTCTATTTTCGTATCCTATTACCGCTCGCTCCTCTGCGGACACTTAGTCAGATTTCCATATCCCTTATTCCGTCCTACGGCTTGATCATCATTTGCACTCATCCCTTTGCTCCTCTACCATCTCAGGAATACACCCTTTCCGCACACCCCTGCTTGCAACCCAGTCTCAATATCTCCTTCTGGGCAATCCTCTCCGCTGTTCTATCCCCTCTCCTAGCCCCAAGTTTCTTCAGCGTCTCTGCTTACAATCGGCGCGATCAATCAACATGAGCAAGCATCGCCCCCCAAGACGCGAGCTAGCCTCACATATCCTTCCAGAACCTCAGTATTCCTGGCTCTCGAACCCTTCGATCTCGCAGCGAACATTTATCCCTCAGAAATCCTCGGCAAGAACGTTTTCCATGGCGATAGGGAGCCAGGCTCTGCACACCCTTCCTCACCGCATCGGTTGTAACCCCCCTTAACCATCACACGGCAGACAGACTGCGGAGGGTAACAGCATGACACTAAACCACGGATAGGAAGAGTGAGAGTGCAAAGGCCCCATCCGCTCGGCGCTTCAGCCGCTATGTGCATTGAGCTGTGTATACGAGCCATCCCTACTACCGGTCCTGCAGTACTCCTTCGATGCCAAGCAAAAGAATGATTCTCGAATCTTTCGCTCCAGCGCTTGCAACAGTGGTCTGCGCTGTATGGCTACCATTCGCGGCGCGCAACAACCAAAGAGACGACTAGAAAAAGGTCATCACGGAAACACCGCCCACAGCATCCTTGACCCGATAGCCTATACCAATCAACACTATTCCAGAAAACTTGAGACTCTTCCAACTCGTGAGCGGAGGATCACTAATTAGACATCTACAACAAATCCGCTCTCAACCTCACTCCAGCCCGTTCTTCAATCAAGAAGCGCGCTCCCAATTTCCCTCGTTCTTTCAAAAACCCCTCCAATCCACCCCGCCTCCCCAACTCATCCCCTCCAGACCCCCCTCTCCGCCTCCTTCTCCAGCTCCACCATCGCCTTAATCTCCTCATACCGCGCATCCCACCCCGCACCCAGCTCATCCCTCGCTTCCATCCTCCCTATCTTCTTTTTCTCCGCTGGCCCACCCCTCCCATCACGAAATCTCATAGTTTTCTCTTCAGTCGCCCTCTCATTAAGCGTCTTCCTCAAAGCCATCTCCCCCTCCCTTTCTCCCACCTCCCCCTTCCCCTCGCTGCCTCTCATCCGCAAATACATCTCCACCATTTCACCAACCTCCAAAAACCTCGCCTCCCACTCTTTATCCCCCAGCGTCTCCTCCTCCTCCTCCTCCTCCTCCTCCGCCGCCCGCGCCCCCCCCCCCCCCCCCCCCCCCCGCCCCCACCCCCCCCCCCCCCCCAACTCACCAGCTCCCTCCTCCCCTCCCGCCACACCCGCCACACCCCCTGCAGCCCCTCCCTCATTTCCGGATCCAGCGTCTTGCACGTAGCCCTCAGATCGCGCACTGCGCGCCGGAGGAGCAGGCGGGATATGCGTAGGGTGTCGTAGGTGATGCGGGATTTTCTGGGGGGTGGGTTGTGTTAGGCGTTGGATATTGCTATTTTAGGGGTGTGTGGGGAGGGCTGGGAGGGGTGGTGGTAGGGAGGGGAGGGGAGAGGTGAGAGAGGGGGAGAAGGGGGGGAGGGGGGGAACAGAGAGGGGGTTATGGAGGGGAGGGGGCAGACGTACTTGGGACACCCGCTGCAGGGTTTGCCCTTTTTGTGGAACCAGGGACAGGTGGCGCAGGCGTAGTACGGGAAGGGATCTGCGAGGCCGGGCTCCGGGGTCGGCATTGTCGAAGTCTAACAGAAGTGGTTGGCCGCTGAGGAAGTTTAAAAGAATATATCGTTGGTTTGAGGCCGGGCGGGGCGTTTCCCTTGCGCGATGGATTTCGGATATCGTGAAAAGAGAAGATGGTTGATAAATGCTGGAAAATCCGAAGCTTGGATAGGGATTCGATGGCACTGGGCTGGTTTTTATTATACATCGCCGCTTACTTTCTTCAAACAGAGTCACAGCTCCGTTTACATTCTCCGAGCAGAGTCACTCGCTGCTGCTCATATCTGACGCATTTCACTCCCAGCTTCCCCTCGTGGATGAATGGCGGTGACTCGCCCCGCCGTGATCCCCACGTCACATCGACCGGCGCGGTGATCGCAGTGCCACAGCATCCAGCCTCGCAACACCCCCCACCCCCTGCTGAAGCACCGTTCACTCCCACTCCCCCCTACCCACACCATCCACGCCCCCTCTCTCCCCTCCCAAGTCCTAGCCCAAAACGATGAACCGCCGCAAAATCCAATCTGCAAAGCCTTTCTCCCCATCGCCATATACCCCCCCATCCCACACCCAGGGGCTTCATGGTAATGCGAGGGCTTCGGTAGCAATCCTACTGGCAAGACCACTGCACGCGAGAAGTCCACTACTCTTCGCTGAGAATATTTTCGAGGAATAGGAGTTCGAGATAGGAGATGGGAGGGAGAGGTGGTGGGAGGGGAATGGGAGGGGAACGCGCATGTCTGCTGATTCGGCTTCGCTGGATGGGCTCTGCTAGATGGCGATGGGTGAGGAGAGGAAGTGGGGTGGGGATGGGGGTGCGAGATATGCTGGTCGATTTTGTAGGGTGGCGCTGTTGATGGGGAAGGTAGATTGTAGATGATTGGTTGGTTGGAGAGGTAGGGAGGATTGATGGGGATTGGGGAAGGCTGCGGAGGTGGGGGGGTTTGGTGGTGGGATTTAGAAGGTAGGTGAGGGAGGATGGATGCGTTGCAGCTAGGTCTTGGTTACGCAGGAGGATAGGTGGGTTGGGGATGCGTGACGCATTGTGAGGGTGATAGGGGAGAGGTGGTGTACTGGAGTCGAGTGCGGCGGTAGTAGAAGAAGGAAAACATGGAGGTGAACGAAAATCTGGAAATGAATTGCTGGAAGAGTGACTACTACCATATGCGAAAGACCCGATGAATGGAGATCTCCTCGATAGCGCCGGCGTACACAAGCAGTGTCGAAGACTATTCGAAGGAGCTATCTTGATTACCTTCTTCGGCGTCTGCGGACACTCACTGCGCAGACATGGCGCAGATCACTATTGAAGCACCATTGGAGATGATCCGACGACTATACTCTAGTATGGCATCGATAGAGTGCTGCAAGGCCCTTAGTAGGTACAGCTCCTCCAACGATATCTCGTATACGTAGCTCACTGCATACAGCAGAGAATTAATCTGCAGGCTTGAGCGCGATTTCATCTGGGATAACGCAAGTTCATTGCTCTGAGTAAAGCCCTGAGAGGTCTCATAGCTGTTTCTGACAGATGCGAGTGTGTAAGAGAACCAGGATTCCAGTGGATGTAGAGACTGTATGTCGCGAGGATCCTCGTTCCTAAAGACAGAGCCAGGAGTCGAGCGCTTTGTACGAGCAGCGGCCTCTTCGGTGGTTCGTTTTATAATTTCCTTTGAGCCAAGAGCTGGGTTGCCTGGAGGAGTACAGTGAAGATCTTCGGTTTCGCAGATTGACCGTGCTGCTAATAAAGCACAGGCTTCTTATATCGATAGAGTGGTTCGTCATGTAAGGAATCAAGGGGGTTGCTCTAGTATATGAGAGTACATAATATATACGTAACGCGATAAAGAAGAGCCTGGACAACATATATGTGTAGTCAGAGCATACAAAAAAACGGAGAAGACTGCAAGTACTTAGATTGTGGCACACCTCGTATATAATAGGCTATTGACGAACAGATGCTCAGAACGAAATAACCAGTAATCGCTAACAAAGTCATAGTAGAAGAGAACAAGGGTATATCGTGAGCACTTGGCCCCAAAGATCATAACAAAACTTTTACCGCCCCACCTTGTTCGCCACTTTCTAGCATCCGCTGTAGCACCCTTAGGTCCGCCAACGCCTGGTCAGGGGTACCCCTTTGGTCAGCCTCTCCAGCGAGGATACTCTCTGCAAAAGCCTTGACCTCTTCCAGGACCCCGTTCTCAAAGCCCACTTCTATTGTCTCTTCGAGCTTCTTACCCTCTTCATCTCTCGACACACAGACCACTTCGCTAGCCTTGACTGTCACACTGCCTTTGTCAGTGACGACTTGGATCTCGAACGCTGTCTTGAACTCAGCCCCAAACGAGATGTTGAAGCAGCCGTTGTGCCCGTTTCGTAGCTGCAGAGTTGAGTGAATGGTATCGACAGGAGGATGGCGGGAGCCAAGCAGGGATGTAAAAGCGGTAAGAGAAGAAATTTCTTGATCCGCGGCACAGAGGAGAGCGCGAAGACCGGCAACAAAATGGACACCAGAATCGAGAAGGAAACCACCATGATAGCCAGGAGCTTGACCCCTACGACGGTTGAGTCAGCTTTAGTTCTTCAGGTGAAGCTTTATAAACAGGGGCGAGGTATCGCACGCTTGCGTCTGATAGAAGTCTTCATCTTCGTCGACGAACCCAGACAGATTCATACTGAACGTTACGACCGTCCCACCGATGCTTCGTATCTGATCGGCACCCAACCTGATGCCAGGCAGAAATCTGAAGTTCTCGGCAACGCTCCATATCTCTTTGCGCCTCTCCCCTCGATACCATTGTATGAGATCTTGGGCCGTCGTTACGTCTTCTGCTATAGGCTTTTCACTGAGCACGTGCTTGCCGGCTGCAAGCGCTTGTTTGATGAGACTTGACTGGAGGAAAAGTGGTACGGCGATGATGACGGCGTGGATGTCTTCTCGAGCCAGGAGATCGTCCAACGCATAGAGAGGGGTTGCCGGATTGTCATAGTACCAGTCTATGTCTTCCGCTTGGCTGAGTTTTTGGGCAGCGACCATGGAGTGGGAGTAGATGGCTTTCAAGGTGAGTAGCGAGCAGGCTTCGACTGCAGGGACGTGTTCTGATAGTGTAGTTAGCGATCGAACCGTTATAGCCAAGCTCTCATGAACGGAAGCACGTACCATCGCGTGCAAAAGCTCCAGCTCCAAGTATGGCGATGCCAATCGACATCTTGTCTTGGGGTCAAATAGTGTATACCCATGGATGCTCTCGAAAGACTTGTGCAAAGCGAATGAGTGAGAAGATGGGTTCCAAAGGATGGCCATTCAGGGAAGGATGTCATGCACAGAGGTGTCAGCCCATGGGACTGCAGGGTACGAATCCTATTCGGCGCTGACGGTGGCTCCCGAACGGTCTCGATCTCCGCACTCATGGCTGATGGAGGGATGGTCCGATAGGATCAATGACTGCGATCAGTCCACCACGCAGCTGGATTATAGCCTCATATTCAAGAAGGCGTGTCTCTGCGATGCGCAGCGACGTCAGAGGGTGACTACATATCGGGTGACTTGAGCCCTTTCCAATACGATCATGTCTGAATAACATGGAGCGTGGGTGAAGCCCCAAGCCTGATGACACCACGCTTGCCGAGGTGGGGGAGGGCAGGTGTGATCGCAATAGGGATGGGCCCGTGCACGCCAACCGAGAGCCTAGGGATTCCTCCCCGGAAAGCAAAAGCTTCTCTCCATGGGGGACGTCGCAAGAGGATTATCATATATTGACAAATGCTACATTTTATTACTCACAAGCAACTTCACTGCCATCTATGAGAACATTGGCCAGCTGGAGTATACTCAGGATCTTGTGGCTGTCTTGTGGCCGTCTACTTTCAGCGACTGTGTCTCCTTGCAGGGGTGAGATGTCATTGGCGAAAAGGGCGTTTCCGAGAACGGCACAATCCGGGTAAAGCAAAGCGACCTGCATCATGTAGGCTTTCGGTCATTTGCAGCTGCCAAACCGCGATCGCGGAATGGCATTGCATTGGTGGATCTCTAGTATTGGACAATGTCAATACTTCAGTACAGGCACTTCGTGCCGAACGCACTATGCACGTCGTGCATTCCTACTCATAATTCGTCGCTTCAATTCTCTCCCCTATGGCCCCTATGGGAACTGTTTGGGTATTTCGCTGGGGGCATCATAGAAAACAGTTTCCGTCCGCTCAAGCGCCACCGGACGTTGCGGCATCTGGATATCTTTAGGTTTCCCACCACTCTCCGACTGGCCTCGAGGTGAAATCGATTTCAGTGGATTCGCCAATTCGGTATTAGATGCATTGAAGTGCGGATGGAGACGATCCGCAAGAGGGGCTGGAGATTGTGTGAGAACGGGTGAAGCTGCGGGCTGAGAAGGCGGACTGGTCGGTTGAGAGGGCGGAGTTGGCTGTGCGAATGTAGGCCCGTTGTCATGAAAGTTTGGTTGATTGGGTGTGTTCTGAAGTAATTTTTCATTGGACTGCTGATGCTGACTATCTGGTCGATATGACAGCAGGGTAGGTTTTTGGTCCGTGACATTGGAAATGGCTGATTGCGCTGGCTGCGACTGCGATAGATTTTGTGTCTCAGTGGTGGTCGGCACCGAGGGTGCTTGTTGGTTTTGATTCTGACTAAATGGGTGAGCAGACGGGTACGTTGTGTTTCTGTCTACTGCGTTGGGAATTATTGGCTGCGATGGCTTAATGACAGTTGAGGCGTCCTCTAACATCGATGGTGCCGCCTGTTCCTGATGCTGACTCACGGGCCGTGAGGAGGATGGAGTCAGGTGTCGATCTATTGTATCAAGGACAGCTCGTTGTGCCGGCTGACTCTGTGTCTCAGCGGTATCTGGGTATGGTTGCATCTGTTGCCCCTGATGCGTCGAAGACCTCCTCAATGTTTCCATTGCGAGCGAATGCAGCGTAGCCATGCACTCTTTGCGCGGCCGTCCATCTACGCTCCCAACGCCTAGGGCCATCATCTCCCCGTTTTCATCATCCATCCATCTAACAGGTGCCGTCAGAAACAGCTCTTCGGAACCTCGTAGATCTAGTGCGGCCTTGACTGGAGGGTCAAGCAGGGGCAATTGCCCACACTCGAAGTCGAGGAGACCACCGTATTTCTTAGGAATATTTTCAGGCTCGATGAAAGCGGAAAGCGTCGGGTATACATCTTTGTCCGAAAGGATAAAGATCTTGGATGTGGTAATTGGATCGAACCATTTCTTGGTCCAACTCCAGATAGTAGGAAAGAAAGAAGGTGCACCGATAACCTAGCAAACGGAAATTAGCCTACAATAAGACAGGAAACACGAAGAGTATACAAATATTCGATCCAGAGTCTCAGGATAATGCGCCGTGGCCAATTGGCTTGCGTCTTGCATGTGACCTCGAAGGTTCCAAAACTGCTTGAGTCCCACGTGCGAGATGTCGACTATGTTGTTTGACTGGTCGACCGGTGTCTCAGGATTGGGTCGGCCAGGCACGGATGAACACAGAGGCATAGTAAAGCGCGTGAGGTTTTCGTACAATGCGAACAAACGTAGCATGCGCGAAGGTGACGGCCCTTTTACTTTGGATCTCGACGTTGCAGAAGAGTATGCGATCATTTTCTTCGAATCTAATTTGCCTACTTCGAAAAGGTATACCGGTATGCCACGCTTGTCCCTTCGGCCTGTCCATTGGGGATACTGCATCAATCAGCCCTTCGTTCAGAAATAGCATGACCGTGTTGTCGGACGCACGACACTCCTCGTCTCTCGATAATCATCTATGTCGATCATCTCGTAGAGCGCTTCCAAGTCGTTATCTTTCCGCCAGATTTCCGTGTCTTTGAATTGCTGGAATGCGTCTTGAGGAACGAATTTCCTTGCTCTCAGGTATCGACTAGAAAGATACTCCTTAGATTAAAGCTTTCCAGGGCGAACACGACGACAGCAACATACACCAGGGTACCATCATCGTGGCTGGCCTTGATGTCTGGACCTGGGGGTCTGTAGAAGCCAGCCTTGGCGGCCAGGTTCTTGAAGCTGTCTAGGGCGGCGCTCTCCTCTTGAGTCAGATGCCCAAGATGTCCGCGAAGGCGATTGAGGCCTGAGGCAGCGGATGCAGGCGGGGCTCCATGCGGTTCCGCCATCTGATAATGATCACAGGTCCTGCTGCAAGCTGATTGTCCAACGCTCCCGGTGAGCTTCAATCATCGGTCTTCTTGGTGCTTCTGGGTAGGTGCAAGGGCCGAATAGCAGGATTGAAGGATTGCTGCATTGTTAAGGACTATCTGTCAAATGACAAACTCCTTCGTGCTGACAAACCGCTGGGAAAGCTGAATATGACGCGCCCGGCGCTAAGGCGGGGAAAACAATCTTCGGATTTGTCGTTCTGTCCGAAGCCGATGTCGCTTCATTGGCTCCAAGTTCGTACAGTTGTGGTCGGCTTCAGTCATGTCAGATCACGCACTTGTTGGTGCTGACACAAAGGACTCGATGTAATCACAGCGACCGACCCGTGACTGGTCAACAATCGTAAAGTACTACCAGCGCTGGAGACTTGATGTCCTTTCTAATCAAAGTCAGCGGCACGTGCATCGGATCTATCCGAGATAAAAGCTGCAGTAGTACTCGACTAGTGCATAAAGTGTGAACCGTGTCGCGGTGGCTGAACACTGACAATGTCCTCCCGGCCTCTAAGGCATGATTCAGCGGGCCTGTGTTCGAGGACCTGCAACACTCGTCCGCAGACTGTCTCCTGGCGGTCTTTCAATCTTCAAACCAGCTTTGCGAGCTTCCTCTTCCCGTTGTCCTCGCCTGTATGCCACAATGGCGCCCATAGAGCGGATTACCGACAAGCTGGAAACCTCATCCCTCGACGATAGATCTTACCGCGTCATAAGATTACCCAATAAGCTCGAGGGTCTCCTCGTCCATGACCCGGAAACAGACAAGGCCAGTGCATCGGTCAATGTCAATGTTGGCAGCTTTAGCGACGCCGACGACATGCCAGGAATGGCTCACGCTGTCGAGCATCTCCTCTTCATGGGCACTGAGAAGGTAGCTGAACCCTCTGGGCCCCAAGCCATCACACACCGCCTAACCTCTTGCAGTACCCCATAGAGAATGCGTATAACCAGTATCTCACAGCTCACTCCGGCTATTCAAATGCTTACACAGCAGCTACGGAGACGAACTACTTCTTTGAAGTGTCGGCATCCTCGGAGAATTCCGACGCCCCCACGAATGGTCATATAGAATCACCACTGTATGGAGCCTTGGATCGCTTTGCCCAGTTCTTCATTGCGCCACTGTTTCTCTCGTCCACCCTTGACCGAGAGCTCAAGGCTGTCGACTCTGAGAACAAGAAGAACCTGCAAAGCGACAATTGGCGACTATCACAGCTGAACAAGTCCCTTTCAAGCCCTAAACATCCATATCACCATTTTTCTACCGGCAATCTGGAAACCTTGAGGGACGAACCAAGGAAACGCGGGGTCGACATACGGCAGGAATTCATAGACTTCCATAGCCGCAACTACTCTGCGAATCTTATGAAGTTGGTTGTTCTTGGGCGAGAATCACTGGACGAGCTGGAGTCATGGGTTGGCGAATTATTCGCTGGGGTCCGAAACAAGGATTTGCCCAAGAAGCGATGGGACGGCCCTCAGCCCTACTCTGACAAGGAATACCTGACCCAAGTATTTGCAAAACCCGTGATGGACTCCAGATCGCTAGACATCTATTTCCCATATCAGGACGAGAGCAACATGTATGATACACAGCCAAGTCGGTACATAAGCCATTTGATAGGACACGAAGGTCCGGGCAGCATACTCGCGTATATCAAAGCCAAGGGATGGGCCAATGGTCTGTCCGCTGGGGCAATGCCAGTCTGCCCGGGTTCGGCCTTCTTCACTGTGTCGATCAAGTTGACAGAAGAAGGCTTGGAAAAGTATCAAGAGGTGGTTAAGGTTTTATTCCAATATACATCTCTTTTGAAAGTCACACCACCACAGAGATGGATCGTCGACGAAGTGAAGGGTATGTCAGAAGTGGATTTTAGATTCCAGCAAAAATCGCCAGCCAGTAGCTTCACAAGTGGAGCAAGCAGTGTGATGCAGAAACCATTGCCACGAGAATTACTTCTCAGTGGGTCCTCGGTGATTCGAAAATTCGACTCCGAAGCGATCAGCAAGGGCCTTGGCTTTCTAAGGACAGACAACTACAGACTGACCATCGTTAGCCAGCAATTTCCCGGCGATTGGGACCAGAAGGAGCGATGGTACGGTACAGAGTACAAAGTCCAGCGAATTGATCCGGATTTCGAGGCTGCTGTCAGAGAAGCCGGGGACAGCACAGCTAAGACGAGACTACCCGAGCTATACTTACCACATCTCAACGAATTCATACCTACTAAGCTCACGGTTGACAAGAGGGGTGTTAGCGAGCCCTCTAAAACACCAAAGCTAATCCGCAATGATGAGGCAGCGCGGACATGGTGGAAGAAGGACGACCAATTCTGGGTACCGAAGGGCAACGTGATTGTCATGCTGAGGAACCCATTAGCTGCTGCCACTCCGGCGAACTCTGTCAAGACGAAGATATTTTGTGAATTAGTCAAAGATAACCTGGTTGAATACTCCTACGATGCCGAGATTGCAGGCTTAGACTACGGTCTAGGTACCTATGGCCTCGGGCTTGATGTGGATGTCAGCGGGTACAGCGATAAAATGGCCGTGCTTTTAGAAAAGGTCCTTATCAGTATGCGGGATCTAGAGGTCAAGCCTGACCGTTTCAAGATCATTAAAGAGCGTATATTACGCAGCTACCGCAACTGGAATTTTCAGCAACCTTATCGCCAGGTGGGCGACTTCACGGCCTGGCTTAACAAAGAGAAGGGCTTTATCAACGAGCAATACCTTGCTGAACTTGTCCATCTCAGTGCCGACGATGTTGCAACTTTCTTCCCTCAGCTTCTCAGTCAGATGCACATCGAAGTGCTTGCACACGGCAATGTCAATAGAGAAGACGCGTTGGCAATGACAGATCTGATAGAGAGGACACTGAAGCCGCGGACACTCCCTTACGCTCAGTGGCACATCCGCCGCAACCTAATTCTACCTGAAGGCGCCGACTTCACGCACCAACGTACTCTTGGTGATCCCGCAAACGTTAACCATTGCATCGAGTACTACGTGCAGGTCGGACCCTTGGCGGACCGGGTGCGTACAGCGAAGCTACTTCTCTTGGCTCAAATGACAGATGAGCTTGGCTTTGATCAGTTGCGGACCAAAGAGCAGCTCGGCTACATTGTTTTTACGGGAGCAAAGAAAGTAGCTACAATGGGTGGATACCGGGTGATCATTCAGTCCGAGAAATCAACCAAGTATCTCGAGGAAAGAATCAACGCGTTTCTTGCAATGTTCGCCAATAAGCTCAAGGAAATGCCGTTGGATGAATTCGAAAGCCACAAGAAGAGCCTCACCAACAAGCGCATGGAAAAGATCAAGAACCTCGGCCAAGAATGCGGTCGCTTTTGGCATCACATAAGCAGCGAGGTCTTCGACTTTCAGCAGGTTGACATGGACGTTGCACATATCAAACCTTTGACCAAAGATCAGATGATCGACTTCTTTCAACATTACATACATCCCACTTCTCCTGCTCGTGCCAAGTTATCGGTACATATGGTTGCGCAAGCCTCGCCCAAAGTGATGGCAGGCAAACTGTCTTTGGAAGAACAAACGGAGAAGGTCCTCAGTCTTTTGGGGAAATACCTGACGAGCCTGGGCGTGGACATGGAGGCTGAAAAGCTGCGCACTCACTTCAAGTCATGTGACGTGTCTGGCGGCGACCAGAAAGGCATTCTTAAAGCCTTGTCGTCGTATCTGAATGATATACAGATATCTGAAGACCAATCAAAGCAGGTCGTGGAACAAGTTCAGCAACTTTTAGGAACGATCCTTCCAAGCTTGGGTATCGAAGTCCAACAAGTCACGGACGAAGATACGGCCGATCTACCCATAGCACCACCAGTAAAAGCCACCACATACATCGACAACGTCCACGACTACAAGGCCGGCTTGGCGGTCAGTGCTGGCGCGAGGCCGGTCACTGATTTGAAGGAATTTGAAGACATTGAGCCGAAGCTGTGAGACATTTAGATGTGCATTGGAGTCTAAAAGTCTAGACAAGAGGTTTGTGCATAGAGGAAGGCATCCTCTGCGTCTTGCGCCTGCATGGATGAGCTAGATCTCTGGGTTGTCTTGCGAAGAATTCTCGTTTGCCTAGCATGTTGGATTGATACCCCACAATGGTAGCTACTTAGCTGAAACGTTGAGCAATCACTTCTTTCGGCCGCTGCTATGAGTGAAATATATGTGCAGGTATGGCAAATTGGATAAAACATTTCATGCTTCGCATCGTGCAGACCTAGCCCCTGGTCAAGCAGTAAATCACCAAACTGGGTCACTGGATGGAGTAAGTACTACTCGAGTATCGCTTGGGTTATCTTGTCAGTAGAGGGGCTCACTCACTTAGCCCTCGGTTTGCAGGTAGCCACTGCAACAGTTTGTATCTCTGTGTTCCATTAGAGAGTAGCAAAGTGCATGCATGGCCTGACATTAGGAAATGCATTCATCCTACTGCCTAGATAGGCAGGAAAGGGAAAGGAACCCAAAATTTGGCTTCGCTTCCACTCGGACTCGAACTGAGAAATTACATCATTCGTGGCCCATCAGCTTTGAGTACCGTTACGATGCGCCTTCCAAATTTGGCCATGAAAGCTTGCATGTGATATCAATCAATTGTCGTCAGGGATCCACACTGATCAGTCTTGAAAGCCATCCATTTTTATAACAAGCTATCCCTTGTTCGCTTAGTAGCGGCGAGTCTTAGCAGCGGAATACTTCCGCACGAATGCTGTACCTGCAGTAGCCCATCGATTTACTTCGTTTCTATCATACTTCTACTTTACTTAGCCATTGTGCGAGACCAGTATCGGCTCACATAGACCGTCGAATGCAGCTTCTTGATCACGTTTTCCCCTACAGGATTGATTGCTCAAAGGAACCAGGTGATTCAGCTTTGACGGAGCATTCGCCTTCTGCGGGCTTTTGCCTTACTTTAAGATGTCCACAATCACTGCAACCTCACTTCAAACATCATATCCGTGAGTCCTTGTACCATATAGAGAGAAGTCGCTTCTTTTCGTTGACCCATCGTAGGCCGATCATCCCCAAACAATTCTCCGCGAACCAGCCCAAAACGATCCGCCTCTTCCCTCTCAGCAACTACACATTCGGCACGAAGGAAAACCAACCGGAAGAAGATCCCTCAGTGCTCGCGAGGTTAAAGCGCTTAGAAGAGCATTATGAACAGCATGGCATGCGACGAACATGCGAGGGTATACTCGTATGCCATGAACACAATCATCCGCACATCTTGATGCTGCAGATAGCGAATGCTTTCTTCAAATTGTAGGATTAGTCCTTTTCGACGTTGGCGCTTGCCATTTGGATGACGATTTATAGACCGGGCGACTACCTCCAAGCGGAAGACGATGAGGTTGAGGGCTTCAAGCTCCGTCTGAACGAACGTTTGGCACCAGTAGGCAACCAATTCTCGGGCGAGGGCGTGAACGACGAATGGCAGATAGGCGACACCCTCGCACAGTGGTGGAGACCGAACTTTGAGACCTTCATGTACCCTTTCCTTCCACCGCATGTTACGAGGCCGAAGGAGTGTAAGAAGCTCTACTTTATACAGCTACCCAAGAGCAGTATGTATCCTCTCTATTGGTGACGCACGACCAGAGTGTTGATAGATTCCCAGAGGTCCTAAGCGTCCCGAAGAATATGAAGCTACTGGCCGTTCCTCTATTCGAGCTCTACGACAACACTCAACGATACGGGCCACAACTATCGGCGATCCCACACCTGCTGTCAAGATACAACTTTGAGTTCGTAGATGAAGAGGGGAATGTGAGCGCGCAGACGCCAGGCACTGAGCCGCCTACGAATGGGACCAAGGTCTTAGCTGGAGGGGAGGGCAACGGGCATGATCTGAGCCTCAAGCATGAGGATGTGGAGGTGAAGCCGAAGCTCGAGAATGGCGCATAAGCAACGACCTTATCGTCAAAGTGGGGATATTGGGCCACCTGGATATGGTGGCATTGTGTGCATGTTGGAGCGATCTGGAGCAGATAATACCCTATAGCATGGCAAATGAATCAATATCAGCCACGTATGCAAGGAAGGCGATCCTCCACCAAAGCGTAGCCCCAATCCCGCAACTACTTAGTACATTAGCAATGTTATAGCCTTCGCCTCTTCATCATCGAATCGTAAAATCGTCGAACCACAAAGCACGTGAATGCTGCCGAGGCTAGATGTCATCTTATCTTGGCCAAACTCCAGATCCTAGAGCGCAACCTTCGACAATACCAGTGACCCAGACTCGAACGACCACGAATACTACCCAAACTCAATCTTACCCTCAAAGCAACCCACTAAGCCCCTCTCCCTCCCCATTCTCCTCACCCCGTCCTCCTCCCACAGACCCTCGCGCACCACAACCAACCCCACCACCAGCATGCTCCTCATCGCCCTAACCGGCAGCATCGCCACCGGCAAATCCACCGCCTCCACCATCCTCTCCTCCCCACCCCACTCCCTCCCCCTCATCGACGCCGACCTCCTCGCCCGCGAAGTCGTCCTCCCCGGCACCCGCGCCTACAACCTCATCGTCGCGCATTTCTCGCCCTCGACGCCCGATCTACTGCTCCCTGCCCCTCCCTCTCCTTCCCCACCTAAAACCAATACCACCGCTTCCGCAAAACCTTCCCCCCGACCCCTCGACCGCGCCGCTTTGGGCCGTCGTGTCTTCGGGCCTAGCGCAGAGCGCCAGCGCGATCGCAAAGTTTTGAACTCCATCATCCACCCCGCTGTGCGCCTCGCCATGGCGCGGGCAGTGCTCTACTACCACCTCCTCGGCCACTGGGCCTGCCTTCTCGACATCCCGCTCCTCTACGAATCCGGCCTCGATCCCTTCGTCGGGTACGTGGTCCTGATCGCCGCCTCGCCGGGCACACAAATGTCGCGACTCCGGGCACGGGATCCGCATCTTAGCGCTCAGGAGGCGAGGGATAGGGTGGAGAGCCAGATGGGTATGGGGGAGAAGGTGGGGAGGACGGAGGCGAGGGGGAGGGAGGGAGGGGTGTGCGTGTGGAATGAGGGGGAGAGGGGGGCGTTGGAGGGAGTGTTGGGGGGGGTGGTGGAGGGGTTGAGGGAGGGGAGGGGGGAGGTGTGGAGGTGGTGGCTTTGGGGGAGTCCGGTTGGGGTGGGGGTGGTGGGGGGGTGGGTCGTTTGGAAGGGGTGGAGGGCTAGGGTGGGGTGGGAGAGGAGGCGGGAGGAGGAGGGGGAGGGGGAGAGAGAGAGGGAAGAGGGAGGGAAAGAGGAAGAGGAAAAGGAGTTATAGGGGGATGATCAAGATGCTGCATAATGCTTCAGCGCTGCGAACAGTGCTCCCTTGGACCTCATCTGTCAACACCGCAACCACAGTACCAGACATAAGTTCGTGGCATGGGCAGTGCACGGGACGAGGGCCTGATCTTACGCTCCTGCGCCCAGGAAAAGAGCTACGGAGTATCAAGCAAGGCCATGGGTCTGGGCTCCTGGATGCCCGGCCCTGAGAACAGGAAAAAGGAAAGACGGCAATCCCTTGTCTTTTCTCGCGGGCTGAGGATGATGGAACGCAGGCTGAGAGGCGGAGACTGAGCTCAACGAGTCTGTCTCGGAAACAGGAGAAACCTCACGGAAAGCAAAGAATCTTCGAAGGATCACAGACGAAGATCCATACACCGGACTGACACTACGCGCCACACCGTCAACGCAGCCCCACCACCATCCTACCCAAACGCCCTCCCCCGCAAACCCACACAACGCTACGCACCCATCCTATACACCTGCCCCCCCCCCTGCCGCATCTGCACCGTCTCCCTCCTCTGCAGCACCACCAACGCCCTACTAAGCGCCTGTTCACTATACCCCCTCCCCTCCACAAACTCCCTCCTCAGCGTCCCCAACCCCGTCGACCACCCAACCGGCAGCCTCCTCCTCAACTCCTCCTCCACCTTCCCCGTCTCCTCCATCAGCTCCCTGCTGCCCTGGCCCTCGCCCTGCGCCACCGCATCCATGGTCGACGCCAGGAAGAGGCGGATCGCCTCGTCGACGTGGGCTTCTGAGGCGATGGGCGAGAGGGACAGCTTGGCGAGGGATTCGGAAATGCGGATGATGGCTTCGAGCTGCCGCACGGTGATGGGGATTGAGGAGCGGGCGTTGGCGCTGAGTTCCGCGGAGTGGACTTGGCGGCGGATGGAGACGAAGTGGGAGGAGAGCTTCTCGGCGGCGGAGGGGGAGAGGCGGGGGGCGCAGCGGCTGTGGGGGGGAGAGGTCAGTGAGGAGGTTTGTGGGAAGGGGGGAGGGAAAGGGGGACGCACGATTTGCAGTAGCTGATGTAGCGCTTCATTTTCTCGACGGGGATCTCGGCCTCGGATTGCTCATCAATGCCTTGGCCGCCCATTTGGATGCCCATGACGTGGCGGGCGATGAGTTCGTCGCGGCCCTTCTCGTGCTCGTCGCGGACGATGAAGATCATATCGAAGCGGGACAGGATGGTGGTTTGGAAATCGATGTTCTCACCGGGCGTCTTGAGATCGTCGTAGCGGCCGAAGATCGGATTGGCGGCTGCGAGGACGGAGGAGCGGGCGTTGAGGATGGTGGTGATGCCGGCTTTGGCGATGGAGATGGTTTGCTGCTCCATGGCTTCGTGGATGGCGACGCGGTCTTCTTCGCGCATCTTGTCGAATTCGTCGATGCACACTACGCCGCCGTCGGCGAGGACCATGGCGCCGCCTTCGAGGTAGAATTCTCGGGTGTTGGTGTCGCGCTGGACTGAGGCGGTGAGACCGGCGGCTGAAGAACCTTTACCGGAGGTGTAGATTGCTATTGGTGCTACCTTCTCGACGAACTTCAGTAACTGGGATTTTGCAGTACCGGGATCACCGAGAAGGAGGACGTTGATGTCTCCACGAAGCTTCATACCGTCTGGCAGTATCTTTTTGGAGCCTCCCATGAGTAAGCAGGCAATTGCTTTCTTGATGTCTGCGTTGCCGTATATCGATGGCGCGATGCAGCGAGCGAAAGCATCATAGAGATCCGGCTGCCTGCTCATCTCAAGGAATTCCTGCTCTTCCTCCTCTGAAAAGCTGGCATTCCCCTTGGCGGTATGATCGACATCAGTGGTAATTCCTACAGCTCGCACATACGGCGTTCGAATCGCGACCGAGCCGTTGTTGGACCCTTTAGAGTCTTTATTCTGGTATATCGAGAAGACCCCCATGATCGTGCACCTTGACCCCGGGACCACCCGATTCGTCAGATAGCGGTCTGCAGAGATCTTGATATGCCGCGGCAGCTCTCCGACAGGCACCTGATCCGGCGCTTCCTGCAGTTTCAGGATCTGCTGATCGATGAACTGGCATTTCTCATGCACAACGAAATATGGGTCCAGCGGGCATTTGTCTGTGGGATCGCCTTCCGTTCTTGGTCTTGAGCATACGCGTGGTAACGATACGCCTGCGATGCCTCCACTGACCGGCAGTATCTCCATATTCTGGCAATTTCGACATTGGATACTTAAGGCAGTGGCTTTTGAGGAGAGGGTCGATGCACCGATGACGATGCCGGGTATGCGGACGAGGTGGGAGATATTTGTCGCATCAAGGTCGCGGATGGAGATCTGGGAGACTGAGGAGTGGAGGAGTAGCTGGTGCTGAGGGAGCTGGATATCATCGGGGTTTTTCGACGGGTATACGATGCGGTTGGTGCATTGTTTGAGCGCTGCTTCGAACTGGATACAATTAGCTAGTCACGAGTATTTCAAACGCTTTTCCCAGTCTCACTAAAGGTATAATGTCCGTAGGCTGGGTGGTAAGCCTATGCGCCAGCTCTTCGTTGTAGGATATTAGATGCGCTATATCCACGTCGCAGTAGTATTGCTTGACCAAGACATTCTCGCGGATCTGATCACTGCATCTCTTCATCAGTGAACGCACAGATGGAAGGGGGATTGTAGCACCTACCGATATATGAAAGCATTGTCGAGTCGGAATTCGAGGATGAAGGCGCGCAGCTGCGACTGAATATGGGTGCGAGAGTCTTCGCTGGCATCAGGATCAGGAGGAAGCACGCTCAGTGAAAATACTGATTGCCGATCCATGATATCGATGTCTTTTCAAGGTGTGATTTGGTCTTGTAATACTTGGGTTTGAAGTCGCCGCTGGGCTGACGCGACTTTGACGCGTGATCTCAGGTTTCGCGTAAAGTGATTTTCCGAAAAGGGAAAGGCTCGGCTGATCCATAGCGTCGATACTTCTATGGATGTTCGCATGAAGGACGTCCTATCTCTGGATTCATTGGCTTGATTCCTTACGAAAAGTTATTACCCGTTGGTTTCTAGTTGAAGTCAGACATGAATGAAGGTTCGCTCTGCCATGTCGACGGTCTGACTATGCCCCCATCCTGCAATGGGAGTAGGTTTCCCGCAGGTGCGAGAGGAAATCCAACTAACAAAATTGGAGCTAAGATCTCTTCCCACGGAGGCTGGAGAGCTCGGAGCAATTCAATTGTCAAGGCCAAACAAGCTCTGGATGCCAGGATGATAACAGTCTCTTTAGTCGTGCAAGGCGTGAGATGTACCAAAAGCAATTACTCTCAGGCTACAAGTCACTTAATACTATTGAACAACTTGATAACGAAATGGCGATGGACACAACCTCAGTCTCTCGATCGCTACTTCCTGTCTTGAACGAGGATTTCAAAGGTCCGAATTAGGCAGTAATAAACCTGGGCTCGAGCTAAAGATGGTAGCTGCTGCTTAGATGGACATGGTACCTTGAAATACTAGTAAGCTGAACGCTAAGATCTCCACCAGTATGATTAGAAGTTATTGGTCGAACCAAGTGACTTATTGGGTTTGGTAAAGTGTTGTACCTTCGAATATCAATTGATGGATGCCGTCGTGACTGTGAGATTTGCTCATATATCTGCTTATGCCTCCCGTCTATTATTGCGTTCTTTTCTGCACTCCCTTAGTCTTAGCTGTATCCACAGGCCAAGGTTCGCTGCGTTCAGCGTACTTCATTCTCTGCGATCAAGCTTGAAGTCTTCTTCAATATACTCCCATTCACAACGACCTTTTCTCAAAAGTTATTCTCCCAAGCAGCGAGCATGGCAAACCCTCAGAGTCGTGAAGACGTCTACACGTTGATCAGAAAGAAAGATCGTGAGACCACTTATGATTACGTTACAAGAAACATGGCAGCACGTTTAAACTGAGTCCAAGAAGAAATCAACAAATACGCGAGAACCTTCCCATTCATGACAGGAGCTACGATCGACGACTATTTCGACTACCTATACAAGCTGGTAGAGGAAGACATCAACGAGGAGGAGCGCCAACTCCATGAAATTCCCCAAACAACACCTCTAGAATTCTGGAAAGCGGTAAGTGACTTTCGTAGCATCTATTACCCCTTTCTGAGGTCAAGAAGCGTGAAACATGTCCGAGCTGTATCCGCTCCCATAGCATGCGCCTCTGCCCATTGCATTGACTGAAAGGAGGAATGCTGACCCCGAAACTTCCTTAGGTCTACGCCTTTGATCCTCTAGGTAAAGGAACACAGGCTAGCGAGGATCTGTTGACGAAGCTTCTCTCTTCGGAGCGTTTATCGCTGATTGAACTAGGGAAAGTGTATGGAAACACTACGCTTTGGCTTCTCCCGGGGCCTGAAAGCCTACCAATGTCTGAGACTAAGATCCCACCGAAGGACTATGCACGTTTCCCAGCTGCTCTTACGGATTCGGGCGCCATCAGCTATCCCGATAGCCACCCAACGATAGAATATGAGAGAGGCGGATCAATGGATCAGATGGTGATTGACCCCCAACAGGAAGAGAACCAGCGGCTTCGACGCTTCTGTCCTCTTGGCTGGATCGCTCTGAAGCGTGGCGAGCACAATTAGGATCTGACCGGCCATGCTCTTGTCATGGATATGGATCGCAGGCGAGATCATCATCCCTGGATCGTGCTTGCTTCGCAGTGGCCCGATGTGAATGGTGATCAGCCGGAGAAGTCTACGTACGAAGCGCAGCAACGACCCAGACGGGACGATGATCCAGTTCCCGGCATATTTCCTGGAGATCACACTCGAACAGTGATTGCTAAATTAATCCACGTGGACGAAAAGAGCCTTACCGACGGACAGAGAGCGACGCCTTTCCTCCAACAATTCGGTCCGAAATTTAGCTTCAACCTATGGCGCAGAGGCGGCGAAAGAACAGTCAGGGATTCCACACAATTCCGGGAATACCACCCTGATCTAGCTCATATAATGGGATGGTTCTGGGATGAAGATGAAAAGGAGGAGGTCTGTTACGCTGAGAATGGCACCGAATTTATGAGATACAAGCCTAGCGCCGTTGAATACAGATACCCATATTTGGATCAGGTGTCAGTTCAGGTCAGAACGCCATGTTCGGGGAGGTCCTCCAAGAACGTCACCCACATCCAGAGCAAGTCTCTACATTAGAGCGCATGAAGAACCTGAATACGCAGGACGAAGTGCCTCGACATCTGCAAGAGAGCACCACAGCCGGATACTGAACGATGAGCTGCTGGAGGCGCATGTCATGCCGCGCGAGGAAGTCAGGGCTCGGGTCGTTTGCGGTTGCTATCATTGCTAGCAACGACTGAACAGAATCAGGGGATTCTTTGCCTGATCTTGGCAACGAATGAATAGGATCTGAATTCCTCTTACATGCCTGCGTGCCAACAAGCTGCCTCTTCCAATCTACCGTCCCTGGTGCGTGCCTTGCAACGCAATCTTGCTCAAATAGAGGAATCAAAGCTCATAGCTATCCCACGCGATGCCAAACAAATGATGCACAATTCCCCGACACCAGTATAAAAAAACGCTTCAACGCAATGCCAACGGGCTATTCAGCCAGCGAAGACCCAAAGCTAAAGCGGCAAACCGTCAAAGCACTGCACTTCCTGGATTATTGAGTCCGTCAAGAGGTATACTGGACTGGAAGAAGCCCTGAAAAGTGCATCTTGGGATACCGCTTGTGCTGTCTGAGCTATCATCTGAAATCCGATTGTCTTCTTCCGCTACTCGTAAGCCAGTAGCGATAATTATCTGCTTCCTATAAGATGCAGGTCTTTAATAGATAAGTGCCTGCTCTTAGTGTCGTTATGTTGTTCACCAAACTCGCTTCGATATCTATCCATCGAGTTATCGATTAAGAAGACACATCTTCCTGTAAGCACAAGATGACTTACACTTTTCTCTTGTCGATGAATAACGAGCTTCGATAACAACAAGCACTAGAGATTGAGCATTGAGATATCCACAAACTGTAAAGATCCACTAGTAGCTCTGCAGCAAGTGGGCGATATTATAGCAGAAGTTGTAATTAAAGACCTACGATCAATTTTCTATGTTGTCTTATTTACATCGCTTAAGGATCCAGTATCCCAGCTGCTGACCACAAGACTCAAATTCTAAAGAACTCACATTGCGCTCCAGCCCGCTTTTCCAGAGTGCTCAACCTTGCCAGAAAAACAACTTCAAGAGATTCGCCGATGGCAAGTGGAAACAACGGCATAGATCAACGTTTACACGATAATACGTTGGGCGTTCGGGCCAATGCGGGCCTTTGTGCAAAGCGTCATAGAGTCTTTCGGACTCAAACCGAGCGCAAAACTTAATGTTCGGATTACCCTGCGTGAGCGTTCCTGAGAATCGGTCCGAGCGTTTGAGCTATGAATGGGAGTCGAACATATCGAAGAGATTGGAACTACCGTTGATAAGTGGGGCTTAGAAAAGTTTCAGTTGTGTTCCAGGTTGCTTGTGTGCTATGTCTTCTGGCTCACCGATCAGTAGGTTTTGCTAAGCTGATTCGGGCAGTATTATGTCAGGGGGTTAGTCTTCCGGCTTGGTGAGAGGTTTTCATGAAGGGGGTTGTGTGGACTGGGATTACCAATGGCTTTTTCGAACGCGTGGAGGGGCATTGTGAAGGGCTTTTATGGGAACTCATGTTGCCTAGATGGTGGGGTTGAATGAAGGAGGGACTGTCGACATTGTCTGCCTGGAGAGCTATGACATCTTACTTGTAGAGGCCGAAGATAGATGTTTCAGAAGACCACAAAACTCGTGGTCAATCAGACTGTTACAGTCAATGGGAATATCTTCCGTCAAAGAAAGTAGCGACCTTGCAGACAAGACGGGACACAAAAAAGATCAGAAGGGCGGATATGCATGCATTCGATTAATTGGAGACTGTCGACCGATGCTTACGATCGGAAAGCTTTTCTCCATCCATACCCTCCTCTTCCACAATGGACAGAGGCATAAAAATATATGCATCCACATCCCAATAGTTGCTCCATGCAGGCGGTTTAGGCACGATCTCGCCAGGCCCAAGTCGACGGGGATAGATCTGAAAGTAAGAATCCGTGAGCAATAGCTTTGTTCCCTCTTTCGGCAAGAAAACGTCGCTGTCCGCCCCAGCGACAATAGCACGACGAAGAAAGTCCCACTTGCGCTTCTTGATCAATGGCTCTTCCACTGTAATTGACACCAGAGTCTTGTGGGCGCGGATGAACCCCCGCAACGTATCTTCTGGGGTGGTAATGTGCTTGAGGTACAAGGTCTTGAGATTCCGGATACGACGTTGCCCGAGGATCGCAACAAGGTCGATGCCGATCTCTGTGCGCGGATCCTGAATGAGGGAGAGGTTTTCGAGATGTCCCGTCGGTACGTACCATTTCGTGAGGGAATGGCTATGCAGCCATTGCACTGTGCGGATGCTCTCTCTGGCCATTCTTGTCAAGTCGATCTCCAACGTACGCATGTGAGAGAACGGTACCAATAGCTCTGTTGGCGTGATGATCTCGTAGACATCATGGAGGGCCAATGTAGAGATAGCTTTTCCACAGACCTTACGCCAGAGAAGGAACAGCTCCAGATGCTTGTTGTCTTCAACTTCGTTCTGTCGCCATCGATGGGCTATCAGAGTCTCTGATTCCTGGCGAGTGATGTAGTCAATTTCCCGACCATAGCATTGACCGGCGCCGTTCAGCATGCAGAGATCTGCTTGGCCAATTGTTTGCAGGGTCTGGAAGTTACTCAATCTATCGAGGTGCAGTCGCGGCGGTATCCACGCGTTACGATCTTCGCGATATCTCAGTGCTTGCGCGTGCCATACCTTGATCTGGTTGGAGCCGACAGACCAATATGCGTAGGCTTTGTACGCCTGTTTGAGGATCGCCTCGATCTCCGAAGCTGTGGTAGTGGCGAGGCTCCCCATAAGTATATTGGGACCATCAAGAACCATGCTTCGAAGAGGTTCAGTCCCATGCTTGAATGATTCGAAGGAGCCGTAGATGGGGAGATCTCTCTCACGCACCAGCTTGATAGTATGCACAAGCTTGGCCAAAGCCGGAACTCGCGCGATATTGTTGAGATTCCGCCATTGATCACCGTGCGGATACAGAATCAAAGTGTGGAAAATGTACTGCGCTGTTCGCGAAAATCGTCGACCGACTACTCGCAAACTCTTCGACGACTTGACGTCTCCGGCTAAGCAGTCGCAGATCTGGTCGATAAGCTCGGCCGGTAGTCCATCCATCATTGCTTGTTGTGGTTCGATAGATTCAGTAGTAGTGAATATGGTAGCAAGTGGAGTTGACAGTGGATTTATGGGAAGAGCATTGGGGACAATTGGACATAAGACTAACACACCTTTTATGCCAACAGCAGCGGAATAAATGTGATGAGTCTGGTCAATCATCACAAACTGTAACACAGAATCGGGTGTCCTAACACGACGTTGGTTGCAAAGCCATTTTTCCCAACAAATAACGAAGGGCCCCTCGGAAACTTTTATCAGGTCATACTGACAACACTTACGGGAAGCTCACGTCCACTAACATCATGACTCGACCGGCGTGAACTGAGCATTCGAAAAGTTTCTTCAGTACAGGGTATCGCTGGACCTCATGAATATCAGTAAACCCACATGCCCACATGGGCCTAATTTCTTCTGTCACATTCGCACATTCAAGGTATGCGCTGAGGTCGCTCTGCCATAGTGCCGCTCATCATTATTTGTTCCATCCGAGGGCCTCTTCTATCATGAAGATACTGGGCTCTTTAGTTGAGAGTTTTTCGAACCCGACAGATCGCACTTGCCACGTTCCATACTTATTTTTGTCCTTAGCAAGCAAAACGTGACAGGGCATTATTGTTCGAGCGATCGACCTCACAGTCGGACAAAGGCAGAGACAAGGTTAATCTGTCATCGCTCGACTGCGGGAGCAGGGAATGATTAGTCCGTATCCTAGTGTTGAGAGCTATCCATCTGGACAGGAGCTGCTTGCCGACTGAACAGGAGAGTGCGTATCATCTACGCTTCGTAATATCTCATGAGTCCATGAGGCGCGTGCAATAAAACCTGCATCCAACGAACTTCAATGGAAAGTACACGTTGCTGAAAGGAGCCTAGCGCCAACAAACCTTGCCTCTAGTGAGTCTACTTTCCTATGAGATTAGACAGGTTGCGCAGCTCTATTCAATACGATTATTCAATTGAACATTGCCCGATTTAGTTAGCGTGATCCCAAAAGGGCAAGCAGATCTGGCGACTTGGCAATCCCAATTGAATTAGTATTCAATTATTGAATACTCATTCAATTGACCCACCACCTTATTCAATTGCTTCAATTACTCGTCTAGACGTAGCTTGTAAAGGTTATAATCACCTTCTCTATCGTCGTCGTCGTCGTCGTCGCCATTATGCTTAGAGATGTACTTAAAAGTCATTTTCACGTTCTTGATTTGAGCACTTCTTCGCGACAATTGAAGCCTTTGCAATCATTGTTGTTTTTGCGATTCTCGCAATCATTGTCTTTGCAAGTCTCGCAATCTTCAAAGAACACACAACGATTGTCTCGTAAACGAAAGAAGACGATCTAATTCGAATTAAAGTTGTTTTAACGATCGTCAAAGAAAAGAAAAAAACAAATTGATAAAAAGCATCAAAGAATTATAACACAAGAATTGGAGAAAAAGAATGTCAAGTTAGATGCAAATAACAATAATGATTTCAACTTTTATATTTAAAACATCACTAATCGACGTCGTGCTTTTAGCATCTCTAATGCTTTTTCGTCGTCAAAAATCTCTACTTCTCTTGCTTCTTACAAACGAAAAAAAGATTAACAACTAAATTAAAAGCTCAATTACGATCAACGACTTATAGAGAAGAACGATGTTATTTTTGTCAACATGTGTGTGACTAGATTTGCGAAGTACGACATCAAGACTATGTAGCGTTTCTAGAATAAAATTAGAAAAAAATTCGAAACAACAATAGATCGTAAATATGTCAACGTTAATAAACGAATAAAGCACTTAATAAGTAAAAGAAAAGCAAACATTAAAGTTTTACACAAATCTAGTTATGCAATACGAGACGACAATTGAATTCAAGCTATTAATAAATAAATATCTACATTCGCAACATATTAAAAAGCGAAAAACTAAAAAAACTTTTTGCGAAAAAGAAAAATAAAAGAGAATGCAAAACACGAAAAAAAGAAGAGACAAACTTAGTTAACGACTAAAGAATAAATCGAATTACAAAGTCTTCTTTTTCTTCTTTTTCTTCTTCTTCGTCGTCTTCGTTAACAATGAAGAAAACTTCAAAAATTAAAGCAATTTCGAAAATAGTAGTTCTAGTATATTCTTTAACGCAAAGAAGAATGCAAGGAAATCGAAACTCGTAACAAGAACAAGCTTTTTATCTAATAACGATGCAATAATGACAAAAGATTTAGATTACGAAGAAGACATAAATAATAATTGATGTACGAGAATGTAAGTCTTATCTAAAGACGACAACAATTATTTATCTATATTTTCTAAATTTTCATTAAATGAATTTACATCGTTAAAGTTTATAAAACGTTAAAAAAGCAAGATTGCAAAACAATCTCAAAGTAATAAAAAGATTTCGAAAAGATTTAAACAAACGCACGTTAACGTAATAAACAACAAAGACTTAGACGTTTTGCAAGACACATTGATCGATTACTTCAAAGATCGAACGTTATTAACGAAAGATTTATTAAAACAAGAATCTTTGCTAAAGAAAATAAAGAATACGTTTGAAAAATATCTAATAAAACATATTGCGAAAGTCTTGAAACTTAAACGTTATTTTAAGAAATCGTTGCATAAATATTATAAAAAATATGTTTATTTTTGATGAAATAATTTGTTTGAAGATTTGACTAGACTTAACGAGAATATAAAGAAACTAAAACAATTATATAGAAGTAATAGAGAGAAATTCGTGACAAATAATGCGAGAAAAAAGAAATTCGCGACAAATAATGCGAACGACAAGAAGATCAAAATAGATAATGCGAACAACAAGAAGATCGTAACAAACAATAAGAAAAATAGAAAAAAAAAAACGACAAATAATCTAGATCTAAGAACGTAAATCGTGACATTAAATGTAAAAAAAAGACGTTTTTGCGAAAATATTTATAATTTGAGGCGAAAGACACTATTATTGCATTTTCTTTTTCAAAGCTTCGCAAACTTTATTTGAGAAGAAAAGAGACAACAAGATGTTTAGTTACTAGATTTTCGTATACAATATTATCTCTTTTAAGAATGTTAAATATATATTAAAGAAATGTGATGTGCGAATTGCAATACAAACGAGTATAAACTATACTTATTTTGTCGACGACTCGAAATTTTATTTTCGAACAAAGAAAATAATGATTTAACGTTTAATCGCATTTGCGTTAATAATATCTCTAAAAAATTCTCGAGCTAAACAAATAAAATTTAGGTCGAAAAGTGTTTATATCGACGACATTATTTACAATCACAATTCTTTGTTAAATTAATAAAGAGTTTCTAACTATTAAAGATATATAGATAATTATGTCATCGCAACGATTTAATGCGATAATAATAAAAAATAACGAAAGAGAAGAAAGAAAACGAAAATCGTCTCTAGGAATCTAATTTGAGATTCTTCTCTATGTTTTAATAATTAAATAACGACAACGAAATTTAAGGCAACAAGCATTAAAGATTAACACTAAAAAACTTCATCGAAGCTAGATATATATATAAACACAAGAGAGAAAATTTAGTACTCTTATAATGTAGAGCTTTTAAAATCGCTAAAGACTCTATTAACTTACAAATATTTTAAAAGACTAGAAAATTGCATTGCAAAACAAAATTCTATTTGATTGTCTCGTAAACACGTATAGCAATTAGTTAGAAGAATTGTCGCTAAATAAAGATTTTTGATCAATTATAATTCGACTTTCATTTACGTCTTAAAAGCATTAAATATCTACAAAGTTTAAATTAAATCAAAAGAGTTTTCGACGACAATGCGAGCTCTAGACATTCGCTTATTAAAAAAGATTTATCTTTCGTTTATATAATTTAAATAAAGAAATATAATGTACGATTAATAAATATAGACTTTATCGTCGTACAATTAAAGTTTTCTTCGATCTTTAAAAAGAGTTTTTAATCGATTTTGTAATTTGAACTTTTATAGCATCGTAACGTTGTTCATTTTGTCTTCACAAAAATCATAAATAGATTCTATTAAATCGTTCGAACAAGTAATAACTAATTAAATTATTTCGTGTAATTTTTTGTAGTTAAAGTAATAAAAATTTTGTTTCACATTTAATTTGCAAAACTTCTAGAAAATCTTATCAATAAATTCTTATATAGTGCTTTTGTCTCTAATCTTTTCTACTCTTTTTATTGCTTTGACGTATTTTTTGATGCGTATATAGATAAGCGTTGAATGTTATCGAAGCATATTGTTGTATCGAATTTCGAAATATTTAAGAAAATCGTTGAGAACGCGAAAGAGATAGAAGAAGAAACGATTAAATCGTTTTATCAATTCAAATAGCTAACGAAAATAGAATAATTTGTATAAAAGACAACAAAGAGCGAGTTCGAAAAATAATTTAGCACGATTGCTTTATTCGATAATATCGATAACAAAGTAATTAACAAACAATCGAATTTTCTTCTTATTAAATCGCATTATATGACGAAGACGTTTAAAGAAAATTCGATTTAAATCGAATTTAGATCTTTTATACTTCACTAGTTTAATGTATGAATGTCAAGAATCGCCAACGAGGTGTTAACTCAAAATAACAACAATGGCAAGGGCAAGAGCGATAGCTATACGTATGTCCTGGTCGTCGTCGATCAATTGAGTCAATTGAGTCAATTAAGGCATGCTAGGTAGGATGAAAGGGGTTAGGAATGCACATTATTGATGGGAAAGAACGAAAATCGATCAAATACAATAATTACTAGGTTGCGATCCATACTACTCAATCTAGTATAGCGCGGGCGGGCTAGCGATCCTAGACCCCACTAGCCCTCGCAAACCAATTGAATAATCGTATTGAATAAAGTTGCGCAACCTATCTAGTATAATGATTGTTTCGGTTTTCTTACGCACTCTCGAATACTACTCAGACATCCTGTTTCTTACAACAAACCAGGTTGGCATCTTCAACGAGGCCTTCATATCACGCATCCACATAAGTCTCTATTACGCCAACCTTACACAAGAAAGCGCGCTCGGAGTCTGGGACATGAATCTAGGTCGACTCAAGAAATCGGGTCGCAGAATCTTCGTCAACAACGAACAAATCAAATCCTTCGCAAAAAGCCACTAGAGAGACGACCATCAATGAAACGACCAGCAAATCCGCAACGCGTTCTAGACAGCCATCGCACTCGCCAAATATAATTTCTACGAGAAGTGCAATATGTGGGAGAAAACCGGCCAAAAGCCTCCCTTGAAGCTAGCACTGCTACTAGATCATTTGGAAGCCGTGATGCAAACAAGCGCAGAATTCGACAACTACCTATCTGATGTTCAGGGTGGATTGAACCACCAAGATAAGGCCAAAATGACGGAGATTCGCGGCGACAATTGGCAAGATAAAGGGATCGAAACGCCTACAAGCAAGAAATATAGCATCGAAAGAGCGAAAAGGCCAAGTATTGAACGTAGAAGTAGCATCATTGCATTAATCATCGATAGTATGTGAAATCTATAGAGGAGCAAATGTAAATATAGATGCGAGCTCAACAAAATCTTGATACAACTCTATAATAAGATTGATTTCCAACAAACTTCTATTAGTCGAACATAAAAATAAAATTCGCATAATTTTTATTTTAATATATATATAAAATCTATTTGTTTTTTATCTTCTAATTATTTTCTAATCTATCTTTTCTATTTGTTTTGCTTGTTTCTAGCATTTTTTTATTTTTAATAAGTTTAATTATTTTTAAGAATTGCTCAAATTTAATCTTGTTTAATAGTTTAATTAAATTGTTAACAACTATTTGATCAATAAACAAATAAATAAGATTTATTATCTTAAATTTAATTTGTTTGCAAACAAAATATTATTAAATAATAATATATTTTATCTATAAGTAAAATTTAAGAGTCTTGCTAAAAGTTATAGTATTCTAATTGTTTGTATTAATAAAAACAAACTAATTATATATAGTAAATAGTAATTTGTTTATATTTAACTTCTTAATTAGATATTTTATTTAAATAGCTTTCTTAGTAACTTATATTTGCGTTATATACTTTGCTTTGCAAAAGAATAAAACAACAATAAATTGTTACTTAGATTGTTAACTAATAGTTTGTTATACTAATACTTTCGTAAGAGATATTAGTAAGAATTATATTTTCGAAGAGATTTGTAGATATCTTTAGACAATATAAACAATTATTTGATAACAAGAGATTGCAACTTAATAATTGTAACAATAAATAAAAACTTAAAATAAATTAAATACAATCTATAAGAGAGTTGCGTTTAAAAAGTATATGTCTTTTCATTATTTAAAATTTAAGATATTTAAGATATTTAAGATCTTAATTATCTTAATTATTTTAACTCGAATTTAAGATATTTAAAAATTAAGTCTTTTTGATTATTTTAATTATTGATATTTTATTAATAAATCTTTTCTTTCTAATTACTTTGTAAAGAGCAATACGCAATAAATAGTATTTATTAATACGCAACTCGTAATACTATCTTCTCTCTTTAAATAAATTGGTTTCGAAATTATTTATTCTTTCTTATTATATTAATTAGATTAACTACTAAACAACGTCGCAATTTTGTTGCTAATTGTTACTATAAGTATTCTATTTTTATAATATATTCTTGTTAAGTTTGCGTCTTATTTAATATATCTCGTCGAATAAATAAAGAATATCTTAAGTATAAAAAGTATTATCGAGAGAATTGAAAATATAATTTAACTTCTAATTATTAAAGAATAAATAAAGCTATTTAGAAGATTAAAAAGCTAAATAATAAAATAAGAAAGTTGCGTTTAAAAATTGCGCAAAAGACAAAACCAAAAAATATTAATTTTGTTGTTTAAAAGATATAAATAATGCAAAGTCAAAAAATATTTTAAAAATTAAAAAGAGCAAAAAAGAAATTAAATATATTGAATAAATATTCGAAGCTTTGTTTAATACTATTATTAATTCTTTATTGTTTATTTTCTTATTTTCTAATACTTTATCAACTCTTATAAGTAATTTTGTCGCTAACAAAATTGTCGCAATTTATTAGAATTTTTTTTAAATTCTTAAGTAACTTTTATATATTTTTAAAAATAAAATATTCTTTTTACTTAATAAATTATTTTTGATCTTTCTATTGTAAAATTTTCTCAATATTATATTGTTTCTCTTTTTATAAATAGAAACAAAACATATTCTATAAAAATATTATTAAATTTGCTAATTTCAACAATAAAATATAAAATATTAAAAATACTTTAATATTTTTAAGTAAATTAAGTTTATAATTAACTAATTACTTTATCTTTTTAACAAAAAACAATTTAACTTTAATATAATTTAATTTCTTATTTGACTTTTTGTCTTAAGATTTTTTGTAAAAAAATATATTTTATTTCTTTTCTTTAGCTAAGATATTTTTTTTTGTTTTTTGTTTTTTGTTTTAATACTTAATCGATTTTTCTTATATCTTTAAAATATTATTGTATATTTTTTTTAATATTGTTATTCTTTTAATAATTAATTAAATCAATAAATGCTTTTACTCTTTTTTAAAGAGATTAAATTCTCTATTATAATTAACAAAGAATAAAATTATTTTAGTAATATTTATAATCTTTATATTAAGTATTAGTTATATTATAGATAAAAGTAATACTTAATTGTTGTAAGTATTGTTAACGTAATATCTTAAATATTGTTTTAAACTTTAATTTGTTTACTTTATCTAATTATTTGTAATTAAGTAATAAATAGTAAACATTTTAAATTTTGTTTCTAATATCGATAAAAATATCTTTTAATAGTTAGATATAAAGAACTTGTCTCTATTACTAATTAATTCTTTTAAATATATTGTAATATTATATAAATCGATTTAATATAATATATTTTAGTTGTTTTGCTATAAACTTCTCTTTGTATACAATAATATATAAGTACTTAATAAGTTTGTTAACTATTATTAGTATTAAAATATATTTATCTTTAATTGCTAAATTTGTTAATTTAAACAACTTAATAATAAAGTTTATTATAACTTTGTTTTATAACAATTTAGATAATTTCTAATATTAAATTTTGCTATAACTTGCATATATATTATATTTGTTTTGCTAATAACTAAGATATTATTTAATATATATCTTAACAACTTGTTTTATTTAAGAAAACTAATAATACTAGTGTAAAAGTTAGAGAATTTTAATTACTTTTAAATGCTTTTGCAATAATTTATTATAATATTTCTTTATATATTTATTAATTTTGTTAATAGATATCTAAAGTTTTTCTTTTTTTACTAGAAATTCTTCTTAATTGTCTTTAAGTATTTGTAAAATAGTATTTAGCTTATATTTGTTTAGCGTAATCGTTAGGTTGAGTTTTAATTCGACTAGATTGACTTGTTCAATTCTAACTCTAAGATTAGGCAAATTTCCTAGCTTAACAAAATAAGATAAGCGAAGAATGCGCATCAAGTGTTTAATTCATCTTACTCGATTACGTGACGTCACGCGACGCGCTAATTCGATTGAGCTAGCGTAGAGCTTACGCTAATCGCATATAATTAGCGTAAATTTTGCGCTAACTTAATCGAATTAGCGCATAGATAAGATAAGATAAAATAAAATAAAATAAACGAATATTAACGCGACGAAGTTAGCTTGAATTCTTGACATTAATTCGACAAAACTCGATTTTAAAATCGAATTCGCATCTTAATTTTGATTCAATTCTACGAAACTCAAGAGAATAAGTTAAGTTAAGAAAAAAGTGTTCGATTTGACTTAACGATCATATTATATTTGTTTGCTAATAGTAATTTGTCTTTGTTAATTTTAAGTATATTGTAATTAAACAATTTCTTTGTTGTTATATAATTACTTTTTCTATTAAGTGCGTCGTCTACTTTATTATTGTTTTTATTCAAAATATATTATATTTTAAACTTGTATTGTTTAAGTTGCTCTAATTATTATATTTATGTTTTATTAAACTATTTAATACTAGTAAAGTACAAAAGATTCTTGTAATTTGTAAGAATTGTAAGTTTTAATAATTCTTTAATATATATTCTTTATAATTTTAAAGAAACTACAATAATAAGTAGCTTTTTGTTATAAATTTTATAATTTTGTTTAATTAACAAGAGTTTTCTTAAGAGATATATTATTAAATATTATATATCTTTATATTCTTAATTAAAGTATATATTGATAACTAAATTTAATGAGTTGATTTTAATCTTGCTTAACAATTGTAAATTGTATATTTTTAATATTAATTTTTTTAAACATTTTAGTTTAAGATTCTAAAATAATTTCTCTTTTTGTAATTTTTATATTTATAATATCTTTTTTTGTAAGATTTGTTAATAATATTGCGCTAACAAAGTAATTCTTAATAATTTTCTTATTATAGTTTATAAAATTTAGAAAGAATTAAACTTTCTTAACATTAATAGATAATTTTTATTCTTTAATTACTTATAGCTTTTTAAGATTTATGCATACTTTATATTATTTAACAATAAATTAAAGAAAGTTAATTTCTTTTTAATAGAACTTACATTTCTTTAATTTAAAATATAGATTTTTTCTATTTAAATATTCTAATACTTTGAAAATATTAGTGTGATCGTCGGGTCGAGTTTCAACCCAATCGGGTTACCTCGCCCAACCCTGACCCTAGAATCAGGCAAATTTCCTAGCCTAACAAGGTGAGACGAGCGAAGAATGTGCGTCAAGTGTTTAACTCGACCCACCCAATCATGTGACGTCACGTGACGCGCTAATCATATGTGGCTAGCGTGGACCCTGCGCTAGCATGATTGGGCTAGCATGAATCATGCGCTAGCTCAATTGAGTTAGCGCATAGATAAGATAAGATAAGATAAGATAAAATAAGCGAATGATAACGCGACGAAGTTAGCTTGAGTTCTTGGCATTGACTCGACGAAACTCGACCCTAGGATCGAGTTCGCGTCTTAACCTTGGCCCAACTCTACGAGGCCCAAGAGGGTGGATCGAGTTAAGAAAAAAGTGTTCGACCCGACCCAACGATCATACTAGAAAATATAATTTATATATTCTTTTAAAATATTTATGTAAATTATAATATTATTTAAGTATATTATAACAAATCGATTTAAATATTGTTATAATATATTATTAAATATATCTTAATATATTGTTAAGATATTTGTAAACTTAAATAATATTATTATATATTTGTATAATTTATATTATGTATAAAAAGTTATTTTTTACTTTTTCTTTATTTTTACTTTTATTTAATTGTATACTTCTTGTAAATTTAGTTTAGTAAATTATTTTACTTCGAATAATTAATTTTAAAGGTCGCTAATATTAGGTAATAAATATTAGTTTTTTATTGTAATATTGTTTAACTTTTAATAATTAATAGTGTGATCGTTAAATTGAATCGAACACTTTTTTCTTAACTTAATTTACTCTCTTGAATCTCGTAGAATTAAATCAAAATTAAGACGCGAATCTAATTCTAGAGTTGAGTTTCGTTAAGTTAATGTCAAGAATTTAAGCTAACTTCGTCGCGTTAGCATTTGCTTATCTTATCTTATCTTATCTATGCGCTAATTCGATTGAGTTAGCGTAGAATTCACGCTAATTACATATAATTAGCGCAAAGTTCACTCTAATTGCATATAATTAGCGCGTTACGTAATGTTACGTAATTGAATAAGTCGAATTAAACATTCGATGCACATTCTTCACTCGTTTTATCTTGTTAAGCTAGAAAATTTGCTTGATTCTAGAGTTAGAATTGAACAAGTTAATTCGATCGAATTGAAATTCGACTCGACAATCACGCTAATAATTAATATATAGATAAAGAATTTCGTTTTTCTTAAGTATAAAGAGAATTAAGTATTCTACTTGTAATTGAGATTTTTTAATAAATTTTTTTTTTGTTTTTTGTCAAATATTTGCAAAGTATTTTTAGCTTTTTCTTAAATAAAATATATATAGATTTAAATATAAGTTGCTTGCTTAATTTAAATTTAATCTCGTAATTTTACAATTAATATTTAAATAAAATTTTGATTGTTTTTTCTTTCTAAAATAGATACTCTTAATCGTTATATATTTGTAATATATACTTTAGCAATTTTCTTGCTATACTAGATAGTTTAGAACTCTTAGAAGATTTGTAATTTTTTTTACTTATTTTAACTTTGTAATCTAATTAATTTTTGTTAATATTTGTTAAGTTAAACTTTATTAGATTGTTTTTTTGCAAAAATATAAGTTTTTTACTTGCAATTAAGTTTCGACTTATTCTTTTATTTATTATCGAACATTATTAATGCGTAAATTAAATATAAATTGTATAAATATATTGTGCAAATTTGAGTACTTATATATTTTAGTTAACTTTTAAATTGTACTACTTTAATTAAGATATTTCTAGAACAATATTATAAGTAATTATTCTTATTATATTAAAGATTAGTTTCTTGTAATTTGCTAAATAGCTATTAATAATAATTTTGTTTCTTTGTTTACTTTTTTATTTTTTGCGAATAATAAATTTCTATCTACAATTACTAGATTATAAATATTAGACTTTTTTTAAGTAAAATATTTTTCTCTCTTTACAAGAGCTTTAGTTATAAAATTACTTGTTATATTAAAATTAATTATTATTGTAAATCGACAATTGTTAATCTTAATTAATAAAATAAAATATTGTGCGTACGTTGTTAAATTTAGTTGCTACTATTAAGCTAATATATTGTATTTCTTATGTTGCTAAATTTTTAACTTTAATTTTAAAACTAGTTAACTTTATTCTTGTCTTCTAGATAAGTTTAGCATAAGTTATTATAGCAAATTGTTTAACTAAGATCTACGTATGTTATAAGATTTAGTTATCTTATAATAATATTAGATATATTCTTTTTTATAATAATATTGCTTTCTAGCTTCTTTTTGCATTTATTCATAATCTTCGATAAGTTAACTAAAGTTTTAAGATAATTTATAATATCTTTTATATATTTATAAAAGTCTTTTTAGTTATACTCTTTATTTAAGTTAATAATTAGACTATAAGATTTAATAGTCTTTTAAAGTGCTTAACTAACTTTCTACGTAAATATAAATATCTTGTTTAATAATATTTTCTCTAGAATTTTTTGTAATTAATTTGAATTTTCTAATAGATAGTAATTGTCGTACGATTTAGTTTTAAAAATATTTATCTTTGTATTAATTTGCTCTCTAATATTGTTTTAACTATTAAATATCTCTCTTAATATAATATTAATTTATCGACAATTTATTAAATTTTGTAATCGACAATCTCTTGCAAAGTAACTCAATTTATTATATAAAAAATACATTTTTTAAAATTTGTTATCTTGCTTTTTTCTAAGATTTTTTTCTTTGCGTTGTTAAGTAAAATTTAATTTTATAGATATAAACTTACAATAGTTTAAATTACTATACTTTTAATTTGAACAAAATTCTTTTTGCTAACATTTAATTATTAATTTAAAGAAAGTTCTTGTTTTTTTGTAAAATTAATTGTATTGTTTTTTTATAGTTTTTTTATATAGTTTGTTGTTAAAATCGATAACTACTTCGATAAGATTAAATATATTATTATATATAATTTTGTTCTTGAGATTGTTCTTAAAATTTTGTCAAAACACTATTATAAGTACAATATTATTTTACTTAATGAAATTAATATATTTTTGAAATCTTGTTGCATAGTCTATTGTAAAGATTTGTTAAATTAAATATCAAATTAGTCTTTTTGCAATTTATTTTTTGTTAAATGTTTTGAATTTTTTTTAAAACTCTTTTTTAAAATTGTTAAAGTTTGTAAATATTGCACAAGAGTTTTTATTATAATTCTTTATATATTTGTGTAAGTTTAACTTGAGTTAATACTAAACTCTTTCTTTAAAAAATATTAATGCAAAAATTGTCTTTTAATTTGCTAGAATAAGATAGAAGATAAAATAAATATTTATCTATATAAGTTAGTTCTTTAAATTAATTTAATCTTTATAACAAACGTTAGACTTATTAATTTTTATTTTGTTGTCTTTATTAAATATTAATTGACGCAATATTATTAAGCTAGTATTTGAGATAAAAAGGCGTTAATCTAATATAGATATTCTTAGAGTATTTAAAATATTACGCTAGTACTTTCGTAAAAAATATTAAAGAGAATTATATCATTAAAGAGATATGTAGATATCTTTAGATAATGCAAGCAATTACTTAATAACAAGAAATTGCAACTTAGTAATTGTAATAATAAGTTAAAACTTAAAATAAATTAAATACAATCTATAAGACATTAACAATTCGAGAAACTAATCTCTTAATTTCAAGATGCTAAGATAATTTGTGTAGCTCGAAGTTAGTCTCGAGAACGTTCGAGAGACAAAGAGAAGCTTGCATTGAAAGAGTTAAAAAAGACTTAACAAAAAGTATAATTTTGATATTCGAAACGCGTACGAACTCTCGCAGCACTTCGATTAAATCTTTGTTTGTTATTCGCTTATATTATAGTAATTTTTATAATAGAATCGAACAATTTGTAAGATTTCTATGCGAGAATAATTTGTAGATAGAAGCATCTTCTATAGTTGCGCAATTAATTGCGCGTAATTGACTGCGCGTAATTGATTGCGTATAATTAATAGCGTAATTGTCGAATCGAATTTCAATTCGATTGAATTAACTCGCTCAATTCTAATTCTAAGATTAGGCAAATTTTCTAGCTTAACAAGGTGGAATGAGCGAAAAATGCGCGTCAAATGTTTAATTCGATTTATTCGATCTTATCGATAAGATTAATATAAGATAAGATTAATAATAAGATACGTCTTATGCTTTGCATAATTAAATGCATCAACAATTTACGTTCGAAACTTAAGTAACAAATTTAAGCAATAAATTAATAAAGACTTAACGCTATTTAATTACGTCATATATATAGAGATAGAATTCGTGAAATTAATTTTAAAAGTTTAGAACATTAAGATTTAAAAATAAGTGCTTGTTAAAAATTTAAAATAAAATCTAGCTACTATAATAATTGATTAAGCTTCGTCTAATGTATGTCGAAACTAAGTTTCTCTCGCTATTTCTCTATTACGTTTAAGCTAAATTAATAGTTATTTTATATATTAACTTGTTGTCGCTTCGCAAATATTTCTCGCGAACGAATTAATATACTTTGACTTAATTTGTTTATTATGTATTGTTATCGATTTTTCGCAAAGACTAATATAATATTTTAAGATATTAATCGCAAATAATTTAAGTTTTGCGAGTATGTTAACAATGTTAACTTTATTTGCGAGTAATTCGAGTTTTAATGTTCTCTCGCATTATTGTCAACGTAATCTTGAATTTCATTTATCAAAAATGTTAAAGAAAGATTGACAAAAAAACAAGCTTAAAGTTCTCTTAATTTATTAATTCAATTTCGACTTTTATTGCTATTTGCTATTGCTATCGCATAAGTAGCGTTGTTCAAATTATTTAATTCGATAAAAGACGTTTTAAAGTCTAAGTTATTGTTTAACTTCTAATTATTGTTCTTTAATTTGTTGCTTAAATAATATTTAACAAAGATTTATCGTCGTTAATTTTCTCAATATTTTGATTTAATTTTTTCGCGATAATAGACAATATAGTGTTTGCGTTTTTGAAAATGTTTTGAGCAAATTAATTCGTACATTTAATTATTATTATGTTTTTAACAATGTGTTTGCGAAATCGATTGCAACAATAAATAATTACATCGCGCGTTATTAAAAACAATCATTCGACATCAATATTTAAGACGAAAATCGTTAAAACGTCTTTAATTATATAAGTTAATGCTAAGAATTAAGACTTCAAAGTGTTTTAAACGCTTAAAATAAAAAACTTATTAATAGATTTAATTAACTTAGCAAGTTAGACAATTATCTTGTTGATTTTCGTCTTTAGCGCAATATCTTGTGTGATATTAATAATGTTTTGTTAATTATTGATGCTACATTAAGTAGCTAGCACGATAGTTGCTAAAGATTGTCTCTTTTTAAATTTAGTAACGAAACGTCAATAATATTCTAATTTTTAATATGACAAATAGTTATTATTGTAATGTTTCTTAGACTCTTAAATGTATTTTCGTTTGTTGACTAATAATTAACTTCGATTTTGTAAAGAGACGTTAATTTTTTAAGCAATAGAAAACAACAATAGAATGCCAAATATTATTAATAAAGTAATGTACGCTATACATCAACTATTTTCTAAACAAATTAAACGAAGTCTTGACATTAAAATATGTATTTGCTTTGTTATAGATAGCTTCATAGTATACATTAAGTTAATTTCTAATAATCTAAATGTTTTTTTGTAACTTCTTTGTTCAAGTTATATCTAAAAGTTTTGCAATAATTCGTCGCTAATTTTTTAAATAATTATGCATTACATTGTAAATCTTTTAAGTTTCGCATATTATAGAATTTTAAAAAGAACTTAATGCTTAAATAAGTTTTTCGAATTTTTTTAAAAATGTTATTATGTAATGTATTTAACTTTATTTATTTTTTGTTAATTTTAACATTCGAAACTTTAACTTTGTTCAAATATAAAATTATTTATATATAGAGTTTTTTATGTCGTACGTTCGTTACAATATAACATAAATATTGTCTTAACAAATCTTAATATCTTAATTTATGTTTTTTATATTTTTGCTTAATACATTATTTGTTTAAAGTTCGCGAAAAACTTTGTATTAAACAATTGACACATTAATTGCAATAACAATAAGTTGAATTTAAAAACTATATTTGTTAGAATTTATAGCAATAAAAGCTAGCAATTGATCTTATCTTGCGCAAAATCTTTTCAAAAAAATTCTTCTTTTAATTAGATTGTTAAGATTCTTCTTTTTGAATTTAATAATAACTTTTTTGTTTCAAATACGTATTTTGAGCGTTTTAACAAATTGTTAATCGCAATTTGCATAACATAATTTATGCAATTTATTGTTTTAAGCTTCGAATTTTAGATTATGTTCTTGTTTCGCAAAGTCTTGATAAAAGTTCTTCGTAATATTTTATTATTATTAACATTATTTACGATAATAGTTATTAAGCGATTTTGAAGATTGTACGTCTTTAAAATGTTATATACTACATTCGTTAATCGCTTCTCTATATATTTACTCTTTAAAAACTTGAAAATTAATAAAATTTCTTTATATTGTCAATTTATGTTAATAAAGTATACGATAATTTTTAGAAAAAAGAGATAATTCGAATTTAATTAGTCGTTCAAAGCAATAAACATTCGAATACTTGTTTTCAAATTGTTAAGAACATTGCGTCTAATTAGATCTATACGCTTTCTAATCAACTTAATAAACTTCGTGCGTCTCGAAATAATTACAGTCGCTTATAAAAAGCGAACAAATTTATTAAAACTTGATTTTTTTAATAATCGAAAAAAGATATTAGAATTTAATATTATCTTTGTTAATCAATTATCAAAGTCTTGTTAATTGTATTGCTTTATTTTTTTGCGTTTTATAAATTTTGTCTTTTACAATTAGAAGTAAAATTCGTGTTAACACGTCGACTTAAATATAAATAAAATATTATTAAAGAATAATAATAAAGTAATTATAAAAACAAAAAATTAACAATTGATTACAACAATAAAAGTCAAGTTCTAAAAATACAAAAGAAAAAAAAGCGAAAATAAATAAAAAAGTCTTGATTTACATTTTGCAAAAATTGCTTTATAGTTCTTTGCAATAAATCTTTAAATTTTCGACAATAATTATTGTCTTTTTTGTGTTATCTTATAATAGAAGTTTCTAAATTAGTAAAAGTTAAATAAAGAAATATTTTTTATAGCTTTTGCAAATAACTTTAAGCACATTAGTAGCGATGCAAACAATTTTGTATTAATCGCTTTAAAGCTTGATTTTTTGAGCTTAACTATCTTATTAAGAGTTTAAATGCTTTATTAGTTTTAACTTTGTATCTTAATTTTAAAGAGTTTAATTTTATTATTACTTTTCGAATATAAGATGCTTTTCGATTGTTTATATAATTACGCTTTTATTATTAGACGTAGATTGATCGCCAGGTTGGGTTTCGATATTAACATTCTAGCCCAACCTAGATACTCGATATCAATCTCTTGACTTAGCTTGGAATTGACTTGGGTCAACGATTTCTTAACTCGACTCGATCGACTCGCCAAGCAATCGAAAATGACGTCAAAATGTTAAGATTTTCTATTTTTAAAAAAATTCGCATTATTTGAATTACTAAAAATAGTTTAAAAATAATAACGCACAAATAACATACAAATGCATTACCTAAATGCATTACT
>JAABUZ0100000152.1_pt1 | contig 175468 bp, 187 predicted proteins | sample 5562091 | NCBI WGS metagenome assembly JAABUZ01 (sample SAMN12813069, study PRJNA571459) | rock metagenome | isolation source: Antarctica rocks | place: Antarctica: Victoria Land, Linnaeus Terrace sud | collected 2015-12-21 | reverse complement strand
ATCCCCAGATGCCCTTCCTATGCCATTGCCAGCGCACCTATTCCGCTCACGTTGTATGAGCGTGGTACGACTTTCTATTGTATGTTGACTAACGCCAGCTGATGATTGGAAATTGAAAAAGTATTAGACTCCGGTTGATGCATGTTGTGAAAAATTGGGTGCTCGAGGACAAGCAAACCCAGATGGAGATCGCTTTGCGGTCGAGACTTGTTTTGGGTCGTGGACGCGTATTGTAAAGAGTATTATACAGAAGAAGGTGGCAATGGTACACAGGCATTGATCAACCTGTTGAAGAACATCCTCGAGGTGAGGGGCATTCAGACTTTCCGGAAATCTAAAGCAATCAGCGACGTTCAACAGGTAATGAAGGCAACATACCGGCAAGCACAGGATAGATCATCTCAAAAGCCTGGTAAATTTCCTCGCGCACCTTGGCCCCAGTCAACACAATCTTGCCGCTGACGAAGATCAGTAGCACGATCTTGGGCTTCATCATGCGATAGATGAGTCCGGGGAACAACTCAGGCTCATAAGAGCTGAAGTTGTGATGACGGCTGGCAAGGCCTTCAAGGCGGATGGGAAATTTGATGTCGCAAGAGCCAACGATGTTCTGGATTTTGAAGTCCGTGAACTTGGCGTTGAACCCGAGCTTCTGGATGATCCTAGCATATTTGCGGGACGCAAGCTTGGAGTCGTCTTCGGACTTTGCACCAGTGACAACCATCTTGCCAGAGGCGAAGATCAAAGCTGTGGTCTTCGGTTCGCGAATGCGCATGATCACAGCCGCGAAACGCTAAACATAAATTTAGCGCAAAGTCTTGAACTTTGGCATGGTTAGCAGTACCTTGGGATTATATTCAGCATTTCTCGCATGGAGCGCAATCGTCTTGAGGTCCAAGCGACAGGCAAGGTTGATCGTGGAAACGATGTTCCTTTAGAGCAAGCCATTAAGCCTCATGCTTCAGATATGGCAACAAGGGTCATACTCACTGCAAGGTTGGCACAATCCCACTCACACCCTGTCCAGCACCTGGCGTCGCCGCAGGAGTAGTGGGTGTCACCCCATTGCCGTTGGAGGCATTCCCTGCCTGAAGCTGTTGCCCCTTGGCGTTGGCGTTCACACCGCTCGCCTGTCCGTTTGCCTGTGGTTGTCCATCTTTTTCAGAAGGGGGCGTTAATTCTCCGGCTCCTCCTGGGAACGACAGAGACGCAGGTGAGATGAACGCATTTGCCTGGACGGCGTTGGAAGGGTGCGTGGTGATAGCACTGTCCATTCTTGCAGAAGCAGGATCTGAGATCAAGGTATTGAAGCCGGCAGTCTAAAGGACCTCCGTTAGAAAGTCGGTCGAGGTAGGGTATCCTTGCGCTTCCAAGTCCGATAATATCGAGGCTTGTCGCGAGGTGAGGTGACGACGATGGGATTTCGAGGTCGATGAGGGTATGATGTAGTGAGGTCCGTACCGTATGCGGGAGATTAACAACCAAATGTCTCCCCTACAGCCGCTGCGCGATCAACACCCTGTCTGTGTCCCCCAAACACTCCGTCGCGGTGACAACAAGATCGCAATACCAGATGGCGAGTTGATCTCCGTGATGTGTGATGTTTGAGAGTCGAGGTGAGCTGATCGGGGGTGTTGTGGTGAGGTTTGTCCCGATATCACAAAGAGGTCGCTAAATCAAATCGGAAGGTGGGACTCGGTGAGTGTGGTAGAGAGCGGAAAGCGCACAAAGCTTGTGTCTTTCAAATATTAATCAACAGTCCCGATGCTGTGAAATAAGATGTGTACTCTATGAGTTTGATAGTAGATGATGTCGTTGGATGGTGGGGAAGAGGAGGGTGGCAGTGACGTGGGGGGGTGTGGACGTCAAATCGCAGGGGACGCTAAGCGAGAATTTCTAAAAGTCTGGGGGCGGGCATCACACGCTTCTTATACTCGCTCCCAATCATCAGGCTGTGACTTGCCGCTTCATTATCGACCTCGGCACTAGTGTCACTTAGGATTAGCTCATTCATCCACCCACTTCTAGCGCCATCATGCGTGTTCAAATCTTGGAGCCCAGCCAATCATAACGCGATTGATAGGGGCTGTCCGCGCCGCTAGCTCCACGAACTTCGCCGCAATCGGCTGTTCAAGGCAGTCGAGTTTCAGAGTGGACCCCCTTATTGCCGCTTTACGCAGGAAATTTGAGTCTGGCACATCCTGTGAATCTTCCTTTCTCCTTTCTTCTCCTGAGAACGCCGAAGGCATCCGCTGTCTGGCAACGCCATGCGCAACAACGTAATTGTGCAAATGATGCAACGAATTCATGAGCAATATTGATACCTTGCGTATTCACAGAGTAACGATAGTGAGTCACACCACCTTTCCCTGTGCGAGCTCTTTGTTCCTAAAGCTTGCTGGAGAACGGGTCTTGGCGGATACATCCTTAAACCTTACGCAAAAACAAAAACACTCTGTGGCAAAAGTACCACAGCAGCAGCTTCTGACCATTCATCGCCCGGAGTCAGTATACTCTCTGCCAGACCATCATCCAAATCTAGCCTTTGCCAGCGCCACAAGTCCGCTCATGGTCCGCTGTTCCTTCTCTTTATACTCCTGGACCCTCTGTTCCCGTTCCGCCTGCCTCGCTCTCAGCATCTCTTCTCTCCTCAACTCTCGTTCGTTCTTCTTGCGCTCCGTTTCCCTCTTCTGTCTCTTGTATCCATCAATCCCCTCGTCTTCCCCTCCGAGCAAATCTGAGTCTGGTACGTCTTCCACGCCACCGCCTTCAGTCTTGCCAGCTGCGAAAACGCGGTTACGGTCGGCTTTCTCTCGTTTCTTCTCCAACATGCGATCTTTGGAGCCAGCCTCCGCTCGAGGAGCAATGTCTTCAAGGTGTTCTTTCTGTTGCTTTCGATCAAAGCGGCGAAGATTTCGTAGGTGTTCACGGCTGTAAAGATTATCCTCATGGGCGGTTTCTAAGCGAAACTGATTAGCCCGTTCTTAACGATGCTTTGACATGACTGACATGAAGAGAACGCACCTCGCTGTAACCCTAAATCCTGAAGATTGGGTATTGTAGGGCCAGATCGCTTGTTGCTGGCTGCGACTTTAGAAATTGCGCCAGGTAGCGCTGGACCCATCTCATCCTCATCGCTACTCTGCTCTGTTCCATCGGCGAGAGGCTGAGGACCGGATACTCCATGCTTGGTCATTTTCACTGCGGGAGGGTTCCCAGTAACAAAAGCCTCGGCCTTTTCATACATCTTTGGCTCATACCAACCTTCAGCTATTTCTCCACGATTCCTCACCACTGTCAGCGCATTCTTCTTTACTGGTAGGAGAAGCAGTGAACCCCAGAATCAATCTTACCATTTGCCCACAAAGCGCTTCCACCTGCCCCTCATCTCATCCTCTGCTAGTTCTTCGATATCGAGTTGCTTGTGCACCTCCAGATAGAGCGCAAATATGGCTCTGTGAGTCTTGAAGTCATGCTTGCTGATCTGAAGTGCATTTCCAGGCAGAGTAGCAGGAATCGGAGGATCGAGGCGTGCGCGCTTGTAGGACGAGGATTGACGGTGACTGGAAGGAGAGAGGAGTCGTCGCTGGGATCTTGAGTATGGGGACTTGGACTCAACCGGACTTCGCGAGCGCGTAGGTACATTTGAAGACATAGTTCAAGAACGCAGATATGGTGAAGTAATAATACCATCAAAGAGACCAGAGCCAAAGGGCGCTGTTGGCGATGATACCAGATTATAGATAGGCGAGGCTTGGCAAGCTACTGCAGGACCTCCCTTACGACTCTAAGCTTTTGAAGGTAAAGTAATGCTATATGTACCGAATGCAGATGGTCGACGGGCTGTGCTTGTATAGCACAGCACAACCTCGATGAGCAGTCGGCCCAATTCGAAAGTGTCGTCCGGCGCTGCACCTCCTCCACGACCTGCGTTCGCACAAGCAATCTTTCCATCGACACGCACGCGGTCCACTGACATTGCTCTAGTCGCCCATCTTATCGACCTCGCGCAGCTCCTTCCACTCCACCACCGCACAGTCTGCGAAGATATCGCAAAACTCCAATAATTGTCGGTGGTTTCCTCGCCTTCGGCTTCTCCGCTTCAGCCTCGTTCCTCTACACCTCTATCTCTAAACCACCATGCTCCGATCTATCCTTGCCAGCCCAAGACTCTGACGTCTCCGATCGTTACAACTCCAACGTGAAGACATTTGACAACTCAGTCGACTTTTACGAGCAATTCTCAGGCATAAGGCGATGGCGAAAGCGGCTGGCGCGTGAAGCTGAGGGACATGTACTCGAAGTGAGCGCAGGAACGGGGAGGAATAGCGATTACTATAGGCTCAAGAAATGCAAGAGTCTCACATTTGTTGATCTGAGTGAGGGGATGGTAGAACTCGCAGAGAAGAAATTTAAAAGGCTCCATCCAGAGTATGACAAGCCTGTGTCACCACGACCTCCTGTGGCATTTGTGACGCGATCGGCGCTGGAGCCATTGCCAGATGGCATTATTGAAGAAGTCACAAGATCAGGAGGCTACGACACGATTCTCCAAACAATGGGGCTTTGCTCCACGCCAGAGCCGGCCCGGCTGCTGATGCACCTCGGTACGTTAACGCATCCAGAGCGAGGAAGAGTCCTACTGTTAGAGCATGGGAGGAGTTATTATGACTGGTTGAACAACATATTGGATAAGATGGCAGCGGAGCGAGCGGACAAGCAGGGCTGCTGGTGGAACCGGGACATCGAGCAAATAGTTGAAGACAGCGGACTCGTAGTGGAGAGAATGAGGAGAAAACATTTCGGAACTCTGTACATCGTTGAAGCGCGACCAAGACGCTACAGTGATACGACAGAGGGCAAGGATGGTGGTCAAGAAGTGATTGATGAAGTGGGTACCAGCTGGCCCGTTGCACGAATCAAAGCCTTGGTAGGGCGGGACCCAGGCGCACGAACATCCGAGGAAGAAGAAATCCCGCTGGAGAAGAATTGAGAAGATCTGTCACATGCAAGGTCGTGTAAGAACCGGTCTCTATGGGAATATCACGGTATCTTCCCTGTCCCCAGGTGGTACATTGATGAGGACTGAACCTAGAGGAGTTGCCCTGACCATGGAAAATTCCATCAGAGCAGCTGTCGTGGAATCGACCACCAATTGAGAGACGAGCGAAGCACCGTCTGCGCACACTTTGCGCAAGACTTGCAAGTAATGGATAGCATCAAATTCGCCGGTCCTCAATCGAACTCCACAGATTGACTTCGTGGCTTGCGTAGCGTTTAGAGCCCTTCGGACGCTGGCGGATGGACTTGTATGAGTATCCTCTACAACCCACTGTACGTGCCTCAAGTCTCTTCCAACATCAGAAACAAACCTCGGATTCACAGCACTCTAAATTTCCAAGCCAACGTGGTGCAGCTTGAGAGTCTTGCGCCCAAATGTCTCAAACATATATCTGCACAGACTCCGTTTGCCGTGGTCGCTATCTAGGAGGTCTTGGTGAAGTGATTGACCACCTACAAGATCTTGGCGAGGTGATTGAGCACCTCAGAGGCATTCACGGCCACAGATTCATACAGAGACCCTCGTCTCTCGGCATGTTTGATACCCATGGCAATTGTTGGTACTGCTTTAAATGTAGCGGCAAGCTGGATAAGGATCATCGGAGCTTCAAGTCCGACAAGGCCATGTGGGACCATCAGAATGCACGTCATGACTTCTTATTGAACCATCCAAAGCAGGATCTCTAAGCATTGGTCATGTCACCTTCCAAGGCTCAGGGGGCAGATAGTGGGCAACCTGACGCACTGAATTGTAGCCTCATTGAGAGGCTGGACAGGAAGAGGAGGATGGTCAGAAAGACAGCGTCGCCTGTGATTGATGTAATCACAGCTTTGCATCATTCTCTCTCACTGCCTGAATCCCGAATCCTGCCCTTGGTGCATGGATTCTGACCTCCGTTTCACCTACCTTCGTCTTTGCAGCGATCACAGCCTCATTCTTCGTCAAACTCAACAGCCGCCCACGGTCTCTGTGCTTGAAACCCGTGTCAGTCGGCCACACTTCCACCTCCTGGCCCTTCTTCAAGCCAAGCGGATCGTTCTCATCAACGTCGCCTTCCACCTCTGCGAACCCTGCTTGTGCAATAAGGTGCACCGCCTCATCGCCCTTCAAAGTCGTCGCTTTCGGCACCGAAGCCTTCGCCTTAGCAATGGCGGCAGAGAAGCGCTCAATCCACGCGTGCGTCCTAGGATACTGCTCCTTACCAAAAAGCTCTTCGGGAAGCGCGCCCTTGAGGCCACGAAGCCAATGGAAGGGCCAGACAGCTACGTCGCCCAAATTCAGCAAACAAACCAGTTTCTCAGCAGTCATCCACGAGCCCACGTACCGTGTATATCCCCCAGCCCCACCTCCTTGGTCCCTCCAATCCACTCTCGTCCATCTCCCAAAAAATCCTCGAGCAAATCCCAGCATCCCCTCATACCTACCAGCGCCTCCGGCCTTCCCCTCTCCATGTCCTCCATCCGCCAACTTCTTCCCGTATACTCCTCCCTATCCTTTTGAAACCTCTCGTCTGTTCAGAATTAGGGGATCAGCAAGACTCTTGCGCAGGAAGAACGAAACCCCCAAAATCAATCCCAACCAAAAAACTCCCCAATATCATCGCCATGGAGGCGGTAAACCACAGAAAACCATAAACCCTCCCCCCGAACACTTACCCCGCAACAAAGGCAGCTCCGTCGGAAGTAACTTCCCCGCCAGGGTAAACACCTCCCCCTCTATCGTCCATCGTTCCAGCAACTCCTCCAGCGCTCTAGCGCTGGGGTTGCGCGACGAAAGCGGAGTCCCAATTGTTGGGAACAGTTGTTCGAGTTTGCGCAGGATGAGCCGCGTGTCGAGGTAGACATCCCTGCCGATGGCGAGGATGGGGATGCGGCGGTACGCGACGCCCAGGGCGGCGAGGTCGGGTCGGGGCAGGGTGGGGGGTTGGAGCTGGGGTGGGGGTTAGTGAGGTAGGCGGACGGGCGGGTTAGTGAGAAGGGCGGGTATGTGGGGTGGAGAAGGAGGAGGAGGAGGGGGGGGGGGGGGCGCACGCATTGCGAGAAGGGAATGCCGCGGAGTTGGAGGTACCAGATTACCTGGTGGGAGAGGAATTAGAGGGAGATTGTGCGAGAAGGTGGGGGGTTGGGGCGATAGATACCCTTCGCGCGTAGGGGCTGAAAGGGTAGTGGAAGAGGATGATTTCTGGGTTATTGGACATGTTCAGTGGAGTATGGTTATATAGTAATGGTCAAGATCAACAAAAAGAATGTCATTGCAGACGGCAGGAGACTTCGAATTGAAGCTCTCTCCACTTAAACGATCATCGTTGTATTCGGCCTCGAGCCGAGGTCCGTTCGGCGATAAATTTCTTAAAATCCGAGGGATCAGCTCTACCTTGACATACACACTTCACCAAAGAAAGGAATAATTATCAGAGATTGAACTGCCAAAGAATCGCATCCGCAACACTCTCCCTTTCCCGCAAGTCTCATTTCGTGCCCTTTCCAGCACCATGCCGCGCCTCTATTCTACGACAAGATTGCCACGCATCGGCAGTGTGTAGCATCTAAGCCTAGTTCAGCCCTGGCGATGCGTCTACACCATCTCTTACTACTACACGGGAAAAGTACCTGGAAAGGAGGAACAGCCCGAGAGCCAATGGTCTTGATTCAGAAGACCATCTCTGGCTCATGGCGACTCGTATAGAAAGATTCTCACCAGGGGGCGCTAGTCGCTCTTGAGGCCGGGACGCAGCTGATCCGTCCTAGGAATAGGATATTCGGAGTATACACACGTCGTATGGCGGTGCTCGGGCTGTTCATCGCTTTTTGGCTTACAAATTGCAGCATGAAGTATTTTGTCCTAGGGCTTCCGCTGTCACGTGACGATGGGCTGAGTGTACCTCTAGGCTCCAAAGTGAACGACTCAAAAAGTAATCGGATGACACCACGTTCCGCGCTTACAATACTGCATCGTCGATGCTTGGGTTGTTCTGGTCCCGTTGCGAAGATGTGTAAATATATAATGGCATGTCCGTCTCCAGGACGGGTCGAGAATCAGACATTCGTGAACGCCTAGCCTTCGAAGATCAGAGTCTTTCGCGCGTACATTTCCATATCTACACCCAACATGTATCGCTTTTTCCTAGCAGCTTCTGTTGTGCTCGGTATACTCGTAGCATCCATCGCCAGTGCGACGATTCCAGGGAATCCTGCAACATCTTCAGCAGCCCCAACCAGCTCTGGCATCACCCCTGCGGTACCAGCGCAACCGATCCCAACCTTCATCCCACCAGCAGCCTCCCCAGAAGCGTCCGTAACCCGGATCTTCTCCTACAACGGCGGCAGCTTCGAAAACCTCGCCCTCCGCTCCAACGGCCAGATCCTCGCAACACTAGCTTTTCCCGCGCCCCTTCTCTCCTATATCGATCCCCTCCATATCCGGCCAGGCGTCATCCTCCAAAATTTCACGTCGCTCAAGAACACAGTCGGCATCACGGAGCTCGCGCCTGACATGTTCTATGTCCACGGCCAAGGCACTGACGGCGTGTTTGCCGTCTACTCGGTCGACATGCGGGACTTCGTTGTCTTGCCCAATGGCACTATCTCTACACCACCCCGGGTCAAGAAGATAGGCAGCATACCCTCGGCGCTCTTGCTAAACGGCATGACTCGTCTTCGCACATCCGACAACTTCGTCCTCGTCGCAGATACACTCTTGGGAGGCGTCTGGCGATTCAACATCGATACCGGCAAATCCGATCTCGTGATCCACGACCCATCGATGGCAGGTCCGGCGAACAAGACCGATTTCGCGGCCTTCGGCATCAACGGCATCAGGACACAGAACGGTACCCTCTTCTACTGCAACTCCGGCGCACAGAGCTTCTACAAAATGCCCATAAGTCTTCTCCCCACGACCAACAATCCTCACTGCCCTTCCACTTTCGTGGCCTCAGGAAAGAGAAACCCTCACTAAGAATGCACCCTCCCCACAAAAAGCTCCACCAAGACGGCTCCGCCGCCGGCAACGCAACACTAATCACCTCAGCCATCGCATGCGACGACTTCGCGCTCGATCCATGGGGCTTCGCCTACGTGGCCAGCCCGCGGAACGCCGTTCTCAGACTCGATACACGCACTGGGGCGCAACTCGTGGTCGCGGGAAGCTTTAACCAAAGCTCTAGCGATATCATCAGCGCGTCGAGTGCTCGCTTCGGCGTGGGCGACAGTGATCGCTCGAGCTTGTATGTGACGACGAATGAAGGTGCGTTTGTGGGTGCGCCGATGGGCAGTCAGGGAGTTAGCAGGGTGGACGTTGGGGACTTGGCGCGGGTGGGGCGGGGGGGTGAGGGGTGGGGTGGAGGGAGAGGGGTGGTGGGTTTGTAGATGGTTGCGTATTAGGGAGGGTTTGGTCGAGAGCGGAGGAAGTAGGTTTTTGGAATTGAGACTGAGAGACCGATACAGAGATGGCCCAACCAAGAAAATTGGGATAACGATCGCTGCTGTGTACTGGATTGAGTAGTCAGTCACTATCCTGCTCCTCAATCTCTAAATCGAGTAACATACCACCCGCTCAAAGCTCAGCTATCCCATGCACTTTATCCGACCAAAAGCCCTCCTCAGATTGGTTCCGTTCAATTTCCAATGTCGCCCATTGCTCCGTTGCCCTCAAGGTTGACTGTTTGACTCTTTCGCAATAGAAGGTCCATGGTTGATCTCCTCCACGATATGGGTTTTGAGAGCGCCGGGGACTGAGTGGCGCCGTTGGAAGTGCACTTTGATACTCGGCGTATAGAATCGACTACCCTTCTCACATACAAATGCGGATCGAACACAAGACTCGGTACCTACCGCGACAGATGCTGCGGAGAGGGGGGCGTAGTAGCTGCCCGTATCGCGGTTCGGGATATCGAAGAAGGGACCCATGAGGAGGGGTTGGGGACTGGGAGGCTACTGTGCTAGGGAGGGGGATGAGTGACGTGGGGAATAGGATGGCTACTTCGACGGTTTCGGAGGAGAGAAGGTTGGTTCGGCTTATGTATTGTTCTGAGTTGGGCTGAGTTCTGTGGTGCACGAGGGGGGGAAACGTGCTGAGTCTTGGCGAGAGAGATGTCGTGAGTTTTGTCGGGGTGGGATGGGGAAAGAGAGAAGTCTTCTTGCATTCGTTTGAAAGGGGAGATTGGTGCGAAGATATAGTCGTTGTTACAACCAACTCTGTAAAGGAAGAATTGCATAGGCGTTGCAAGCTTGAGAATAGGTATCGGCTCATACCGTGATGAACGAAGAATCCGAATAGCGAGCATAAAGCAGCGAGCACGAAGAAGCGGTTCTAGGGGATGCATGCACAAATGATGGTTGAGGGGCTAAACTATCGACTGAGAATCATGCCTTGACAATCTAAAACACCACTCACTGTAGACGGCAGGATGGTTCGTGGATGCCAATTCCACAAGCGTGTATCGGCTCGCACGCGAAATCGAGTTACCATCACCTTTTTGAGATTAACCCTCGAACCTGGCCATTGCTTGAGCCGTTTATGGGACACATTGCTACAGATTGCGAGCTTCAACCGCGAACAAGCCCATCTCGTTACCGTAAACGTCCTTGTCCTTACAGCTCGGTAGCTGGAGTGAGAGGTACGGGGTGGAGATATCTGCCATGATAAGCAACGAGCCCTGAAGTGGCGAGCCCGAGGGAGCAATCACTAATAGCGCGGGCGCTCATCGTAAGTCCCACCGTAGCCTCTTGGGGGCGATCTAGCACGTCGATCATACCCGTTGGCATATGGTTCTTCATAGCCGCGACGAGGTGGTGGTGCACCATAGCGGTCCTCGGGATAGCCGCTACGTGGGGGAGGGTATGGATCATCTAAAGGAGGACCGCGCGGGCCACCACGAGCAGGAGGTGGGGAGCGGTATCGGTCGCGCGAGTAGTAATCATCTCGCGGTGGCGGGGTCCTACGACGGTATTCATCTCGACGGGGGCTGTAGCCACGAGGAGGTGGCCCATCACGACGGCCGCCGTAATATCCACCGTCTGCGGGAGGATAGCCATTGTTGTACCCACGGCGGGGCGGAGAGCGCGAGCGTGGGCCTCTATAGCCGCCGCCGCCGCTGAAGTGAGGAACCTGGTCCTGAGGCTATATACGGTGAGAACTTGAACTAGGGATTTAAGAACGGAAAGGCGACATACATCGGAGATGCAGCGGACATTGGCACCCTTGAATTCTGTGCCGTCGAGTTTGTCCACGGCTATCTTCAAGTCGTCTGCAGTTTCGAACTCCACGAAACTGCAATTATATTAGTCAAAGGTATGTCAAACGATACAAAATCCTTACCCTTTGCCGTCGTGTTCGCGTCCAACTTCGGAGTATACCACGTCCAGGCCGGTTCGGCGGGCAAAATCCTTAAGATCCTGTGGTCCTGAGTAAGTCCAAGTCCAGTCCAGTCTATTGCGCGGCGCCCAGGTATCAAGGAAGGAACAATATGGTAATTCAGGCCATCGCCGTGCTTGACATGAAACCACCGCAAAAGAGCCCACAGGTTATACAGGAAAGTCTAGCGCAGCCTCTTCGAAATGAAGCGGCCATAGAAAAGTGAAGCTTTCATTGGCCCCTTCACTGCATAGAGAAAAGCGAGTATTGAGACTCGAAGGCGGTACTCCAGTGCATAGGATTCTCCAGGCTGCACCAGACCCGTTCAGGAGAAGACCAGAGCGGGAGTGAAGGTCGCCAGATATCGAAAAGAGCCATGAAAGAGCCGGAAAGCTAGTCACAAGTGCTCGTCGCGGGCGGAGACCAAAACCATGTATAGAGAGAAAGATCAAGCTAACCTGCCAACTGGTTTCCCCCGAGAGTCCTGTAATACTCATGCGGTGCTGAGTTCGCCTCGGACGAGGATGGCTTGCACGAGGCGGACCTGCGAATTCGTTGCGGGGTCTATTGCCACGTGCGAATTGGACGGTCAGACGTTTCCCGTTGAGATCAGAGCCGTCTTGGCTCAAGTGTTATTACTTTCCAGCATCGACGGGTCCTTTGAAAACTTACGCATGGCTGCTCAGTGGATTAGCGGCGTTTCATAGGTATACTCAAGTGGAGGCAAAGCTTACCAGGCACCATGTCCCTAGCATCTAGAGGATCATCGTACTCGATGAACCCGAAGCCGTTCATCAACTTAACCTCGGTAATGTTGCCAGTTCCATCCTTGGAGAAGTGGGCCTGGATGTCTTCCTTGGTGACTGCAGTAAGGTATTGAACGTCAGCGACAGCGTGGCAAGGTCTACCCCTAGAGAAATGATGGAGAAATTGTGATGCGCCATCATCCACAAGGCCAGTGCCATGGTTCCAAGTTGTGCGACGGCTTCCAGTAGCAGTTTGTTCGCCCAAGCCACATCCACAAACATGGGCAGTACATCCAGGGAAGGAAGGCAAAGGTTGGAATGCAAGTGTGCGTACCATCACCCGGGAGATTTCCAAGATAGAGGCGCGTGGAGGAGACATCGGCAGCTGCCATCGTGCTGGATCCTAATAATCCTGGATGGCAACAAGGCTCTGGATTGGTGATTGATAGCCGGGGAAGGATGACCAGCGTTTCTGTTTGGGAAGCCTAGACGGCAAGATAGTGCGACCAGGTAGTACAAGATGAGGCGAACCTGAATCAGGAGATGTCCCTTGGTTGTAGATAATAGAAAGGCCAAAAAGAAGAATGAAGTGATGGACAAAGTTGATCGCGCTTGCCTGACGCTAGCCCTTTCAAACCTAGTGTCTATCGCCTTTATATCCAGTGGACACACAGCTGCACCAATGCTTACATTTTGCAACAACAAATTCGGTAATAGTGCAAACAAGAGATTTCTGGAGTGTGTCTTGGTCTGCTCAGAGTAGAACCAGGCAAGTTGGGGCACTGAAAAGCTCCATTTCAGGACAATCATACATGACCTGTCAGCCGCAGACCGCCGGGGAAAACGCATTCTCGGTCGATTAATAGTTGGGCAATATCGCATTCTAGCAGAACCCTCAGGCTTGGAGCTCGAGATTGCCATCGGGCTGTCGTTCCCTGGGTCTCTACTCGAATCATGGTAGGTTCTCCTCTCCAGTGATACGCCCTTGCACTAAGAACACCAATAGCTAAGGTAAACAAGCAGTGGAGATCATTTTCATGTGAGCTATTGTGTCAACTTTGCCCGGTATGATTTTCGATGCCGACCTTTCCATCCGACCTCAAAAAGCTCCAAGAAGATCATCTAGCTCATCTAGCCCTATGTTTTCCGGTTCCCTGGTATCCCACCCGGTCCCAAATCCTCTATCGCCGAGTATCGATGTCGGCTCTTCCATCTCCACATCAGCTGCTTCTTCCATTTTGATTTCCTTTTCCACGCTCGATGGTCCAGTTACGGCCTTCATGAAAGGGCTGTTCATCATGCTGGAGTTGGTGTACTGTATGTGGTCTGTATGTCCACCAAATAGTGTTGCTGCTGCTTCACAATTTCTTTTCGCTTTTTCCTCTTCCGTCTCGTCCATTTGCACATCAACGGCGGCTTCAATTCTAGGATTCATCGTTTCTAGAGATGGTCGTATTGAATGCTGGTCCAAGCTCATACTGCGTATGCGCATGTTGCTTGCCGTCTGTGTGAATTCCTTCTCATCGCCTTCCAGAGGAGGACTTGCAGCCCGGTGATTGTGCACAAGGCTGAGGCCTTCCGGCGTGCCACCACTCGACCCGTCTCTTGCGAGACTCGATCTCCCAGAGAAGGAAGCAGCGGGTGTCGGTGGGGTTGTAAAGTCATCATCTGCCATTGCGGCATCGAGGTCGTGGGCAGAGAGATCGACCTCCGGACTGGGACTGAGAGCGGCACGTCTTCGATCTTCGGCTCCCTCGTGATCCTCATCGACACTATCGTTGCTGAGACTCGGAGATATGATGCGCTTACCCCCCTTGCCACCAGCAAGCAGAGGAGTGATTAGAGGAGCACCAAGAATGTCGGATGAGTCTGCTGGTATGTCTTGTCTAGGTCGGGTGGTGAGGAAGTAATAGACTTTGCGCGGATGTACAGGTACGAGCTCCTTGTCGAGTGGGCACGGTGAGAGCTTCGACCATCCAGGTCTACGAAGATAGGCTGCAAGACGGGATGACAGTAGGGCGGAAGGGTTTGCGGAACTGAAGATGAGAATCAGCGATCAAGATCATCGCCACGCTCATGAAAGTATAACCACAGGTGCACTTACTTCAGAACAGCATCATTCGTCGTTGACAGCACGGCTGCCAGCTCCTTCATCAAATGCGGCCTATTTCCAGTCTTCTCCAGCTGCTCGATTACACCGATCACAATATCGTCATGGATGCCCTCTGTATCGACCTTCGCATCCCCTACCGCTCCTGGCGAAGGTGGTGGCGTATGCTCGTATGCGGCCCTGCCACTGCTCTTGGGGCGCTCAGCGAAAGTCACCGATTTAGAAGACGTCGACGTGCTCGTTGATGATCGTGGCCTTGCAAGTGTGGTCTGCGATGCGGTATCCGATGTATGCGATCGCTTTATTTTCTTTGTGGGTGGTTGTTGGGCTTCTGTAGCGACTGCAGCCTTCGAGACAGAAGGGCGGTGAGCTCGGGAAGAGGAGGGGACTTGGATGCCCAAGGCTGCCAAAGACACGGATTTTCGGCGAGTGTTGTACGGCATGATGAGTTGATGTTCAGGATTGCATCGAGGTGATTGTGATGCGGTGAATCATGGTTTGTAAGGATCTCGTACGGTGATTGTTTTTGGCAGGAGTCGTGAGGCAAGAATGCGAGTCAGACGGACCGAAGATACCTATTGGTTGATTTGGCGGCAAGGAGGTGCGTTGGAATGCAGCCTGCAGCACGATGGTCCCCTCCCTGGCAAGCGTGGATCTGTCGGGAAAAGTGAGCTAATAACTCTTTGTCTGAGTGGTGAAGGAAACAGCTGGGTTGACCAATGTACGTTCGAGGATTCTATATCTTGTGATATTTCGCTTTTTGATCTGCATACAACACAGAAATTGCTGAACGAAAGCTTGAGAGGGCCAAAGCACGAAGAACAAATGGACAGGCGATGACCGCACTGAAGTCGGAGACGCAGCCGAAAAGGAGACACATCAAACTTCAAACGGCCCACACGACCCAAACCTTCAAGCGCTGTACCGGCAAATTAATGTGGCTCAATTTGCATGGGCTGACAGAGGAGCCGACTCCCACCATGCCACAAGAAGACAAGTGCGGTCCCAAACTTGAACTTTGCTCCACACAGGGTCCGCGACGCATGGCTCCGGCGTTTTCAAAGGCACCCATGCGCCTGTGAACGCGATCTGAACGGCTCGCCAAAGCTGAGCCGACACGGTGTGCAACGTTCCTTCTTGGCTTGCGTGAGTGGTGGCGGCGGCGTCGTAATTCTAGGCTGCAGCGTCACGATCACAAGGTCAAGGCTACCGTCTACTTTATGCTTGGCCAGGAAGGCATCTTTTTTCGCGACCTGTTACATATCTAGCCTAGGATGAGGATCGCACAAAAGCGTGGCTGAACCAATCACGCACCCAAATTCAGCCAAGGCGATGAGTGCTAAAAGCAGCGCTTGTTCTCGAAGGATTCTCGCATGGTTTGCCCTGCTAAAGCCGGCTTTGTCTGCAGCAGTTCCCCGGCGCTACTAAAGGCTAGAAGCCTCAGTACGAGACACTAAAGGAGATACGTCACGGGACTTGAGCCTCCGCACCGACAATCACATATGAGAAACTGGCCAGAACTGCACCTGGCGAGACGACTACAATTGTCGTCAGCTCCAAGTCAAGCTGTTCTGTAAGGCCGAGCATACCACTTCCATCGAAAGGCTTAGGTACAGGAGACCGGTAAAGAATTGATATTCATAGATTTGAGGTCTGAAGTACCCAGGCGGGAAGGTAAATCACGTGACGTGAGAGTCTTGGCGACAACCAAGAGTCACACCTACAGTTACACTATACAGATTGCAAAGAGCAGCAACAGAGCAAGTACTGTATGCAACATATACGAACGCTACGGAGGTCCAAGATGAATGACTGAAAGCACTGCCCCAACTAGATTCATGTATTTCTGATAACTCGAGCACACGTCTTCGACACAAAAGGATGAATCATTGCTTGCTCACGCTTACTTTGGTCCGAGAATTGGAACGGTATTACTTTAGAAACAGATTGCTGTAGCAGAGTCCGGCAAGATTCACTTTCCAGGAGCCATTTCTTTCGGGGCAGGTTTAATGTATGCCAGTGCAAGAAGAAAGAAACCCATTCTTGCCGGCGCATGGGAAACGCCCAAGTGTCTATCTAATCTCCACACATTAGTGGGAATAGCATCATTGAACACAGAATAGAAGGACTCCATTTCTTTTACCTCGTTAATCTTCTCTACCCTTTAATGTATCGACGAACCTTGGCACTGCACTTGTCGCTCATATCTCGATGGCAGTTACCTTCAAGTTGTAGCAAGGGACAAGCTCTACAGATCGGTCAGACCACATTCTGTGTCGATTTCCTCGGTTGTGCACATCTTTTACACAAGCAAACAACCTCGCAAGAACTGTTTTTCCGCCCTTCATCACTCCCAAGACCGCTACATATAGACCCTATAGCGCTTGCTTTCCTCTCCAAAAACCTAGATTACTTGCATGGAAAATGAGTGACTGCTGCAAAGATCACTCAGCTGCGACATTCTGGCGGTCTATGGCCTGATGCTGTTATTGAAGAGTGAAGGTCAGCAGTCTGTGTGATACCAGTGAGAAGAATCGCTTGTGGTTGCAATAAATTTATTTCTGCATACCGTGACCACCCTGCTCGCTTCCTGGGAGCAGTTCGTCGGTACATGCATTACGAACAGAGGCGCTGGGTCAGGATCTCGGCCGGAGACGGACGCATGTTGTGCTGTCGGGGTACAGCGACTGAAACCACTGGCGCTGGGATGAGCATGGAGGATGGAAGGAAGGGAGAGGTAAACAGAAGCGCCAGAGTGTGCTTCGGGATGGACGCCATATAATGGGGGATGGGAGTTCAAGGTGGAGAGAAAATATGATGCTTGAGGCTTACAGGAGGCTCCTCAAGATAAGAATCCTTTCTGCTTGTAGGGTAAACAGATTGTAGGATCAAGCAGCTAGGTGTTAGGACCGCCCTGGGTGCATGGACTGCATGTCTGTCGCGAAGCTGGCATATCCGCTATATCGGGATATGGCATCTCAGAACGGGCTTCCATCTAGCTGCTCGAAGACATAGTGCTTACTAAGGACACCATGATGAATTTTTATCTCAGTAGCGAATGAGCAGCGCCAGCGTCAGAGCCCGGCTTCATGAGATGGGACGCTAGGGGGGCTTCCACTCGCTATGCCAATTCCGTTGGATTTATATCTGATATGGTAGGCTTATGCTACATCGGAATTTCTAACGTGAGCTGCTACATCAATGTTGACACCCCAGCTTTTGCTATCCCAACCATCCCCCCATCTCCCCCTCCCCTTAACCACCCCCCATCTCCCCCATCGTTCTCTAGGATAGCCAGAATTCACACATCACTTCCCAGCCTCCCTTCTCAGCTCTAACAAACTAACAAAGCTACCAGTATCAACTCTCCAACGAGCCGCAACATAAAACCCAAAATATACACCACTGTTTCAAACGTTCTCTGTGGTTTCTGTCAGCGTTATTTTAGATATTTTAGGATGAGCAAGAACGACACTCTACTTGGAGCGGGGTTCGACTGGCTGTGCTGGTCGTTTTGGGGATTTTCTTGATGTTGGTTTTGAGTTGGGTCGGGGGGGGTTGTGGTAGAGGGGGGGGAGGGATGGGGATAGGATATACCTAAGGGATGTGGGGAGTGGCGGGAGAAGGGGCGGAAATGCAGTAGGATTGCAAACGTAGAAACGCCGTTTGAAGATCGCAATAGCGCTGTTGGGATGAAGGGTAGGAGGGAGGTGGTGCATACCTTGGAGGGTCTTCGCTGCTTCGGAGCATGATCTAGCTTTTTGTCAGTGTCTTGCCGATTTGTGAGCGCAGTAGCAGGATCCTGTAGCCGCTAAGACAGCTAAAGCGTGGTGATGAATTCACCAGGGACTATTTCTTTATGGAAAAGCATAGCTCCCTCTGAGAATACACCTGCGGCGGGTGTAGGAAGAAAGAGAAGCGATGTGGTGTGAACGGGCTTTGCTTTCTTGAAGGCAATCATTCTGGGCCTCCCTCTTTCTGGTAATGTTTGTTTCTCTCTTCGGTCTCTGCACTCTTCTCCCCGGGTCTCAAGGCACTCCGGACCGGATCGATCTTGAGATGATCTCGTGAAAAGATTTCGTAAATATCTTTGTCATGTTCATATATCTACATCTCCACGGCCTTTATATTCTTCGCCGTAGCAGAAGTAAAGAATACCATCAGACTATTTGCGAAAGAAATTGTAAACATCGAACAAGACGCAAATGCTCTACTGAAGATCTGAGACGAAGACGACCATGGTGACCATCTTTGAGAAGAACGATAACTTCGTCGACAGCGAATCGACTTCGATATCAGTATATAATAGACGACGGCGACAAAAAGACAAGAGACAATGTCCATGTCTGAGCCGGAATTGATGTTTTTCCGAATAGTATTTCGTGCGGTACGGAGCTCGGATCGAAGGTCGAATGACGTCGAACTAGATACTTGGTCCGACATTTGGATAGGCTTTGGAAAATTGTTAAACTAGATAAAGATAATTGAACAATGTATGAATCTGAACCAGAAACCGGTGCTTTCTCAGGTGGTATTTCTTGCGAATTGCAGGTCTGATGAAAGACAGAATCTCTAAACGGAGAAAGGTGGTTGTAATAAACCTTGGAAATGCTAGGTTTTGGTGCATGAAACGGGCATGTTCCCCGGGTGGGGCAAATACCGAAAAGGGGGCAAATGTTACCAGAAAGGTGGGGGGGGGGGGGGACCTAAATTGACTGCCTTCACAGATGATAGTTCTCGGAAACTATCGGACCCGAATCGTGTGTGACTGCCCTGGTTGTCTCCGATTCCTCTGAAGCAAGTTTATTGACTATAGTACTATTTATGTTGTGATATTTTGTAAGCTTAAAGGCTGGCTCTGACTGCGTTGACTGACCTGCGCCATTCGAGTGTGCAGTGGATTGACGGTAAGCTAGTATCTCGAACGACGAGTGCAGAGTTTCACTGCTGTAGCCTGTAAAAGCCTTTCCTTAAGACCTAAGATTGATCCATTGATGATTCGGTGACTTCTGAATCGGCTTCATCATTTTGGATTGTAGCATTGCCTCCTCTGGTGGCAGGATGTTGCTGCATTTCTGCTTTGGCATTTGTCCGACACAAGCAATGTCGGAGCGCAGAAGAGAGGTCCTGCAGAGTAAGGCATTGATTGAGATTGCGTGGAGAATAACCGACCGGGGCATAGAGCAGCGTAGCTGACTGTGGGTGCAGAGGTACGGCCTTTTCACTCTTTGCGGTATTGGTGATCTCTGCAAGAATAACTCATTGTAGTGCCGAGGTGCGATGAGGAAGGACATTCCTCGCCATCGTTCATCATACTCAAAAGAATGAGAATTACGAAGTCTGTTTCTTCTTTTGCTGCGTGTCCCATCATGAAATCTTCATTCAAAGCACGTATCTCCGACCATTCGTGCCTGCAGAGTGACGAGTAGTGGTCAATTGACCGAGACTTGAAAAGCGTCATCGGTGCTGTTTCCAGTAAGCGCCCCGAAGATCGTGGCTCGAAACATATATCAATACTTCCTGCACTGGCACGGTCTAAGTTAGGGTTCAGAGAACGACAAAGTGGAGGTGAAGAACCCATATCTAGAGGCGCCAAAAGGGTGTGATGAGTTAAGGCGTTTAGTATTCCAGAGGTAATCCATGCCCTTCAATGCAGATTCAGTAACGGTAGCAGTAGTCTTTCACGCACACATCTCACAACTCGTCTCCACGCCACAAAGTTCTTGTCTGGGGATACCGATCGAAATTGCATGCTTGCTCTTCGCCGGAAACCTATCTCGACCACCGTTTTATAATTCATGTCGCAAGACGTCGGACGACATCTCATGCCACCTGGGAGTCCTCATCATTGAGCTTAGGGACACAATCTCTTCTGCATGCAATTCTGGCTCCAGATCATATGGCGTCCATGGGGGCTGCCCGTTGTTTCGGGACAGTAGCCAGCCGAAGAGCTTAGCGCGCTTCCGCCACGTTGGGAAAAAAGATGCATGTATCGACAGCGACATCATTGGAATCATGACCCCAACGATGAGAGCCACAAGTGGGCACCATCCAATGTACCCTTAGTGCCGCTGCGGGTCCTTGTGCGAGTGCTTAGCAGTACTGTAGCAAGATTAGCCATAGAACACATGATATCCATGCCGGAGAAACCTCAATGACAAGCGAGGGAGCCCGTGCATATCACTTTAACTTGCCGGACCAGGTTGTTGTCGCGCACGCTTGAAAACTGTGGACGCCTTCTCGTTGGCTGGGGGCGGCGAAAGCGCACTGGCGACTCTCTACTCAATATCGTAAATAATGAATGGGTGTGTGGTGATAGCGATGTGTCTTCGCAACGATTCAATAACAATCTTATTTCATAGCTGTTGAATCTGATGGTTATTCGCCTGTTGTCGGTTGAGACCGACAACAGGCGAACGAGTTATCCGAGGCCTAAAATGCGCGTGGTTTGTCTATCTGGTGCAGTACTTTGCGAAGACGCGATTAATTATGCTTGACTGTCATCGAGGCTGTGATGAAGAATTCAATGAAAGGCCCACGTTAACTAGAGCGCGCAGACTTGATGACTGGATCACTGTAGCCGTCATGCCTTTTATGAACCTCTCCTCTTGGCGTTTGTTTCGAAGACATTTTCTGTCAGGACAGTAGTTACCATTCCATAGAATCGGAGAAGCGTAATTAGGTCGACCATTGAGACCCAAGATTCATTCTCTTCCCAATAGTGTTTCCCTGTCAGCCATTCATCAATGAAGCATACCACAAGTCCATATAATTACTTATACGGTAGTTAGAGGACGGAGAGGGCGAGCATGACGTTCTACGATATGTGTTTTTTGTTCTTGCGCCAGACATTTCGAACAACTTCTTCTACGGATTATAGAAATTGAATCAGGCCACGCCCAGCTCATACGAGCTGTCAAACGTGGTCATCAGACCACCCTTGATGTTAGAAATCAATATGATTGCAACGTTGGTTGAAGTACATTTGAAGCTGGGATGGGCCACCTTTAATCTTGACAGAATGATATATCGAGAAGGAAGAGATAATTATAATGACAAAAGCACGAATAGATATAGAAGTATTGCTTGTGTTATGTAAAGTATCTTGATGAGATCGGTCAAGATCCTAACCTTCAGATCAAGGCTTCAGACCCGGATTACAATTCGAGGCTTGCTGCTTGCGCTGCGGGAATGTGGCGTGAGTTAAAATTGTCGGAAAGCTCGTCTTTTGACGTGTCGCAATAAGACAAATTAGAGGTATTCATAGGCTGCGAAGTCTGGGTATTTCCCCTTCTTATACTCCATCGCTAGTTGCTGGGTTCTGCAAAACAGGACTGTATGTGTGCTCACTCAAGAAGTCCGAGTGATCGTTCACAATGGAATCCAAATTGACATGGAAACTAGCTTGCGATGTACTTGTCTACAGATCGATCGTGCGATGCGCCAGACAAAGCCGATCTGGAATATAGAAGGCTTCTAGACCTTCCGTAACTTCCCGTTCTTTTGCGATATCATCCTCATAGGCGGTGAACGGCACCGAATGCGATCTTCAGCGGATGACGTGTAATTCTCGCACGACGATTTCGTGGTCATGCATGGAGCAGCTTTTGATGGGCGATCTAAGCTTTTGTACGTGACCTTTCACAATCACTATCGACCCAGCCACGATGCTTTGTGCCCATTGCACCATATGCTAGGATTCACCCCCTCTTCATGCGACAACACGCCTTGGATCGTGACCAGTTGTTGATAAAAGACGATGTAGGCCAGCTAGGCGCTTATTTTGCACACTGCGTGTATGCAGGCGTGGGTTCGTTCCCACAGTGGGCGGTGGTTTGGGTCAAGTCGCAGCACTCTTCGCTCTTCCACTGTGTCGACTGGACTAAAGGGGAGGTCGCCATAACACTAATTGATGCTGTTGGGCCCATCGTGCCAGGCCTTTTCGTGCTCCTGCGCTTTACCACAACGGATAAAGTGCTTTTTCTTCTCATTGTCCTCGATACGGGCTTCGTGACTTTCTCGGTTCTCATGCTTTCTCTTCTGATCCTTGCTAAGAGGCGTGCTGTCGGTGTTGGTGAGCTAGTCATCGTACGGCTGTTGGAGCTTGAGGTGCGTTAGGTTTGCCGGGCCGTGCCCGTCGACGAACAAGGAAAGGTGCCTCTTGGCGGGGAGAGAATTCTCTTGGATCTTAGTGCATTCTTCATTCCTTGGTCTCAGAAAGCTGCCGGAGAGATAGAAATTGGAGAGAAATGCTAGTGATCTCGGTAGGAGAGCTTAGGTTTGTCAAGGGTGTCAACACAGGAAAATGAGTCTCACGAAACGTCAGAGCAACGTGCTTCTCAATTCAGGTACCCGCTGGTCCCAGAATGCGGATTGTGGAATCCACATGTTCTCTATCAACCCAATCGGAAAACAGCCTCGATGGCTTGAGGACTATCAATCTTTCACTTCACTTCCGAGACATCTTGACCATCCATCGATTCCTTGCAAACGATCGTCGCACATCAATAGCACTACAAGTACTTGCCCCGACAAGCCGCATTATCACATCCTATCATCGAGTCATGCAGGGCGTACCTTAGCCAGAAGCATGGTATCAGCAAATCCGTAATATCTTTGCATCGACGCCATAGTTGTTTCAGGGTATAAATTTGAGGTTTGGGATCGGAGAACGGTAGTCACTGGACAGATTCAAAGTCTACCCACATCTCTCCGAATTATCCATCATTATGTTCAGCCCCGACTTCTCCGCTTATGAATCTAGACATGTCTGGTGGTCGAACGAGTCTCCACTTTCAGGCCTCTTGGTGGAGGCTACTGGGCAAAGTTGGTACCTGGATACATAGACTTCCCACCCTAAGACCTGCGATACCACAACTCATACGGCCCGTCAACAATACCACAGCAACTGAAAGCAGCTCGGGTACCGAAGACTACGAGCAGCGTATGAATGGCAAGAGGTTCCTGGTCATTGTTAACTTTCATGGGGGCGGCGGCTTCCCCTGAGGAACGGCTACGTTTCGTGGGTGCTGGGCTTCTGCCATATCGCAAAACGTAGAAGCTGTGTCCGTGAGTGTCGAATATATACTGGCTCCTGAGCACGGTTCCCCACCGCGGTGGAAGACGACCTCAAAGCTGTACCCTACCTTGCTAACAATGCCAAAGAGTCTGGAATCGATGCCAACAAGATGATTTCCACAAGGTCCTTTGCAGGCTTCGCACGCTTGTCTAAGCGCAAGTTCGATCCGATCGATTGGTGGATAGAGTCGATACTCCGCCACTCAAAGAGATAGTAGGTTACTCAGCTTTCCTTTTGTCTATCTTACATTCTTACAAGCCAAACCACGAGATCAGCAGGAAGAACTGTGAGAGCTGGATATCCTTCTCTTGTTGCGTAATTCACCATGCCTTAATGTAGAATATCTCCAAAATTGATTTCCAAGTTCATTAGCTTGCTCTTGTGAGCGCTCATCATGGCCATGGGTACGTCGTCGGTCGGTCCACTAAGTTTCAACAAACTTTCCACTCATACTGATTTGAAAAGCTGGCTGCAGATCTGGAATTCAATCATCAGAAGATCGCGCACTCTGGTTGCTAGCTAAGAATCAACCGAAGATTCCAAGAGGAAGTATACATGAATCGATGGTCAAGAACTGGCATGGGATCCGTTCAAAGTCAAGCCTTCGAAAGTGTCTCCGCGCATTTGCTTTCGACTACTAAGTTTCTGCTCAATAACTTCAACGTTCGTCGGCTCAACGCTGGTCTTGAAGATAAATCGACGGCCATCTCGAGCATACAGAACATGACTTGCGGCCGATGATCCATGTGGTTCTATTACTATTTCAGTACTCTCAACGAAACATGGAGATAACGAGGAGCAGCGGCATTATTTCGCTACTCGAAGAAAAGCTCAGCTTCGCACAGCTAAGCCATGGCAGATGACCGATCTGCATCTCAGATGCGAAGTATTGCAAGATCGCTAGACCTCAAACCGCGCCTGACACCAAGAGGTAACCTCCGAAGGGGAAAACCTATTTTTCTTACATTTCCGTGCAAGATGAACCACGTCAAAGATCCTCCTTTTTCTAGAAGCGACAAAACGACGACGGCGAGAGGCACTGCGCGCCGGACGCCGTAATCCGATGGTCTGACGCTGCAAAGGACAGAAGCAAGGCCTCCGTAGTGGAGAACGCCTATAGCAGACTTCTCTTGGCTTCATTCGTCATCACGACTAGTTCCTGCTCATGGCGACCACACGTCAACTAAAGATATAGCAACCCATCCGTCGCCGCCGCCGGACCTGGACCTAGAGCGCTGATTGCGGCTTCTGGCGATTGGCCTGATCAGAGGGCTCCTGGAACGATAAGCCTGGCCCCCAAGCCAGCCGTCGAAGCGTTGAAGCAAGGTCCTGTAGTTCTCTCTATCGCCCGCTCTCCACAAGCATGCACATGCAACTATTGATCCAGCCAAGCGATATCCACAAAAGCGCGAGCCATATTGTAACCAAACACATATACATTCACCATGCTACCTTAAGAACAGGGACCATGGCCAGACAGTTGTCAGACCCTCAATCTCCTCTATCGGTACACGTACACATCTAATCGCCAGCACCAGCATCAAGTTCCTGGACACACTCCAAGCCACGCAACTCCTGTCTGCGCCGTGAATCACCCTGCAGCTCTCGTAGCTCTCGTTCTGCTGCCGGTAATTCGTGTTCATGCTTTCCTTCTTGCAACTCGAACCTTTTCGTACTCGCTGCCAACTCATAGATTCTGCTATCAGTATCCTTTTCTTCAGCCGTTGGTTTTAGTTTGTCAGCGTTGTGACATGATGATTTCCGTCCCTTCGCCAGAAGAGTAGCCCGAGCAAGAAGATCGCGATCATGGCTACTGGGACCATGACACCGATGCTGATTCTTGAGCCTGAGCTTAGGCCGGCGAGAGATGTTTTCGGTGTTAGGGTCGGAGCAGTTGCAGAAGTCGGAGGGGCAGCGGAAGTCGAAGTAGTTGCAGAAATCAGGCTAGAGCTAAGTATCGCCCCTGCTGTGACGGGGATTCCAGGATTGATCAAGGCCATCATGGAGTTAGTCGAGGGATCAGGATTATCATACAAAGGGGTGTTCGCATTCCGAGTCTTCGAGATCTCGAGCTGGGACTGGAGCGAGCTGACATTACTCGAGGGAAGGTAGAAACATGCAAGTGTGGTGACGTATGCTAAGGACTTGGTGGTGTCGTAAGCTCGAAGGGATTGCATAGTGATTTGGACGACATCCAGAGACATGCCGAAGGCAATACCCTGAGAGATATACGAGAATATCTGCCTCTGCGTGACATTGTTGGCCAACACGTCAGGGTAGTTCAGAGCGTAAGAAAATCCAATCTGTACTAGCGTGGTGTTTTGGGGTTGAGAAGGTAAACCGTTGGGGGGAGAGATAACCTGTGGCAAAGTAGTAGGTATAGGAGGCTTAGCATACGAGATGCTGGTAGGCATAGTGTTCCGAGGAAATGTGTCAGTAGCAGTTGGCACAATGTGTGCCGATGACGAGCTAAGCATCATTGTGGTCGGTACGAAACTCGACGACATCGACGACATTGGGTGTTCCGACTTTCGTATAGACCATCGACATTTAGATGAAAGATTTGGTGTTTGATGCCGATAAGTAGGGATTTTCTTTAATTGCGATGGGGCGGAGTAGATGCTGTGCAACCACGCCTTATTTCGCCTCAATCTCGAAACCTCGCAGCTGAAGCCTTGAAACACGAAGGTATTTGAAGCTGTAGATTTCTCGAACACTCGGCTTTATAAGCTTAAGGTTCGCATATGCAATCGTCGGTTCAGCCAAGCTATATCTGCAACAGCACTCGCTATTGTACATTGAACCATACATCATCCATCTCCACACTCTTCCTTGACACAAAATCTTAATCCCTAAATCCTATACCTACCATCTCTCGAACCACTCCTCTATCCCAATCAAACCCACACAAACACACTTAGCCCATTCTCCAACCCCCAGCACCACCCTCCCTTCCTCAAAGCCGACTCCTCAACCACGGCCTAACCACCCCCTCCCACCCACTCCTCTGCACCCCCCCTTCCTCCCTAGCCCCCACATTCATCGGCAACTGCCTCGTCCACCCCATCAACCTCCCATAAACATCCCCATCCCTCATCCCCAACGCACTCCCCAAACACGCATCCGAGAAACCCCACGCATCCCCCAGCCCCACAACCTCCGGCATCAGCTTCTCCAACAGCCCATCGACCTGCACCCTCACATCCTGTAATTGTGCAAACGAGATATATCCATCCTCGAAGAACCCCAACGCACCAAGCGACGCTGGGTTCTCGATGGCTGTGAGCGCGAAGAGGGAGCGCAGCGCGTTGAGGACGATTTTGGAAGCGGGATCGGGACACAGCGCCGTTTGGGCGATGAAGGCTTGCAGCACGAAGAGCTCGATGTGCGCGCGCGCGGCGTGGACGAGGGGGAGCATGTGTTTGTTCCAAGCGAGCGGGTACTTCAGCTTCTCCTTCCGCTGCACGTGCTCCAGCAGAGAGAAAGCATGAAATACCAGCCTCGAAGCCCGATGGCGGAACATCTCCACCTGCTCCTCCGCATCCAGGAACTCTGCGCCTACAAGCGAGCACGATGCTTGCAGCGGCGCAGCGAGGTAGGCCACGCCCTCGTGGAGCTCGGACCCAAGCCCTGAATTGGCAGCGCGGGCGGCTTTCATGAGGTATCGTGCCGTCTGCTGGTACATGACGTAGTTCTCCCCCTCGAGAGTCGGCATCGGCGCCAGCGTGCCGACAATGGCTGGGAAGCCGGAGAGCACGGAGTAGCCATACCCCCCCGTACATTTGCGCGCGTCCTCCGCGCCGTCGAACGCCATCTGCGTGGCGTAGGCCTTCAGCGCGGCGGTGACGGCGTAGCCGTGGGGGAGGGTGCTGTGGTCGCCCTGAGCCTGGCGGGCGACGACGTCTTGGTAGATGGTTGTGCAGGCCTTGGCGGCGAAGACGAGGGCGTAGGACTGGGACATGAGGGTCAGGATGCGGTAGTGTTGCGATTTGTAGGCGATGATGGGGAGTTCCTGCGTGGTGTCTGTGGCAACGCCGACGCCTTGTTCGCGGACGATGGAGTACCGGGATGCGATGACAACAGCTTGGGCGAGCTGGAATGCCATGGAGTGGACGATGCGGTCGCGGGTGTACATTAGGGTGCTGTAGGATAGTTTGTCGTGTGCGCCTTTGGTATATGTGCCGTCGCGGTGGACCTGCGCGTTGCCCATGAGCATGTTTGTGCGTGGGATGCGGACGTGTGTGAAGACGGCGTAGCCCATGTCTGTGCTGTTAAAGCCCATCTTCAGGCCGATGTCGCCGGTTTCGATGCCAGGGAGATTCTTGCCTGTCGAGGGAGAGCGGAGCGGCACGATGAAGGGGTGGACGCCGTGATTCTTGCCCGAGAGGATGAGCTTGGCCATGATGATGCCATGAGTGGCGGTGAAGCCGAGAGCGCTGGGCCAGTATTTGGCGCTGGTGAGGGTGGGCGAGTGTATAATGAACTCGTCGGTCTTGGGGTCGAATGTCGATGTGGTTTCGAGGCCGCGGACGAAGGTTCCGTGGCCGAGCTCGGTTTGGGCGTATGTGCCGATGATTTGGCCAGAGTCCATGAGGGGCACCCAGTAGGCTCGTTGCTCCGGGCTGGTTTGCAGGCGGAGTGTAGCGCCGAACATTAACGGATTGTGGCCGAATGGAGAGGAAATGATCATGTCGTATTTATGGGTGTGCGAGTCAAAGATGCCGTGGCGGTGGTTGATCTCTTCCTCCATGAGAACCTTACCGAACTCAAGACCATGAAGATAGATGGCTTCACGGCTTTGGTTGGCGTACGCTTTAGGGAGTTTGTTGGTGTCGGAGAGACCGAGTGCATCTTCGACGCGGGCGAAGGCCTCTTCGCGCCGTTCTGTAGCTTCTTTACTGCTATCTAGTCAGCTCACAGCCGTGAACTTCAGCTCTGTGGAACAATGTTACTTACCCTTCCCACAGGAAGTACGTCAGCTGCCGAGAATCGAAAGAAGCAGAAGCTCTCGCTTTGTCCATCAAGAGTATCTGACAATTCTTGGGATTTCGAACGTCTGCCATATCTGAAGTGCAAGAAGCCATTTTAGGCTTGGATACAGTACTCTTAATCTGCTGTTCAGCCGCAGGACAATAGTGTACAGCAGTGCAGCGGAATGGCAGCATAGGATAATGGTAGAATTTCAGAAAGGAAATATTCAAGCCTCGGGAAACTTATAGCAGGACCTACAGAGGACATTGACTCTTGCTATGAAGAACCAGATCCACAGAGAAATTCATCAGACCAAAGGTTACACGATGACTTATATGAGGAAGGTAAATACTCCCTTACCGCTGAAAGAGAGCCATGTCCATGACTTGAGCGTGTGATGCCGCTAATATATGTCACAGATAAGTAACGAAAGGAGCATTAGGGGCGTGTGATGTCGCTACTATATGTCACGGATAAGTAATGAAAGAAGCATTGTGTAGCCTTTGCGGCGCCTCGCCACAAAAATTACCGGTCCCAGTGGGTCCGTAACACAGCAATGATATCTCGATGACCACACCATGGCGATGGAAATTGAAATCTGCGAATAGATATTCACGGATCTTGTGTAACGCAACGGCTCAATGGGTGTCACCAGCGATGAATCTGATCGTCAACTGCTAGGGCCGCTGGTAGAAGGAACAGTGCGGAAGAGCTGGTTCAAAAGGCCCACCTGTATGGGAACTTGACATTGCGTCGAGGTTTACATGTGATGAGACCGAGTCCAGAGCGGAGCTTCCCTCCGATACTTCTCGATAAGATACCATATGGATTGCCTTAACACCTGATGACGCTGGTGCTAGTCGCCCGCTAATTTGTCTGTATGAGCGAGCAAGAGCAGAGTGAAAGAAAAAACCATCAAATACCTTACAGATGGCGAGAGCGCACATCTCAGATCCGGAATATGCTCGGGACAAGCCAACGAGGCGGAAGCCTACCCAGAGAGACTCCGACCATATGGACCATGAGCTGCATCGCCAGGTACGATCACTTCGCTACCAAGCCGTGATATCGCCGACCTCAGCTTCACCAACAGTGCTACTCTTGGCCACAGTGCCGACGTTATCGGAATTTGTACCATCATCTCCATCCGATGTCACTTCAGGCCGCTGCATAATCTCTGGCAAGACCTCTCGGAAGAAGTCCAGGATATACGTATTGACCTGCTGAAACTCCAGGAGGAAAGCATCATGACCTTCCGGACTGACGATGGTTCGCAGTCGCGAGTCTGGGATTGATGCTGCAATTTCCTGCTGCTCCGGATATGTGAAAAGTCCATCACTTTCTATGCCAAGCACAAGTATGGGCTGTTTGATCTGGGAAAGAGCAACAGCTATAGCGTTAGGCGTACCGGAAGGAACACGATGTCGCGAAACATCGTGCGTGTCCAACTTTCGAGTAATAGCAATGTAGCAATTACTGTCGAATCGCTTCACAAATTTTTGGCCCTGATGTCTCAGGTATGACTGGGCTGAAAAGGAGGTCGTAGCTCGCGTACGCTCCGATGGAGCGTTGATTATGTTAGGAGCCTCGAAAGTGGTTGTACCGTGGAATTGTGGGTCCATGAACTGGGTCGATTCACCAGTGGCCGTTGCTAGAGAATTTGTCTCGGATACTGCTGGCGGCGTTGCCCCTGGGGTTCCGGGTGTCCGCGAGTTTCCAGCATTTCTGTGGCCTTCATTGTGTACAATCCAATGCTCATTTGAAGGGGTCGATGGACGCTGACCCTCGCCGACGGCCTGTCTCCGTGGGGAATCTGGCATTTTTCGCCCGAATCTAGACTCAAAAGAATCCCTGCTGCGGTAGGTCAATAAAGCCGCCATACGAGCCGCTCCGAGTCCTGCCGTTGGCGTGTCTTTAGCAGTATAGTAGCCATCCGCATACTTTGGATCACAATAGATGCTTTGACGCTGTGCCTCGCCCCAGCTAATGCCCCACGCGCTGTGCTGACTCGAAGTTGCTATGGGTACTATTGTGCGCACATACTCAGGGCCGAAGTAAGCATACTCGAGTGTAAGCATCCCTCCCATAGACCCGCCAACAACAGACGCGATCTGCTTCACACCGAGATCATCGAGTATGATTTTATGTAGACTATCGCCCGGTCAGTATTGAGAAATACGTCGTGTAAGATGGACTTACTTCACATCGTCTCTTATCGTTGTAAGTGGGAATTCTGGGCCATAATGGCCAAGCTGTGGGTTCCCATCGATATTTGTCACCGGACTTGCGGTCCCATATGGGCTTCCCAGGCTATTCAGACAGACGATGAAAAACCTGGTCACGTCGAAGGCACGTCCTGCACCACCGATCAAAGGACCCCACCAGTCACTAACGTCTGCACTCCCAGACAGTGCATGGCATATGACCATAGCGTTGTCGCCATTCTCGGAGAGCTTTCCCCGGGTGCTGTACGCGACAGGTACATTGTGCAATACGAATCCTGACTCAAGGGTGAAGGAAGGTACGATGGCGATTTGTTGATCCGGTATCAAGGAGGCAAACGGGTTCTCGGGCTGGCCGGAGGCTTTCTCTACGGGATTTAGCACATGTTCGCTGGATGCGTAGACTGATTGGGGAACACCGACGGAGTCTTTGAGGGTGAGTGCCGTTCAGCTGGCCATTGGAGATCGGGGACTGTCTGTCCATTGTGGACCTAGGCTAGCCAGTTACGAGGTCCAACCATAATTCACTTGATTTTGCGATGACAGTGAACATTGGTTGAGCGACGGCGGTATATGAAGACATCGATAAACTACTTTATGAGTCAAGAGCGTGGAAACAAAATGTGAATAAATGACGTGCTTATCGATAGCCCCGCATCATCATTTCTCCGAGTGATCACTCGCTAACTACTTTAGGGTTTCCTCGAACTCTTATTTCGGGCTCCTAGCAGAAGCGATGGGGAAGAGATCGCCCAATACTAAATCGCTACAAGGTCTTATTGCCTACGACAAAAAACTCCCATAACCATCCTGTCACTAAAATGGACCACAAGAAGCATTGGGTCGACGGAATCACGTATTGCCCTTGGCAGCGCAACTTTATCAAGCGCTACCAAAAACACACTCATGTGCCTTCTTTGTTTGATCGCTCTCTTGGAGCTGAAATTCGTCGTACTTTTTGCGACAGCAAGACGTTCAGCGCGTTTCTCAAATATAGCGTTCACAAATGCTATTTGGTGTGATGTCTACCGACATAAGCTGCCTCACAAATGTCATTTGTGCGATTGGAATTGAAGCTTTGGAAGATACATTTTAGGTCTGCCAGCGTTCTTGAGAGACGAACGAGATAGTACAGAACATTTGGTGGTATGTTGGTGATGCTTTCCGAGAGACGTCACGGGGTCAGAGGGATGGTACATCAAAAATTGATGGCGTCCATCACATAGCTTATGTAGAAACCTCCCTGATTGCGTTGGTGACAATGACAATGCGTGATTACGTCGGCCCATTGGTTATTGTGGTCGTATTTGGCGGCGGGATGGTTATGAGAGTCTTTTGTCGTATTTTCTATCTGTCGTTCGCAGAGAGGAAGCGAAGAAGAGAAGAGACATCATGCACTCCTTTAATTGCTCTAGGGCACACTCTATCTTCATTGATTCGAGAGAAGAAGAGCTTCTTTCATCAACCCGCAAACTCCAGGCACAACTTCTGCAACTCGAAATTCCGACCCAACTGTGACTGGGGCCTTTTCAATCTTCTGTTCGTGAACTTGCACATGCTCTTATGATCCGCACGGTTGTGCAATTACATCCCACAATTCCCCAGTTATACCTACTCGAAGCGATCTCGCCTCAAAAGCCTCCCTCCCCATCCCCTCTTTTTCCATACCCACAAGCGGCGACATTTCCTATCGAGAATTAATAAAACGGGATATACCCTACCACTGGGCGCTAACTTACTCACTAACTAAACTCCGGAACTGAGGCGAGCTGCCTGCCAGCGGAGAGCAAGTGGTGCATCATTACCTGAAAGACCATCACGAGCCATATCATCCATACGGTAGAAAGCGGTAGTGTCCTAGTGGAATGCACGATGAGAGGGATAGATCCCCATATAACCCCGAACAGAGTTTTCTCCAGACTGTACGGAGTTCCGTACAAGACTGACCAGACCATGCTCAGTAGTTGCGAGTATAGTAGGAGGATGGCAAGTAGAGTTAGGAGCCATTCTTGCGCAACCAAGATCAAGAGGATATCGGACAAAGGGGGTTCCGTGAAGGCGTCGTCTGATCGAGCTTTGTCTTGGATTAGAGAATAGCCGTCGGAGCTCTTTCGAAGCTGTAAAGGAATCGTATTTGATTGATTGATAACTTCCTCCCAGTGAGGATCTTCGATGAGATAAGCGTCAGATAGATAGACTGAAGGCATGTCGCTGAGAACTGATGTAGTACTTCTAATGAATTTCGAGTGTGGACCGGTTTGGAGCTTCATATTGAGAGTCTGACGAACGGATCGCAAAGTGGGAAGGAGCAAGGTTCTGGACTTGAAGGGAAAGAGCTTTTTGAGCGGTAGATCGGAAAGTGATGGAGTCTCAAGACTGAGCGATTTCGATTCTTTCTCAATGGAAGTCACCTAAATGCTCCAGAGTCCGGAAGCTTGGCGAGATTTAGGTGAGCAAATAAGGTGGAACTTTTTCATCTTGGGACATCGGAAGTATGTCCTTGCCAGGCTAGGAAATGGTAGTCTGGTCGCGGTGAAACGCTGAGCTGTATCGCATTCTGGCGTGAGGGTCTCGGCTTGGGAGGGTGCGATGGAGGAGGTCTCTGTGGAGGAGGCTTAAGGTGTACTCTGGGGGTAGAGGCGCTCGGTGTTCTGGGCAGCAAGAAATTGCAAAGACTCGAGGCTATGTCATGATTGTGAACAGAGCCATGGAATTGAATTAGACATAGAGCGTAAAAGTCAAGCAGTGCTTACGAAAAGAGAGAGGATAAGACGCAAATTGAAAGGGCACTTGACTATTATCAGTAATAGCGACCTGTCTGAATTGCACAACTCGTAGTGAACTCAAATTTTTTGCTGCGCAGCTTCAGTTCCGCAGGGAAAATTGAACCACTTGAGAGAAATAAGTGGTCATCTGACAAGCTGAAGGAGAAAAATGGAGTTGGACGGGTTAGAGCCAGATCTCACCATTAGGCACAAACAATGCTTCTCTTCAGAACTCACAAATGCCCCCTTTCATAGATATCTCGTCGTTCATTGTACAGAGATAATAAATCTTTCGAAAAGCTGTTTCATGGAGACTACCTCCAGCTTTTGATCCTTACGCCAACGCTTCATGCATCGCTCAAGCTAACTGGTATGCTCTCACGTCTGATCATTAGAAACCTCCAAACCCGTTAACGTTCATTTCGCGTGGAGTTTCTTCTTCCTGCCCATTGGGCATAGGGAGTATGTCCTCGCCCATCTTGCCGAAGCCTTGAGTTCGAGATTTTGCGTGCCGCGCTGAATCCACCACGCCGAATTTGCGACCTAATTCTCGTGCATCCTTGACGCTGCTACTAAGAGTTCCCAGTAACGAGACTAGTGAAACATCGTTCTTCTCTGCTAGCTGTTCGTGCTCGAATGATCCTTGGTCGGACGGTGTGAGGAGGGGCAGGCGGTTTACAAGAGCTTGGATGGAGCGGAGAATAGGGTGGTTGATCTCCGTATGCCCTTCCGGTAGCGGTGTAATTGCTGGGTCAATTGGATTTACGGTGGTGAGATATGACGGTGGAAGGTTTTGGAGGTAGGTCTTCAGAAGCTGGATCCGAGCGTGGAGCATCTTGATTGCGTTGGCACGAGCGGTGAGGGACATGATGACTGTCCAAGACCTTGCATCAGTGGCACTCCAGTTGCGTGGAACACGGTCAACTTACGTTCATCGTCTTCCGCCGACAATACAGAAGAGTCTTCAACTGCCTTGCTTTCCGCTTTTCCAAGCTTCTTAGGATCCAGGGTACCGACTGAGGCCTGAGACGCCTGACCCTTTCCAACATCCTTAACCGTACCTTCAATGGCTGTTGCATTTCCTGCCCCTCGCGCAATGTAGTCGACTCCGATCATTTCAGCCTCGCCAGTCTCCACTGAGTATGGTACTTCTCGGAATTTGAGCTCCAATTGTGCCTCCTGGCCTTCGATTTCCATCTTGTCCCCTTCCCCATTGGTTTCATGAGCTGCCGCTTTACCGCCTTCCTGACTGCTCTCGTACACGCTCTCATATACAGCCAAAGGCAGCTTCCCACCTACACGAGCTCCCTCAAGCACTGTCGAAGGATGGAAAGCCAATAACAGGGCGGTCTCATTATAGTCGTGTAGTATCTGCTCATGCATGGCCAGGTGTTCTCTCTTCGGACCCGAAACAGGCGCTGTGGTGAACCATCCTACTACTTCCAGAGCCGGAGCTTTGTGAACATCGCGGTATTGCTGTACTCGATCCTTGAACCACTCATCGTGCAGTATCAGAGTGCCGTCGTCTTTTGATATAACCTGACACTCAGTAGCAAACTCCAGGGTAATGTCCCGCCCATGCTGTTGACCGAATAACGCCCCGACCACAGGTAATTCTTGACGGCGAAGAGAGCGTCGCGCAATAAGATCTGAGATGGTAAGAAGCACGAGAGGATGTAGATGGGCTTGGAGGCCGGAATCTGAAGTTTTGGCAGACACAAGGGAGTTGTTGCTTTCGGGTGCCATTGTGAGCCGCTGTGACTGTAAGTGTATCGTCAAGAAAGCATCTTATGACGATGTTTCGATCATGAGTGTCGAGTGAAGAGATGGAGTGTTGTTGAATCGGAAGAAATTGTTGAAGCATTTGAATGTCGGTTATGTACATCATTGATAGTCCGTTCGAAACGTCGGCAAGTTTATAGGGCTGGGGAACCCTCATATAGCCCTAGATACGGTCTTTGCTCGGTCCTCTCCCGAAGGAAGGAGGTCTATTCGGTCATAGAGTATAAACGTACCGAATAAAGTGTTTAGACCACAATCCTCAAGTCCCTATAAGGACTGTCAAACAATATCAGACTACCTATCATGGGTGCAGCCTGCGCAACATCCAGCGTCTCATGTAATTAAGACTTGATTGTCAAGAGAAGCTTATATCATTGCGACTTTAGCGCCGTCTCAAACCGGGTTTCCCATCGCGCTGGAGTTGGTCTTCGCTCCAATGAAGAGCTGCTGCCGGTCATTACATACACCTCATGATCTTTATCCTCAAGCTCTAGCCCATGCACTGTAGACCTCTCAGTAGTGCTTTTCCCCAAACCACCAAGCTGAGACCATGAAGCTGGGGTCTTGTGAACACCGTATGGATCTTGGTCTGCGTGCCGCTCCCAGGCTCCGATGAGAAGCACGAGGGGCGTGCCATAGCACCGGCAGCTTTATTTTGTAACATTGATAGCAGTAACAATGAGTTGTGAGGGTATCATACTCTTTCTTCGTATTCACGTTTTCAGTGTTGCAACAAGTGGAAGTCTTCTTGTGTACTAAACACTTGATACGTTTTTCGAAAGGAGATACTTGGTTTCAGAGGGGAAGGGAGCATGGTTGAAGAGGCGGCTTATTTGCGTGAACATCGTTCTCGATAACAGTGAAGCAATCACAGCCATGCAGTGCCATTCGACATACTAAATTGCATTATGCTTCTTCCCTAAAGAAAAGATGACATATTCCTAGTGGAAAGCCTGACAGTTTGCTATAAGTTGAGATTCAATGACACGAGTAAGAAATCTAATTTCTCTAGTACCGAGAACAATGACAGTATGAACAGCTGCTGGAAGAGCTCATGTGTTAGTACGAAGCTCACGAAGATCTTTCCGGACGCAACAGAGGTTCTTGTAAATGAGAAAAAGTGGACAGTAAATAGGGCCCCTCAAGACGGGCTCAAGCTGCAATGAAGCTTCTGTATGAGGGGGGATCGGTAGCATTGTTCCAGGGTATCATAGGACCACAAAGCTGTGCTGAGAAGCTGAGCACCGGTGCTTTCTCTTCAGGTGTTGTCAAACTCCAGCACTGTACTCGTGTTCCTTGAGAGACTTCCCGCAGACATGCTCCAGCAAGCGCCTAATGAACAAAAGAAGCTGAGGGTAACCAACGCCTGCGCCTTGCTCGTTCGATTCATGCTCATCATACCTTGCGCTGGCACCAGTGGGTGCTTTTCGCCTTAGTGACCGCCTTGGAACCCTTCTCTCGATACTCTCTTGAGGTGGCTTCGGGTCCCCCGCATTATTTTGGCGATATCTGTTGACGTCCTGCCGCTTTGGTGGTGTGGCATCACTGGCCTGTTAGTCCATCGCCGTTCCGTCCATACATCTGTTTAGACTGTAAAGCAAAATTGCAAAGCAATTGACTTGTCGCTTCAGCCAGCCATTAGGATTAGGCCTCTACCCAACATATAGTCTTCTTTAGCGTTGGGCAGTGGCAACACTGCTGCCAACACTACTGACACCGCCCCATCGTCCTTGAGCGAGCCTCTTCCTCATCTGTGCTACTATGTCTTGCCACGCAGGATCAGCTCCATTTGCCATCGAGTGTCTCTCCAGTCTTTGATATAGTGCCTGCAACGCATCGTATTTGATCTCCGCCACACTGTTCGCTGATCCCTCGGCATCCCCTTTGCCGCCAATGCCCAAATCAGTAGATTTTTGACCAGGTAATAGTAGCCACGGGATCACTGTCTCGAGGGGTGGGCTTGATAGAATTGCTAGATGGCCAGTAGGCGGCAAAGACTGAGTCCCACAGACTTTGGTTAGATCTTCCTCGCTACGTACGAGGAACATCGATTCGGTGAAGGGGGCTGATGGTGCGACTTTCTCCATAGGCTCCCAATCTGCATTGATTACAGAGAGTACCAGGCGGGCAGCTGCCACGGCGGTATCCTTAAGCGCAAGCGTTTCAGCAGATTTGATGACATGGGCCCAGAATTTTGGATGTTGTTCCATGTATAGGAAGTAAAGAGCTCTGGCTGCGGACTTAGAGCTGGGATGGGGGTGAAGTCCACTGAAGAATGTAGCTAAAGCGTCAAAGGCCACCGAACTGGGTGGCTGAATGGGGATTTGAGACACTAAAGAAGGAGAGGTGAAGTCTCGAAGCAAGTGCACTATAGGTGGTACACATACGAGGACGGCCAGCTCGCTCGATGGAGGCGAGTTGATAAAATTACCTGGTCCGGTTTTGTCCAGAACTTCGGAGATGTATCTCAGGATAGACTTCAGCAGCTCCCAACCGGGATCTAGGGCATGTTCTGCGAACGAGGATAGATAGATCTCTAGGTACTTGGCCGATGAAGAACGAAGATGACGAGCATCCCATGGATCTAAGCCCGCCGGGTTTGTGAAATATCCAATGGTCCGCGAATGAAGACCCTTTTCCAGCAAATATTCGAGAGCTGGAGATGAGATGCTTACGGAACTTGTAGAGATACCGTTGATATGCTCGCTCTCCGCGCTCAGCCGGAGCCATTGCGTAAAGAAATGGATCAACGTCATATGCATCAAGACATCCCTCTCGTAATCGACCATCGCAAGAGCTGCGAAGTCTGTTAGGCTCTGCACGCCGTACTGCTTCTCAACCTCGGGGCATGACGAGTGCCTTATTCTCGGGTTGTCAATTATTGGCAATAAAGCCAGCAGTCTGCCCTGCGCGACCGTCTTATCATTCCTGTTCGGTTGTCCATCCTGACCCAGCGTTTCCAGGCTGCATAATGAAAAGATCGAGCCATAAATGTTTTTGTCACCTAGAAACCTGCGCCACATGAGCACATTATGTTCTGGACCGGCGAGAAACCGTTCGAGGAGCAACTGGGCTTTCTCTTGCACAGCGACTTCAGGTGTGCAAAGCCACATTCGGACCAGCGCTTGCACAACCTCTGACATGCTAGCAACGATATCAATATCGCTGCTGTGGGTTGTCGCCTTTCCGAGTAGATCCAACGTAACCAGGTTGATGGGTATTGACTGAGCGGAAAGCCCAGTCAGAAAATCTACCTTCGGCTCAATGCTCATTACCTTACTGAATTCAAACGTCTTCGGCGCGATCAATGCAGTGATCAGCATACATGCTGGGGTAGGGTCTTGTTGCAATGTTGGAAGTAACATTGATAGCTGATTCAGTAGCACAATTCGCCATTTGTCGCTCACATTCCCTATGGCATGTAAGCAATTGGAACGGCGACGACCTAAGGAATTTTTTTTGACTGACCGCGGAGAGCTTCCAGAGAGATGCGATCGTCTAAATCAGGAGGTAAAGTCTTATGTGGATCCGTACAGACTTCTTCCAGGTGCTTGTGCAGCTCACGAAGGTGGGCCTCTAATTTCAGATTGTCCATGGCTTCTGGTTATGGGAGTTCTGACTGATGTATTGATCAAAAGAGCTGAGCTGTAGTCTCAGCAATATGCCGCCTCCGTGAACGTCGATTTTGAAGTTAGTTTGTCGAAAATTCATAGCAAAACTTCAGCCCTACGAGGCCCCACCCCCAAATTCTCGGGATTTAGTGCACGCTAACTCCGAGTCAAACCCAATATCTTGTCAAAGTCATTCCCATCTCAATCCTTCTTGGCAAGTACCAAACTTCTTTATTATCATCACTCACAAAGGCATGCCACCCCAAAGACCCTTCTCCTTATCCCCCTACACCCCCCAAATCTAGACCCTCTCCTCCGCCCACCCCCCACAAACCCATCTCCCAACCATGCCCCGCGGCCGCAGAGGCGCCCGAGACAGCGGCGCCCGCGGAAACTTCAACCGCCACACCGGCAACTACCGCATCGGCGGACTCGAAGTCACCTTCGACCCCGACCTCGATTTACGCTCCAAGAACGAGCCTACGCCTCTCTTCCCCGTGAGTCAACCCTCCCCCTGTTCTTAAACCCAGGACTACATAGGCTAAATCATGTATCCATCAGCCCTATAATCCCGGGAATCCATCGCCCTTGACAGCTAAAGAGAAGGTCGAGATTGCGCATTTTCGCTGGGTTCGATCTGCGGTGCATGAGGGGCCTTATTATAGTGTTTTGGGGGATAATGTGAGAGTTGATAAGGCGAGGAGGGGGGCGGCTGCGAATGTGGATCCGTTTGAGGGGATGCAGACGTGGAGTCAGCGGTATACGAAGCGGAGGCGGATGTTGCCGAGGATGGAGGCTAGGGATCATGGTATGTCTGTGCCCGAGGGGGGTCTGGGAGTATGATGGCTGATATGATGGGGGGATAGTACTGAAATTTTTCCCGAAGGAGCTGTGGTCGACGGTGGATCCGAAGGCGGGGCTGGTGAATGGTGCTACTGCGCATGGGGAGAATAGGAGGGCGAAGATGGGGCTGGGGGAGGGAGCTGCGCAGGTGGAGGGGAGGATGGGGGCGGATGGGGAGGAGGTGGAGGAGGGGGTGAAGGATGGGAATAATGAGGAGGAGGACGCGATGGAGGATGTGGTGGTTGATGACGAGTTTGAAGAGGATGAGGATGAGGGGGGCGACTATAATGCTGAGGGGTATTTCGATGATGGAGGCGACGATGCAGGCGATTTTGGGGGCGATGATGGGGATGGGGGCGACTACTTCTGAGCTATTCACGATACCTTATGTGCTGCGATTTAGCGAGGCGAAAGAAGGAGTTTTGCTAGCCTATGTACATCTCTGGGATGGCTTTACTTAGGACATCAACCCAATGCGCCTTGAGTACTTCGGCCCCATTGACTTCTCCGATGGAGAAACATGCTTGCGCTTCATCCACCATAGCAGGTCTGTCTTTCTTGTCTCTTTGCGAATGCAACCAAGCAGCGGCCTCATCCCAGTCCATCTTAGCCCCAATCCAAGCCATCAAGCATCCGGCATCTGCTTTCTTCAGACCCTCAAGCATAGCAATCTTCTTAGTCGCCCGTTTCTCTATTCTGCGTTTTCTGCCGTCGGTCCCGGCAACCAGCCTCATATCGTCTTTCGCCAATCGAGGAAACTTCTTCTTTCGCAGCCTCTTCGCAGCGTCCGTGGAGCCAATGTTACGCGCTCTCTTGTTCAAGCGGCCCCTGCCTGCAGCGGTCGAGTCTCCGACGAATTCGTCATCTAAGGAGTCGTCATCGCTGGTGTTGTGAATAGGGAGGAGCGAGCCAATGTCGATCCCTACGAACGAGCGAGTATCCGCGGCTGGTTCTATGGTGGCAGGTGAGCCAGACGGCAAGGCACTCAATTTCGTAGATCTGGCAGCATCATCGCTGGAAGAAGTGGAACGGCCGTCAAAAGGAATGATGAGTGGAGCGTAGGCTTCGGCTAGTGTACGGCGAGCTCTAGTCGCTGCAAGGCGCTTGGGTGGACGTCCAGATGCTGAATTGTCTGTGGTGGATGCAGTGACCTGTGGGAACAGTGAATATTCGTTACGTGGGACTATCTGGCTATCGCTGCCAATGTCAATGTCAGGGGCTTGAGATGCTGTCGTTGGAGACTTTGGCCACCACGTAGGTTCCTCGCTGTTGTACTCCAGGCCAGGCGATCCTGAGAGCAGTGTCATGGTTGGGTGTAAAAGAAGATTAGTACGAGTGATATGGAATCAATAGATCTGGGGGAAAAGCTACCGCTGTATAAGCTTATCCTGATATGTGTATCAAATCAGCAGCATTGTCCGTTGCAATGTGACCTGCCGCAACTGTAGACTTTTGTTTTGTTAATAATCTCAGGTAGCCGCGCTGCTGCTTCTGCCGCACGGCAAGCAGCGTTAAGAACATACTGGACAGATCAAACAATCAACAACTCCGCAAAGAAAGGTTTTCCGAGAAATACTTTGCTAACACGATCTAGAGGCTGTAAAGCTGCTGCAGAGCTGCTGCAAGCGAATACAAAGAAGTAAAGTAGAGAGACCGGGTTCAGAAAGTTTGGGGCTATTACTGTACATGCACAACCAAGCCTAGTCAGCCTTGAACCGAAATTTCATGTTTTCCCCATCGATCTAGGTCAAACTGCGCATGCTTGCAAAAAGCGGCTTGTGTATCCCGTAAGACCGTACTGGCGCCATCTCGCAAGAAACCGCGGGTAAAGTCCATCGCTACAGGCCTACATTAGATGATTGACGTTACAGTGTGAAACTGATGGGAAGGTCGATCAAAGCCACTAGAACTTGGTTTGCAGGTGGAGATGACAATGCTGCGTATAGACGGAGGACATGGCGGAAGCACCCCAAGCAGCCGTTATCGATCGGATGACAATCTATTCAAGCGCAACGAATGCATCTCACGGAGTCGAACTGCAACATCCGAAAGGATTTCAAGGGACTTTGCGAGACTAGACGGATATAGTCGTATGAGGTAGGTCGTATCTACAGTGTCAGCTTACGTAGACCGAAGGATGGGTAGGAAGGGCAGTGAAGATAGCCTGCTGACAGCCTTCAAAGATCTCTCTCACGTTTGCTCCTAGCCCCCACCCCTTCCATCCGACATCAGGATGGCATCGCCTTACCAGAGAAAAGAGTGGTGCGGCCTAGGGCCCGTTCAAGGCTATTTTTGCCTCGAAGACGAGTTGTGAACTAGATTCATGATTTTGGCCCCATGACATAACTCCACCACAGCGGCTTGAGTGTATGGTTTAGGTCCTTGTCTCAACAGACACTTTGGCCCTCGCTTGCTATCTGGAAGTGGTGGAGTGAGCTGTGCGACGCCATAGACCGCGTCGACAAGTTGCGAGCAGCCCTTATTCCACTGAAAATCATACGTCGACCAGAGAGTGCGAGTATCAGAACATGGACGAGATCGAGAGCGGGCACACTTACGCGTACGAAGGCTGTGAAGGGCTAGGGTATTTACAAAACGAATCGGGGTCTGGTAATGACGAATGTAGAGAGCTATGATCTTCTGTTTCGCTACTGTCGATCGATGAAGTCTGTGCGTTGCAAGCGGAGACCAATCCTGATGCATCGAGTCAATCGAAGAGAATTGGACATCGGAATGGGTGCTGACACGAAAGGTGGTGACGTCGACGATTCTTGTTCGGTGTACACAGAGCGAAGGCTTTCGGGCGCCTTCTCCACTGAATATCGAGGGTTGCGGAGATAGATTCAAGAACTTGGTCGATTCGCTGTCATGCATCTGTTCGGCCTGCAAACCGGGAGCGGCATGTCTCATTGAAAGTGAGGCTACCACAGAGTCAATGTCGTGGACCTTGCCTTGCATTATAGATACGAGCATCTTGGCAGGCACGGCTCGTAATCGTTCAAAAGGAGCCATGAAGGCTCTGGATTGACAAATCCGCTCTCAAGGCGTATCAACAATAATGCCGTGACAATGCCATTGATCATGCCCTGTGATACTCTGACCCAAATCACGGCTTCTGCTGGAGTTGGTAAGTGGATGCAGAGGGTGCACGGCCATTCAATCGGGTTGGTTGCCTCGAGTCTAAAAGGGATCTTCGACCCCATGTACCTAAAACCAAGACCTGCCCAGCAGGCAGTAGCACCAGGCGCGCGTGGGCGCAATAGGATACTTGGTGATGGATTAGAGGAGAGACAAGACCAACTGTAAGTAAGGTAGGTCGCCTAACATCACCTCCGATGGCACTCAGCTCGTCAGGCACTGGATTCTTGCTGGCGGCGTCGCTGTACCATTGTCTCGAGTAAAAGCGACGTGTCGATGGGACCCATGCGCGAGCTGACACTCTTTGGATTGTATCCACGGCCAGGATCAAGGCGTCCATGCGCGTCCGCCTGAAGTCTGTAGGGAGCCAGAATGCATCGTTCTTTCAAACCCGCAAGCTTGCAGGTGAAGCTGTAGTTACCCAAGGTCTACGCCCAGTTGGATGGGTAGAGCGCCAGCAGCTATGGTTGTTTATGGGATCTGAGGCAGTCTTTATACTTTACTTCGAATGTTCGGAAGGGAGCGCAGCCCATGGGGCTCTTGAAATCGAGAAGCAGAGCGGGTCGCAGCGGGGCTGGCGAACAGCGGTGAAGGCTACAAGGCCCTCCCCCCAAAAGCCATCGATCCCACAGTTTCGATAATCCCAACAGGCGTCGATAGGGTTATTCGGCAGCTTGCACACAAGAAGGCAAAAGCAGGCTGCGGCTGGGAATTCAAGGATCTACGTTGCAGTATGCGAAGGTTCGAATACGTTAGTGCGGTTGCCTTGTTTGCCTCCACCTCTGGTTCGCGCCCGTTCTTGCAGGCCTCCACCCTGCGGCTCTGCGACCCTTCAAAAGCCATCTTACCAGCAGCAAGTGTGCAGCAGTGCCTCTCCCAAGGCTCTGATCTCAGTTGGCATTGCTCAGCACCATTCCCAGCGGCCAGAGTATCGGCGTGTCGTGCGCTCGATGACCCCCGCTGCGCACCAATCGAATGCCCCTCCTTGGCCTCTGCGCCAGATCACCCATTTCCTTGACGGTAACCTCTGCTCGCTCCCTACTCTGGAATTATACCTACTCCGTACAATGTGTGCTCGAGCGATGCTGACTCGGCTCAAGTGCTGCCTGCAGATGAAGAGGAAGTTCAGCCAAGCATCCTATGATTCCGAAAGTACAGTCGTCTGCTGGCATCCCACACCATGAGTGAAAAGCCTGCTTTTGTAGCAAGGAAGTTCCAGGACGCTCAGAAGCTTGCCGCCAAAGGCTATTTCTGTCCACTTTGTTCGGATACCTTTCACGCCGATCAGAAGCTCTGGGATCATGCAAAAACACAGCATGGGCAAGAGTTGGGCCTTGCAAATGTGCCAGACGAGGAAAAGGCGAGGAAGCAGTTTCGGCGTGAGGCGATAGCAAAGGCGTACGTTGATACATCACGCTCGTTATAGAGTTCAGCTGGACACTCGAGCATGGACAATGGCCTTCTTCCCACGAACGTCGTTGACGGTCCCTCAATCTAGGCACAAGGGTTCTCGAAGGATCATACGAGATCGAGCGCCGATGCAACCCATACCTCCATCGAATGACAATGACTCGATGAAGCCAAATATCGGAGAAGAAGTAAGGTCGCGGTCTCCTAGTGGGCATACACCAATCCCAATTTCAACCCCATCACCAGGAAAAGGGATCGATGACATTGGTAAGCTTACATTGGGCCAAGAACGCACGACACCATCCTCGCCAGAAACGGAACGAGGAGGTGACCCACCCACCAGCCCGACCCAACGTGAAAAAGCTTTGCCGATCACAGAATCTCATGGGCAGCCTGCGGATGACCAGTCTGGGGCAATCAGCTCCCTCGCTCGCCACTCCAAGACCCAATCTGGGGGCCCTTTCTCTGGAAAGCATCTCGAACCCTATCGTGAGAGACCTGCTACAAGCGATTCGGCTTTTGCTCGTAATAACACTGGCTCAAACAAGAGGCTGTTCGATCCAGAAAGAGACAGTCCTTTTTCAAACCCAGTTGTCAGAAAGAACAAGCGTCTTCAGGATCCAAAGTCCTCTGTCAGCCAATCTGCCATGGCATGTGTAGACTTGAAGAATTATCAGGTACGGCCAGGTCTCGAGCCAGGAGATAGCAATCCGCAAAAAGCCAGTGGACCCTTCAGGAACTCGAACCCCCCAGGTAGTGGACAAGATGATAGCGGAATAGCCCTAAGAAATCAACCCGCTTCCTCACCTTCTAGTCAAGGCTTCGATCTCGAGCGTGACACGGAAATGGACATGGAGCCGATTCTACTCTTGCAACCCGAGACCAGGCCCATTTCCCATGACCAGCTTGTTGTGGAGGTCAAAGGTATTTACGCAGGTTTGGTCATGGTCGAAAGTAAGTGCGTCGATGTGGACGCAAAGCAATTGAGAGATCAAACTCGTCGGACAAAGCTAAGTAACGAGCAATGGCAAGCTCTCATTCACCTTCATAAAACTCTTCTACACGAGCACCATGACTTCTTCCTAGCTTCCCAGCATCCTTCGGCAAGTCCAGCCTTGAGCGATCTAGCCGCTAGATATTCGATGCCGTACAGAATGTGGCGACATGCAATCTACGCATTTCTAGAGGTCCTCAGACACAGGCTTCCAGAGTCACGCGATCATATGCTTGCGTTCATATACATTGCGTACTCTATGATTGCTCTTCTCTACGAGACCGTCCCCACTTTCGAGGACACTTGGGTAGAATGCCTTGGAGATTTAGGCCGCTACCGTATGGCCGTTGAGGTAGACGATCCCTTGGATCGCGAAATCTGGAGTGGCGTTGCTCGCTTTTGGTACACTAGGGCAACGGACAACAACCCTGGTACCGGACGCCTCTATCATCGTTTGGCAACACTGTCTCGTCAGTATAGCTTGCAACAGCTCTCCTTGTACACTCGCTCATTAACATGTCTTCATCCATTCGAGGGTGCTCGCGAAAGCATTAGAACATTGTTCAATCCAATCCTGAATGGCAAGGCCCCCGTCAATCCTCGATCGTCATCCTTTGAAACGGTGTTTGTCAAAGCCCATGGTATCCTTTTCTATGGTGCCTCAGCATCCCAATACGAAGCCGCTGTTCGCCAGATTGATTCTGGCTTGCTGGACAACTACATTGGACTAGTCACTTCCAAGTTCAAAGAATTAGGTGTCTGCGCCACGAACACGAATATAGGGGCCATTTTCGAATACGGAGCTCTCCGACGAAAGGATCTCTCCAAGTCAGTCTTCCGGCTAGCTTATGAAGAAGTACACCGCTCCAAAGCTGTCAATGGCAAGGTCGTGGCTCACCGGCCGTCCCAGACTTTCTTTGACCTGAATGGTCGCGTAAACGACCACAGCCAGCTTCCACCGCCATCTACAGAATTGTTGGTCGAGAGCCTTACAAGGAGCGAACTTGAATCATCCGTCGCATTAATATCCCAGGCGACAAAATTGACCTTCAGTATGTTAGCGATCTCCTTGCGGCGTCTCGGTGATCGAAATGTCTACCCTCTTGTGCATGTGTCGTTGGTGTTTCTGTTCAGCCTGGCTGGCGTGGAAAAAGCAATGAAATACGTGAAGCAGGACGTCCCGTGGGGTGAAATCTGTTCTTTTCTCAATTCGCTGGCGAAACCGGATGCGTTGACCTCGCGGGTCTGGGCCACAGACTTTCCTAGGCCCGAAAATGCCTTTGGGAGACCACTGCCAGAGGACTTCGCCATACGTGGTCAGCTTTATACTCAGGGGTATTTCCCAGAGACGTGGTTCTCGGATGCCATGATTGACGACGAAGAACGATTGTTGGAGTTACCATCAATGGCAGCACCTCGTGTGGAAAGGATTTTATGGCTTGGAGCTCGTATAGTATCTGTATGCACTATCCTTGCAGCGTCACCATATTTTAGCAGGGTGTTTACTGACAGGGACTAGCTCGGTCGATGGATATCCTTCGACAAAGAGCAGCAGGTATTCCTCCTGACAGATTCCGCAATTAAATTTGCAGATGATGCAGCGCCTGCGCAACATGGCCAGGCTCTGACGCTATCAACCAAGCCCAATTACAATATCATATCAGATCTTGAAAGAAATGTTAGCACGACAGATGATGGTGTCGAGGATAGTCAAGAGGAGAACATCTCACTCATGGCTGAGGCCGAACCACAAGGAACAAGAAATGCAAATTCTCCAGCTAGACCTGACAATCCTGCCACTGTGTCATGGCTCAAAGGCGAGGTCCTCGATCAAGCAAAAGGACCACCACCTCTGAAACCTGGGCTCGGCGGCACATCTTTTAGGCGGCGGGATTACGAAAACCTTGACATTCACAATAGCGACGCAGACAATGACTCAAGCAAAGCATAAACCTGACAGTCCGAAGCCACTCAAGCTTACCCCGAGAGACTTGGCGTATAAGCTGAAGAATCACCACTTAAGCCCTCCCTCGCCGTCTCTATACTTCACGGCTCGCGTATACGTTTGGCAGTGTAAGTCGAACTACCCATTGATGGAGGTATGGCTGAAATTTTACTAGACATAGACAATGGTAGCTATCACGCAACAGTATACTGGTAGAAAGCTATTTTGCACTTGATCATGGTTTATGATGCTTCACGATTCACGATTGACGAGCTGTATCTGTCATATCATGGGCTTCTCGGTTGGTCTTGCTGTTCTGAAATAATCTCACTTTCCGTTATTGCTTTTCGGGTTTTCTTGGGATCTCCATGTCCAATAATGATATTCCATACGTGCGGCAGCCGAGGACTTTGCGCTGCTGTTATACATAAGGCGAGAGTCAACGCCCTCACTGTAAGGTATGGGCATGTACATATTACGTAATGCCCAAGTCCACTAATCAACGCAACATACATGCAGATGAGAAAACGAGACGTCGACCCTGACGTTCATCTAGCGGTTACTTAGACCTTCCAGGTGACAAGTATACCTGCAATCACAAGGATACCTGCAACATCAGTATTCGCAAGATTGTTGTACGATTCAGCACTTATCCACCTCATCGCGAAGCCGGCCCTACCGATACGACCTCAGTGCACGGTAGCTGAGCGATAATGGCTATGTGAAGCCCCAAGCTCGTCGCCATTGCGTTGACGTCGCAAACATCGACGATGAGTCCAGGCGAATCACTATCATACACTTCTCCTTTGTTCCTTACTCGCTCTCCTACATCGATTAGGCAGCAGCACTGTCCCGTCTCGCATACTGCGTCCCACCTCTCTGAGATAATAAGACGATGGACCGCAAGATCAGCAGCCTCACGACAGCTCCCGTCGGTCAGCGTACAAACTCCGCTCCTGACCTGAAGGCAATATGCAGTGCCAACTCCTGTGAGACGAAGCGAGTCAATCCATCGGCCCGAGGTTGCGGATACCATCCTTCAGCGCCCTATATCAGCCTTCTTGACGAATCGGCAAACTTCCTTCTGAGATCCAGCGTATGGCGTGATTTTCACGTTTAGCCCACCAATCGATCGACTACGCTCTGACGCCTCGCACGACTCCGGTCCCGCTAAGGTAGCAAGTACTTTAGTAGAACCAGGCTTCTTCAGGCAACTGCGGCAACTGCGGCCTCCCAATACCATCACCCCGACCTTTCTCATAGCCTCGCAAGAATTTGCTCCTTGAAGCCTCGAACTAGCAGAAACCGGTCAAGCCAACTTCTGAGCAACTCCAGCCTTATCCGCGCATGCGAAACCTGCTCCTTGCATGAACCTTGTACCACTAGCAGCTCGCAGCCTTCATGCTGAGTTAAGCTGTCCCTGCATCTGCGACTACTGCCTGCAGCTGCCCGATCTTGGTTCGCGTATGCTAGCGCCGTTGCCTTGATCGCCTTGTTTTCCAGACGAGGCGTTGGGGGCGTTGGAGGCGTTTATGCTGCTTCGCGCTCGGATGGTGGGGCACGAGGAGGGACTGGGCTCGGTTGGGGCACGGGATTCATGGAAGGCTACAGCTACTTAGGCAGGGAGAGGCTGCTATTAAGGACTTGGGATGGGGCATGGGTTGGATTGGGACGGGTGCTGGTCGCTCTTTAAGGCGGGGACGTAGTACATCAAAGCCTGGGAAGTGAGGGAGGGGGTGGGAATGGAGGTCCATCTACGATTGTCAGGCGTGGCCGGTAGCCTACTTATGAACGGGCTTACTTAGGAGACGGCAATTGCTTCTCCTCAAAGCCTACAGCCTAGCCCTCGCCTCTGCGAATGGCGAGCTGACATTTGGATGTTGGGTGTGAGGTAATATCTTGGTTGCGTTTGGGATCGACATAGTGATGGCTGCTTTCACTGGCCTAGATGACTTCCTCTGTGCTGGCATTCTTTTTTGCTAGGTGTTGGTTTGGTTTCGAGTCATTGGTAGGGAGGATTGTTAGTCTACTGGGCTAATGGAGGGAGTATGGCAGTGGGGAGTGGGGAGGGTTAATCTTCGAGGAGGGAAGGTGGTGGTGAGGGCGTTGAGAGAGCTGGGTTAGAGGTGGGGAACGAGCTAGATTGGGGGTGGGGATGATGAGATTGTGGGAGGGTTGAAGAGAGGTGGTAAGGGGGGGGAGGGGGCTGGGGCTGTGTAGGGAGGGCTGGGTATTGGTGGAGGAGAGGGGTTGTGTGTATGTTTGGTGGAAGCGGAGATAAGCTGAGGAAGGGGGGTTCGGATGGGAAGGGAGCGAGGGAGGGGGGGCTTTATTTGAGAGGCTGGGGCAGGGGGAGTGGAGAGGGAGGGGATTTTATTGGGTAGAGTATATTGCAGATGGTTTTCATTATGACAACGGTTTCATCATGCTGAGTAGATGCTAAATGCCACTACATAACTTGATGATGACATTAATACCCCCTACATGTTCCTTCATCAGTCATGATTACCATCCACCCCTAACACCATCCCTGGCCCACCCTAGCTCCCCGTCCGAAACGCATTGCTCCCACCAACCTTCCCATCCTCATCCCATCAATCCCCTATCTATCATTCACGCATGACTCAGAAAAGGCACCTTCCTCAACTTCCTACTGCCCCTCGTTTTCTCCGGAGCCTGTTCCGCCACCATTTCCCGACTCTTCCCCTTCTCATTCTGCGCCACTTCGCTCGCAGCACCAGCAGCGCCCACAGCACCCGGCGCTCCAAACTCATGCACGCTTTGCCCGGGACCCCAGGAGCGCAGATCAGGCTGTCCGGTCCGGTAATGACCGCCTACTTCTTGGCGGCGCTGGCGACGGCGATGGAACCATGTGCCTGCGATGGCGAGGGCGCCGAGACCGAGGAAGAGGACGATGAGCATGATTACCCAGCGGTAGTGCGTTGATATCCTAGTGGGTCGACCAGTCAGCGAGAACTTCTTACAACGGGGAACCAAGGAAGGGAAATGGGTCTGTACCAAGATTTATTCGTGCCCGAAGTATCCTGCGTGACGCCCCCCGCCGTCCTCGCTCCCGTCGGCGTCGGTGTCGATGGCGCCACTGGCGTAGGCGTCGTTGTAGTAGCTGGAGATGTTGTCGTAGTCGGCTGCCCGTTCGCCCCGGGGACGGCGGCACCGTTCGGCGCGGCGCAGAGCCCGTTGTACCATTGCTGGGTCGTGCTCATGTCAACGGTGGAACATGTTGGGCAGACGCTGGTTCCGGTGCCGGCTTTGAGGGGGGTGAGGTAGCTGGATTGGCAGAAGCAGGAGGTGTAGGTCCTGTGGAAGATGGTGGGTTTAGCATTGCTTCGGTAGAGAACAATGCACCCGTAATATATGGCTCAGGAGCATTGGTTTCTCAGGCATGTGGGAGTGCGCATTCAACGATGCTCAAGGTGCAGAAAGGTCCGGGGATACTTACTGCTGGTTTGATACCGCGGCGGCGCCGAGAGGGGGTGGGACGCAGGCGGATTGCGCTTGGATGAGGACGGGGCATGACCGAGCGCAGGTTGGGAGGGTGTTGGAGATGAGTGTTACTTGTTGGGCGGAAGCTGAGGAGAAGAGGGCGAGGAGGGCCAGGAATGAACGTATTGAGAGAAAACCCATTGTGAAGGACGTCGATCGGACGTGCAAGAAGCGAATGACGGTGCTCAAGGCGATTAGTTCAAGAATAGCACAGATGGAATAACATCTGGCCGCAACGAAGTGACAATAGCTGGCGACGTGGAATCACCTATGTAATATCGCCATCGAGGTCGATGGCGCTGACGAGGTGGAGAACCGTGGTTTTTGTTCTAATGAGGCTTAGCTCATCACGTGATATCAGCTTAAAATCAAATGACGGGTCAACACGAACGTCTGACTGCAGCCGCCATGGTACGCTTCCTCGCGATATTGCTAGTATTGCTCTCGGTGCTCGCGATGACAGCAGAAAATAGAGCATCCTGCAGCTGCTTGGTGCGAGGTGATTTCCAGAACATACCCTTTTCGCGATCTTCAAGGCCGGCATAAGGTAGGGTTCTCTATTCCCTTTCACCCGAATTTGCACGAGGTCCACTTTGTTGAATTCATTCCTATACGCCTGTCGCTGTCGGTCATGATGTATCTCATGCTACGGACGTGATGTATCTAACCGAGGGGTGCATTCCTTCACCCGGTGCAATATATTCTGAACATCTTAAACATCGTGGCCAGTCTTACTCAACGCCTTTTCTCGGACCACTACAAGATATATCCTTGATGAATAATTTATCGTGACGGGCTCTGATCATGTCACTGTTCTAATTCCTCTGCGATGCTACGTTGTTAATGATCGACAATCCAACTCCAGTGCTGGTCAGCTGTCCGAAGGACCACAACGGATTATATGTAGAGGATGCAGCTCCAGTTAATTCGAACAATAGCAGACAATCCCTTGGTCGGAAAGCTCGAGGAGTTTTCAAGCAGTTTCCGAGCCAAGAAAGTGTCGTCCATTAGCACTCAAGGAAAGTCATACCACGTGCCATCGCCGGTGTTCCGTTTCGGCCTACTTATCATATGGATCGAGGATCTGTATTTAAGACAGTGGAGGTGGGAATTTCTTTAATTCTCAGCGCAGTGCTAATCAAAGAGTATAGGCGAAGATGTGCCAGTCTTCGACATTGCAGATATTTACACGCCCAGGACCTGCTCGTCAATACAGAGGGCTTTGTATGCCCTAGTAAAGATATTCCCATAACGCATCCTCGGCAAGTACCATAGAGCCTGACCACAACCTTGTTTTGCAATGAGGGCATGGATTTGCTGTCTTCGGCAAGTCTATACTCGACGCAGATGCCGACTATGGCAAGGAGTGGCTGGGTTGCGTAAGTTGGAATGACTGCACTTTATAAGAACGATCTAGCCTACGCAGCAAGTCCAACAATATCTGTAAGAAATCTTTGTTTGTTCTGGGGTCTCAAGCTTGCCACTTTACCGAAGTGATAGGTTGCTAGGGTGTAAGTCCACATCAAGACTAAATCGGAGAGCAGCTTCATTTTGGACATGTTTTTGCCATTCCGCATTGCGCTACGATTTAAAATGTTCTCTTCTGTATTTGCTTGATTTTATATCCCACCGCAAGCTCTTGTTGCAGAGCCGTCGTGTTATGAAAGACCAGAACATCTAACATCGCCGTGTTTTCCCAAAAAGATCGATAGCACCTTGTCAACAATATGCAGTGTTTTGTTCGGGATCCGCTAGTCTGAGATTATAAGGTGCAAGTATTTGTCCCCTAATGCATTGTAGTATGGAGGTCTTTCCTGCTGCCGTAGGCATGCAAATTAATCAGTATATATGTATGCGCAGGTCGAGTGGAGGCTCGGCGACAGCCGGCTTTTCATACGCGCTGGAACCAAGAAGGGCAGTGCTGACCGACTAATAAGTCGCCAGCTAATACCAAGATGAGAGCAGAGTCGCTCGAGTGGGCTTCTCCATAGCAACAAGTGAAGACTATTTCACTTTTGTTATGAGCTAGCTTATGAGCACGAAAGTCTCGAAATGGTATCGCCTCGCTAGCCCCTCACTTTGTGCAACCACACTTTCTAATTTGCTTCTAGCGCTTTCACAACGGTTGTCGCTGCTCGGCTTTTTTTTCAGATCTCACCCCCCAACTTTTGGCAAGATGACTTTCGTCAATCTTTGCATCTAGCTGTTCAAATGTATGAAATCTTCAAATTTTGTGCTTTCTAGAGCTGCTTCGTTTGTAAGTTTTGATCAAGAGGTGCCAAAGTTATTAGGACTGCAAAGTTTGTTCGCATGTAAGAAGCTGAAGTCAATCCTTTGCCTCGAGTCCCGGAACACGAAATCTTTGCAACAAGATAACTTTCTCATTTCCAAATCAAAGTCTATCAAAATTACGTTGAAGGAAAGCGCGAATTCCATTCTCTTGAACTTTGAATTCTGGTGTTGATAATCCAAGGAATGCAAAAGTTGATCAAAATCACTTTGCTCAAATTCGGGGGGTGGGATCTAAAATAAAAGCCGAGCAGCGACAACCGTTGTGAAAGCGCTAATTCTCCAACCTCGTTCTCCTTCGTCTCCACTTTTTGGACTCACAGATCAGTCATAACATAATCTGCACAGCCCGTCCGGAGGGGCTTTCTTCCCGATTGCCAAAGACGAAGATTTGGACGAGCCGAATTGCTCCACTCACCACTGTATTGTCTACTCGCATGTTCAGGACGCGCTTTCATAATTCGAACGTTCGCACGGGCTAGCACGCTTAGAGCTGATGACCGGTCAATGTAGTAGATGTAGTTCCACCACGGTCTTTTCTTGCGGTAGATGATCTCATTCGTCTCAATCCAAAATTGCTAGACGGAGGAGAAGAGGAATTTAGACATCATGCGCGTACTAAAAACGTAATAGCTCGGGCATGATCTACGGGTTCTTAGCCTTGCGCTTCTGATCTGTTGTCTGGGACTTCCGTTGCCAAATCCTGTAGCTGCAAAAGAAGAACGCATTTTGTCATCTCGCTACCTCAACAACGCCTTGTAACGATCGGATTGATGTCGGCAACTCGATCTTTATCTCGAACGTGAGCGATAATATAATGGAGGATCCCAACTTCGAGGGCGACTCGGTGGGTTTCAGCCTCATCCAATGTCCCTGAACTACCATTTAAGATATGCTTGTATCTATGGTGATATACTGACAAGGTGACAGGGTTTCGCAGATGGTGATAGTCTATCTCCTCTCCGACCCACCAAATACGAACATGAGCACATTAGCAGGCTCCAAGTCTTCTCGGACGATCTACAAAAAGCGATCCAGACATCCTTCCCTCGAGCAGCGCACCCTTACGTTGCCGTGACTGTATTGCTTCTCAGGTGGACCGATGACGACCTGAGCATCCAGGTCGAACTAGATAGATTGAGAGACGTTTTCGAATTTCAGTTCAGGTTCGCTACGGAGCAATGGAATATCCCGAGCAAGATTCCGACAAGGGCGCTACAAGCGAAGCTGTACGATTTCCAGGAAGCTCACCAATTAAGCTCAGAGCTTCTTATAGTGTACTATGGCGGACATGGCGAGGCCTCCCGGACAGGCAAAAGCGTTTGGGCAGCGTACGTATACGTCTTCTCCAATTTAGAAAAGCTGCCTGCTGTTGGAAATGCTCAAACCGATGGCGACGGGCTGAGGGAACATGGGCTCAGCTTCCTGCGATTTCTCCGATTGAATACTGGCTAAGTTTTCGAAGAACTAGACGGTCAGATAGCCCGACCTTAGCGTGGTCATCTCTGCAACACTTACTCGAGAACGCAATCCCGCATGTATTGATCATCCTCGATTGCTGTTTCGCCGCCAACGCAGCTCGAGATACTGCAGAAGGGTCTACGAAAGAAATACTCGCTGCCTGCGGTCGTGAAAATCCTACCGCGGGAGTCGGTCTCCGCTCGTTCACATCTGCACTCATTGAAGAGTTACACGCTTTCGGGAGCAACCCTTTCACAGTTGCCATGCTTCATAGTCGTTTGGTGACCATGCGATGGCGGCTCCAATTCACGCCCATATACGCGTTGCTGTCTGAACATGGCGGAAACAGTATACAACTTGCGCCTTTGCCGACTCCGAAAGTTTCGGAGCCACATGCAAGCTTGCAGGGCAACGGCGAGTGCGCTTTGGGAGACGATCCCATGGACCTTTCGTCTAACGATGAGAGCCTATTCAGCGCCTCGGCTCAACAGTCTTCACAGTCATCTATGAGCGCGCGTTCCGAAACACGCGTGCTTCTGGCGGTTTCCATTCAGCAGGACGCTGTTCGTGATGTCTCTCAATGGGTCACTTGGCTCACAACACAGGCTCCTTGGGATGTAACAAAGGTCGAGGTCAAAGTCGAAGGGGCTTATGAAAGTCATTCAATGCTTGTACTCGTGTCTATACCAACATATGCCTGGGACGGCCTACCAGACAAGGAGGCGTATCGCTTCATCGATTTCATCAAATCAAGTAACCTTCAACAGCCAGGGAGTAGCTTACACACAGCCTCAAGAGCACCGAGTGTCGCTAATCTGTCTAAAGAACACAAGTCATCCCCTCTCGTTTCAGTGAGCCAACATGGGCCAACGAAAAGCCTCAAATCGTCGGCAGAGGCGCCGAAAGTTGCATTGCAAAAGAGCCACCAGACCGTAAAGAGACATGGCAAAGATGGAACAGCAGTGGTGAAACTTGATACTGGATGGGATGTAGAAAGTGATGATGCAACAATGGTCAGCCTTACCGATGTATATTCAAACGTGCATGGTGGGAAGAAGAGCTACGATACCTTGCAAACAAACCCTACGCCCAGTGGAGATCTCAACATATACCAAGCTCTTTCAAGCAGCTCGATCCGCAATATTACGAGCACAGATGGCAAATCTGTTCAATCAAAACCAAGAAGCACCAACGAGTGGATCCGGCCATCACGGTCTGTTGTTGCTGGTCAAGAGCAGCAGTCAACGTCATATCCATGTTATGCTCCAATGGCACCACATCCAGGTCATGCTCCTAGACCACTACATCCAGGTCATGCTCCTGGATCACTGTATTCTGGCCTATACCACCTTATGTAGCATCGGGTGCTCTTACAACGTTATATCCAGGTCCAGCTCCGAAACATTTCTCTCCACGTCTTGCTTCCAAACCTATATATCTAGGTCATGCTCCTATACTACCATGTCCAAGTGCTCCGCGCTTACCGGCTGCCCGAGGCAGACCTTATGGCTCACTGTCAAGGGCTTCGACCAAAGATAACATACCAAAGCGACAAGCCGCGCCCATGATACCGTTGATAGCGATGCTCCGTATACGCCCCTACCTAAAAGCCCAACTGTGAGCAGAAGTAGACGGTCGCGCAAGCAAGCTTGATGATGTGAGATCTATGGAGGCACCAGGTGCGAGCGATAGTCGTGTGGCTTACTGCACGCTTAGTTCTACCCGTCCGCCCCACCACCACCAAATCCGATGGGATATTGAGTTACAAAACAACATTTCTACGTATTGACGTGGGGCACTTCTCAGGTAAATTCTATGCATCTGCCTAACTCTTTATTGGGGAACAGGCTCACCAGAGGTCAATTTTAATAAGCTTTCTCCGGAGACGAGCATCCGAAAATTTCAGGGGATTTATTCAAACAATGTTCACGACTCGACAAGAGAGCGGAAAAGATCGTGGCGAATGAAAAGCAATTTCGAGGTGGAGTCTTAGCTCATTTAACTTTGGCTACAGACACAGAAATCCTGGCGAACGTCTGGCCGCAGAAACGACGATTAATCTGCAAAGATATCAGTAAGGCAGTTTCAGGCACACATTTCTTATGCCGACGTTGATTCTTGCGCAGAGATTAGGCTCTCTCCAAAGATTCTTTTAAAAGATACCCTGGTCTTGAACGTCCAGTCATCCGGACGAGAGAACAGAAAGCGCGAGACACGCATTACCTGACTGCCTCGAATTCCAATATATGTTTCTTCGTCTGTCACATCCTTCGCACACTCAACAGGATGCGCATCGATGATGACCCAACGACGATGGACCAAGCGGGTTTACATATGGCATACAAAATACCCACGGCTCCCACGTCGCTAGAGCTTATGAAAGAGGCCCAGTAGGTAGCCATACTGAAGCTTACCATGAGCCAGAACGCACTAGTCACTCTTATTCAAGATTGACCTCCACTACCTTATCAGCTACAATCAAAGGTGGTCCACCAGCTCAAAGCCCAGAATCTCCTTCGCAAGCATCATAGCTCACGGAATCGACCTAGCATCACCTACAACATCACTTTGAATCCCCAACTTGATTTCCCCAACCATACGCCCGCCACACCCAGCATCCTCAACATGAACTATGTAATCGCCTATCAGGCATCGTTCCCCCCCTCCTCGCGCCTCCCTCCAACCTCAACATAGAAATTACAAACCAACAACACTTGCTATCCCAGCGGATCCCCAAACGGAAACAGCTTCTCAATCCCTCGAAGAAGATAAAGATAAAAACCCTCATCTCATCACCAGGAGCCCGGATGCAAATCTGGATCACGACAAACCGTCGACACTGCGACTCTTTATCAACATGACAGCTCACCGGCACGTCTCTCCCTTCAATAAGGCGACTAACGGTAACAGAGCTATAGAATAGACTCGGGCGGCGAGAATAGGGAGGATGGTTGTAGGCGAAAGACGCTGGAAATGTTAAGAGGATTTTTGATGGTGTGTGAGACGAGGAGGTTGTTGAAGATTGTGGGAGTTATTTTATGTTGGTGCTGGGGTTGGAGGTTTGGAATGTTCGTACTGGGCGATTGATCCTTGATTGAAAGAGGTTGAGATTTGATGGGATGGGAGGATGGGGGTGTGATTTGGATTGCTTTTAACAGCGCCGCCATCCGCGAATGGTAGTGCCACGTGCCGTGTATCGCGCGGACCGCCAGGGCACGGTGCAGCAGAGTCAGGGTGCGCCTCAAGTATAAGCAGTCCACCACCAAATCGACAATCGCGGAGCTTGCCGCTCTTCAGGATAATAGATCGTATCTTGTCTACAAACCTCTAACCCATCCAACAAGCCAGCATCCTCAATGCGGCAACCAAGATCCCTGGATCTCACAGCACGCCAATCGGATACTCTTTCGGAATCCCCTTCGTATCCGGCACAACAACAGGCACCCCCTCCCCACTCCTCTTTTCCACAAACTTCTCAGTCAGTGCCGGCATCCTCCTCACCCGCCTCACCCCCTCCACCCCCTTCGCGATCCCCAACAACTTCCCCTCACTCCACGCCCTCCCCAAAATCTCCATCCCAACCGGCACCCCCCTCGGCGCCTCCTTACTCGCAGGCCCAAACCCCGCCGGCACCGTCATCACCGGCGAGCCCGTCAGCGCCGCCAGGATCCCGTTCCGCCCGGACTGCGACGGCGCACCGACTTTCACAACCAGGTTCGCCTGCTCGGGGTAGATGAGTGCGTCAAGCGCGTGGCGCGTGAAAGTGGCTTGCAGCGCGAGGGACAGGTCCGCGATGGCGAGTTTGCGGGGGGCGTAGGTGGTGTTGGATGGGGAGGAGGCGAGGGCGGTGGTGACGTAGGGGTATTGCGTGGGGATGACGAGGAAGTTGCCGGAGGCGTAAAGGGCGTTGAGGGTGGGGGGTTGGGCGCCGGAGAGGGTGGGGGCGTAGAGGTAGCTGTCCATGGCTTGGCGGTATTCGAAGCGTTGGGTGTCGTATTGGGTGAGGAGGGCGGTGGAGTTGAAGAGGGGGGAGGGGATGGGGATGATGGTTGCGCCGGCGGTGGTTAGGGCGAGGGTCATGGCGTCCATGGCGAAGTTTACGGGGGTGGTTTCGTGGCTGGGGGTGCGGTTGAAGAAGCCTTCGATGAGGCCGAGGCGGATACCGCGGAGAGAACTGGCGCCTGCGATGGCTTGTGCGTAGTCGATGCCGATGGAGCTTGGAGGGATTAAGGCCGTTGTATTATCATCTGCATCGTAGCCGATGCTTGTCATAACATTAAGCGCGATGGCGAGATCGTTGACGTTCCTCGCAATAGGCCCAATGGCATCCTGCGTGTATGAAATGGGAATAATACCACTCCGCGAGATTAATCCTCGAGTGGGCCGCACGCTGAACAGGCTGTTGGCACTTGCAGGACTACGCAGGGAGTTCACGGTATCAGTACCTGTCCCAAACACCGCAAAGGAAGCTGCAATGGCGGCGCCTGTGCCCCCCGAGCTGCCGCCTGGTGTTCGAGTGAGGTCGTATGGATTGAGAGTCTGGCCTCCTAAAGAAGAAACAGACAGCCCCTCCAAGGCCAATTCATGTAAGTTCGTCTTCCCTAGAACAATAGAACCCGCCCGTTTCAAAGCAGTGACGACCGGTGCATCAACTGTTGGCTGTGAGTCGGCTAAAGCAAGGCAGCCTCCAGTCGTCTTCATGTCGGCTGTGTCATAGTTGTCTTTCAGCAGTATAGGTATGCAGAACAATGCTCCTGTGGCATTGCCAGCGGCGAGTGCGAGATCCAGTGCATCAGCGACGGCTAAGGCATTGGGGTTGAGAGTGATGATCGCGTTGATGAAGGGGTTGTAGGCTTCGATACGCGCGATGAAGGCTTCGACTATGCCGCGGCAGGAGGTGAGTCCGCTGAAGAGAGCGTTGTGTACGCTTTCGATGGTGGCTTCGCGGACGTCGTAGGTGGAGGTTATGTTCTGGGCGAGGACGGCCACCGGTAGAAGGACCGAAAACCAGAGAATTGGATGGTATCGCATTGTATTGACCTAATCTCTTGTTCAGGGACACGGAGCGGACTTGATAAACCATAAGTCTTTCTTCTAAGAGAATGGTGCGTCATCAGCGATAACGCTGGCTGCGGAAAGCGGGGCCCATTTGAGGCTAAGAGACTAGTACATTGGTGTGCATGATAAGGCTTCTTGAAGTCTGATTGAGTATTCAACCTGCGTTTGAATCGAACCGGACAGTAGAGAGCGTTAAGATATTGTAGACAAAGATTTAGTGGAAATGACACATGTGCAGGAGACACGCAAGAGGTACTCCTTTCGCCGCGCACGTGATGTCATCGCGGAGAGAACAATTTCGTCAGTCTATCGGTCATGGTAACTTGATAGAGCACTCAGGGGTTTCGGCTTGGGTATCGTGAGTCTCGTCGATGGACTACCTATCCCAGCAATGAAGATGGATTATCTCGTACAAAGCGTATTCAAGGGACGGTCGTTTGGACATGCCATGATAGCTGGATTGAAGCGGGCCACGTGCGATTTAAGCTTGCCCCTTGAGCTTGTAGTTGATCCATGGCCATAGAGACAGGCTCACAGCGACAGTGAACGCCACCATGTTCCCTGGCCTTTGTTGTAGCGTTCGAGAACGTCTCGGACAAAGACTCGATGACCCGTCAATCTACCTTTGAATTTAGGATCTGCGAAACAAAGACGGTTCTCGAACAAAGCCTTTATAGATCAAAGGAGGAGGATATAAGGAAGGCATAAGTATGAAGAGATCATATACTTCTCCCCTGTTGCATTGTGTCCGCAGGTTCGGTTTCAAACTCAACAACCAGCTCTCAGCCATCAGCAAAAGAGAATAGCCTTCTCCGCTCACGATCCAATTGATCAGTATCTTGTAATCTTCCAAAACATGGCTGATCGTTATAGACCCTCTGGCTTATCGCGCCGAGAAAGTTTCCAGCGGAAGGGTATCTCACCACCTCCGCGCGGGTCTGGCACTCGCCTATTCACTTCTCAGCGTAAAAGTCGGCCAAATCCTGGCAGAAACAGTTACCATGCACCAGGCGCTATCCTGAAGCAGGGAAACAGTGCACGCCAAATGCAGACTCGGTCGAAGGCTCGTCTTCATGGAAAGCTCTCAGTCATGGACATGGACCAGTTAGACGCTCAATTGAATATGCTAGCTGTGCCGCTGGAGGATCGTCCTAGTAGGGAGAGCAAGCAATCCGGAGCTATGAATCTCGACCTATCTGCAGCCTTACGTGCTCCATTCAAACACCATATTGCGGATGAACTCTGTCCGTACAGCTTTTGTCCAGTCAGCACTCCGGTATGTCAAACTTACTGATCTGTTCCCCTTCCCAGTTCGGTGCACGCAAGCTTTCACTCTTCGTAAATGCATTGCTGACCTTGAACTAGCATTTTGAAGGGTTGTATCTTCACAGCAACGAATTAGCGGAGGAAGGACCTCGTAAGTCGAGTTCATCTTTCTGGTTCGGTGCGCTGCTGATAGCATTACAGATGGATTCTTTGGGGCACTCAATCCACCTCCAGAAATAAAAGAAGCGTATGGCCGTATCTCAGCGCAGCAGGGAAGCGAAAACGACTTCCTCACCGTCAAGCATTTTGTTATGTGCCACCCCGCCTCTTTTGAGCTATGCCATTTGTCAAATTGGGATAGCTGACCGAGGCCATTATCGAAATGGGTATTTGTGGGCCTCTCGGCTTGCTGGCAAGCACTAATATAGACGGACCAGTCAATGTATAATTTGTTGAGACGTGCTCCTCAGTTATTGAAACTGCTGAAACAGACGTGATGCATACAATTAGTCCAGTGAGACACATTTCGGCTTGATCCCAGGGGCGATTCTCAGATCCGGATCAAGGGGAGAGAACGTGTAGACTCTGGAATTCGTTCAATGTTGATTACGGCGGATGAGTCGGATCTGGGAGTAAGCCGAAGGCTGGGCAGAAATAAGAAACGTGTGGCTGAAGTAGAAGAGTAGGGCGATGAAACGACAGAGAGCATCTGTTGTTCTATTCCAATCGTTCATCCACATGCTGTCTGATTCGACTCACCAACTGCACGCCAAAATTGGGCTTCAGCCTTCTTCAACGGTTGCTCTGTTCTTGGAGCATGAGTTTAGCGTCGCGGACGTGCCAGCAACATACTATTGTCGGCATCCGAGAACAATTGTGAAAATGCGCCTGGTGTGTCCCTAGCTAGGGAATGCTAGTCGGCTTACGTCTGATTGCGGTAGTATCGAAGTAGTATCGAGATGCGTCCCAAGACAATGAGTCGCCTGTTACTGTAGTACCTACTGCATGACCGTCGCGTTATTGAAAGAAAGTTTGCATGTTCTGCCCTATATCGTGATGCGCCTGGTACCCAAATATCGTAAGATTGCGTGTATCTGCTTCGAATTGGCCTTATATGGCGTAGGTTTACCCTTGGACACTGCTTGGTCTTGCACAACCAGAGGTGGGACGACGCGATCAGCGCTTATATTCAAATTTTGAGAGCATCATTTGAAGTAATTGTCGGTTTACCCCTGAAGTGTGGAGTTTGGATGAACAGCCCCGATGACTTTTTTGGTTTTCGCTTAAATTGGAAATAGGATGACTTGTCATGATTTGCATCACTGGGCTGATTGGGGCTGACGTGATAGGTTATAAGGTTGCGAGGTTATAATGCTAGGCCGTACAATGCCTTGATTAGCTTCGGAGGTAAGCTAAGAATCGACGCTCAGCATCATGGTATGAGATAATGTAAGAGATGGACGACTTTTGACGAAACCATGTGGAGACATCGATTGACTTCGCACTTTCGAAGCTCGAACTGTAACGGGAAAAGAGAACTAGACCAGCGATTTTAGCAGTGGGCAGCCTTTTGAACGTATTCATAACAGCGCGCCTTTTCCCCGTATACGCCCCGAAGCCCTTTCTTTTACATCTTCTTCCTCAACAACGGCGACAAATCCTCTCTGTTCTCCCTCCATCCCTCCGGCCTATCCTGCCCATTTCGGAGCTGCGTCAATATAGACGCTTTGTACCACTCCTTCAAACTCGCAAATGTAGCCCACTTGCTCAATTTGAGCAACCGAATCCGATAGTCTGCTAGCGCTATCTGCAACTCCATCTGCTGCTCGATTCCCTGAGGGCTCGCTAGGATGCACACAATCTGGCCGTAGATTTCAAGGCAGTAGAGGAGGTGCGCGAGGTCGGAGAACTCGAGGCCCGAGGTGTCTTGGCGATCGATGTCCAGCCAGATGAGGCCATTTGGACCGATTGTGCCACGGAAAATTTTGACGAGGTAGACCAAGTCGATTGTGGGAAAGCGAGCGCGAATGACAGGGAGGATGGAGTCGAAATCTGTGGTGCAAAATGAGGTTCGAGAATTGTCAGGGGAGGAGAGGTCGATAGGGGGCGGGTCGATGGGTTCCGCGAGGTGGTGGAGGCGGGGCATGGGCGGGTAGGAAGGCATGACTGGGTCTGGTCGGATAGGCGCTCCGAAGTGGTGTCTGATGATCACTGTACGAATATAGAGTATAGAAGTACGCGGATGGGGTGGAAAAATTGCGCAGGGCAGAAGCAGAAGTTGGGCAGAGATACCTTAGTGACGTAAATCGATCAAAGAGGGGGATTGCGCAGCATTTAGCGTCGTCAAAACGTTTGCGAATCCTTGGTTTTGCCTTTACTCCGTACAACTCCTCGACTTTTCTCACAATCATTTCAGTTGAGATCTGCGTTCAAACATTCTAATGTTACCGATACTGTGCGCCTGCAATCCATTGAAATTTTACGACATCTGAAGTAGTATAGTCGGGCCTATTACTAAAGTTCTCATTCTTGCGTTTGGGGTCACACTGGCTCCGTATACTGACTCGAACCACTTTGAAACATGGTTATTATAATTAGTAATCTCTGTAAATCTTACGATCCTCAATAAAACGCTGTCAACAATGTAGATCTTGAGTGAGCTAACGTCTCGTAGAACATCTGCCAATTCCAAGGAGTCCGAATAGCAAAAGATGCGAAAATTGACCAGAGCGATCTTGAGAAAACTCGGCAATGGGATCTGAAAAAAGGCCAAGCATTAAGTTCGCGAGCCAATTTCTCGGGCCGTCGGACCTACTCTCATCCGATGCAGAAAGAGGCGCGAACCACCTCCGCCCTCTCTCGGTCTGGGTCTCACTCACTCAACTACTATTTTCCCAAGGAATTTACCTCAAGTCCAAAGGAATTCCAAAGGGATGTCAACTAACAATGACGAACAGGAAGCCTTATGTGACGAGCTCATTGCCCTCAAGGCTTATTTATATAGCTCGTGGCTGCCTGGACGCTTGGGACAAAGCCGCATGCACCAAATGGAGGTCAGCTCTGCAGAGCCAGCAGTCAGCCTCGTACCCCGCTCGGAACGAAATCCTACGATAGTGCTATCTACATTGGGCGAATGCCTCAGGTACTCGCTCCTATCGGTACCACGGCGTGCATGGCATCTAGCACTCTAGCATCCCGCCCGGCATAGGGCAGTCCTGCTGCGTAGGTGAGCTCGGGCTACCAATCATTGACCGCCATCGCAGTCCTGAGTCGATCCAGTCTAGCTTCAATCCTGCTCACTCGAGGCCATGTCAAGTCCTGTGTCTCTTCTGTGACAATATTAATGTAGGCACCAGTCTGCGCGATGGTGATCATGTCTTCTTTGCTCTCTATGCAACGTTCGAATTGCGATTCTGGCAACTCTAGGTACAAGTCTTCCATAATCTCTTTCGTCGCGGCTATACTATCTCCGTAGCCTGACCACGCGCTTCGTCTCACTTCTCAATCGACCATCTTCCTGTCCTCCTACATCGTCGTGTCGAAGCTATTCATATGGATCACCAGAATAGGATCTCCAGGGGTAACCCGAGAAACTTCGGCCATTCGCTGCCGTGCGCGTGAGCTTCTCATCCAGCGCTGCAGTCTCGTCAGCAACCACTAATCGCGTGCAGGCTCCATGATTACCTTGAGGGAGATCGTGACAGTGCTTTCGCTAAGCTCTCTGAAAGAGAGTGCCAGCTGGCTTTCCAGAATTGGGCGGCGTACGGTAGAACTTCTTCTCCGGACGTTCGAGCGAAGGAGCATTTGACATGCCCGCTGCTCTGGTGTCGTCACAGGTTCGAAAGTCTTGCCTCTTGCCTGCAACACGTCTCGGTGTGTCCATGGCTTCCGAATGGGTATTATTGGTGTCCGCTGTGCCAAAGAGCCGAGAGATTCACTCCAGACGATCCGGGGCACAAGCTCTTTCCTTCTACGACTCTAGATAAGAAAAATTCGAGATTAAAGCGAGCAGTCACGTTCTTCAAGCGCTTCGGTCGGAAACCCTCCGGTCAGGGACCAATTGCGGATCATTGCACATCATCTAAACAAGGGCACGCCGCATTCCACGGGGCTACTCACCATGAGCCAGAATCTTCACTCGATCCGGAACCACCGGACGAAATGGTAGAGCCTCATGCAGCAGTGAACGTTGGCGACTTTGAATTTGGATTTGAGCCTGAAGAACGACCCTATACACTTTACGATATGGAAGGGAACGCCCTCAGCCCCTTAGTAAGTCCCGGTGCAGGAACAGATAGTCGTGATCCATCAGAACTTGAAACTGGTGACCCGTTGTTCAGCTCTACCCAGCTGAGTGATACAAACATCCTCCCACGGTATTACGAAAATGGCCTAGATGAACGGGATAAAGCTTCCCAGCGCCTACCAAGTCATTTTGGTCCCTTCTCTTTGAGTATGTCTATTGTTGAGCAGCAGTACCAAAACAGTCCAACTTTCTCGACATGTGAACAACCCCGTCTTGGCGAGCTACAGATCTGGGAACGTGCAAGCTGGGCGTCTATATCAGAGATTTACACCAACGACCCATCAACAGCGTCTGAACTGTCAATGATACACCATAACGGGCCCACGGACACGGAAGAAATTGTGAATGGCCGAGCAACAGCCTTCGAGCTGTCGAACTCCGAGGTAGTCACAGCCGCCGGGCAAGGATTGACTCAAGCTGATCCGACAATGCAATCCGGGCAAAACAGGCGAAAAGCAGATCGAATCCGCGATCTTCATGATCTCGTCGGTGGCCTTCACGGTCACTGGCTTCAGGAAGTCCGGTCCACGCCAGGATTCCCTATCGTAAAGTCTACGATCTGCGGTCTAACTCCGTTCGAGGCAGGCATTCGGTCCTTACAGCAGTGTTTTCAAGGATCACCACCCAGTACCTTCGGAGGAGTCTTGTCGTTGACGCATTTTGCGTTCTCATGTGCCTATGCAGCTCAGCATGACTTGAACTCACCCATTTGGCAGGATCTGTTCTGTGATGCACTCGAATGGAGTAACAACATTCTAGTTAGGGAAGATAGAGCCCTATATCTCAGGATTGTGTGTCTGCTTTGGGCTCCTCAAGAAGCTCTACACAGAATAGGTCAATGTGCAACTAGCGAGCATACCGAGGACTCGTCTCTACAGGTGAATCACTGCCAGCCCTTGCTTGAAGCAGAGATGGGGGAGGCAATGGCGGATGAAGGGTCACAACATGCGATCCCAGAGGTTCCGTCATCTACAGGTGTCTACTCACTCACTAGTGGAGCCGTGATCAAATCATGCTCTAGATACTTAGATGGTAAGCAGTATATCTTGTGGGTTGCCAAATTGGACTGACACTTTGTCTCTTTGCCGCAGTCCTTGAGCATGCTCGAATCGTCCTCCGTAAGGACAATGAGCTCAGCGACATTACGACGCCAGCCGCTCCATCTTCGGCCAATATTGAGAGAGTGAAAACTCATATACTTGAGCCACTTCGAGATTGTCATGGGATTGGTTTATTCGGCCAGGGCCTGATGGACACATCCGACATGCTCTGTAGAGGATTGCTCAACAACATCCATGATGTTGAGATAATGCTCACGGTGACAGCGAAGGTGAAAGCGAACGGATCACGCGGCGAATTCTGCTGACATGTATCAGACGTGTGATCCTTCTCCAGAAGCATACGAAGCGTTCTGCCGTCATGTTGCGATGCTTTGCGACGACGCAATGCAACAGGACCCCGAATGGCGACATCGTTACTACGCCACCTACATTGATCATGTTCTTGCTGTGTCCACAGAACAAGACAATGAAAGAAGGAGGTCGCTAAAGGCAACACCAAAGCGACCTCCGCCTATTGACACTGCCCTTGCCAACAGTGGCCAGAGGAAAGCTTCGACTATCCCTCCTGCAAGCGACAAGCCTCAACCCGCCACGGCTGGCTCGCCAACATCGTCATCGGCTTCAGACGCTTTTCACAGTCCCACGTCCGCCTTGTTCACGGGCACCAGCCGCCACAATAGCGGTACGTGGACAACGCCCACTACCTCTCCCGAGACTTCCGCCTTCGCTATCGCGCCATCGCCGATATCACCTTGTACTCCTGTCCGAGGACGCGCACCCAAAAAATCTTCATGTCTGGTGTCTCCTTGTAATCCATCGCCGACTACGGCCATGAATACATCAGTGTGCTCACGTTGTGGCGCAACCTTTACTGGAAACCATCAACATCGCACTTCAAACTTAAAGCGTCATGAGCGGACAATGCACCGACGAAGATCAAAGCTTTTGTGCCCGGAAGCAGGCTGTGGGGTAGAGTTCAGCAGGTCGGATAATCTGAGGAAGCATAGGAAGACCGCCCATGGCATTGAAGATCCTTTGAGGCGGCAGAGCAGAGGAAAGACACGAAGACCATCAGACCTACAGGAGATTACTACCTGGATATGACCCCAGTAGAAACATTGTATCAGTCTTTGAATTAGAGCTAGGGCTAGAGGTAGGCGTTGTATGCACGGTGTGTAGCGACCAAGTGACGTCCTTTACCGTCCCGGCCTAGGCGCCAGAATTTAGACCTTTCACTTTTGTCGGTACGCAAGAACTACTTGAGCAGGAGTGATGCGTGGTAATGAGCATATAGCTCTGTATGCCATAATCCACGAGCGTACTTCGGCGTAAGAATTCCGTCGAACATGGATTGTACTGATATTCAGAGGAGAATGGACTAATTATAGAGGAACACAGATGACAGTTTTCACGACTAAAGAGGTATCTGATTGTACTATAGATGGGCTCAAGTCATGCGGCTGCTGTCTCCCCACCGTACCCAGCTCGTCCTCCACGTCCCACCCCCTTCACATCTCCTTCTCCGCCTCCGCCACCTCTTCATCCTCTGTGCTATAGCCCACCGGTCTTCCAACCCGAACACTTTGCGGCGCGCCCACCCAACCATCAGATAACGTCTAACAGCAACAAGGTATACAGACCCGGACGTAGTGTTGAAGACTGCGTGCTGGCTGCTAGTGGGAGGGATACTTCTATGTGGACATAGCGCGCATTGGGCCGGACGAAGAAGAGGAACGTTCCGAGTGGGCGGTGCGAGGGAGCAATTCCAGTATCGGGAGGATTAATAGGGGAACCAGCTGAGACTAGACTAGGATTGAATTTGGTGATTACTTGAGCTTTGGCGGTTAAATAATGGTATTGGTGTGAATTTAAGGGGGATTGCTGTGGTTCGATATAAGGATGACGTCGGTAAGGCTAGCCCTACAGTCTTCGCCAAGAGTAGCCGCTTGATCGTTTCCTTCTCCGAAAGGAATCAACATTTGCGAACATTTCGTGATTGCGAGCATCCAGTGATAATACGAACAGACAACACCAGCATTGTTTTTTCTTCCGCTTGGACGCATAGCTCTCGTGAGACGAGAGCCAGGCTATCATGCAAGACTCACTAGCCCCGCAGCTAGATAAGGCGAGGCTGTACTTCAACCGTGAGGCAGCCACTTTTTCCCGGACTGTCAAAGATCAAATCGTAATTGCGTTGAATCAGCATCATCTACGCCATGCCTGTCGACAGAACTCACGACATCTCCAACGCGTCATACCACGTCAAGGACGTCCAGGCTCTCGGCAAGGTCCTCACCGAAGCCGGAAATGCAGCTTTTCCCAACCGTGGTCGGTCTCGATACAAAGAAGCCCATGTGCTACTGCTGAGTTGGGAAGACGATGATCTCGGCGTCATCGATGAGGTGAACGATCTACAAGATGTGTTTCGCCAGAGCTACAATTATGAGACAGAAGTATGGAAGATACCAGGCACGCGTTCGCACAACTCGTTGGCAACCAGGATACTGCAATTCTTGGCTGACTACGAGGCGAGAGATTCGCTATTGATTGTGTACTATGGTGGACATGGGTTGATGAATGATGATAGGCAGTGCATTTGGTCTTGGTCAGTGTGCTTTCCTCTTTTGGATTTGTTGTACTCAAACGGTGCTATATGGTGTCCCTTTCCAGATGCTTTGGATCATTCTTACTTTGTAGAAACCCTCTCTAATGGCTCGCAAGAGCTCACTAACCGTCTCATATTGGAGGCTCGTGTCATACTGATCGCTAGGATGCCACCACGCCGCTTGGCGAAAGTGATCGCTAGAAACAAGTGCGAGCCTCTGGCGTTCTTTGTTGTCTATCTTCTGCTTCGCAGGCACAACATGTCCTTCCTTCTCTTCTAGACTGCGACCAATTTGGATTCAATCATTGCTCTTCGACGGGTGGGCAACGAGGTCATGGTTGCGGCGTCTTACTGACATCACTCAGTACGGGAAAGGCAGATTCTGCTGAGCTACGCTGGTACGCGATTCAAACTATGCTCGAAGAAGCACAATCGGACGTCTTGGTCTTGCTAGACTGCTGTGCTGCCGCTAGCTCAGCCACAGGGGCCGGTAGTGGTATAACAGAAGTCATAGCGGCTTGCGGCTTTGAAACCTGGGCTCCTGGAGTGGGCCAACATTCTTTTACAAGGAGTTTGACCGAGGAATTGAAGTACCTCTGTAGAACGGCACCTTTCTCGACAGCCTTACTTCACAACGTTGTATTATCCAGAGCAAAATACTGGAAGCCCAGATACGGAATATCGGCAAGCGACCAAGAACGACGAAAGACACCCATCTACATTGTTCTGTCAAATGAGATCAGGCAACGAAGTATTGAGATCGCCCCAATCCCAGCTCCGGTCTTCACTGCGGGCCTCTCTGCACCAAGAGGGTCGGCTTCTCGCGCGTCTTCCACATCATCCCGATCATCGGACATGGCGAACTCACCTCGCCCATCACAGTCAAGTAAATCATCTATCGATGAGGTTTGGCCAGACAAGAGCTTTCGCTGTCCTAAGGTCTTGATATCGGTAGCCTTGGAGGAAGAGCAATGGCTATCAACCCAGCAATGGAGGGATTGGCTACGTTCTATACCAGGCTTGGTCCGGTATGCGGATGTGGAAGGGGTCTACGGCAGTGATTCCACGTTGCTGCTTCTTTCTGTACCTGTAGCGGTCTGGGACCTCCTACCAGCGAACCCGGCCATGACATTCGTTGGCTTTTCACGGACTAGCGAATTGACGAACCTGGATTCATTCCCTCGGTTGGAAATGCAGGAAATAGCCTCGATGGACGAGCCGGACAAGCCATTCCAAAAGACAGAAGGGTCAAAAAATGCTGGCTCTTTGTGTGAGATTGATGTTATGTACATACAGGAATTTGCGGAACAATTGGCGCCTTTGATGGATGCACTTAGTGGGACGGAGATAGTAAGCTAAATCAGCCATCGCTCCACTCAATGATGCTGATCTTTTCAATAGTTCTCCAATCTGATACCTTTCATGTCTCGTCGAGAGCCAATGGTTTGTGAAGCAGTAAAAGCTTGCGGGGCTCTATATCTCGCTCTAGAGAATCATGAGAATTCCTTTAGTGCGGGTGCTGCGCAGCACTATCATGCAAGAACATCGGCATTATTCCGCCCATTATCTACGAAGACTCGCAGCAAGCAGTATACAGAAATGTGTGCTGTCATTGCCACGATTAACATTGTCTATGAGATGATGAGCGGAACGGAGCTGATGGAACATATAACCACAGCCCGCGCTCTCATTCAGGAGTGTCATTGGAACGCCCTAAGTTCGGGTCTAGCCAGAGCATGCTTCTGGTTCAATGTTGGTATGGATGCACTTAATTCCGTGATGTGCAACTCGTCTGTCGCATGGGATCCAGACCAATGGGGATATGATCCGGGCGAGAGCGTAATTTCGTCGCTGAGAGAGATTCTTACACCTGAAGCGTGGGTGCACAGGTTGTTGTATATTTTGGCAAAGACGGTTACTCACTGTGCCACCAAACCTCGAGCGCGATCTCCAGGCGCTACAGGAGGAGGACAGCTTGCGCAGCGAGCCCAAGCCTGGGATTCTCTTACTCAATTATGTAACTGGTGCAGAGATGTCACTCCGCGAAGGATGCAGCCCTTGGCAAGCCTTGATCCCAGATTTCAGAGTAGGACCTGTTATTTTCCCAATCCCGGGTAATCCCAACCCCCCGGTTCGTTTAGGGATCGCTTTGCTAATCTGCACAGGTTATTATCAAGGGAAGCTAACATTGGGCAGCTTCTCTATCATGTAACAAGCTGTTTACTGGCGCAGACTGATCCCAGGGGCCGACAGGATGACTTGGGGCTGTCCTCTGCTCGTGCTATCTGTTGTATTCTGACCAACAACCAAGATCCGGCTGTTGCGACCATCGGCTGGCCAGCACTACGAGCCGCTGCTGAGGTCTTGACCGACGAAATGGAGAAGAACGAAGTTACCGTCTTGCTTAGTGACATTCAGGAACGAAGCGCGTGGCGGGTGGATAACGATTTGAGGCGTCTCGGACAGACAGAGAGGCAGAGAAAGCCCACGACCAGAATGCCTCGAGCTAGGGATACTCATTATGTTCAAGCATTGTATGATTACTCTAGCGGCGATGCTGAAGGGCTAGACTTTCGTGAAGGGGATATAATCCAAGTGCTTACGCACTCACGGAGCGGTTGGTGTGACGGCATGATCGGTAGTCGTCGCGGCTGGTTTCCCGGCAATTATTGTGGAAATCTTGATGATATCATTCCAGAAAGGTCAAACGTTCCCACAGCTCGGGAATTAGCCAAAGGGGCGGACATATCTACGCCTTTCGGGGCGGCGAAAGACCAGTCAAATAAGAGGCCTCGTGGATGGTTGGATCCTGATGACGCTGCTACAGAGAACTGGGAATGGTTCAACGCACAAATACCGAAGCCGTTTGAAAACAGTCCTTTGGCAGCTGGAGCGCCGCCGGGGGAGTCATCTATTCGGTCCGAATTCAACGCGCGGGTCGATGATCCTAGACAGGAAATGAGTATAGACTCCGGGCTGGGGATGAGTTTGCTTGGCTCCCAGAGGACCCCGTCTGCGAAAAAGCACCAGTGCCCTTATTGCTCGACTGATTTCATGAGACATCACAATCTGAAGAGTCATCTCTTGACTCATAGTCAGGAGAAACCGTATCGGTGCGCATCGTGTGATGCTGGATTCCGCAGACTACACGATCTCAAACGCCACACCAAATTGCATACCGGCGATGGCCAACGGACCTATGTTTGCCCAAGATGCGGGCAAGTGTTCCCTCGTGGGGATGCACTATTACAACATACTAAGGAACAAGATGGGTGTGCTGGCAGAAGATCTAGTATTGGAAGCTTGGAACATGACAAAACAGATGGCGAGAGAGACATTCAGGGCCAAGACGATGGTATGCATGGTGTGATATACACTAATCAAGCATCACCCGATCTGGATGAGAATGGACAGGACCTGGGAGATTCCGGATCCTAAAAACAATGGCCCAGACGCATAAATGCTGGACGCAGCCTGTTTAGCGTTTGGAGGAGATTGGTGCAGCTAATCACCGTCGTCAGCCGACTTTTCATTAGGACTTGGGACAACGCGATCAATGGAAAGGTGGCTTCCGAGGTTCTCACACCAATTCTAGCCGAAAACTTCCAAGCTGTCTCATCCGGAGCATAAGGCCACAAGTCTCGTCCCGCTACTTTGTCAGGCTTAAATTGTATGGTATTCCAGGCCATCTTCAATTCGAGAGTCGTTCTGTTTTAGAACAGTAACACTTAGTACCATTGCCGCGTTATGAAGGAATTCGATATTCCGCACTGAGGAGGTACATACATTGAATGATTTAATGATTATACATTAGCACTAAAACGGTGGTTACTGCCGCCGTCTCCAAGACGAAACTGGACGCCGTACCCTTGAAAAGGACGTCAAGATCAATACTTATGTTGTCATTCTGAATCCCCATAAAACCAATAATTCAGCTCCAGCTGACGGATCTGGGGAACAGAGTTGTAGGGCTATACTACCATAACTGAACTCCAAAGCCGGCAATTCCTGAGCACCATTACACATCTAGTAGACAGCGGTCTCCATCACTTGGCGATAGAAGTCTCCCAAATTCATCGTCGCTGTCGAGACCGATATAATGGATTGAGCCGAATCGTAATTGCTGTATCAGTCGCCACCGATATTGGAAACGCTTGAAGAGTGTGTAACCCCTTTGCTAATCATATAGCCCATTCCTCCGCTACTTTCCCGCCATGATGATTTAGCTAACCGACGAATTCCAAGCCGCCATGGCCTTGGACACCAGGCACCCCCGAGGCCTGGATACAGTAACGGAGTACCTGCTCTTCGACCGCAGCAACGCCACGCTAACGAGTTGTGTCTGCCCCAAAAGACTCATCTGCAGCTGGGGCAGGTGACAAGATCGCCCTGCATTTATGGAAGCTGGCCGAAGTCTAGAGTTTGATTGGTGAACCCAGCGAGCAGTGATTGTGAGAAAAGGAAGGCGAACACGCAAGACCTAGGTTTCACGAAGAATTTGGGAACAGTGGTTCTATACTGCCATAGTGAGGTTGATATACCGTCTAACCGCTCTGTGCTGCAATTGCAAGAGCATTGTTCGCTCCGCAGCCATCGAATTCATGCCACTTAGCAATCGAATTCTGACGCAGGAGCCAATCACACTCATCCGCAGCAGGATGCTCGTATTTGAGATCGCAGGCGGGTGGATAGGCGGAGGCGCGCGTTGGAAATAATGCAAGAAGATCGAAGGCAGGGAACAGCTCGAAGCGTATGATAGGAGAATTACAATTGCTTTATCATGCAATACGCATCTGAATCGGCAACGGTAGGGGGGAGGCATTATCTTTGAGCCAGCGCCCGTTGTTTTTCAGACCGGAAAATCCCACATCTCCGAATGCTTTCATGCATCTCGATGCCGTCCTAATGTTGGACTCTTTTATCTAGTTAATATCTTCGGAACTCCGTCTTTTGGGTCTTCCTCTTGAATATCCGTCTTGGGTCTGCTGATTTGGATTTTTGAAAGCTATTTTACTGTCAAGGTTGCTTCCAGCTCAAGCACCTGGATCAAATTCTATGGTCAAATAGCCACCTGTCGTTGTGGAAAATAGCTTGGTTCTGACTTTTCATATACAAAAGTATTATTGCCTCCTCCCCCCTTCAATGCTCAAAAGCCAGCTCTGACCCCTGCGACCCTATCCTCTCAGCATCACCATCTTCAGGAAAATGAATCAAGATCTAAGCCTTACCTGCAAGAACGACAAGACCAATTTTTCGTCTCTCAAGGAAGTTGGGCCGGGTAGGCAAACTCTTGAATTTAATACCCTTTAAATAGCTTGGTTCCACACCCCTTTATGATTGGTACGATATAAGATCCCCAGACCTTGGAGAGATGGCGTATGGCAAGATGAAGAACTATGAATTGGGAAAACCCTTGTCGATCAGACATTGTTCGGGGTCTCTGCAGGCTTCGGGTTCGACTCTACAGGGAGTAAGAGACGACAGGCTTTAGATGAAGTGGATGCATGCAGCAAAATTCTCCTAGAACCTCGTAATTTTAGCTCACTTAGGCATGTCTTCTCCGATGGCCATGTTCATGGTCTTACTGTCGTTCAAGGTACAGGCCGAGAAAAATTACAGAGATAGATTCTTTCCGCGCAAGAGAACAGCGTGCTCACCCCTCGATCGCAAGTACTCCCGCCGCTATCCAGATCAGTCGAGGAAAACAATCCGAGATTCAAAAGGGAGTATCAACCCAGGGCGATGATGTCCCAACCGCAGCGGCTCCCTACAAAACGAATAACCAACTCATAGAAATTCCACGTAGTGATTCACAAGAGATCAGCCGTCTTCAAACCCCGAAGATTAAGCTACCTAGCCTAGAAGAATCTACCAAAAGACCAAGTCAGTCACTACTCCGCTCACCTGTATTCTACGAAGAAACGCACAGCGAGTCACGAATCTTCAACGATCAGATTGCCCAACACCCTCTGACAGGCCTAAGTGACTTTGATCAATGATGGTCTTTCTTGATATGGATAAGGTTTATACGTGCTTCATGGACTCTCGTATTAGATCGCTCGCTGAAGTGGATGCCTGAGTATGTCATGAAGAAGACAGGTCTCGCAGATCAGGATCCAATTGCTGCGAATTGCATCAAGGCAGCTGGACTCGTAGGCACAGTCGGTGGCGGTGTTCTTTCGAGAGCGGAAGAGGTCTTCTTGAAAGGTATGAGTCCTGTATGGCGATTGTTTCCACACGTTCTATCGCCAAAACATTATTGTAGTTGTCGTGTTCGACTGGAGAGACCCATCACTTTTGCGATTCGCATCAGCATTGGCCTCGTATACTAGTGCATTCATGCGCTTATAAGCATCTCCTTTACCGTGCACTCCTTGATCATTGAGTAAATACTTCAGCGCATAGAATTCTAAGGATGAGAGAGCTCGCCACCAAACATACTTATATAAGCCTCACTCCGAATTCAAGCGCCCACCCCCCTCACTCCCTCCGCTTTCCGACCACTAGAAAACCGATACGGTCTGACACCTCACCAACAGACCCAGCCCTCAATCCGAGCCAAAAATCACGCAGTCAGGCGCCTTCCGTCTCCGCATAAATCCATCATCCAAACCCTACTACAATCTGAATCTCAAGCGATTCGCCAACAAACACATCGATTTATAAGAGCCCTGCATAATAGGGGGGCTAGTGTCGAGGACGAGAAACATGAAGGGGGCAATACTTGGTCGCCCACTATACTATTCAGTATGGTGAGCGCCCACTGCATTCCCTTCCCATTGCATCTGTCTCTTTTTGACTCACGATGCAACTCCGTTTTGCTCCAGCCGCTTAGATAAAGGGGAGTTAGCCAGCTTCGGGGCAGTCCTGATGACCCTGCCGGTGGCAGTATGCCATCTGCGGTCTTCGCCATACGTTTATTGACTGCGACGAAGGTGGTGCAAGTCGGCCGGGGCCCTCAAGATCTTATGTATATACGCACATAGCTCGGTTTTGAGTCCCGAAAGCAGTATTTATGCAATAGGCTACGAGGGAAGCAGGGGAAATCGCCTGCATGTGGGTCAAAGATTTGTCGTTTTCCTAACGGGATCCCATGCGTTTTGAAGGCGTAATTATTGCCTCTCATCGAATGCGAATTGGAAATTATATCGAAACAATGGGCCTGGGATTCTACTAGGAGATGCCTGGGTTTAAGTGAAAAACAGGTACGTCTTCGGAAGGGGGTGTGATTGCCGGAAATGAGGGTAGCACATTACCGGAAAGGGGGGGTTCTGTAGACTGTGTTCCCTGTAGTATACGCTCATCTCCCAACAAACCCACTTGAAAACATCCCCAGAATCGAAAGACTCGCCCAAGCAAGCAAGCAATATAGCCATATCCGGCATAACAACCATTTCCAACCAGTACCCTTGAAGCACAAGAACGATCGTTGAGTGGAGTATCCACGTTTCAAGGTGCAATTGCGACTCTTCAGCAGGGGTGGTATGTTGGGCATGGGAGTGGTGGGTGCTTACCGCTCTTGGGGTCTATCGTGTATGCTACTTTTGGTCTGTTGAGATCTAGGAAAGTTGGGATGGGTTTGGAGGAGTTGTTGTTGGTTGCTCTTTCGCGGTAAAGTGGGCGAGGAATGTGATTGTGAGGTTGAGTCGACTCATGCAGAACTGCGGATTGGCTTGGGTGGAAGATGCGCTGTGAGAAGGGGTTATGAGTGGGCTTACTGTGTTGTTCAGCATCACTGAGACCGAAATGATTTAGCTTCCGTGTGCGGTTTTCATTCGAGCTATCGAGAGATATAGGAAAGGGAGAGGGCCTATGAGTTTAGAGAGAGGGAGACGGGTTTTGAAGTGAATAGGCTCCTCTAGCATATTGTATGGGATAGAAGAAACTATAGGCCACAGTCTATGGCCAGTGGGGTTCCCTCATCAAAGCCAGACTCCAATCCGCACTGCGACGGTTGGTTTAGACCGTCACGAACCTCAACCATTCTTTCGCTATTAGATGACTCCCTTCGAATTCTTGATCAGTGCCCACCAGATGCCGGTTCTGAAACACCTTCTTCAGATCCCTTTTCGAAGCTTCCGACAAGACCACCGACGTTTCTGGGCAGATTGAATGAAGCCACGCTCGGGGAACAATATACGGGATTCCCACGACCAATACACCGGAGCTGGGACCCCACCGAGTGAACCTACCCCGCTCTTCGCCGAAGCTAGTGGTAGAAAGTCTCTTCTCCGGAATGAGTTGCCTACGCCGCTGCATAGTTGATATAATAGGTATGAAGGGTATTCCCGTTCCAGATGCGGATTCGGAAATCTTGGTGACTGTCAGTTGGGCGTGCTCAGAAAGGTCGCGGAAGAACTCACGATCCAGCATGGTAGCCATATTTCGGGGTCAACAACATAGTAATCGTAGAATTCTTTTGTTGGCACAATGACCACTTTGCAAGAGGACTGGCCCAGTATCGGATCATACGGTTCACTGAAGGGAGACGGGGAGTCCGACGGCGAGACATACGGGCTCTTTAACGATCGCTTGTCTTCCGCTAAGTAGTGCGCAATATAACCGAACTCTTTAGAGTTCAAGCAGCCATTGACACAACCAGCGGCGTCGTCATTGCCGTCACCATCACTATTGTCGTTAACGCGGATGGGATCCACTGGGAATTGTCCTTGTGCGATATGCTCGGGGAGAGGTTGATGTGGAAGGATGAAATTGATGTAAGGATTTCCCTTCAGGGGCATGTCGACAACAAAGAACGTCAGGCTTGTATTTCAATACTATCAGCAAAAGCAATGCTATGACTGTCTCAATATCAGTAGTAATTGAGCGATGGTTGAAAGGGAAGAAGAGCTGCTTGGTGGCTTCAGTTGCGTTTTCCCAATCTAGAATGGCCTATTACTCCTTCTCGAAATATCTCAAGCTAGTCTGGGCAGTTGCATTATGCACGAGCGCCTTCACGGGCGCATCTGTGATGGGGATGTCGAAGAGGAAGGAACGCTGTAAAAGCTGTAGCCCCTGCTCGTCCACCGCGTTGGCGGAAAGACAGAACCTGATCTGAAGCGTCTACTGCGGCCTTACGGAGTAATTCCTCAAATGCCCGTCTTGAAGCCGATGTTCCTCAAGACGAGGTCGTCTCATTAGTCTTGTCTTCAAAGCATTCCGCCTATTCCCGTTCTCCAAGAGAATGGCCAGCCGACAGATAGCAAAAAGTACAGCGCCGCCAAACATTGTGCTAGCGGCGAAATACTGGGCTGCGCCGAATTTGCCCTCCGCAACGTTCAGAATCTGTCCAGCGATTGGATTGCCAATCAGAATGCCAAAACTGCCGATACCAAAGCTCATCCCCATTCGTGTACCATACGAACGAGGATCCGGCGACAAGGATGCGATGACGGTTGGCAGGAGCGAAAGAAAAGTGCCGGAGAAGAAGCCGTAGAAGATAGTGAAGGCAACGATACCACCCACAGACTTGATACCGACCCAAGCCATGCTAAGGGCAGCGGTGATGAAGGTGCAAGGTATCAGTACATTCAGTGAACCGACCTTGTCAGCCAGGAGATTGGGTACAATGCGCCCAAAGAAAGATGCCGCATTGACGACGGCGAGGAGGTAGAAGGCAAAGTCGGCCGAGGTACCGACGATGCGCTCGCAGTAGACGGGGATGTAGAAGTAGGGAAAATAAAGACCAATCAAAGCGACGAAAGTACCTGCGGTAAAGAGAGAATACGGAACGCTTTTGAACGCGCTCAGCTCCAGGAGGTTTCTTGCTGGTCCAGGTTTCGTCCTTGTTTTAGTGACTACCAAGTTCGCTGCGAGGGTGATCAGGGCAATAAAAGCTATGACGCGCGTGGCCCATCCGAAGCCAATCCGTGGCTGGAGACGTCGGAACGCTATTACATATATCACGCCGCCTGTAAGATTATCAGCCATGGTCGTAGTAACGACGCGATCTCACTCACTGACAGATCCTCCAGTCGAAGTCAACCCAAGCGCCAACGCTCGTCGAGTGCTGAAGTATGATGCAGCAATTGCTACGCTCGGCACATAGAGACAGCCGAACCCTAGGCCCACGAGAACACCTTGCGCCAGAAGTAATTGTGGGTATTCGGTTGCGAAGCTCGTCATAAGCATACCCAGAAAGATGAACAATGTGCCACCGGCGATCAATAAGCGACCATGGCCTCGATCATAAACCGGTCCTGATATCACACCTACCAAGACAAGCAGAAAGGCTTGGATAGTTCCAATCCAAGAAATGGCGGAGCTAGAGTAGGAAGACAGCAAGTCGGACTGATAGAATGCTTGGTAAGCTCCGAACGAGTTGACAATGCCCCTTTGGTGTCTGACGTTAGCAGACTGTGGGATTGCTTCTGATGTGGCATACCACGAGTTGAAAATCAGGAACGAAGCGGAAAGAACCTGTACCCAGGCATGCCATCCACCATCCGGTGGAGCATCTAAAGACTCGACTACAGATTTTTGCGCTTCTAGCAATGGCGGTAAGGGTTCGCGTGGTATGGCCTGCGATTCCCGAAGTTCGTGATCCATGACTTGGATTCCAGAAATGCCCAAGTCCGCCAGTGGACGTGATACACAGCTTCGTGGAATCTGCGTTTCAAAGAGTTTGTGATTCGCTATAAGACAAGTATCCCTGAGGTAGAGGATTACATATGCGCAACACGAATGAATGAGGTGCAGAGACTGGGAAGACAGGGAAAGCGAGTCTGAAGTAAGGTGAAGTACGTGTCAGCACTGCAGGGCTGAGCATGTGACTTTGATCAGAAATCCGAAATGCTTAGAAATCGCAGTTTGATCGACATGGTCAAGAGATCAGCTGAGAATGCTCCTAAGCCGGGTTTCCGGGTTTCTGAATTGTGCCTACCTTATTGCCGGTCTACGAAGTAAATTCGCATCCTGTTTGCAATCACGCATTCAGCGCCTCTGACAGCGAAATGGGATCAATCTAAACGATAACGCACGATGACGTCAGGCTGATATCAATATGAGCCAGTAGGGTTCACGTAGGGTTGATCTCATCATTACTAATCTCGTTGTCTGCGAAAGGCGAGGCCTCTCTCGTCCGTGCATGGGATGTAGAGGTCCGCAGGCGGAAAGGATTTGGAACACTCATAGCTTCGCATCCTACTTTGCCATTACATCAGCTCACAGATTTTGCATTTCAGCCAGCTATAGGACCTTTTTAGTCGACCTTTGTCCTGTCTGGGCAGTTTCCACGATCTGATCATCGCCCTGGTAGTCAGGGATATCAAGATCGTATTTCTCCGCAACTGACGGAGGCAGGAACCTGATCGGGATTAATCGTATCCAGCATTCTCTTCACTGCAGCACGTAGAAACTCACCTCCCGCCGATGAAATGCCTGCCCTCGAAATGCGTCACCAATGGCTTCGCAGCTGTGAGACTGATAAGTGCTTCAGGGTTGTAGTTGGCGCCCGGGCCGGATCCAGGTGGTCCGTTCTCGATATTCCAGGACGAAGGCGCATCGACTGCCAGGACAGGGGTCTTTGTACTCTCTAGCGCTGAGATTACAGAGCGAAAGGGGTCCCGAACTTCGCCTTTGAAGCTGAAGCCTGTTATACATGAGTAGCTGGCACAACGAAGCAAGGACGGTATTGACCGAAGATGGCGTCTACCACGTGGTTTGTGGTCTTTAGGGAGCATTCAAAGTCCTCTGTGAATGGAATGTCAAGATTTCTGAGCTGTATAGAGAGGCGCTATGTGATGCTTTAGTTTTCTTCGTGATGAAAGAATGACTTCCAACCTCATAAAGTTCGTGTTTGGTTTTGAGAGGGTAAAAGATTGTTGGCTGATAGCCATAATGAAATAAGTGCCGGGCTGCCACCAGCCCATCACCGCCTTCCGTATGTGAGCGACTTCTTTGAATCAATGAAACATTAGACTAATACCATTGTTTCCTGGCCCACATGCCACGAGTACTTTCTTTCCTCTGCTTGGAGGATGTACTCGGTAGACTGGAAATCATCTCAGAGACTGTCCGCCGATATTTAGGTGAGTTGAGATCCAATTACCCGCTTGAGATACAGAAAGCCCAGCTAGCTCCATCAATTGATCGAGAGAAAAAGCTCCGACGCTCATCAAGTCATCATCCAATGCCGCAGCATTCTTGGAATTCAGAGTCTGATAGTGTCAATTCCGCGTGGATGATGAGAACACTAAGACGCACCTTCAGCGCCATCTTGAATGCTGCCATGGATCAGCCCAAAGCACAATCACAACAATATCGATGATGAGGCTCAAGCCACGACGTCATGTCGCGTGAATGAAGGAGCAGGGGTTCAAGCGCCGGGTAGCAGGGGTGAAGCGACTGGCACGCGCCAAGTGAATCAGCCCTACCCTTTTTTCCAGCACTTCCAGATACAGATGCTCTTATGTTTCTATATGTTTAGCGATGGTCGTCAAGATCCGGCTCGCTCGCTTTGGCAAGCGCAACGCGCCCTTCTACAACATAGTCGTCGCCCAAGCGAGGTCAGACGTCCAACCAAATATTCTGAAAGCCAACCCACGCCTACATTACTAATATTATTCTACAGGACCGCAAGAAACAGCAAGCCCATCGAAGTGCTCGGTCAATAACCTACCCTTCCTACATCACACCGGCCCTCGTCTGTCTGACTGATTGTCAGGCACATACGATCCCATCCCCAAACCCGCACCTCTCGGCCAAGGAAAACCCTACAAAGACATCAAGCTGGACACTGCGCGGGCGAAATACTGGCTTGGGGTGGGCGCGCAACCTTCAGATCCGGCGTGGAGGCTGTTGTCGATGGTGAGGGAAGCTAGATAAGAGAAGTGAATGGAATGTTGGACTTTTGGCTGATTTTGGGGTAATGGTAGATTGGCTTGATGGAGCCACGATTTAAGGTTGCGCAGATGCAGCAGAGAGGGAAGAGTGTTTAGATTTCTGCACCGGATGTAATACCTGCGGAAGCAATGGCTGAGGGGCGATAACATTCGTGGTATGGCATGGGTTGGCGTTTAGTGGCGAAGGAAAGGAGTAGCCATGGGGCCTCGAAAGGGCGGCTTCACGAGGTGCAACGCTGTCTTCGATGGCCCACTTTGATAGCGATATATTGAAAACCAAACAATATAGGTTGGTGTCTATAAAATCAAGATTCTAGAGTGTGCATAAGACTGGGTATCAATGAGCCGCAACTACAAATAGCGTGTTTGTAACCAAACACGTTATCATAACCACAACACCATATAACGCTAAGGCCAGACTCAACTGCCGCAATAGCTGTCTTCGGCCTGGCATTCGCCTCAAGAGACCACTCCCACTGAGTAGACCGGCGTCTTCTTCATCGTCAGAGTCGTCGCTTTCATCGTCTTCTTCCTTCATGAGTTTTTGGTGAAGTGGTGAGTCAGGTGAAGAGATCTTGTAATAGAACAGTCCAGGAAGAATGAAGCTGATACTGGTGCTGCCTGTACTGCCCACATAGGCGAGCACCTTCTCCAAGGAAGATACCGTCATGGCAACAATGTAGCTCAGGACGATGATTGCAGTGGTGATGGCGGCAAACCGCGTGTCTCCCATTGCGTCCGGTCGCGCTTGGCCTACTGGTTTTGGAGGTGGTAATAATGGAGTGTTCCTTGGTGGCGATCTCCCAGGCGACTCTGCCCGTCCTTTTGGCCGCCATTTCAGGACAGCATCTACTGAAGCTCTGCAGGGATGGACTTGGAGAGGGTAGGAGAACATAACAAGGATAACAATGGCCGCTTTTGCAACTGTCGCGCTGACGGAAGATGGATCTATCTATGTCATTAGCGACTTTGTTGTTGATGCAAGTGGGTCTGACGGGCTTACACATTGAAACAATGTTACCCTCTACAGCATTGCCGAACGAGAGATAGCCTGTGATTGCCACGAGGATGTACAAAAAGGCAGCTATGCCTATGCTGGCAACCACAACGCCCGTAGTCCGAAAAGAAGATTTATTGCCGATTTCATTAAGGATAGAGAACATCTAGAGCCAGTCAGCAAGAGGATTCACTAACTGTCATCTGGCGACTATAATACATTCTGATGGCAAGTGTATGCAAATACGATGACAGGGAAGCTGCTCAGCGTCGCAACTGCGCTTTCCCACCGCACAATCCGTAAGGCCCCCCTGTGTTGCATGGTATCCTGTTTCGCAAAATGCGCGACCACCAGTATAACGAGGTAGCCGATAGATATCAACGCAACAACGCTAGTATACTTTAATGAATCGAGCCGCCGCAGAAAGGATAGTGGAATAACGATTAACCTAGCTTAACGCATTAGTTGAACGGATCATAGCTTTAGGAAATACCAGGTATCACTCACATGAAGCCAGTGACCCAGAAGTGCCGGTCTACGAGGAAGCCGATCCCGCCAGCAACCTCACTCAAGCCTCTGACGACGCCAGGCATTAAATCCCCTATTATTATGAGATAGCTGACACCGACCCCGAAGCACTTGATGGCGATAGCAGCATCAAATATGACAGCGGCATTGGGGTAGGTAATCTGCGACAAGGCGAAGAACGAGGCCGATCCGCGCTCGAGATACCTTGCACACCTCGTCTGAAGGTACAGCCCAAAGCCTGCGGTCAGGCCGGCCCACAGTATGACGAAGGTTCCAAGCAGTATTCCCATCCGTGACAGAGCTAGTGGCATTGCGAGTACTCCCGCACCGATGACTGTACTCATCGATTAGCAACCCGCTCGAACCATCATATCCAATAATCGGCGTACTGGTGTTCACCAGGTTTATGACGCTGCTGGCCCAGCTTGCTTGACCGATTACCCCGACATCTTTTCTGCTTCGGCTATTGCGTCGCCTGGGACTTGCCAGTCAGCAAAGAAGCTCTCTCCGGTCATTTGGACAGGTGAAAGTGGGGATTATCTTACCGTGTTGCAGGTGACCGCATAGAAGGTGACTTGGAGCCTCTTGAATTTGAACTTCCTAGCCTCCAGTCATTGCGTTCCGTATCGCCATTGACCGTGGAGTAAGGCGGTGGATCCATGGCTCCGAGTTGAATGACCGCGATCCTTCATAGAGCTATACGTGAAAAGTAATATTATAGATTCATAAGCTTCTTCACCATGTCATACGTACGTCCGGGTTTGTCAGGCGAAGCACGTGTCTCGAAGCACATGCGGATTGCGGAAGCTGTAAGGCTACTAGCGCAGTGTGGCGGATGTGGCTGAAACCGCTGGCTCCTGACCCAAAGGTTCAAACATGGTACATGTACTCTGCGGGACCGTCCCGTCACGTTCTTCGAAGAAACTGACTGCTCAGAAAGTTGCAAAACGGTCAGAATACGCTTCCTCAAAGCCGCAAACTAAGGTACCGGCCATACATTGGGACGAAAGAAGCGACAGGTCTGCCCAGGAGACGACGACAATTCGCAGCTGGCAGGCACTTCCGGGAAAACAGATGCAATATCTATAAGGCAACGTACAGCGACCACCCGCTCGATACCGTTCCGAGATTACAAGCTGTCAAGTCGACGAGATGGAAGCTTCTTCGTCTGGCCTTTGAAGCAGGTACTTCAAGCAGAGTAAGCCGACTAAGGTAAGGACTATTCCTCATTATACTCACTACCTTGTCGGACCCGAAATAGTAGCGTCGTGATGCGGGCTCCTTGCACACAGGATGGAGTACTGATCTTGCCAATCGCTCGGGTTTCGGTTGTGAACGTTGTTGGACCCATGTAGAGAGGGTTTGTCAAAGCGAAATGCGGCTCTCAACAACCTGTCTACGAAAGCTCCAGTGAAGATATGGCTGTGTTTGGTCATGGCCTCTGTGCGGAGCATATGATGTGAGACCGATGTGCAGGAGAGGTTCGCGAATAAAAGCAAGCCCCACGTTTATTTCAGTTGGACATCTGCGAAATACCCTGGACCGTGAGAGGCATGAGAGGTACTACAGTTTCGAGGCTTCGATCGTACTTCCTATCACACGACAAGGGGCCACCGTCGCAACATGAGTTTTCCAGACAACATTCTATCACAGCGAAGCATAGCTGTGGTTTCACGATGATTTGTCTATCATGCTATATCAGCCTGCTGTTCCTAGGTACGCCTCTGGCTAAGTCACAATGAGGCCAAGGTCGGGAAGTGATCCTAGCTCCTTCGAGCCCGCGGCCTCCCTTTATGGGTTGGATCGACATATCCCACAGCTAGCATAAGCCGAGTTTTTGCTAGGTCTTTGAGATCTGGGTGGAGATCACTGCCCTCCCATGGTACGTATGAGCAATCACCTCCAACTCACTGTTTGGGGAACGGATAGAGCACGGTGTGTTTGTCATGAACAACAGCATTTGATTGAAGCGGTTTACACATTCAAGGTTTGGAAGAAGAACTCTATAGATTCCGGTATCGAATCAGCCTTGATGGGTATAGGCGTTCCAGCGCCATCAGCCTCTTCTATCCTATAAGCTCGCTAATGATACTCTAATGCCGCGACTCGAAAACCTTAGGATTGGCCAACGGATCAGTATTGCTATACGCAGGTAAATCTGGCATCTCATTCCCTTCAGTCTGCATCTTCTTTCGCAGTACCCGCTCAGAGCGGTACTTCTTCAGCCACTTCCTGACTCCGAAGAATGCACCAAGGGAAAGCAACGCCAAAAATGCAATTACCGAAACAACTATTGCAGTCACAATGGACTTTGAAAGGTGATGCCCAGACGCCACCGCCGGTGCTGGCTGCGAAGTCACGACCGGACCAGCAGTGGCGGTAATTGGCGACAGCTCCGGAGGTATTCTGCCCAAAGTAGGGATGAAGGTGGTCGTTACGGTCGACGGAATGACTATGATTTGCGAGTGTGTGACTGGCTTGGCAGTCTGGGTCACCGTTCTGAGCTCTGTGGAGATAACCGTGGTATTGACAAACACGGTATTGTGTTGGGTGACCGTAACATTGAGTTCGATGGTCGAGAAAATTGTCTCCGTCACAGAAACTGTTGCTGGGCCATTGCGGCGTTCGATTTCGGCTTTGCTCGCATTTCCAACGGTCCGGCTGAAGAGCAAGGGCAGGTACTCTAAACCATGGAGGCGCATGTTTGCGGAGCTTGCAAGAACTGTCCAGCAGCGTATCGAAAGCCGGAGATAAGGAAAGATGCTTCGCTGCTGATCAACAGAAGAAGAGTCGAAGTCGAGAGGAATGAAAACACTACATGAATAAACGATGGCGATAAGTGGTTGATATTATAGTCCGTTGTTGGTAAGGAAGAGCGCAGTGCAAGAGACAAAGCCATTGTGCACTTCTCATTATTATGGACATTCTTCGAAGAGTCACTCATTGTTTTCTCGATGTTCCGAAACATAGGAGTCTGCATCACCGTTGGGTTGAGACAATGGTCGCGTTCGGCAAATGGTTGGCTACGGTCGAACAGGACCGTGTTTCAGATCGCATCGCTAGTACTTCACCACATCCCCCACCAGTGACACCACAAATGGCTGTGTTGATCACAATCCATGCAGCGGCTTGACGTGCGCCACGTTCACGATCAATCGTCCAGGACGGATTGGTTTTCATCGGATTGAGTTTTGTCAACCAGTCGATTCGGTGGTCACGTGACCTTTCCTCCGGCGACTTACCTAATGAATCGCCATGTTTCCTACCGATGAACCACGATACAATGGCATCGTCTCACAAATCGTAGCAGAGGTGCTGGTGTACCAGCTACCTATGAGATACCCCGGCGACGGAGCGTGCCTTCGCAACAAGCTGACTTCACTGGACACGAGATCCGGCTAAATATGAAGAAATCATTGTGGTTGAGATAGGCCTGGCTCTAAAATCCCCATCTACGCCAAACACTTATCGGCGAGCAATGAACACTGTCAACGACGACTCGCCGACCCTGCACCCGACGGTTCAGCGGTGGTCTCTGATATTCCGCATCAAGATATCTATCCACCTCGATCCTTCTCGGCTGACTCGACTGTCTGTGCCTGAACTTTTGTATGCCAAGAGAACAGGCGGATTGATAGGTAATTTCTTCCAAGCCCAACGGGCCGCAGATAATCCCGCTCATCCCCTCGCCATGCTTCCTGTCAGATATACCCTTCGTGTGCACAGCTCCTTCGCAGCCTCACAAATTTTCCCATCCGGCCCTTGCACACTGTGACAAGACAACAGCTACTCCGCACCACCCACCAAGGGCGTCAAAAAACCCCTATTCGCAGTGGGCGGCTGTATTCGGTACAAGAACAGAGTGTGAGATGACCATGCTAGGATAGATGAACAAAAGAGAGGTCCGAGAGGCCCAGAGGTTCGTCATCGTTTCAAATACGATCCTTCCTTTCGGGTTGTAGGCTCCAGCTACATCTCCATCGCAGAATCCGTCGTGTTCGCCGAGGCTGGCGGAGTGCGGAAGACGTGTGGACCATGTTCGAACTGACAACCATCAAATCGAAATTAGCATGTGGTGTCATTCGAAAAGTAGTCTACGATGGATTTCGTGCACTTGTCCCAATATGGTTTATGGTAGCTGCCTCCTAAGTACCATCTCTTTTTCCATTGTTGGCAAGATCTGTGCGACAAGGCCTAGCTCGTTGACTTTTTTCAAGAACTGAGTCATTCGTTGGACTTCTTGGAATATACCTATGATCGGAGTCAGATGGTAGTTTTAAAAGAAGGGAAGGGATACAGGTTGGAATATAGACGACGTGCATAAATAACTATGAGCCTAGCTCCGAGCTGGTCGGCCCATGGTAGTCACTGCTGTCTTTTGGGGTCCAGAACTTCTGGAATGGTGGTCGACCGGTATTGATATCGCAACCATGTAAGTTCAAATTAGGTTGGTAGAGACTGGCTCAAGTAGTAATATGCACCCATTGCAGGCTATGCATATCGTAGCGCCAATCACTAGGAACGCATCAGTCGTCGACCACCAAAGTCACTTTACAGTCTGGTCACTCGACAAGTTTCCTTATGGCAGAGTACATATTCCTGGAAAGTGAAGATTTGATGCCCAGCTGCTAAATGCATCAACAATTACCGAGACAAGTAATGTTACTAACACAACAACCACTGCGCAGGCCCAAAGCAAGTTCCAGCCTCTATCCATCCTCCCGCAACGCTCGAGATCAAGCATCTCCCATATCTTGATCTCCGCCCACCGTATAACCCACCCCATCCGGCCTCGAGCAAAAACCATCATCCGGCCCATCAGGGATATAGCAAAAAGGGGGAACATGCCAAGCCCAAAAGCCCGTAACCATCTCATCCTCCTCCCCCGACGAAATGCCGCGCACAACCTTATCATACGCCTCCCAAACACACGGTGGCGGATTGCTACCCTTGAAGTAGTTATGGTTTTGGTCCCCCAGTCTACCTTTATAGTAGTACGGACCCTCGCAGTGCATCTCCGTAACCGGACATGTCGCGTAATGGCAGAGAAAATTATCTCGCATGGCGTTCGGGAGGATCGAGGACTGCACGTGCACACGGGAGAATTCGGAGGCTGCGGTGTCGCTGGTGGGTCCTACGATGGAGTCTATTGGGACTGGCGTGGAGAAGCGGTACGCACTGGCGATGCCTGGTGGGCTAGCTTCGGATGTTGGAGATTGCTGTTCTTCCAGAGATGCTCCATACATCAATGTTGATGCTAGCTCGGACCGTATCTCAGGCGAGACAATATCGGCGTCGAAATCGGGGGTAGGTGGCGTCGCCCCTAGATCAAGTCCTCCCAATGGAAGCTTATTGATTTGCTCCAGCATCCGAGCAGCCGCATCGACGACTTCCAAATCATCAGAGACAGCCCGGCTGTCCCCCAAATTGTCCGCGTTGAAGTCGTCGAGAGACCACAGCGCCGAAGCATCCGCTGCAGAGAAATCCATAGACCCGAACCCAACCAGTTCCGACGGCAGCTCAACTTCCACATCCGCAGCGAGCTCCAGATACTCGAAGAATGGGAGCGCGTTGAACGGGTTGACTTTTTCGGGTTCCGCGTCTTGGGTTTCGTCGGTTTCGCGCATTAGTCGTCGGCGGCGGAGCATGAGCTTTCTCTGTCGGTGTTCGGCTCGGTGCTGTTCTTGCTGTTGCTTCACGAGATGTCTGCGAGATGGTTTGTTTGGGTTTTCTTCGTTGTCGCTGTCTGACGCTACTTCCAAGGACTCGGATGGAGCCATGAGTGAAGATTCAAAGAGATTCTCAGAAGTCTTGGCCATCGCGGTTAGGAGCGAGGTCGACAGCCGACGCTCGTTCATCAAGAGGTTCCGATTCTCCATGACTTGGCCTGGCTCTTCAGTCGAATGTATAGAGTGGTTCTCCGCAACTGTCCTGGTTGCTGAATCATCGACCGCCTCAACGCCTTGTTCCAGCAAGGCTAGAGTGGATGTCGCCTCATCCTGCGGCGCAATTAAGTTCGTAGTAGGCACCATTGTGAGAGAGGAGTTTGCGATGCCGGTGATAGCTGACAGAGTTTCCAGAAAATCTCTCCCTCTAAGGGGATTCTTGCTTGCGAGTCTAGAGGGAGATGAGAGAAGATAGAGTCCTGATCTTATCCAAGCTAAGTAGATTGACTTTCTACTGTCTTATAAACTCCTTGTTGTCACGTTCGTCAAAGCCTTTGTTGGCATAATCTTCCTTTATGCACTAGCTGGAAGGGAATCAGTAACAGCTTTCGAAGCTTTGTCTGCGATGTCGGCTAGTCAACAAACCCATTGTACTCGAAACTCAGCATCACGATTCCGCATGGTGATCGTCCGCCGACGTTCCTCCCTGTCGGCATCACGTCTCTATTACCTCCTTTTCATCCCATGCACTCGCATAGATCCCGTCTTGAGAAACCGCCCTGCCGTGATCTCGCGCCCCTAGAAATCTAGGCTGAAATCCAATACTTAAAACATGTGATGATATGGTAAGACGAACATCACCAGCTTTCGCAATGTCCGACGGACAATCTTCGTGTCCATTTCTGGCGCCCTTGGGTCGAATACGCCCATCGCAGCTATATGTAAAAAGCCATTCTATATGCAGCCAACTGCATCTGACTGTGCGCACACGGTCAAAACTTGTTCCCTCGTCATATCGATCAAGTAGCACTCAAGACCGCGATGAAAATCTCAGACATAGGTACGCGTCGACCGCGCTCGGGCCTGGAATTTAGCATAAGCTCAGGGCCCTGTAATGGGATGCCGCCATTTATTGCGAATTTTGAGAAGAGTAGTGGAGGGTGTCGCGAACTTCAGCTTTGCAAGGTTACACTCGTGCTTCTGCCGAAACAGGTGATTGATCGCAGCCCTACCCTAATGGCACCAACACTACCTTGTCTGCGCCGTGACGTATCTCAGCTGCGATGATTAACATGAATCGGACTTGACCTTCAACAGCAACAAGGACGTTCATTGAACCTCTGACTTGACTCCCTCCATCCCTCCCTCCCTCTATCCCTCCCTCCCTCTCCTTTCTTGCCAGGGTCTAAGCGTGCTCCCCCCCCTTCTCTAGCGCGTGATAGCCGCAATCCTGCCGAGGGCTCAGATATAACTCCGGTCCCGTTAGTAGATCATAGCGAGCAACGGCAGGAGGCAACTTCACAGGGTAGCACGGCGGCTGGTGGGATAGAGTGGCAATGGGTGATGTGCGTTAGTGCTTTGGTATGGGCGGAGAGCTGGTAGATCGACGACCGTCGCCCACGTACGCCAGAGGGTTTGGAGGATTTGTGAGATCGTACTCTGGGAGAATGTGCCCTCGTGGCGTCGCTGGGGTCGATTTTCCCGCTTCAGACTTTTGTGGGGATTGACTCCGTTTCGAGAGAAGATGAATTGGGTAAGTGGTAGGCTGGTGTTGAGAAGAAGGTAGTAAAAGGAGGGGAGAAGGGGGTAAAGCAATCTATTGTTCATGACAGTTTCCAGGGGCAGTTAGAGGATTGCAGTGTAAAAGGGACAAGAATGTAGATAGAAATGCACGCGAAGAACGCAAGCTGTCCGCGCATTCGCACGTTGGACTTGGTGTGGAACAGATACTCATCCGACCAGGATGTGCCTTGACGTTCGAATCTAGACACAATGAATCCAAGTAAGACAAGATACCTGCGATTCATTGGAATCAATTGATGAAATTGCTCTTCCTCAAGAAATCAGAATACAACGCGACAGTGGCGATGTCAACAGCCCCCGTTGACTCCAATGTCGGCGACACAGATCACGTGGCTTTAGTATCCAGGATAAAACTCCCACTAGACGTGTGTAAGGGATGGTTATGGATTCCCTCAGACTCCCTGAGCACCCTTTTGCAGCCAACATAGTGTCCAACTACTCCTGAAATGGGAGTCGTTTCCCTCCCCGGAGGGACAGGCCACGCTCGATTACGGTGCAAACATCCGGCTATGATTGTCGGACCGGATTCTTCAGGTGGTAAGCAAGTTCGCGTGGCCCGAATCCTAGGAGTACGTCAGTAGCAACTCGGGCCGCACGATCGACCGAGGTCCAGGAAAGGGCCTTTGAGGACTGTTAGTGATCATTGCACGTCCGCAAGATGAGTGTAATACTTACGCCTTGTAGATCAGGCATGGCACCAATGATATGCCGCCCGAACCAGGGTAGGAAGACAGTTCCTTGAGATTCCAATGGCCGGTTGTGCTTGGCCCCGTCAACTGGCCAATCCGCAAGATAACAGGTTCGACTTCACATAAATTTTGGAGAACGCTCTTCATCACCTCCTCGCAGACCCACTTGACTTCTGCATGTCCCATCGGCAGTGGAATCTTTGGATCATTGATCGGCTTTTCAGGCGCGATTGCAGAGATTGCCTGTTCCAGATATGTACCGACAACGGCAATGGAGGACGCTAGGACAACTCTCGGTTTGATACGAGGCCTAGCAGCATGCGCAAGCCATCCGAGCTGGACCAGATCTCGTACTGCTTTGATCTGGGGCTGCATTGATGCGACTTTGACCATTGGCCGCGCACTGTGGAACATATGGGTAATATTTGAAGCTAGATATGGAGTCACCTCGTCAAGTACTCCTAAATTTGGTCTGTCTGGGAGCCAAAGTAAAAGGTCAACAGTCGGCAGCGCTCGTGATGAAAGTCCAATGCCACGCGTCTCAAGAGCCCTCTGCTGCCGTGCGGACAAATCATCTTTGGAAGGGTTGGTATCCTTGTCGGATTGGGGCCTCCCCATACAGGTGATATGGCGCGCACCGGGATCTTCACTCATGATATGAAGTATGTTGGCCCCGAGAGTATTTGTAGTATCAGTGATGAAAATGACGTCTCCGCTGGTCTCAAGCGGTGGAGGCGCTTGGCGATAAGCATATTTGCTGAGGAGAGTTTGCATCTTCTTCGTTGCACTTGAGTCTGATATTGACACTTGAAGCCACATTCGAAACGCTGTAGCAAGACTGGATACCGAAGGGTATGAGTAGTTGATGTCAGATGGAAGGCTGTGTGTAGTGGCTATAGGATGATCTGAATTTCGAATGGATGCGTCATGCACCCTCCGGAACATTATGGCCTGCAACGAGAAATTCCGAGAACAATAAAGTCGCTCTCATCATTTTAGGCGTTTGACGTGATCTGGCAAAAAAAGACTGAGCGAGATTGCGCAAAGCCGGCGGTGGGCTTTCAAGATCAAGAGAGATTCAAGAGCTGCTTATGTCGTCCTGTGCGATCCTCTCATACACCGCGTTGATTTCTGATTCAAAGAAGCATAGATCTATCGGTCGCACCGCGAGGAGTGCTTTGTGGTGTTTGCAACTTTCGGAACGGCAACTTCCGACAACATTGTCCATGATGAAACCAAATCAAGTTGACTGAATTCCGAGCTTGTTCTTTAAACCTTCAAGGCTTCTAACTCGTCAATGGGCGGAGTAGCCTCAGGGGAAGGGTCCGTCCACTGGGAGAACACGAAAAAGATAGTGTCCCGCCAATAAGAATCAAAACCCGTGAAATGATACCTTCGCGCCGTCTCCGATTTCAGACATTCTCTTGCCGAAGCCTCTTTCTCTGCGCTTTCATCGATATGGCCTTGTTTTCGCAGCACATGTGCGATGCTAAAGTTTACGATTGCAGCACTTGGTCCCGACAAATCGTGCATGAGTTCGAGGATCTTCAGACTCTCTTTCCAACATCCCAACGCCTCGTCCCAATGTTCACGCATGTGCGCGATTCGAGCCAATATTGTCCACGTGCGCAAGCAGAATCTTCTGGTAATCGAACTCTGCTCCCTGGAGCGTTCAATGACCCTCCGCACCGTGTCAGCGACTTCTCTGCTCCTATTGTGAGAACCATCTCTAAGATAGCTCTCGGCTAGAACCAGTTGTAACCGAAGTCCACTAATCATGTTCTGGCTCTTTGTAAGCTTCATGCAATCAAGTTCAGAATTGAGGATGCGATGCGCGTCGGCTGGTCGTCCAAGCTCACAGTATATTTCACCCATGCTGGCAAGCAGGACCCGTCTCCAGCCGCCTGCGTCAATATCTTCAGCTTCAATTCGCTCAAACGTAGGAGTCAATTGAGAAAGGGCTCTTTCAAAGTGACCTTGAATTTTGGTAAGCCGGCCAAGAGTGAGGTTGATGCTGACTTGAACAATCTTCTCCATTGAAGAGGGTGATGCCTCGTTAATCGGGCGCCACCCATCAAGCTCACGCCGAGCTTCCTCTAGATCGTTCACGAAGATTAGATTTTCTGCTCGCGACTGTATGAGCTTCCCTGCCTGAGCATTGCATCTAAGGTCTCCAAAGGGCACCATTGATATCCCGTCGTGTCTAATATATTTGTTCATGACATCCTGAAGCACCTCATCTGACTTAAGAGTCTCACCCTTCATGCGTAGTACAGAGCTTTCGCGGCTTGCAACTAGCATGCAAAGATAAGGATCACCAACTTCCTGCGATGATTTCCTGGCTTGCGCAACAGCCTCCAGCTTCCAGGTAGTAGTGCTAAATCGGAAGGAGCTAAGGTATAAGTCAACCATGTCGCCGCGTCTGGTCGAGCACCCATCGATGCTCTCCGATGGCAGCCCCAACTCTTTGAAAATGCGTCTAGCATGAGGCATCTGTATGATTCCAGCACTGAAAAAGCTTTCAAATGTTAGCATTGACGGGTGCGATGTGTCTGAGGCTACTTACAACGGTTCTAAGACCTCATCCCTAGGGAAGGCATGACATATCAATGCGATAGCTTGCGCTCGCCAGTAGCTTTGGACGTCGGGCGCGACCCGCTGTAAGGCACAATACTGTACCATAGGGTGGATCGAAAACTTTCGCAACCCCGTCTGTTCATCTTCGTTGATGTATATCAGGGAAAAGGACCCAAGCACTTCAATGGCATCATCAAACCTTACCTCGTCCAGGACCATGCAAATAAGGTCTTCGTCGACTCCAGACGCCGAGGGGGCTACTTCTGTTACCTCTCCATCGTGACTCCAGCGTTTCTGTGATGTACAAGCACGATCGAGCGTTGCTTCTCGAATGTCGGCTGCGTCGAGGTAGCAGAACAACAGCATTAACCTCCATGCATCTTCAGAGCTCTTCTCCACCTGCTCAACGTTTATTTCCCATGTTGTAAAAACCGTTTGGTCGTATTCCGCTAGCCGAGGTTTGAATCTCAAAAAATCGCTTTTGACGCTGAGTACACAGCTCTTTGAAGGCGAAAAGGCTCTTGTGTCGTACCATAATGTAGGTACCCGCTTGATCAATGGCAAGCGGCAAGCAACCGAACTACTGCACAATCTGTTGAGCGTATCCTAGGTCTTCCACCGAAGGATTGAGCACATCAGCCTTTTGCAATAAGACCAGGACAGCTTCTTCTGGAGCAAATTGATTTAATGTTATTCCAGTTTCCGCCAGTGTACCGCGATGATACCTTGGTCACGGCTTGTGTACACAATGTGTCCCCAACTTGTCCTGGGAACATAGCTTGACATCAGTACAGATTTCGGATCATCTGCATTGTCAAATATGAGGAGATAGTTCATGGTCTCCCTGCTCGAAAGCCACCTCTTGAATTTGCCTGCAAAGCTCGAGCCATCATTTAGTCTCAGAGCTTCACATATACGCGACAGATCCGCTTCAATCGTAGATTCGGATCTGGCTGACAAAAAGAAGATTCCTCCTGGGTATCGTTGTCGGAATGCGTCGGCGTACTTTAATGCTGCTTGCGTTTTGCCTAAACCACCTGAATACATAGGGGCATGTGCTTAGTAAACACGGCGGCTACACTGTCGCAGAACAGCACCTACCAAAGCCATATAAAGCGAAGCTTAGTTGCCCAGAACTCTGGGCAGGGTTGTGGGCGAAGTAACAGTCCATCTGCTCTAATACATCTCTTCTCCCATGGAAGGTGTTACACGGAAGTGAGGGGGAACCATAGTTCTGCACGGGAGCTGTGGGTTTCTTAGCTTCGAATAAGGAACACGGAAACTCTAATACCCAAGGAAGCCGTCTCTCGCGGTGGGACTGTGCAGGTGAATGACTGCATTTTCTGGACAATTTCATCCTTGAATATCTCCAATCTCTTGAGCAACGGTCGAAAGTTGCGAGAGAAAGCGGACAATTTCACGATGATCCGTGTTTTGACCGATACGAACCTCATTAGGAAGCATTAGCACGGCTGAAGGCTCCTTAACCACCTGAGCACGATCATCACTCACCATTGTCTTTGTGTCGGGATACAATGTGTGTGAACCATCTTTTTCATAAGCCCAAATCTTGTCATCTTCATCTCATAAAAGGAGGCGATTTGAAATTTTGAGGCTTTGGCGGCAAAATCCGCGGTAAGCTCCAACAGCACCTGGGAATCACGGCGCAGCGTCTCCAACAGCGCCCTTGGTGGATTGAGGGGAGAGCAGTATTTCATGATTGTAGCTAGTGCGCTGCCATAGGCGGCTAGACTGCTTCCGCTGTGGGGCGTAGCTAGAAAATTCGCTCAAAGTCCAGCGTATTCTCTGTTACGGTTCTTATATGCCAACGCTATCTTACCCAAGAAGATGATGCCATGAACGGACTCTTGGACTCTTGCATGCTCGCCTGAGAGTTCCAACAACAGCGCCTAGAAGGGAGCTGCTTAACCTCCATCTATTTCATACACTTTGCATGGTAGAACGAGCCTACCTTTGTCGCGACTATACCGCCCAGGCTGTGGCAGACCAATACTATTGGTCTGCGTGATTGCTTTATGCAGTAAGTACGCACTCGACTGTGCTGCAAGGAGGCAAGCAACAGAACACGGTCTGGTATGTACTCACTTTTTCTCCACAGCGCAAGTCAGCCAATATTCTGCAAGCAACTTAGCTGCGATAGACCGGCCATCCTGCTTGGCTGTATAATTGAGGAAAGAAGCGTTATACCCATAAGTCATGATTCTGATATTTGGCATGACCTGGGGCAAAAGGTCTCGCAGCCACATAGGCTGGCCCTTGACATGTGTCCATGTTGTGAACGGATCTCCTGCCAGACCATGAATGGCGACCAGGCTGATACCTCCGGTTAGCCTTTCTTATATGGAGTTGTTTGTAGGTGTGCACGCACTCGAAAATCATGTCTCCTTCATTTTCAGCGCTGATGGTACTGTTTTGCTTGGGATACAGCACAGTGATTCCATAATTCTGACCCCGTTCCATGGTGAGGATCCACTTGACCTGGAATTGAGTGTCGGCATCAACTTACTTTATCATTCGGAAGCGGCCCGAGCCCATGACGCGCCACGGTACTCCCACGATAAGTCAGACAGGCCTATCAGTGAAACGGCCGCCGAGCTCCAGGCTCAATGGGAACACCTCGGGGCTCTATATAGCCTAGAGCTTGGCTGCTGTCTCACTGATAGATGTGTCTCACTCACCGGTTCGGGGGAGTAATGCGTTATGATATCATCATCAACGGCTTCCCGCTGATACGGAGTACATAACCGCAATTTCCCCGGCGGGACATTGGGCGCAATAAACCATAGTATGATCGTCGATCTCCCCCGAGGCTGGGGGTGTCACACAAAGACCTAAAGGGTAAACAAGGCCCGTGCGTAATGTTCGGCAACTGATCATACTGTCTGCTTCCCACGCAGCCCTTGTTTTATCTTGGTGGTTTTCACTACCTACAACCAAATCATCGGCAAAGATGTGGAATGGTGTTTCGTCCCTCCTCCCATCTTGCCTAACACAGGACTATTGTTATCCCAAAGGTGTATGATTCCCGGGAATGGTAAGACCATCAAGCGAAGGCATGGACTGTGAGGCTACGTCCCTGGATCGCTCGTTGCTGGCTCGCATTCCACCTCGTCGTCGAGGGCATGAGAGGTACTATGCAGGTTCGAGAAGTCGTAGCGCACTGCCGACAAGGTACAAGCTACCTGTGATCAGCGTATGCATACCTGCTCCGCGATCCGCGGCTCGAGCCAGGCTCAAAGCGCCTTCCACAGTCAGCTCTACAAATACTTCCGCATCAGGCTGGTATTCCCTCCAAGCTTGAATGTAGTGTTGTTGTATTTCATCAGCGAATGATCTGTTGTTGTGGTTCATACAGCGTTCTAAAGTGCAATCAGTGAATGTATTCTGAGCGCGAATGAAGCATGACAGCCCACCTAAATCCTGTGTACCATCTAGACGCTCCTCATATGTGGTGATGATGAGATAATCAACCGAGACATTATTCTCTTGCAGAGTCTTAGCGATAGTCTGTAGAATTGCTGCTCCGTCGCGCTCAGAAATATGGCTGAAAACTAGCACTCGCGGAATCGAATCTAGATGTCTAATTGCCCGAATCAGTATACATTAGCTCTCCACAGTCTCGCTTCACATACCCGTTTTCTGCCACAACTTCCGCGAACCATTGAGCTGCATAAGGCACACTCATCTCATTGTGCGCTCCATCCAAGAACCAAGTATGATTACCGTGAATAACCTGCTGGAAGCGACCTCTCCAATTAAACTGTTCCGCCCCCTGGCGTATATCATCCGTAGTCAACATAGGACACGATGTTGGCTCCTTCTGCCTAAGGAAAGCATTGGCAAGTCTCTGTGCAAGCGAAGCATTTTTTCTCTGTACTGTAGTCTTCATCGCAAGAACATCGCTATTGTTCACAGTATCATTATCAACAAACTCCAATGATACAGTTTTCTCATTCGCACGACGTCGCAATACCGTAGTAGCTTGGTCTCCCTGTCCAATAGAGAAGGCCGGAGTGCCTGATTTGAAGATTCCTGATTTGTGCCACGCAATGTTTTCCAAGGTAGGTCCGAGTTGCAGCACGTGGTCCATACCAATCGTCGTGATGCCTGTGGCAATGGGATGTGCGAATATGTTAGTGGCGTCATACTCACCACCGTTGTGAGTTTCGCATACAGCAACGTCAACGTTCTCTCTGATGAAAGTATGGACCGCTACAAGCATCAGAAGCTGTAAATACCTGGGCTTAGGCAATCCTCCAGTATCCAATTGGCTCCACACTTCGAGGACGTATCTCGCAAATAAATCCTTCTGAAGTGGCTGCGAATTAATCTGGATTCTCTCTTGAACCACCTTAAGATGCGGTGAAGTATAAAGTCCCACTTTCCCAGGGTATCCTGTCCTGCGACCATGCGCTTCAAGGAATGACCTCGTGAATGCGCATGTACTTCCTTTACCCTTGGTTCCAGCGACGTGAATGACGTTGAGCCTATCAAGATCGGCATCCTAAATTGGTCAGTTGACCAGAATCTAGTCAATGACCTGTTGTGGTACCGAGTGGCCAAGAGCATGAAGCCAGATCTTCATGTTGAAGAGGCTAGGGGTCCCCTTGAAAGTCGGAGCTTCAGGCATATCATTCGTTCCTGCCTCTCTCGAGGGACCAGTGTCTGGCCGAGCCTGTCTTCGCCGGCTATTAAGCAGCTTCATAGCCTCCTACAATCCATTAAACCTGACAATGTCATGAAGAGGAAGGGTCTAACTTCATATGTATCAGGTCCTCGTGAACGTGGAGCGCTCGTGCTCATTCTGCGCACTAAGCTTCTAATCATGAAACTATAAATATCAGAAGATTGGTCCGATTGATATATGTTGAAGGCCAACAACTTATGCTCTATCGTGACAGGTAAATTTATAATATGTTTTGGATGCCTGCCAGGGACCTGTTCTTGTTTGTCCGGCCCCCACTTCGCCAAGATTCACATCACGTGACAGCATACTAAGAATCTCTTGACCTTACCTTATGGCAGGCCTTAATGCAAATACAGTCCGGTAATTTAGAGTGTCTCGAAAGTTTCTGTAATTCAGGTTCAAACTTTTGAACGGATCTGATACCCATCAGATTTGACAAGATCGTTACATGGATTTTTCATCATTTAAGAACATACATGATCCGCTTTTCCTCAAGTTCTGTACCTGTTTTCTTTTGCTCAGATGAGATTGAATATATATATGCGGACAGATTTATCTTCGTTTGTCTAGTGTGCAGTAACGTGGCCGGAACTTGGACCCAAGGTGCAAATTTTCGTAGCACATCTGGCAAAGGCTTCTCGGCTGTGTAGTTCAGCTGCAGAACTGTACGAGCGAGGTTGCTGGGTTTGATGTAAGATGAGTAAAGGCCAGTCCTGATGGACAGGAAAAGTGGGACCATAGAGCCAAGAGAGCATGGGAAAGGGTCAAGTGGGCCATGGTCGGAGACCACAAAATGAAGAAGGTCATGAAGATAATGAACATGTACCACATTGAACTTGTAATGGAACTTCTGAAGGTACTGATTTAAGGGAGTGGCATCTGTCCCCTGTGTTTTCATGGGTAGAAAGCTGAGATTATTAGCAGAACTATGGAACGCACGCCCCCGTCGCCTCCAAACTCGCCAGTTGTGTCCAGATCTGGCACTGTGCAGCAGCAACACCAACAGTATTGGGAGATCAGCTGGAGTTCCCTCTTCGGAGATTGTATAGAACAGCCTCAAGTTCAACCTCTTACCTCTTGTAGTGTATTGGAATTATGTTAGCAGCAACTTCTCGCCCGAAATCCTCACCAGCAGCCATTGAGTACAATTGCATTGACACAGGGCCAGCTTCTGCTAATTATGTCCTTTGGTCTCTTCAATTGGTGAAACCAGCTGTCTCGTTCTATTGGAGATTTCGGCCTGCAAGATTTATGAGCCGAGCGGGGCCCGGTGATAAAATTTTCGAAAAGCTCGGTCTGGAAGGTATTAGCAGATAGGAATTCGTCTGATTCTTTCAATATATCTACCACAACAATTTCGTCGAACTCTTGGTCTGGCCATGTGCAATTTTCAAATGATGGTGATAAATCGAACAAAAAATACCCTGCACAGGAGTCTGGGCTTCCCAAAGACAGTATCTCCGGATGCAGAAATCTTCCGAAGTGCAAGAGCTGGATCGGCTGAAAACGTCAAACACTTGCTGAGCCTTAACGAGGCCAGTGCCAAAGACACCACATTATTCGGTACTACCTTGCTGCACTCAGCATCCAAATCGGGTAACATGGCGCTGGTCCGCCTGCTCATCCAAGAAGAAGCCCATGTGGATGCTCAAGATGAGGATGGCGAGTCGCCGCTTCATGGCGCTATGGCAAGAAGCGACAATTATGATGTAGCAAGGACGTCAATCGAGAATGGCGCAGATCTGTCCAGCAAAGTCGTTGACGGTGGAACATCCTTCCACAACAATCTCAACAATACGATAAGCCATGTTTTGATGAGGGACGATTGACTCGAGAATATGTTCCCAGATTCCAAGGCCATGTCAATCACCCATTTCCTAGCTTGTAGCAGTGAAAGCACACCTGATATCTTCCAACGTGGTCATCTGTATGACAATGCCGATCTGTTGTCTGCTGACAGTTTTGGAAGAACTTGTTTGCATTTTACTACATCCAGAAGCAACTTGGGAGTGCTGTCTTACCTGATTAAACGAGTCTCAACGGAGGATGTGAAAAGGAAAGATATCCAAGGCCAAACGCCTTTTCACTACGCTACTGAGAGCTGTAGATCAGCAGGAGCCATCGATACACTGGTGTGTAAGGGTTGCAATATCTATGCCGTGGACGACACAGGGCGCACCGCCTTGCACTGGGCAGCGCGATGGTATTTATTCAAGACAGTTGAGAAGGTGATAGCGATTGTTGGCGGGGGAACCCTACTCTTGTCTGATACAAATGGGCGAATGCCTTTGTGGGAGGTATGCCATAAAAGAGCACCGTTCCTTGCCAATAATCTGAAGACCTAGAATCCTCCAGACTACCTGGTACTGAGCAATCGAATACTACACGACTTCGGCGTGGATATGCAAGCCATGGTGCTGATCAAGGATTTTCGCTCGTCCTGGTAGTCGATGGGATCCTAGCATTGATCGTTATAGTGTTTCTCAGGACTTCCAACTGAATTTGAAAGTGCTTTATCTTAAGGCTATTCCGAGATTTCCATGGCCAGAAACATTGCGGTTCGTGGAGGAATTCAGTGTAGCGTGCTCCCTTGACACATGCTCTTCTGGCACATGCTCGTAGGAAGAACTTTCGGCCTCTATTGACGGAGCGAATATCATGTGGGGTACTTCCTTGGTAGATACTCACTTGGCGCACGTAATTTCCTGGAAAACCCTGCTACCTCATTTTGCACGAATGTACCGTACTCCCCCAAATATCTCTTCCCCTGTTCGCCGTTGGGAAAATAACAAGCTCTGTATGTTGACTGCCACGGCGCTCAAGCCAGAATCTAAACATGGATGAGCTACCCAACTATACTACCTGAAAAATAGCTACACTAGCAACTGAAAACTTTGAGAATTTAGGATAAGGAGCGTCATAATAAAAGCTTTGAAGAAAACCCGGGGATTTCGAAAATCGTAGCAGGCTGGAGACGAGCGGCGGATCTCCCTTGAACAGGTTGTCTGCACCTCCTTGGTTTTCTTTAACAGAGTCAGCCAAAGGGATGCCATGTTCAGAGGACATAGCACTGTCGTCTCCTCTATTTTAGGCCCTTCCCTGAGGTTTCCAACGAGAGCTAGGATCTTTCTAACGTGGAAATGCTTGCTCCAATAGGTTCATACAGAGCTAATGTTGCAATAGTAGGTGGTTCATCTCTCGACTTAGAACGCAGGTCGCTCCTCAATGACATATATCAGAAATCGAGCGGCACGCGCATATCGCGTACAACTCTAGGACGAGTCTGTGCTCATATCTTTGCGACGATGATGTCGCCTGCGGCAAGAAACCGAGTGTCTATTGCTATTGCATCGTCTGCTCTTAGCTCGTTCGAACTAGATCTGTAGCACTCGCACACATCCATCAACCCACGAATCATGGCTTTTTCCGGATTGCTGCTTATCATATTCCTGTCTGTGTTTTCCACCTCTTCTCACGCACTTGTGCTAGACCTCGGCAACATCACGCAGTCTCTCACATCCAACCAAAATGTTGCCAACCTCACCATTGCCGCCAACGCGCACTGCACCATCGACGACTCCTGGCTTGCACCGCGTTTCGACGATATAGACGACTACGATTTCACGTGTCACGATGCGTTGTTCAAGGCCAGGATGGATCCGGTCTTCAACCCTTTCAATCTAGACGCAGAGCTCGAATTCCTCGACCGCGGCGCAACAGCCCAGACGACGAAGCCAAAAATCCGTTTGCCCCGCAAATATACAGTCTGTAAGTCTCTGCTAGTCAGCTCCACATTATGCTACTGCCTGACAGTGTGAAAAGCCGATCAGAGACGGGATCTACCCTCCTGCACAATCGCGATCGCTATGGTCGCTTCTTTGAGAAGTGGAGATCCAACATTGCCTGGACAGCCTACTCAGCATTATGGGTTGAGCGATGTGATGACGCCTCGCGAGCTGCTCTATAGCCCCAACTTCCTGAACTGCCCTTTCACTGAATGTCTCAGGAGAAGTGTTTCGTTGGGCCCGGCTCTTGGGTGGACGCAAGCTGGTACCGGAAATTTCCTTGCTGATTCCGGATATGTTCAGAGATATGGGCTGAAAGTAACGTAGGTCGAGCTGGGAATATTGGTATCTTCTACATGGGCACAAGCTCGGCGATGGATCGACGTATCCCACGGGCGATCCATCCTGCCTCGGTGGCGGACGCCTAGATTTCGTGTTATTAAGACAGGTTCGTCTATTGTATCATCAGTGCGACGTGAGAGCCATCGCGCTGACTTGAGTTGTCAGATAAGCTCTTCTGAGATGCCTGGAGCATTTCACCGTGTTGGGATCGTTCATCGAAGGGCGTCCAGTTGGTTCCAAGGACAAGGGGTCGGTGTGTGGGATGGTTGGTAATCGAATGTATATTTGCTCTGCACGGACGCCTTGTGACGTTGGCTAGCTATTCTGTTCCTTTATTCTCCGGTCCGCGAGGTGGTTCTTCATATTAACATGGGCCTGCCCAGCGCATGTCATTTTGTAGCAAGCCCTATCATGGTGGATGCCTCGATTTCATGAGATTTGCTGATCTCCAAGATGTATGCCATTCAAACGGGCCCTCAAACCCTATGCACAAGAACATTTACTAGTATTAGATGCCTTACATTCATGTGCAGGATGACCTATCGATCTCAACATTTTCCCTGAAGGATATTGTAGCCAGCTCAGCACTCTGGAGAGGTCCATGAGATAATAGCAAAATCAGGAGGGCATGGGTAGAACGATGCTGGAGTGATTTGCAGTCTCGGAGTGGCTAATCTTGTAGGGACTGCGAAAATGCTGAGTCGGTAATTGATAGCCTAGGGATCCCACTGTCAGAGAAAGACGTTTCGAGTGATTGGAACAGCTGCGAGAAAGATTTTCATTTGATCGGCAGGGATGTGATCGGGATAGAGAGAAGATTGGATGCGTTGATCTCTTCGCTCACAGGCGTGGCAGGAATCTCAGGAGACGGACAAGCGCTCATGGACGTAAGCCGTTCTCCACTCAAATCCATTACTATCAACGTATCTTCAGTACCTAGGCCTGAATTTTCCCCATTAATCCTCACATCCGGTCTTTTCAGATTGAGCGAGAGGTTCTTGCCTAGTGCAATACATTTCTGGATTCATATCGTCGTAGCCGTCCCTTTTGTGCTTGTTTCCAGCGTTGTCTTTCTCAGCGATGAGAGATATGATGCTAGCGGCGAAGGGTCTCCCAAACGTTTCTGGGAGTGTCTCGGAGCGGTGTTTGGGGTTCCCTTTGTCAATTTTTCTAGGCATTGATAAGGTGAGATAAGCTGCTCTTGACATCAATGAAGCTGGATAGACTCGGAGATCCCTAAAGCACCGATGGCTCTTTAAGGTACCCCTGCTTGTACGGAATTGATCTTTATTTTCCCCTCACCAAAAGGAACGCCCCGTGAATCTCCTCTAGATCAAGCGAACAGAGGTGATCGCTGAGGTCCATGGGAGTGATCCCAGCGACATTCACCCATAATTCTCTTCTAGTCTTGGTCAGATTCATCCATATTCGTTGTTGCTTCGTCGGAGATGCTCGAGTCTCCATCCTCTTCTGTTTCTCCTTGTGTACGATGGGTCTGCTCCTTGACCAAAAGCCCTTCAAGCGGTGCTACGCCATCGCAGACTTGTCTTTCGGCAGGACTTTCAGTCGTCCAGTCATAATGAAAACCACTACTCGAGATATCTCTGCGTCCCTTTTTATTGGAGCCTTAATCTTGTTGACCTTGTCAACCGGTCTTTTCTCGACTTCGAGTCTGTTCACCGGAAACCATCAGGTTCGTCATGAGTCTGCTGCTGCCTTAGTGGTCCCTAGCCCTGCATTTCTGCCACAGAGGATCGCAATTCCTTTCGGATCTAGCAAAGCGTCACTCCGTCTAAGCAAACGCTATGTACCTACAGATTGGTCGGATTTCCAAGCGACATGGATGAATGCAGTCGGTACAGGTGCAAAGCTTCTTGGACAGCTCCGCACGGGAAAGAGAACCGATAGTCTCTTGCAGAGGGTGACTGACCTCACTGGTCCCAATGATTTGACTCCGGCTGAGATTCAGGCCGGCCACGGTAAAGGATGGCAGATCTACAGCGGCCCCAATGAGACGCCAGACGAGTTCGACGGGATCTTTGATGACTTGGCCATCCCAGTCGGTCCAGCGAACCAAGTACGAAGCGTGATCAATAACGTTCGCTTCTGGAATTGCAGACACCAAAATAACAACCCTACCAGTGCCTCGTTTGAGATGGCGTTGAACGTCGAAGGGAAGACGATTTCGGCGCTACAAAGCTTCAGCCCTGCGTATATGATAAAACAATATCATAGCATTGGTGGACGAATGCCGCAAGGTTGGGAACAGCGCTTGCCCGACGTTTACAGACAGTCAGATCTGTTATGGATTTTGTGGAAAGATGTTGCAGGAGATGCAGCGGGCGGCTTGAAGTATATCTTTCGACACCACGTAATAACGGACGAAACGAAAACCATCATGGAATACGCAGCAGGTGCTGACGAGGATCTTCTGGAAGCTCCATGGCCAGGCCATACATTCAAGTTCCCTAGCATATTCTATACGGCCTTGCTGGGGACTCCTCACGGTAGAGGAGTAGTACTCTTGTTGACTCAGCACGCGGGTGGCCTACCCGGCAAAGATATAGAGTCAATAACGGTTTTCACCACCCAGGGCATTGGGGTGGATGATTACGAGGCCTATCATCTGCTCTTTACATTGACTGGGTGAATTGAAGCAGGACGCATGTGTGTATAGTCCAGCACACTTTCGAGCATGTTCTTGGGAATTCGTATGATTAAGAAATTAATGGAGCCTAGGCGGTCAACTCCTAGGCACAAGCACAGACAGTGATTGCACGTCTTGATTGTCTAGCTTGTCCCGAGCTTGTGGATGAGTGACACGGCACCTAAACTCACTCGTAGGACCGTATAGCGCATCATATTCCTCTATTGAGAGGGCAAAGTAAGTTCTTCAGCCAGCGGAAGTCCATCCAATCACATTTCATCATACGGCAGTGGCGGCTAGCATCGGTGACCATTCAGCCCTACGATGTTCAAAGTGACCGCACTCGGCAAGACCCGGGATGTTACTCTACTTCTGCTTTGCCCTTGGCCATCATTGTTGACCTCATGGTATGTAGTAGATGTGGACACGATGAGTGTCGCTCGAAAGTTGGGCCCTCTGGCATGTCGAGCCTACAGAAACACGGTCGGCCCATGGCGTATACAACATCGATCAGTAGCAACGCATACCTACAGTCATCACGCTGCGGCCCTCTCGGTGCTCCCGAGCAATGTCGACACCGGTTCAATCGAGTACCGGGAGAATGTGCGCCAAATCGGAGAAGTCATGGCGCGGACGCAAGAGCTGCACCGGAAGATGGAGCAGGGTGGTCCTGACAAGGCCAAGGAGAAACACGTGAAAAGGGGAAAGATGCTGCCACGGGAGTAGGTTCCAGACCCAATGGCTACAATCCCTGGACTGATTGTAGTTTCAGTCGCGTATCTGCGCTCATAGACACTGGATCGCCCTTCCTCGAGCTCTCTCCGTTAGCCGGTCATGAAGTCTACCCTGGCGAAAGTGTGCCCGCTGGTGGCATTCTTACCGGCGTCGGAATGGTTCAAGGCGTTTCATGTATGATTGTAGCGAACGACAGCACGTACATCTTGGCAAGCCCCGGACTCGACTTTCAAGCTTACCAGAGATGCCAGGGTAAAGGGCGGAACATATTATCCCATTACAGTAAAGAAGCATTTGCGTGCCCAGGCTATAGCACAAGAGAATCGTAAATTTACGCGCTGGAATGAGGAATACGGGAAATGTGCTGATTATCTTGCAGGCCTTCCATGCATCTATCTTGTTGATTCAGGCGGTGCCAATCTCCCACATCAAGCGGATGTATTCCCCAATAAAGACCACTTCGGTCGCATATTCTACAATCAAGCACGAAGTACATTCGCCGCGTCATCCGAGTATTTTCAATGCTAATTCCCCAATCAGTGAGCTCGCAAGGTATACCACAGATCTCTGTCGTCATGGGACCCTGCACTGCCGGCGGCGCCTACGTGCCCGCAATGTCCGACGAGTCTATCATCGTTGAGAACCAGGGCACCATCTTCCTTGCAGGCCCCCCGCTGGTGAAAGCCGCGACAGGCGAGGTGGTCTCAGCCGAAGAGCTGGGTGGTGGAAAGCTGCATAGCTCGATCTCTGGCGTGACTGACTATCTTGCTGTGGATGATGCTCATGCCCTCGTTCTTGCCAGAAGGTCAATTGGTTATCTTAACTATCCACGACTAGAGAAAGAGAGTTCTTTCGAAGAGCCGTTGTATGACCCGGAAGAGCTGGGCGGCATCGTTGGCACGAATCTGCGGAAGCAGATACCCGTGCGTGAGATCATCGCTCGTATCGCCGATGGTAGCGAGTTCGCTGAATTCAAGAAAGATTATGGGGAGACTCTAGTAACAGGTACACTACAGCCTATCTCGTTCGATTCTATCCCTCGTGCTCTCAGCCTGTACACTGATGCTTGCTCTTGTCCTAGGCTTCGCCAGAATACACAGCCACCAAGTCGGCATAATCGCCAACAACGGCATTCTCTTCTCCGAGTCGTCGCTCAAAGGCGCACACTTCATCCAGCTCTGCACTCAGCGACGCATCCCTCTCGTCTTCCTCCAAAACATCAGTGGCTTCATGGTCGGCGCCGACGCCGAAAAGGGCGGTATAGCCAAGAACGGCGCCAAGCTCGTCACGGCAGTCGCATGTGCCGACGTGCCCAAATTCACTGTCGTCGTAGGTGCTAGCGCCGGCGCGGGTAATTATGGGATGTGGTAGGCTTCCTCCCCCTTCCACATAGCTCCACTCGACTCCGCGCAGCATAGGGGCTGACTTCGCAACAACAGTGGACGCGCCTACTCCCCGCGCTTCCTCTGGATGTGGCCCCAGGCCAAGATCGGCGTCATGGGCTCTGAGCAACTGAGCGCGGTCATGGAGGCGGTCGGCAAGACCGTGGATCCGGAGCTGAAAGCTAGGATCGAACGCGAGAGCGAGGCGGTCTACTCGTCTGCGAGGCTTTGGGATGATGGGATCATTCCGCCTTCGCATACGAGGAGGGTGCTGGCGATGGGGCTTAAGGTGGTTTTGGGAGGGAGCGTGCAGGAGAATGTGACGAGGTTTGGTGTGTTTAGGATGTAGGGAAACAACTCTTCCCTTGGGAGTTGTTATTATACGCAGTGTAGCGCAAGCGCTGGGCTTTTCTCATGCTCTGGTGGGAGGTAGTAGCTTTGAGCCCTTGGCGGAAAAACCACTCTACCATTTGAATCACGATGCAATCATAATGCAGTAGGGTCGCGTTGATCAGCCAGCCCTCTCATCTCCCAAGCTTGCCCACTGACTACTCCACGAATTCTCCAATCCATACCTTGCCACTTCACGCAAACCAAACCACGTGGAAGGCCATTTCCACAAGATAGACTTGCTCACACCCCACACAATCAACCTAACCCCCCCCCCTAACTCCTACCACCCTCCCCCCTTCCTCCTCCCCTCCCCCTTCAATCCCAACCCAATAAGAAACAAACCCCCCAAATCCCCACCCACCCTTCCGTTCCCCCCGACCAGTGCACTACCCACCTCAAATACCCCCCAACCTCACGAATACCCTGGAAGCTTTCGGTTAAGAGGCTCGGTTTGACGGAAAGGGGCGGTCGTTGCAGTGTGTGATGATTCTTGATTAGGCGTAGAGACGGGTGATGAGGGGAGTTGTTTGGGGGGGCCCAGGAGGTGTGAAGTGGGGGTAGAGTGATGGTGAGAATGGGAAGGGAGAGGTGGGGATGGGGTGGAAGTGGAGGTGGGGGTGGGGTGGAAGTTGGTGTTGAGGGATTGCGGGGTGGGAGGTGCGGAGGTGCGGAGGTGCGGAGGAGGAGATCTTGGTGCCAGGGAGGGTCTTGGAGAGGTATGGGGTAGAAGATCTTGCTCTGAAGGAAGGGGATGGTTGTGTGAAAAGGAACCGATTGCCTATTAAGAGGGCGTCGTGGGATAGAGAGATTTGGTGTGTCGATAGCTGTAGCTAGTCCGTAGAGGCAGGCTTCGAGTGTTTTGAATAATAAGCATCATCATCGAGTGGGGTTGAGGGGCAATTGGTGGTGGATGAGACGATGGCAGTTACCGGTCAGTTGGAGGAAATTTGTAGAGACCGTTGTTGTGGCCTTTTAGATGGTTGGGAGTCGAGAAAGATGTGCTAGTTTCAGCTTTGTAAAGTTCTTTATTCGACAGATTTTCGGATGCGAAATATTGTGTGGAGAGTTCCCAAAGTCAGGTGACGATTTACGGGTCGTGAATCGCTCTGTGCATCGGGTGCAAAATGCAGAATACCAAGGATAGCAGAGAACACCCACCTAGTTACACATATACCTTGATCATCAGAAAAAGAAGGTTATTGGGTATAGACCCACCCAAATCCTGGTAGTGAGAAAGACGTACAGCGTCTGTTGAGATGTCATGGACTGCCGCAAGATTCTGTACGGATGAAGTAGTGAGACCTGTACTCGAAATTTCCAGCTTACTGAACAATGAACCCTCTCCTCAAGCAGAGACTGATGCGCGTATGTTCGGGAACATCTGCCTCGATGCCGTCTTCTGGGTATATCTGCTCAAGCCGGCTCTCTTGAATTATATCAACATTAGAACCGTTCGGCGACGCATATGTATATTCGTATGCCCTCTCCCTATAGGATATTACATCTCGGCCCGTCCTGCGCCGGTCGTTTCTTCTTCTTTTTCTTACGATGCGGCCTATGCGGCCGGTTCCCTCGCTCCATCTCTTTCACGTGCGCTGTCGCAATATCTTTCCGGATAATCTGCCTGCAGAGATCCACAAAGGCCTCATTGACACCCTCTTTCCTTCGTGCGGTCGTTTCGTAGTAAGGGACTTTTCCCCAGCTCTGGGAGACACCGAAGGCACGGGCGCGTGACACTTCACGATTCTCTTCGAGGTCACTTTTGTTGCCGACGATGACTAGGGGTACGCGCTCGTCGTCTTTGATGCGAACAATTTGGTCGCGGAGTTCGTCGAGCTCTCTCAGGGACGAAAGGGAGGTGATAGAGAATACGAGGAGGAAGCCTTGGCCGGATTTCATGTAGAGTTCTCTATCAGAGGGCGAATCTCAGTGTATGTGCGTGGAGGTAGGGGAAGCCATGCGTAATACCTCATCGCAGCTAAAGTGGAGCTTATTGTCAGCATCAAGTCACACAGAATGTCATGAGATGGTTGTCACTGAGGAAACATACTGAATTGTTCCGTGCCCGCTGTGTCCAGGCTAAGATCATGTCAGACGAATTCGCTTCATTCCCACTTCTTACTCGGCCTCACATTTCCAATATGCACTGACGGCCCTGAAACACCATCAGTCTCTGGTTCCATGAGTGTAGTCCTAGCCGCTGCCTACATCGACCTCGATCGGCTTTCTGTACGAGTCCTCGATAGTAGGGTCATAGCTCTCGATCCACACGCCGTGTACAAATTGTGCTGTAAGACAGCTTTTCCCAACACCACCTTGCGAAGCGTGTCAGCCCTGAGCTCTAGTAGAATATTCTGCCATACCAGCTCCAAGTACCACGATGTGATATTCGCCTCTGGCAATCTGATCAGTACGCATGTTGAGAAGGCTGCGCAGCATATTGCCTACCGTTGCGACATCGAGCGAAATGCAGTAGCATGTATTTCACCTCATCAGCAATCGCGCAGCTCTACCGCTCCGAGCTGCACAGAGTGTTTGACCTCAGGCTGTGGGTTTCGAGCAAAGAGGGCATGGAAGGCTGAGGATGTGTTTTGGGTCTTATAAAATGTAGAAGATGCGAAAGATTCGAGAGGACAAGTCGTAGGGTCGCCACGCAGAGATTTGTGCGTTCTGGCCAGCGTCAAAGCAAGACCGATATAGAGGCTCTTTCCAAGTTTAGCATAAATTTGGAAGGATGGAATCCCTATGGAGCGCAAATCGAACGAATCGATTGTTCTAGGCGCTGGCAGCCCTACGAGTAGCCTCCGACCTCAGCTTCGGGTCGCCGGCGCTTGTCAACCCGGCCTTCTAGCGCGCTTGCCAAGATCGGGGTTAGCGACAACCCGGTCTCGACGGAGTACAAAGACTTCAACCCAAGTCTCCTATTTGAAATACAACACCTCCTTACTTGAAAGCTTCGCTTCTCACAGCATAGTGAGTTACTGAACCGAAGGCATTAGCTAGGCCATACTATAGCCAGATTTGCTACGGCACCCTGAGAGCAGAATCCTCTCCCAAGAGATGGTACATTTTCTAGATCTACCGCTAGAGGTCCGCCGGATGGTCTATCGGCAGCTACTAGTGATTGACCATAATTCGAACAATTGGGGCTGGGAACTCGACAGGATTGGGGCTCTCAACAAGCGACACAAGATTACGTGGGTCAGCTCCCAGATCCGAAAGGAGGCCCAGCAAGTCTTCTATACCTCAATCACCTGGCAAACCCGGTTGCTATACAGCGGCAAAGGTCATGTGAGAATTGGGGAAAAGGTTTTGCGTTTACTGTTCAGTCTTGAAGGCTGGAACCAAACTTGCAATATTCAGAACGTCAGACTTAGTTTCGATATCGACTGTCCCCCTTTCCGCGGTCACAACCATCCAGATTCAGATCGCAGGCAGAAGAGGCCGAGGAGAATCTTGATGACTGAACTCCTTGCTTTCCTCCCTCAATTGCGGCACGTCGAAATGTCCTGGGTGGACTCTGCCCGGACGATTCCATGGGCACAGAAGGAACGTGATCTACTACAGCCCTTCAGAGGTATCAGAACGCTTCGATCGTGCCTCATTAACCTTGTCGGCACAGCTGGGCAGGATGACGGCATAAGAGGCTTTACGAAATCCAGTGACTTCGCAGAGCGTGTCAAACAAGCTACTGCTATCCCGAATGTTCATCTCGACTCGCACGCGATCCAATGCAGATATTTCTGAACTCTTTCGTATCCACGCCCTTCCCTCCTTTTCCTCGAAGGATATGTTCTTTTATCCCATGCAATGGTATGAAATGGCGCACCTTTCCTTGGCATGGCTCGAAGGACAGTTTGACGAATGGACGAGGTATTGAGCGGCCAGGGAGAGACCATCATTGAAGAGGTAGCCCGTCAAAGCAGTTGCATTGGTCAATCGAGATGTCCAACAAGTGAACCCAGGGCGCATTGACAAGAGAGGCCCATCGAAGAAGCCAACGCGCGGGATAATCACCCCAACGCATGGATTCACAGCCGCGTAGTTCTCCGCTCTAGCCAACATAAAAGACAGTTCAGGGTCATGGATTTCTCCTAGCCCAATACAAAGCCGACTTGAGATTGACGAGGATGTACTTCAAATACATCCAGCTTAATCGACCACGAATTTTACTTCTACTTGAGCTTCGAAGATCATGACGTCATTATTTCTAGGCATTTCAGTCTCCCCTCTTCATGGGCCGTCGTTTTTCTTTACACATTGCTCAGAATCTACATTCACGCAGTCAATTGAATTGGAATAGTGCTTGGTTTCATAAAAGGCTAGATTGCACAAGGGCATAACATATCGCTAGCAATCTACTGGTAGATCACATTGCCTAGGTTTTCTGGGGATCCTGTTCATTGCATGCTCTACATGAAAAATGGCATATTCACCAGACTACGATAATACAGGCGTGGAATACTACTCGATTCCATCATTCAAATTTGTGTGCGGAGATTCCATCCCAGTGCGACTGGCTTATCGATCCTACAACCCATCTTCGTCAAAGGCCGTATGTATACCGACATGCTACGGTGGCCTAGTCAACTCGACACTTGCTTATCAATCCGATGATGGTGTCTTCTCAAAGCACCATGTGGTTGTCATCGCTATGCTTGGCAACGGAGAGTCTTCCTCTCCCTCGAACAGGGACAACTTTCCGAAAAAGCTCGACTATCGGGATTGCATCCATTCGCAGTACGAGCTACTGACGGCCCATCTCGGCATCAAGCAGCTAGATGCCGTCCTCGGATTCTCAATGGGCGGACAACAAGCCTTCTATTGGGCCTGCATGTATCCGGATTTCATGAAGAACGCCGTCCCCATCTGCGGCTCTGCTCGTACCAGCGGCCATAACTACGCCTTCCTCGAAGGACCAAAAGCCGCGCTAGAATCTAGCAGTGCCTATGCGGAAGGTCAATATCGAGCCAAAGGGATTAGTCCTGCAAAGGGAATCCAGACCTTTGCCCGGGCGTATTGTGCATGGTTGACGAGCCAAGCCTGGTACAGAGAGAAGCAGTATCAGAAGCTTGGTCACAAAGACCTGCAGACTTACATCAAAGAGCATTCCGAGACTATGCTCAAGGGCTGGGACCCCGAGGATGTGCTTATCCTGGCGCGCATGTGGCAGAATGGTGATGTGGGCGTTTTCAGTGAGGACGGCGACTATACCAAAGCATTGGCGGCAATTAAATGTAGAATGCTGGTCATGCCAGGCAGGACCGACCAGTACTTTCCGTAAGTAGCCCCAGTATGTCTCCCTGTGCGTCCGGCGCTGATAGCCTCAATCAAAGGCCTGAAGATAGCGAGATTGAGGTCAAGCATCTCAAGCATGGCGAACTGGCTATTATCCCAAGCATCTGGGGCCATATGGCCGGTGGTGGCGCTAACGGAGCCGATACGAAATGGATGAGTGACAGGATTGCGAAATTTCTTAGCTGATTCTGCCAAGGTTGAGTAGGAAGTAGTCGATGAACAGATAAATCTTACTGTCTATGATATATATTCTTCTATAAGAGTACGAAATGAATGCTGCGAATGCAACTCTTCCTAAAATGCATTGCTGTTCATATCTCAGTTTTACTTGAAGGCCGCGAAGCTGCTCAGACTGTCACTGACGTCATAAAGAAAAGAATAAAAATAGGAATATTTATAAACATATCTCTGATAGGATCATGCATTGCAGACGGCAGCAGGGTATTCCGATTTGCCTTACTTAAGGTAAAGCTTTCGGGTTTGATGCTCTTTTTCTTTTAGCTCAGTGTAACAAGATATATTCTTGACTTTCTTCAAGTCATCGCGGACTCCTGGGGCCGAATAGTTTGCCCGGAAGGGGCGCAGCAGACGGCCAGAAGCTGCTCGAAGGACTTGACTGCTGACGCTAAACCGGCACTAGACAGTGAGACCAATCTCTGCCACTCTGGCCACACAATGTACGCTTCTCACTGAGTTCCCTACACTGTTTCCGATGGAACGGCACTGATAAGGAGACGGTTATTGAATTTTCATTTCGCTTTCTCAAGACAAGTAGCTGACTGTATGTGAATCAGCAAGATCTGACGAAAATGGGACCTTACTGTCGCTCCTTCGAATGGCAGCGACTAAAGCTCAACCCATGATGGCCCACAGGCTACTCTACCGTTGCTACTATCGCTTGAGGATGTGGTAGCGAAATCATTATGAGGGTCCACTAGATGCAGATTCCTGGAGCTGAGGCGATGCAGATCTGACTGGGCGGTGACTGGAATGCCGCCTGATCTTAACGGTGTATCTTTGGGCTACGAATTTGGTGACATAGCAGATCTGGCAGTGCGCTCTTTGCACTGTAGAGATATCTGTTTCCCAGAAGTACTGCTATACACGGTAACACAGACCAATAGTTTAAGCTTTGGACGCTCGCGTCACGTCTAGTAAACGGGGCGTCGTCCGGATGTGAAGGTGATTGGTTCGCTTGCTTGTGATCAAGGGCCATGGTCCTGCGGCATGACACCAGCGATATTGTTCTATATTTGAAGTGCGGTGATCATCAATCACCTGCATGATAAGGTAGAAGTATTCTGATGATGATTCCAAGCTGTGCTCGAGACGGGGCCGAGAATCTCCAGTGGTCGCGAGAATTGACACTTTGTGGTAGGCGTCTCTGAGGCTGTGCGTGATTCGGGCAGTGCTTTTGCTCTGGACGATTGAATATAAGTACATGCGCTGCTACTGACTATGGTCAAGAAGCCTCTCAGTACGCCTGTCCAGAAGCTCGGAAATGACAGATTGGCGCTGATCCTCTCGATCGTTCATGCTCGCATCAACAACACCCAACGTGTGGCCCGGCTCTGAATTTATGGCAAAACAGGATTTGTCGACGACTTGCAGCAACCGGAGCAAGCTTCGGTACGGTACGACGCCCCCGGGGAGTTCGAGACGGCCGTTCCGATGAAACCCTGCAACTGCACGGTGATAGTGGTGCACACTCGTATCATGTTGTGGGCTTGGCTTTGGGGGACCGTTATGATCCGCAACAAGGGTGAGTGGGAAGTGCGCTTGGGTTGAACGTTTTCTTACGCGCGCGCAGATGGGAAGAGAGGGCTGCCAGATTCGGCCTAGCTGGGGCTCCCAGGGACGAGGGGAATTCCCACCAATTCCCCAGCTTCGACGAACAGTCCTCGAATCCCATGCCCCACGCCCTTCCTGGCAGTGCGAGCCCAAGATTATTCCGCCCAGATTGTCTCGTGCGCCGGGGACTTTGACTGCCGAGATCTGAGATGGATCCGACGTCACTCCTTCTTGCCAAGAGGGGCTCGTTATCAATGGCCGCAACTACGTCTTCTTAGGATACAGCTTTTAGTCTGAACGCCTTGTCGTTGCCTGGGGCGCTCACCGTTCCAATGCTGGCTGCCACGTCGTTCTGCAGTCTCGAACGCGTACACTACACAGATCCTGTTCGAGGGAATACGGTCCCATGGCATGCATCAAAAGAACGTCTACAAGATATGAGCGGGCACGTCTAGTGGCTGCCAGGATCTAGACTTCTCGACGAGAAACTCTACTGTGTAGTGGGACCGCATGAGACGGAATGGGACTGCGGTCACCACATGGGGAAGTGGGGAGTGATTCCCACTCACCCACTGTCAAGTCTACGACGGTTGTGCTGGCCCTGTCTGTCTGCTATCGCTCATAAAACATCAATGCCTCATTTTCTCGGCCCTCGTTTGGCATCTTGGACGAACAATCAAGATCGATTTCTATAGATATTTTCATCGCCAGCCAATTCTTAGCAACCCACACAGGTATCTACATCAACCGGACAAGGTCCGCCGTTGCAATAAGGATATCACTCGAGAGCTTCTACTTCTCTGTTATACTTCTCGGTGCAGCCGATAGGTGACTTTATGTGTCACAAGAGGAGCCGAACTATGTCTACAGCGATACCCTGCGCGTAAGGTACTGATTCTATATGTTGCAATTGTGGTACTAACATTCACAGACTCCAGGGCTACCTGAGTAGACGTCCTTCCAACCCTGGCAACCGCCGGCCTTCTGATGAAGATTGTCAAATGGCGTTCTTGAATTGGGTGGCATACGTGAAGGAGCTGTCACCGGACGTCCAAAAAGACCATCTTAAATGCCCTATGTCCAATTGCCGGCGAGACGGCTTTCACGATATGATGTCTTTTCTAAGCCATGTCTCCACCTGCGATCGGCTCTCGGAAGCAGATTACTGGTGTCCATATTGTTGCCGGCAAGAGCATTTTGGCGTCAGTGAGCTTGAATTGGGATCATTCACCACTGGCCAACCAAGCAAAGAATCCAAGATGAAGAAAGCGTGCGATTTCTTCAAGCGCTTTGGTCGTATCGGCCGTCGGAGTCCAATTTTCGAAGATGCTTCGTACCCATCTAATGGCACTCGAAGAGAGCTTGAAGTTACTACATCGTACCCGATCAAGCACATCCTCTACACCATTGATGAGAAGCCAGAGATGGAGGCCGACATCATCTTTTCGCGTCCTAAGGAGCTCGATGGTACGAGCCCAGGAACAAGGAATAAACGTACGCACAGCTTAACGAGTCCAAGCCGCTCTCGGAAAAGCAGTCTACACACTCTCACACATGAGCTTCGTGTGAGCACTCAAACGCTTGGACCTTTTGAGATGTCAACTTCAGATCCAGACTATGATAGAGTCGAGCTCCCCAGCCCTGACCGCTACAGATTATCTATCGACTGCTCACAGCTTAACGGACTGATTGTTTCACATCCTGCAGCACCCGTCCCATCTGAATCTGTACCCCAGGACGCGAGCCTAATCTCCCCGATTTCGCCAGCTTTCACGCAACCTGCAGGCCAGATTTCACCAACATCGGTCAGCCCGATCACGTTGCCCGTTTACAAGGTCAACTCGCCATCACATGCTTGCCAGGTGGTGATATGTGCGGCTATTCCTGAGCTAGATTCCGTACACGCTGCGGAGATAGATGCCTTAAACTTTAGACCTCGGGCGATTTGCTGGCGTGGATTTTCGTCTCTGCGGGTGGAGAATAGCAACAAGATCGCAGCTCAAGCCCGCGTCAATATGTACGAACAAGGAGCTTCCAGTACCCTGGCGTACGTTGAAGCTCTTCGTCAATTGTTATACGTGCTAAAGGACTTCTGGCAAGGTCATTTGAAAGATTGGCCCGATTTGTGCTGCCGTCCAGCTGGGCTGGAAGTTGGTTCATCTTTGGACGATGGTCTTCGCGGTCTCAAGGAGTGTCTCAGTGGCAGGCTCCCAACGACTCTCCGAGACGTTCTTTCACTCATCTACCTTGGCTATACATGCGCGTACATGTGTCACAGCGATGATGCGTCATACGCTTGGGACGTCTTCTATCAGAACGTCCTTCAGTGGGGCGATGCGATCGCTGATCAGCAGGATCGCTGTCGGTTCTTCCGGATTGCAGAGCTTCTCTGGTCAATTCCGCAGGCTTCGCATCAACCAACAGCCATCATGCTGCTTGCTGAACCACTCTGGCAGGAAGGAACGAAGCGACCCAGAAGCGCAATTACATCATTACTGAAGATTTGTCACTACAACGCCCTGGTTCCTCGGCAGCATTACGCAGAGCCTATAAATTGTCCTATACCAGCATCAAAATTACAAGCTCTTCTTGTCAGTGGACCTGTCATTGAGTGTTGTAGTAGGGTCCTTGATGGTAAGCCGTTCGTTCGCTTCTCAAATCTAGGTGTCCCCTACGCTGGCACAGTTCGCTTTTCAAGGGCTGATCACAGTGGCGCGATCCTTACTTCCCCTGAATGGTCTTCTCCGGCCTCATTCTCTCGCGTGCTCTATTTGAGCAACGCTTCCACTCTTCTGCTATGGTTCACCACTGGTTTCCACTCTTTCTCATCTCGTTGTAATGTTCCCTCAAGAAGCCCCTGGAAAATGTGCGCGCTACTTCTTGCCAGTGCATGAATTACGCTGACTCAGAACTGTGACTTTAGATTTCTGCTACGCAGACATCAATGAGAGCCTGCACGATAGCTCCAATAGCATAGATGTTACCTGCATAGCCCCAGAGCGTTCAATATTTCTACTGGAGCATGTGGTTGAGCCTCTAAAACTGGAGCCGGATTATGAGGTTTTCCGTCCTATGATCGACGCTACCTGGGTTGCGTTGTGTCTTGGCCAGCTGTACAGTGTTCGCGAAGTTGAGGTTATGCTCATCGCTGACTGTAAGGTAAGCGTTCCTTGATCTTGTAACCCATGATACTATGAGGGGTTGACACTTAGAAGCAATATATCAGCGGATATGGGTCACAAGCCGCATACACGGGGTACCGCAGAGCAGTCAATACCCTATGCGACGATGCTCTGCAATCGCCCGAGCTTAATTGGCGTCATCCATATCATGCTTCCTACATCGACCATGTGCAAGCCACATCCATCCAGCTGGCCACCAAACAAGCTTCCAGGCTCAGTTGCCTGACTTCGACCGCATGTTTAGTCAGTCCTCCACCAGACCCTTCTTCAGTGCCTTGTTCTCCAATCACGTGCGAGACGCCCTTGTCGGCGACATCCAATGGGACATCATCTTCTTCCAATTCTTTTGCGTCAGCGACCTCTGATGCAAGTTTATCGTCTATCAAGTCGTCAACGTCGGCAGCATCTATTGGCAGCTCATCGTCTTCCAACTCTTTCGCTTCGACTACCAGCTCATGTACAGTAGTCAGCCCGGCTAGCTCTTCAAGCCAAAATACCAAGATTGGGACTAACGGCATGTGGACATGGCCATCTACTCCCACCTCGGTCGAATCAGATTCATTTTCATCTCCAGGAGAACCACCCTCTTCTATGCAACCTCCTCGAGGAAAGATGCTCACCTACTGTCCATCATGCAACGAGCCATTCAAGGGCAATGCTCAGAATCGTGCCTCGAACCTGAAGCGTCACCGTAAGACTGTTCACCATGAAGGGGAACTCCTATCTTGCGCCGAGCCTGGTTGTGAGAAAGTATGTGGGCGTGCGGACAATCTACGAAAGCATCGTTGGACCGCACATAATATCGGAGACCCCGGCAAGCAACCAAGCTCTTCGAAACGTCGGCGCAAGTCTCCGATACCGCTGACTAATGTTCCTTGGCTCTTGCATGGACCAGAGTGTGACTGCCGCCAATGCTATTCTTATGACAGAGCAAGCCTCTCCACAGAAAGCTGATCTTCCACATTGTGAACAAGTTCTATTCATCAGGAGAGCAGGTTTTCCCGCAGGGAGCAAGTCTCTTTTTAGCCTTGTTATATATATACTCATAGCATATTCCTATATTAATGACATTACGAGTAGGTTATGTGGTCTACGCTTTGACCTTCGCTTTGACATGATACACGTGTCGCTTATGCTTCCTTCCTATCTATTCGTAGCAGTACCATGGATACTATACCCTCTGAACGACCCACCACATGGCTCGTGAGCTTTCCTACAAACTAAACTCATCCTACTTCAAGAACCAATTCTTGGATACACCGACTTGCGTCGCTCCATGTACAATCGTGTATTTTGCCACTCCGAAGTTGTTCCTCTAAGTATCCACTCGGTGCTGATAGAATGAACAGCAACTCGATCACCTGACTCATCCAACCAAGGCACGTCTCCATTGACAAAGTGCCCTCCAGTCCTTGCTCCTCGTCCCCGTCCCAATCAAGTCAAGCAATACTCGGCTCCGGGTAGTTCAGCGCCGCTCCAGACTTGACACGATCCTTGAACGAAAGACTCCCATTAACCGCTCCCGCTCAGTCCTCAACTGCCCCAAAAGAGAGGAACGACACCCAGTCCCTCCCGGCCTTTACCATCGGCGCCACTACTAACGCACGTCCCATCCCAAAAAGTCCTTCAGTTAGCCGCAGCCCTCTGGCTTTCCGTCCCCATCAGGTAATTGCCACTCAGGACTTCGAACAGATACGCACTTCCCCCCGTGGGACTTTATCATGAGTCCCACAAGGGCCAGGGAATAGTGGAGTCTTCACTTAGCGTGTGACAAGGCAAAGCAAGCGTCCTTCTCATCAACAAGGGCAGGAAGCGCGTCCGCTCGTTTCCATTCTATACAATCCACCACGGCTCAGTGGGGTTCGAATCTCGCGCGTACGTCTTGTTCGGGGGTATGAGGTACTCTGAGCAGTGAGGGTTTTAGGCCCGGTCTCATCGAGTTTCGTATTCGAGCGTTTTGGACTTCCCCTGAGAAGCCCCTTTCTCACCACAGGGGCCCTATTGAAGTTTTCGTCGTGAAACGCTGTTCTCAGTGTCATCTGCTCAACTCCGTTGCGCGAGAGGCACCAGCTTCCAAGTATCGTTCTTTGAGATGGGGCCAGTGTCTGTCATTACTAGCTAAATAACTATGGGGACTATTGAAGTCCCCGATCACCGCACCGTTCCTTCCTCTATCACCCTTCCTTGAGACATAGCATGCACACCACACTCCCCACTTTCCAGCATTTCACCAATGAAACTACAATTTCAATGCCATCCTACCCCATAACCCCCTTTCCAAACCACCTTCCCCAAACTCTCTTTCCCCAAACCACCTTCCCCCAAACCACCCTTCCCAAACCCACCTTCCCCAAACCACCCTTCCCAAAACCACCTTCCCAAACCCACCTTCCCTCCAAAGGACCAACCCCTGTCCAGCTCCTCCTCTTCCCCCTTCCGTCCCTAGACACCCACTTCTTCAACCCAAAAAGCCAACCAATAAAGGAAGGAATGGAGGTGATATATCAAGCCCACAGCCCCCACTGCCAAAGTCCAGTCTTTGTCTCCTTCTATCAATATCACCCACAATCTCTCGCTCACTTATCACCGAGTCCACGGACGGTTCGCTTTTCCAGGTTCGTTCCTAGAGGTTTTGGGAGGCTATCGCTTCGTGCGTGCCTTGCGTACTCCTGTGAGGATCCAGCGGGACGATATAGCGACCCTGTCTAGGTAGAGACTGTTCGGTCATGCCGTATGAAGCCCCCTTATCTTTCGCTTCTACCCCGTCACAATCCTGGGTTCTTTCCCATTCCCAGTTTCCCTTTCACCTCCTGTTCTCTCTGTCGTCTTCCCCCTCCTATCGGCTCTCACCCCTCACCCCTATCCCTCTTCTGCCCCCTTCCCCCTTTCCTCCCCGCTTCCCTCCCTCCTTCTCTATGACCCCCTTCCCTCTGCTCTACCCCTTTCTTCTCTCTGTCCCCCCCCCCTTCATTAACGACCCCATCACTAACCCCCCACCTCCCTAGTCCCTCCCCCACTCCACCTCCCCCGCCCCCTCCCCCACCAAAACGCCTAACCACCTCCTCCCTCCGCCCCTACGACGCGCCCCCTCAGCAAGCGCTAAAATCCTGGAGCGCGACGCCTCAGAACTTCGAGAAGATAGCGTTGGGTCTTGCTACGAATCGGAAGGTGGATAAGGACTTGATGACGGAGGGGGAGAGGAGGAAGGTTGAGGAATTTGAAAGGGGTGTTGGTGATGGGAGGGGAAGATGAGGGGAAGGAGGTAGAAGGGGGGTGAGGGGGCGGGAGGGGGAGGGAAGGGGTAAAGAAGATGGGGGTGATGGAGGGGAAGCGGCGTTCGGAAGGGGAGGGTGATGGAGGAGGGTGATGGGAATGTGGTGTCGAGGGCCGTGGGGGGGACCTAAGACCAGAGCCCGGCAGGTTTAGCAACTACGGTCTCACGATGATGTCGTGACGACCGCGGTCCTGGCTCCGATAGGTAGACTCAGCTTGGCGACTGCAGGCTCATTCGCTAATAGCTTGATGGTGGCATGGTAAACTTTTGAATTCGTTTGGGATTCTACATACGATGTTCATTGCCGTTGGATACAATCCCACTCGTACTAGGTTCTCGTCAGTTGTGGCTTTCCTTCGAGGACTAGATGGAGAACTCACCACTCGCCCATCGTCATCACCCGTATATACCGTGTGCGCCATCGGAAGCAGCGCGGTCATTGCAGCGTTTACGTTGAAACCCGCCTGATCCAGATGATCCATGCGCTTGACATGCTCAAGCACGAATTTTCCATCTCTGATAGCGTGGTTCCAGACCTGTCTCGATCATCAGTATACAGGTGGTAGGGTTGGTGCGACGTGAATGGCATACGTTTACAACACCCCGTTTGTGACCCGTGAAAAAGAGATGGCGTTCCAGATACTCGTTACCCGCTCCTTCATAGAAAGCGCATGCCGTAATCATATCATCGGGTTCGTGGCAGACGTCTTGATTCAGAATTGGATCTCCATTGAGTGTGAAGAGGGAAACCGTTCGCCCACGGCAGAGCATGATGACGCCGGAGACATCGTTGATACGGGCACACTATTCGCAGTCAGCTACTGTAGCAAAGGGTACGAGAACATCGCCTGACCTCCACTGGCTTCCCAGATGTCAGTACCCGCACCAGCTTCAGCCTGTTGAGATCCCACATGAGCACTTCGCCGTCCATGGAAGCGGATAACAAGGCGCTGAACGATCTGGATACAGCTAGCACGTCAATAGGCGTCCTGTGACCAAATAGGCACGCCTTGGGGTGGAGGTCGACGGTCTTAGAGCCGTGAGGTACCGCCCAGACGGAGATTGTGCAATCTGTCCCCGCTGTGACGAGGGTCGCGGAGTCTGCAAAAAGAGCGTTTGAGAGCTGTCCTTGGTGGATGTGTTCGAAAAGGCCAATCAGCTAGGATGTGTCAGACCTCCAGGTATTTCAGGAAGTAACTTTCCTACCTTCTTAGAGTCGGCCATGAAGAATCTGATGCTCCCGTCGATATAGCCCCACTCCAAGAACTTATCGAACGTAGGCATAATCGGAAGTCTGAAAAAGCTCGAGCACATTACGCGATCGTGCTTCCAAGAGTAATACAGAGCGTTGACCCGCTCGTTTGTTTCTGCATGTTGTCAATCAGTGCCTCGTGTGAGAAGGATGGCCAGGAAGGCATCTACCTAGGACAGGGAATGGCAGGCGAGTCAAGCTCTCAGCAGCAGTATCCAATCTTCTCACCCGGTGCTTTCTATCTTCCCTAGGTGGATGGTTCTTATGAAAGATTTGATATGGCGTCTGCCCAAAGTTATGAATGATACCTATCGTGGCTAACCTCTCCACTGGATCCTCGATAGTCTCAAGATCTTTTGCGCCATGGTAAGATAAGTGGTGAAAAATGTTGGTTGCCTCAAAGGCGGCTTCGCCACGTTGCTTGTGGCCAAAGATGAGGTCGATCCAATGATGCAGATGCTTGCTCACGTGCTCGCTCTCTAGAGCTTCTCTATGCTTTGCGATGAAGATTTTGGGATCGCCCTTGGCCCATGGTGGAAGGACCACAGTGTCGATTGCACCTCCGTCGCCTTGACGCAGGCCGAAGTCGTAACCATTCGAGTTCAACAAGAATTCTGGCAAATAGTAAAACTCCGGTATCAATTCTCTGACATCTGTCATGTTCTCCTTCGATGCTGAAGACCAAGCTTTTTCGATGGAATAGAATAAACGATCAGGATGGTCGAAATTCCCACCCTGTAGCAGCAGATAGGACTGTACGAAAGGTTGCAGGCGTATCAAATATGAAGTAACGATCATGGCTGAAGAGTAATGAGTCCCATAATGGAAGGGCGGCTGATTTTCGCTGCCCATCTCAGCAAAGATATGATACCGCTCTCTGAATTCCGCTTGTCGTTCTGGTGTCTGACAGCCCATTGGCTTTGTCAAGTCTCGAAAACTTCTCGGATCCGTCAAGTCCAATTCTTCGCTTGTATAATCAGCAAGCACCCAAGGAAAGACAGGGTATTGTGTCAAGTCGTTGAAGGTACGCCCAGCCATGGTATTGACCAACATTAGATAGTGGAAGTTCGAAATCTCGCCTTTAACCCATTTGCGCGTTGCCGGGTTCGAGTAGCTTTGAGCAAAGACATTGGTGAATCGGGAGCCCAGAGTTTGAGACTCATCCTCCGAATTCCTAATAGAATCGATCCTCCATGCGAACTCTTGACTAGCGGCAGGTATACTTTCAGCGGCGCTCGTAGCTTTCTCGTGAAGCTTCTGGTAGAGCTCGTCTCGAAGCGGGGCAGTACTGCTGGTGAGGAGATAACTGCGACCGTCAACGAAGAAGACCTCGATCGCTACATCACGGAACAAGAAGCGGCGCTTGGAAATGCTAAGGACATCGGCCCACCGCCAACTCCTTGTTTCATGGTTTGTGTTGATGGATGATGGTCCTCTTTCGCTCGTTTCTCGACCGGAGATCATCTGCAGATATGGGTCACGCTCGGATTGTGGCGCCTGCCAAACATTCACAATTTCGCCATCCGAACGCTGGAACAGATTGTCGAGTAAGTACAGGTATCCTTTGCCAAGTATGAGCAATCCTTCAGACGCCTCTAATCCAATGATACGCGACACGTTCAAGACATGGTCGACCTGGTCCCCGCGTTGCAGGCTTCGCATGACTTTGCGGTTCTTGTCCTCATAGTTATCGAGATCTTCTTGCGGGTCCTCAATGAGTTCGAAATCCTCATCTTGCTCCAACTGTTCTTCGGTAGGTTCTGGGGGTGTAACGGCCCCTAGGACAGATCCGTCCTCGGCAGCGTGACTGGCCGAAGGGACTTTAAGATGTTTGATGTCCCCATTTGGCTGGTTGGAGGTGGCCCTCTGACGATTGCTAAGGCTACTGCGGTGCGTCGCAGGTCCTTGCGATTGCTTGCGTTTGGGCTTCGAGCCGACTGACAGGGAATGCCCGTCAGGGATAAAGCGCTTCCTCATCCTATTTCTGCCCTCGGTTTGATCGAGCTGCCACCGCAAGGCGGTAGTGTCTTCGAGAAGTCCACGAGGCCGGTGAAGTTCCTGGTTCATTCTTTGCCAAGTGAATGTGTTGAAAACATTATCATCTTGTTGATCTTGTAAGGCTCGTTGGTACCTCATTTGCTCTGATGCATAGATGTTTGAGGACCAGTGGTCTGCACTGATGTTGTGTCGTCTCAGGATGTCTTCGTCTGCTAAGTCCTGCGCTTGCCAAACTTTCAATCGGTCTTTCCTTTTATTGATCCTTGCCCTAGAGTTTTCTTCTGTTCTGCGATTCTCTTCGGCTACAAAGCTGTCCCAGCTTCTGGCAAGATTACCTAAGAAAATTCCGTCAAGTTCTTGGCGATGGTCGTCAATCCAGCCAAGAAAGGTTTCATTGTCGAGCTCCAAGATCTTCCTGAATCCTCGGGAGAGGGGCGTACTGGGATTTCCTAGAGCTTCCTGGAGTATGTCAGATGCATAATGCGGCTTCTGCACGAGCAGCATACGCCACAAGTTGACGGCAGCCATACGTATGGATTCTTCCGAACCAACGAGTTTAGTATACAGTAAATAGCACAACAACCTTAGGAAATAATCTTGCCCATCTTGAGTCACCAGAATTACAGTCTGCCAATAAACAAGCTTTTCCAGGAAAGAAACGACCTCTGACGTATTCGCGGCATCGTCGAGCTCTGAGAGCTTAAGAAGAACCACACGCAGAAGAACGGCTCGCATAGCCGCTATGGTCTGGCTGCACAGTCTGATGCTTTTGATCTTGGCGATATCGGGGAGTTGAAGATGCTCTAGTATTGTACCTAGGAATTCCATGATAGCTTCTACACCATCAACGAACCATCCTTCATACACAGCTTCACTAAGATGTGTAGCGAATCTGGCAACGTTCGTCAACACCCGGGGTTCTACCAACAACTTCTGATCCAGCTTCAATGCATTGCCCAGATGCGATAGAGTGTTCTGAAGTAGGAAGGTTTCAAAGTATGCTTGATGCTCCTGGAATCCTGGTGGCACTTTCATGAACAGGCCAAGCCCGGGAAATTCCTTTCGGCAAAAAAGCTGATCTGAAAACACAGACACCAGAATTTCAAGGAGTTCTTCGACAATGGTGCTCCTCGCGTTCAAAGTGCCTTTGGCCGTATCAGCCTGAGAAGGCTTTGAACTATGCGGTCTCGTCAATAAGGGCCTCTGTTGCGACTGGTCGGAGGACACGAAAACGTAGGATGACATGCGTCGTGGAGCCTTCACCCTATTTGGTCGCACTTCACCTGAATGCTCAGCTGAAACTGTTCTGATCACGGGTGGTTGACTGAGATTCCTCTGAGAGAGAGGTCTTATCACGACATCATTACCGTCGAAAGTCAAAGCGGAAGCCCTTGAATGCAATTCTGCCTCGGGACTTACAATGTTAGAACTTACGACGATGGGAAAGAGCACGAGGAGTAGTTCCTGAACGTAATCAGACGCTACGGCAAAGTCTCGGAAAGCCTGACTCTTCCCGTGGACATCGGCTAGGAAGCGGGATACGGTATGTATGATGATAGCTGCATCGGCCATTCTGTGTTCACGGGGTTTAGTAGTATCTGGAAGCACTCAGCGTTCGTTTGAGAAGACTTGCAAGATAGGTCCAGCGGACGAAGGAAGATAAACATCCTACTCACCTAAAGGTGCCAGTTCCGTCATCAGGGACATGGAGGGCGACCGCTTAGGTATTGAAAGTGTCTGAAGCGCAAGCCCCTCATTTGGCCGACCACTGCTGGCACTACCTCGCTCATTCACTGGCGAGTCCGGATCTGTTTGATCCCTTGTGATGGCGCGAAGCCCATTCTGCAACATATCCGCAAGCACCGGAAACACTTCAGGATAGGTTACGCATGTTTGCTCGTTGGCATTCAAGGCTTCCAAGAGATTGTAGAGGTCGAAATTCCTATCCATGTTGATAGAGGCAACGTCTTGACCGAAAAGTACCGCGAAACAAATGGGCCAGATCGATGGGATGCTCCACCATCTTCTCAGATAGTGTTGCATGATTACAATTCCTCCTGTCTTTTCGGCGAACTTTTTCATATAGGCAGGCCCATTGACGACTAGTAACCTCGCAAGTATTTTAGCAGCTAGAGCGACAACCACGGGATTCTCGTTGGCCAGAAGAAACAGCAGCCACTAGTAGTATACCCCTCTTAGTAGGTGCAGTGAGGCTTTCAGAAACTTCAAGGACTCACCCTGTTGGTGACGGTTCTGGCAAACTTTCTTATATTGGCCGGATTCCGATCATCGCATAGTATAGCAGTGTACATTTCCAGTACCTTCACTGCAATCTGCGTACGGCTCATTTCCGCCAAAAGACAAGAGCTTGGATGCGACGGCCCCAGAGAAGCGGTAATCAGAGTCTGTCTACGAGGGTTGACGACATCTTTTCGCTTTGTGCTTGCTGTCGGTCTTAAGGGTGATGTATCTCGTCTTTTCGACTTGTGTGTCGCATATGTGATGAACAGTGCCAGAGACCGCAAGGACTCACCCGAAGGATGTACAGTAAGAACAGTTCTGAAGGCTTCAAGGAAGTACTCGAAACTGTCGGAGTGAAAAACGTCTCTCTTTAGGGCGTCCACCCATTTCTTCGTGATGCCTACTTTTCAATGAACAACATCACCGATAAGAAATTGTAGAGCACTTACGCATCTTTGAGAGCCGTTTCGCATTGAAGAGATGGTACTTGCTGTCGGCTCCAAACACCACAAATTGCTTGTAATATAACCGTTGCACCGCCGGAATGGAGTTTCGCCAAAGATCGGGATCAACGAGTAGAACACGATAAGCTAGCGGATTATTGATGACTGAATCCCGAGGTTTTTCGGGTCTGTAGCCTACAAATTCCAGTACAGTCATGAGAACCTCTATCGACAGCTTTTCATACTCTTCGTGAATATTCTCACCAGACCCATGCTGATCTGAGTTATCCGAAGAAGAGGCCTTTCCATAATCAAGCTTCTTTGCAAGCAAGGTTGCCAGGACACCAAAGCCATTCTCTCTTTCCATGGCTTCACTATTGCGCCAATTACTTTTAACGCTCTCAAGAAGAATGTTGAGTGCATTATTGATGCCAGCACGGGTTTCAGCCGCTTCGATAAGTGAAAGCCCTACCGCGGCGCATCCCCCAATCCGCCAGGCTGCGTCGTCCAAATATTGGGGCGCGACAACCGTGGGATTACCTGTGAGTATGGCAAAGCCAGAGGAGTGATGTAAGGCCTCATTTATGGCGGGAATGGCACCATTGATAGCAAGTGCGTTTCGACCTCGAGTCACCTGCCGCAAGTTCTTGCTTGCTTGTTTCCCTAGGCCCTTGACGAGTTGCTTTTCATTGATGTTGTAATTTTCATCATCGTCGAGTACAGCAGTAGGGGATATGTTGAGTATTATCTGAGACTCTGGCAACAGAACGCTAGCGAATTGCCGTACTGCAGTGACAATTTCGGACTTATCTTCTTTGCCAGGATGCAAGCTCTCGTTGCGAAGGTTTAAGGCGGCGGATGCTTCGTAAGTTTGAAAAGATCCAAGGCGATCCTGGTAATTACCGTGGTACTTCGGGCCAAGTTGGTAGTATACAGCTAGAAGATCGTCGCTCAGCGCTTCTCCAAACAAATGCCCAGACGCCAGCCGCCATTGCGAAAAGACCAAACCCTTTCCAATACGTGTTGCCAAATCCTGTGGTGTACCAAAGAAGGCTTGGATTGGGTGACTTCGTCGACCACTGTTCGTTCCTACTAAACTTGGTGCAACCGAAGGTGGTGGAGCGGGATAGTTTGACTTGACTTGTTCAATGAACTCTCCGTCAATGAACAAAGAAGCACGAGATGACATCGTAGTTCTAGGCCTTCGGTGCACAATCGCAACATGGTACCAGCGATTGTCCCTGAAAGTGATGCTCTTAAAGCGGACACTGGGCCGTGAAGATGTAACCGATGTCTGGAGAATCAGGTTACGGGTATCTTTTTCAAGATAAATAAGCATGAAACATGTCTGGCTAGAGTCAAATGCCCCGAAAAGTGTAGTATGGGATTTGGGATCGAAGTTGACGACATTGAGCCACAAAGTCAACGTATACCCAGCACTTGGGGACGTTGGAGGGAATGCTCTGCCAATTCCGGGAAGCTCCACAGATGCAAAACCGTGCGCAGAGAGATCGAAATGTATGTATGGAGGAGAATGAGACATCTTGAGAGCTGCAAGAAGTAGTTCAGCAACCATCGGTGAGGATGCAGCATAGCGATAAAGGAGGTGAGCATCGTCCAGACTAGTCACTCCGAGCTGCAACAGAGAAACAGCAAGGCTACGGAGCTCAACCAGGCCGGAAGTCTGTGGCGATAAAGACAGTAGACAAGACAGCAGAGTGCCCAAAAGGGGTGTTGTATGTAGAGCTAGCAGATTATGCGTTGATAGAGATGCTATATGTCTGATGACAGCGGGAACTCCTCGAAATGAAGTCAGCTCTCGTTGATCCTTGATACGCGTATCGGTTTCAAGTTGCTCCCAGAGCTCGAGCATTATCGACAAGGCTTCTGGAATGCGCACAGTGGCCATGGCGTCAACTGCTGTTGTGAGGCGACTGGGATTTGCAGATTCTCGAATACCAACCTGGTTTATCCTCGACGATTCGTGCTTATTCGAAGGACTAGTCTGAGACACGACTCCCTCATGGATATTGTTCCCTGAGTTTTTGAAGTCTGAGAAGAACGTAATCACAAATTCGTCGTTTAAGGCGCAGGCCAGCAGACAGCCAATCACACGCTCGGGAGGCGCTTGAAGGCTGATAGTCTTCGCATCTGAAAGTGGGAGAAGTAACTGAAGTAACGCCCTCTTTAGGGACTGCCAACCTCCACCATCTACCCGTTTGCGAAAGAATCTTTGATTGCCCCTGTGGTCTTGGAGGGCCGCGGACAAGATCCCGAAAAGAGTCTGTAAGTAGTCCCCAACCAGCCGCCGTTGTTCGGCGTCAGCGTCAGAGTCACTTTCCAGATGAACCATCGTTGCCAAAGCTATGAGAAGCGCTTGGAAGCCATGCTGGACTCGGAATTGGTCTTTACCCTGGTGTGCACTCGATGCGTCCAGGAGGATTTGCCGTATGCAATGTCCGGCATGTATCCTGCGGTCAACATCCTCCGTGCTGTCTTCGGAGTTCCCTTGCGGAGGGCTCGATTTTAATATGTCCAAATTCGGCTGGAGATCTGGGAAGCTTGCTTTGGACTTTCCCTCTGATGACGCCATGATATGTGATGTCTTGAGAACATCTCAATTAGGGCGTCTCCAACATCCACACGTTTGAAGTAACCCACAGCGCACGCGACCACATGCAGCGTTGATGTCTCGTGCCGAGATCTTGTGTTCCCAGAGCCTTATACCAACGGGAATGGGCGACCACAGGATCATGGCCAGATCACAGAGGGATGTTCTAATCGAAGCCAGTCAGCGACTATCACCTATCCTGAGACACCGCATCTGTATGACCCACGTTGCGGATACAAAGTTCCGATACTCAAGTGCAGCCCACTTGGAGGCAATCCTCACTAATAAGGACTAGCGTCGATCAGTTGCCAAGACTTGTTGCCTGCCACCTTCCAAGCGTCATGCGCCTCGAAGCTGTCTTCTCTTATCATCCTCCCCAACTCTCTGTCTCCTCCCTATCCTACATATCAGTATTCCATTCTTCGAAGGAGACTTCGACCTATATCAGCTGTATAGTGTTGGAATCTGTTCCTCGATACAAAGTGCCTTATCATGAAAGGCCTCATCGCCTGGTCGCTGTTGCCGTTGCTGGCTTCGGCATCCCCCATCATCGGCGTTGACACGATACATAACGATGCCGCTCCAGTCCTCTCCTCATCAACTTCCCAAACGATACCCGACTCCTACATCGTCGTCTTCAAGAAGGATGTCTCACATTCTGCCGCAGCTCAGCATCATGATTGGGTGAAGGAGCAGCATACCGGCTGCATGAAGGCAAAGAGGGATCTACACAAGAGGTCTCAGACGCCGTTCGTCGACTTCAGCGGTCTGAAGCACACTTACAACATTGCTGGAGCTCTGCTCGGTTACTCTGGTCACTTCGATGAGGAGGTCATCGAGAGAGTCCGACGGCACCCAGATGTGAGTTGTACTCTCTTCCACCAAGTCTTATCGCGCAATAAGCACGTGATGCCTCTATCAGCTGCACCCCCCACTCCCGTCAAGAGCTCTCGGAAGAACCAGACTAACGCGCGATGCTGCATTGCAGGTCGCCTATATCGAGAGAGATTCCGAAGTCCACACCATGGAGAGTGGTGAGATGGAGAAGAATGCTCCTTGGGGATTGGCACGCATATCACACCGAGACAGCCTTAGCTTTGGCAACTTCAACAAGTACCTTTACTCCGCTGATGGCGGCGAAGGTGTCGATGTCTATATCATTGACACCGGTACCAACATCAATCATGTCGATTTCGAGGGTCGGGCGCACTGGGGAAAGACTATACCTTCTGGCGAGGAGGACATTGACAATAATGGCCATGGCACTCACTGCTCTGGTACCGTTGCTGGGAAGAAATATGGTGTAGCGAAGAAGGCCAACGTCTACGCTGTCAAAGTCTTGAAGTCGAATGGCTCTGGAACAATGTCCGACGTGGTCAAGGGCGTTGAGTGGGCAGCGCTCACCCACGTCGACAAAGTCAAGGCCGCGAAGAAAGGCAAGGGTAAGAAAGGTTTCAAAGGAAGTGCGGCGAATATGAGTCTCGGTGGCGGGAAGTCTGTCACCCTCGACCTCGCGGTAAATGCTGCCGTTGACGCTGGTATCCACTTCGCTGTCGCTGCCGGTAACGACAACCTCGATTCTTGCAACTACTCGCCCGCGGCTGCCGAGAAGGCTGTCACTGTTGGAGCCTCTACTCTTGCCGATGAGCGTGCATATTTCTCGAATTTTGGGAAATGCAACGACATTTTTGCCCCTGGCCTCAACATCCTCTCTACCTGGAAAGGCAGTGACACCGCCGTCAACACCATTTCCGGCACCTCTATGGCATCGCCTCATATTGCCGGCCTCCTGGCCTACTTTCTCTCACTGCAGCCATCGTCTGACTCCGCTTACTCTGTCGCTGAGATTACGCCTAAGCAGCTCAAGGAAAGTCTGCTCGCAGTCGCAACATCAGGCAGTTTGACCGAGGTACCGTCAAACACCAAGAATGTAAGGAAACAACGTTCTTTCACATTGAACACCCCATTCTATGCCAGTGCTAATACATTAGTTAGGTTCTGGCTTGGAACGGAGGCGGCGCATCTAACCTCACCGCGATTTTCGGCCAGACGAGTACGGCAACCACAGAAAAGGTCTCCGAGAAAGCCAAGAAGATCGAGACGTTCATCGAGACCGAGATCGAGGATTTCAGGAGCTTCTTTGATGAACTCAAGTAAAGAGGCTCCGGGACGCAATGGTGCATATGATAAGTCACAGCACCTAAACAGAGATTCCCAAGGCTCGCAGCCTTCTGCAGCCGATTTGTCCTAGTGTTAATGTGTGGGGCTGTCAATTTTGGGTTGGATCAGGGCGGTTTTGCATAGGTCTGGGGTGTCTGCCATCTTGTCTTGTTATGCAACGGCCGTCTTTCCCGTAGAAAGTCTAGATTCTGTGAAGCTTCTTGCACTGTCTACACCTTCGGTCATTGTGATTCAGTCCTGCGGCCTATCCTTTCTCTGCCGATCTCCCACTCGTATGCCCTTGGCAGCTATGTTGGACCATTCCTTATTGCCAGAACTTGTGCGGTGTGATTCATTAGCCTCATCCCCAGCTAGGCTCAAACATCCATCCAAGTTCTCAGAATATTCGACATCGAATCACGATACCGTCTCTTCCCAACTCATCCTCTCTTGTCGATCGATCCAGTCTACTGCCGCCGCAATCACAACCGGCGCTGATCTCGCACCCTCTCAAACTCTGTACAGGGAGCTTGATAATCATGTCCATGGGCAGGTCGAGAGGTCCAAGCTTTACCTCGATCCTGCCTCCGGCAATAGCCCCCCCCTGGCAACTGGCTGGTCCGATGTCCGAATCGATGGCCTCCACTATTGTGTTCCTTGGTTTTGGACTGAATGCCGGAAGCTGTGGTTATGTCTGGTAAGGGTAAAGGCTAGTTCTGCTGTCGGTTGGTTTCATCCATTGGACAATGTTGTACCGGTAAGCGTCCTGCCAACGGATATACAGTATGTTCCAGGTTCTCCTCTGCATTGATTGTGTGGGAGCTCGAGGAGTAGATATCAGCTCGGTAGCATCGTATCGGGGTGACACCGTGAGAGAGCTGGCCGTCTACAGCACGGCTGGTTCCCACTTCGCGTCGCTTACGGGTTGGACTGTGCAGCTTTTGTTGGGTCCCGATTCAAGGCGGTTCTGCTCTTGCTGTAAGGCTTTATTCCACGCCGTCTCAGTCTCCGTGATGTCGTCCATTCCCATTCACCTCCACCACCGATACACGGTCCGAATCCTCATCAATCTCATCCAGCTCCGCTCCCAACGGGCTCTCCCTCTCCTCCAGCTTGCCATCATCTTCCAATATCGTCCGCTGCGTCAACCTCGGCAATATCGTCGCACAAACCCTATCCTTCGTCAAAAGATCATCCACAAACTGATCCATAAACGTCAGCGCCTGCTCTCCATCCCTCGTCCTCCTCCTCAACTTCCTATAATCCCCCAGCAACGGCTCCAGCGTCTTATAAACCTCTTCCGCCGGCTCGAACGTCAGCCGCACATAGAAAGCCGCCAACGCAGTCAGGTACTTGAACTCCGTCTGGTGCAGGTATTCAAGGATGATGTCCCGCTCGGGCATGAGCTGCAGGAGCTTGAGAGAGAGGCAGATGAAGGGGGTGGGTTTCTGCTGCCCGTAGGTGCCGCCCAGGTAAGTCATGTCGGCGGCGCGGTCGCAGAGGGTGGCTTCGTTGATGGCGAAGCATTGCTCTTTCCAGAAGTAGGAGTCGACGACGCGGTCGAGGACGGGCTTGTCGAGGAGGTGGGCGGGGTTGAGGCCGTGGATTGTGCGGCCGGCGTAGCCGTAGCGGTCGTCGAGGAGGTGCTTGATGTCGGACTTGTGAGCCATGGCGTTGTGCGCAGCTCTGCTGCTGAGACGGGCTCCTGAAGCTGGGAGGGCGAGTCCACGAATTTGAAGTTCAAAGAATCAATGGTTGCCCCGCCAACCACGGTTTGTTGATTCGAACAGGCCTTGGCACTTTTCGCTCGTTGTCGATTGTGGACAGCTTAATCTTGCCAGTGGGACAGTGGCTTTGTACAGAACTTGCATTTGTGATCTTGAGCAAGTTGGTGCAAATAGCAATGTTACTCACGAGTGGACAAATTTCCATGGGTATCTCCTCGTGCGTTGGTAAGTCTGCCGCCGAAAATGATTTACATCTGGTAACGGGTCTCAGTCTTCTTGTTCACGTCATTGCTTTTCCTCTCAGGTTATGTACTACAACAACAGACTGTACGCAGCCTACAAGCAGCAATCAGGCCGCAAGCACAACCCGTGGTGACTCAAAGCCCGGTCCTAGCGAAACATTTTGGCACCCCACCAGGACATTCCTTTTACGACAAATTCCTGTCCAGAAATATACCCAAGGGCGGCTGGGCGAAGGCTGGGTACGTGCAGATTGTAAGAAGTCATGTCGAAGTCTGCAACGCTGTCATGCTTTTCGCTGTGCTCGAGCAACAGGAAAGTATGGCCCAGAGGATAATCTTCTATCCGAAGTCTTGGAACGAGCAGAGATCGGCACATGGACGTCCAGACAGAACGTTCGAGACAAGTATGCGGCTTCTTCGCACTGCTGCATCAAGGTATAGAGTGATGTTGCAACCCATTGCGCCGGCGGTAGACGCCGATGAAGGCAAGCCTCTCCCCAGGAAAAGTACCCGTGTCTATGCTTACGTGTGATAAAGTGAATGATGAGGCAATGTACCCGTTGACCGGTCTTATGTCTCTCACGATATTCAATCGCTTAATATACTTACGACCCTCGGGTCTGATCAATGATTCCTCGCAACTTGATCTGCTCTTCACTCTTCCCATGGATACGCCTGTGCTTGGCATAGCAGCTACAAACCATGAAGGAGGTACGGAAAAATCTATCATGATCTTCCAACCGTCTCTGAAAGTCTACGACGAGCTTGCCAGCGCATTTCCTGCAGAAAGCTACTCAGACGACGAGTTCATGCAGAGGATCCCGGCGATGACCGACTTTGCCGAGGATCAAGTACATCTGGTGACCAAAACATCTACCCTTTTGCTTGCTGAAGAGTCGTTCGATGCTCGAGAATCTTTGGAAGCCACTGCATATATACATCTGTCAGACCCAGATTTGCCGGGACCAGAATACTATTTGTCTGATAGTCTGCTGTCTATGGCAAGACCGACGAGGCCCGGACCTCGCGAAGCCTGGGAAAGATCGTATGAGTTATTTAGAGAACGGCGAATGGATGTCTGTGGGCTAGATCTAGAGCCCGTAAAGCCTGATCCTGCCCAGACTATGACCAACGAGGGCTGAGTTCCAATGCCCTACTTGATGTCAGTCAACGCACGGACCTTCAATGATTCTGCCGAGCTCACTATATCGAAGCCACTACGGTATTTGCCGATATATCAAAAGGGGGTTTAGATGCATCACAGCGTTGAATGTGCATTGACCCAGCTGGGCAGCGGCCTCTATCGAGAGCATCATCCTTCCAAGATTTAGCTCATCTTCTTCAGCTCGACATCGGCATATGCTTCGCACTACGGGGACAAAAAATGCCGCTGAAGGCAGCCTTGTACCTCTGATGTGTGATCGGAGATCCTCAACAGGAAGGCGCTTCTATTTAAAGGGGATTTGAGGCTGTCGCTGATATGGCATTGGCGTATTCCGCTGAGCGGAAAAGCCCAGATATCAAGAAGGGGGCCTATGTGAATGCAGGGTTCATATTGGGGATGATGAAGGATGATGTGCTGGCTGGTGCAGCGTCGAAGGTACTGAAGCAGGTGCGTGGCATGAGTTGAGTTGGGAGGTATGACGCGGGGGGTTTTGGAGGTTTCGGGATGTATGCAGTGGGATTCTATTGCGTTGGTTGTGCTGTTGGGTTGGTGAATCCAACGCGCTAGTACGAAATGTTGCACCACCACCTGAAAGAACGATTTGACGAGGAGACGAAGGGCTGGTCGACCGACCCTGGTTCATAGCAGAAGAGGAGCGGCGTTGCATGACCAGAGCACTCACGAGAATTATGTTGGAGAGAATAATTCAGCCTTGGAAAAGTGCACCTTGCCATCGTTTAGATGGAGGGCTTCAAGCACATCTTGGAGTGCAAGTGACCGTGTTGGTTGAGGAATCCAAACAGAAGAGATATCTTGTCCATTCAGTCATCTATTTCCGCCTCCGCCAGTCATCCTCCTTATCCTCTCCTCCGCCGCTCTCGCCCTCCTCTCCCTCTCCAACCTCGTCCTCATCTCAGCCGTCATCCCTCTCGCCTCGTGCTCTCTCTTCTCCGCCCCCGTCTTCTCACTCGCCCCCAACGCCCTTCCAGTCATCCTCCTCCCTTCTTCCTTCCTCGCTTCCTCCGCACTCTCCCCCTGCAAGCGCTCAGTCTCAGCCTTGCGCCTCTCCGCTTCCGCCTTCTCCTCCTCCCCCTTCGCGCGCTCCTCTCGTAGCTCTGCATCTGCTTTTGACAGCGCAGACGCGCACTGAGCCTTGTTCCAGTCCCAGCGGTCTTCGCCCAGGTCATGCCGTGCGATGCGGAACGCATCGCGCGTGGCGCGGTCGCCGGCGAGATTGAACGGGGCTTTGTCGTCGCCGTTGAAGCCTACTGGATCCGCGCCTGCTTTCGTGAGAAGCGCGAGGACGACGGCGGCAGCGCTTTTGCTCGCGGCGAAGAAGAGGGGTGTGGGCGCGTGGGGATTCATCTCTTCGGGCTGGAAGAGGAAGTTTGGGTCTAGGGAGTTGTTGCTGAGGTAGGAAAGCACGGCAGGGGCCTTGTTTCTGCGGATGAGGGCTTGGAGTTGGGCGGTGTGGTGCAGCGCTGCCTCTTCTTCCTTTGAGGGCTTGGCTGGGGTAGGTTTGGTAGGCGTGGTTGTCGGCTTCGCGTTTGATGCCTCGCGCTCGGCTTCTGCGGTGGCGGCAGCTGCTAGAGCTGCCTCATCGACCTCACTGACCTTGACTCTCGTAACCTCGACGAAGGCTCGCATAAGCTCTGCCTGTGTCGCCCGTCGAGTGCTGAAAGGGAAGCCTCGATTCCTCGGATCATTGTGCCACAAGACCTGGCCATGGTAAGGTCCGAAGATGGTCCTACGGTTCGAGCTCCCTGTAGCTCTTGCGAAGATGAGTTGTGATTTGTCGATTGATTCCTTCCACTCTGTGAGCAATGCTCGGATCTCAGACTCGAGTGCCATCTCGTTGTATCGACGAATCGATGCACCGGCCGAATGCGCTGCCCCTTTGGCAGAGTCGTTCGCCGACTGAGCTCCTCCCTGTTTGCGTCGAGTAGTGTATCGATGAAAGGTCTTATGAGCTATGACCGTCGCCTGCCGCTCGTCACCACCTCCTGGTCTCTTATTCAATTTTGGCGCAAGCGATACAATCATAGCTGCGAAATGCCCGCCGCCAATCATGCAGAGGAAGATCTGAGGACTGGTCATCGTTGAGGGCAGAGGGACCCCATTCGAGCCATCTGGCGGAGCTGTCGGCGCTGCTGGCGTAAGCTGCTTCTTTCGCAGAACATCTGAAACATGTGACTCGTCTTCCTGCTCTGCTTCCGTAAACAACGCGCTATAGACCCCCAAAGAGGTATTCGACGGCAGCAGCGGGGTTGAGAACCACAACAGTGGTGGCTTGCCAGACCCTCTCTTTCGCTTCCTCGGTGCATGATCTTCCAAGTCATGACCGGGATGGCTGATCTTGGCCTGTTTCTTCAACAGCGCACTTAGATTACTCTCTTTCTGCTCCTCCTCATTGTCCGATTGCGAGGTCTCCGACCCGGATATGCTTTCGTCGAGATCTTCGATCATCTGATCGAACTCCACCTCATCTACGCTTTTCATACCCTTGAGCTTTTGCTTCAGGTTATAGCCATGCCAATCGGATCTAATGTGTTGGCGTTGTTCTTGCACATTGGCAAACGAAGCTCCGCAGAGCAGGCAGGATGTCGAAGGCTTTGCGCTCTCATCTTCATTCGCAGCTCCATTTCTTGAAGGTCCCTGCCGGGTATCCTCTGAAGACACAGATTGGTCTGGATTCTGGGCCGCTTTGTCGGTCTTTAGGTGGAGAGTGAGGAGCAACTCGTGTGGAAGGTCGAAAACTGAGGGAGCTTGATCAGGGTACAGACTCTCTATGCGGGTCAACAAGGCTTCGGTGATACATACCGTACAGCGGCTTCTTGAGAAGCTCGTGAGACGGATTCGACATCATTCCTAGGGCTGCTGACCATTAATGAAGAAGTCTCCAGGACGCCAGCTCGTAATGTAAATGCAGAGAATGTCATTCTAGGGTTTGCAGATTGAGCCTTAACCCTGGTCACCGGAATTACCAGATCCTTTTCACTGTCCATAAAGATTTGGTACAACACATTAAAAAGACATGGATGACATACATACAGTGCTTTCAGACAAAGCTCAAAGCCCCCCCATTTCTACCATGGTATATTGCAATGTCGTATGAACATCTCCTCATAAACTTCTATGTTGCTTGACAGTAATTCGCTGGAAAACTACCTTGCACCCCTTTGAGCTCTCCTTCCCACCATTCATCTGTACTATTCGTTTTCTGAACTACCTTGATCCGATCACCTTCTCGGAAAGCCAGATCGCCTTGCCCTTGCCCTGCAAAGTCATACAAAGCGGTGACCCACAACCCTTGACTTGACGGCAAGCGCTTCGGCGGGGGTGGTGGGGGTTTCTTCTTCGCTGCTACCGATGCCATAGAAGATGACGACGGCAAGCGGTCCCGAGTAAAATAATCGGCGCGTGGACCAGCAGGAGCGTGAATAGCGAGCAGATTTCCAGGCGAAGGACTTGCGACGGCAGATGAATTATAATTCGGGGTTGCTAGTGATAGTAAGGTCTGAGATGGTATGGATGATATCCTCGGCCGTGTGTAAGGATCCGGTGAAGGTGGATCTGAAGTGGTGCTAATGGCTGGTGAGGCTGGCGGCTTTAATGAAGCCGAGTGGTAGGATTGAATGGATTGAATAGACTGGCTGCTCGATCTGCGCTGGATATTGCCATTGCGACCATTTGCTCCGTTGTTTTGCGTCTGTATGTCCGTTTTCATAGATTGCCGCACAGCCTTCCCACCAGCAATGCACGCAAATCTCTCGATTTCGCGTTGGACAGGCCTATGTTCGGCTTCCCATGCGTTTATAATCTCACCCATTGGTGGAGGTGGGGAGGGAAAGTTCTCCTCGCCGCAGTAATCGTGTAGCATGGTGTAATAATTTCCAAGAAGACTATTCTGAGTCATGATTTGAGATGAAAGAAGATGAGGTAGCAAAGAGAATGCCGCGGTGACGACAGGTGGTAATTTAGATTTCAAATGGTCGTCGGCAATTACGTATTCCTAATGTGTAGTCAGTAGATGGATAGCTAGACAACGACAAAAGTCTTGATTCGTCACAGATGCACCGAGGTTTGCGCACTGGATGCAGCGAGCAAGATTGAAATCTGTAAGTCAGTCACATATCGTTACGTACCTCTTTTGCGTAATACAGTTCAGCTTCAGCCTTTGCCAGGTTTGCATTGTCTCGTTCCGATCTTTTGGTCTTCTTGCTAGCATTATCGACCCGTGTCTGATATTTTTCGAAGTCCAGCTGCGAATCTCAGCTTTAACAACCTCGTGCGCATATCGTAAGCAGCTGACCTTCCTGTCTTCTCTCTTTTTGATCACCTTCTTCAGAGGCTGAATCCAATCTCTTGCCTCGGTTGCAGGCTTGATGATCCTGGCATCTGCCATGCTAACCTCCTCTAGCAGATCTGTCTTGAGCTCCTCATAACCTTGCGAAAGCTTAGCAGTTCTCTGCATTGGAGTGGACGAAGTCACGGCGTGCTCGTCTGCGGCGTATGAATCGTCGGTTCCGATGAGAGGCTCGTACAGGACTTGGAAGCTGTTGACGAGTCGTTGCTGAGTGACCAGGATATCTCTCCACGAGTCCCTCCAAGCCTTCGAGGCGTCAATGAGCTGGAGCGATTTATTAATGTATCCTCTTGGATATCGACGTCAAGATTGGGTAATGACACCTTAGCCAGCATCTTATCCGCATCGTCGAAATCCTTCAACAGAACGCCCACTTGTGCCTCATCTGCCGTCCGGGGAAGAAGCTTCCCAAAGCGTCTCTGTACGCTTTGCATGACAATAATGTTTGGGTAGTATCAGAAGCCTGAAAAGGCGCAAAGACATAAACATCTACGCGAGAGAGCTTAAAGACTGACTTAGGGGGGGAAAAACATCGTCCCAACGTTCCCGTGTCAAATTGTCACATGCTGTTTCGCTCTACTATACCCGAGCATCCTTCGAGCTGCGCCACCAAGCTCGAGCCTTGTGGGGCTGACGCGCGGCTAACCCTTCGCTTAAATATCCCGATCTAATTTATTGATCGTCGAGAATGAAGATCGGCAGATTTCCATCTCCATCATTCCCCAAATACCGTTCGTTCTACCAACATGATCTTCGACCTCATATTTCGAATACCGCTCCAAAACGCCTCCCCTTAACCTATTTTGACAAGCCAACATACCTGGACCGAACGATGCCCCTCATTCTCGACTCTCCACCACCGTCGCCACCAATTGCTAAAGCCTATTCGACCAGTCCTTCGGCGTCACGGCGCATTGAGCATCACGAATCTGACGTTGTCGTCGTAGGTGCGGGTATCCTTGGCTGTGCGCTTGCAGTTACTTTTGCACGGCAAGGTCGTTCTGTCACTTTGCTAGAGAAGAGCTTGAAAGAGCCCGATCGCATCGTTGGTGAATTACTACAACCCGGAGGCGTAGAGGCCTTGAAAAATTTAGGACTCGTGCATTGTTTGGATGACATCGACAGTATTATTTGCAAAGGGTACGAGGTTATTTACTATGGAACCGGCGTTGAAATTCCCTACCCTGAGAACAGTGTTCAAGAACCAGACCACAGTCAAGGATCTACACACAACGACGAAGTTAAGCGGCCTGTCCAGACGGTAAAACAAAGGCCAGAGGGTCGCAGCTTTCATCATGGACGCTTCATCCAACGACTACGTGAGGCTGCAATGCGGGAGCCCAACGTTAGCGTCGTCGAATCCATCGTTACTGGAACTGTCAAGAACGGCTGGACTGGCCAAGTCATGGGTGTTGAGTGTCTCACAAAGGGAGAGCCTGATGTTCACTTTGGGCATTTGACCGTGCTAGCCGATGGCTACGCGAGTCGCTTCCGCAAGGAGTACATCTCGCATACACCCGTCAGCAGGTCAAAATTCTGGGGTCTGGAATTGATAGATGCCGAACTACCGCGCCCAATGCATGGGCATGTTGTTCTCGGCAATGAGGCACCAGTCTTGCTATATCAGATCGGCAGCAGAGAAACAAGAGCGCTAGTCGATGTTCCAGAAGGCTTGGACTCTGCAAGCCCGGCCAAAGGAGGTGTCAAAGGCCATCTGAAGAACAAAGTCTTACCATCTTTACCACCATCCGTACAACCATCTTTTGCCCGCGCACTCGAGACTGGAAAACTACGCAGTATGCCCAATTCCTTCCTCCCTCCAAGCACGAACCGCACTCCAGGCATGGTCCTTCTTGGCGATGCGATGAACATGCGACATCCTCTGACTGGTGGAGGTATGACGGTTGCTTTCAACGACGTTGTTCTTCTCCGCGACCTCCTGGATCCAGGCTTGGTACCAGACCTCGGTGATACCAGGCTTGTACGGCAGCAGATGAAGGCATTCCACTGGCGGCGGAAGAATCTGACATCGGTTATCAATATCCTTGCACAGGCTCTATACTCACTATTTGCGGCCAATGACCCCCAACTTAAGGCTCTTCAGCTTGGCTGCTTTCGCTACTTTCAACGTGGTGGAGACTGTGTTGACGGGCCGGTCGGACTTCTTGCTGGAATCATCAGACAGCCTCTGGTTTTGTTCTATCACTTCTTCGCGGTAGCAATCCTGGCAATCTGGCTCGTGTGGAGAGAATCGCCTTTGTGGCGAGTACCGTTGACTCTCATCTCGAGTGTCGAGATCTTTTGGAAGGCCTGTGTTGTGTTATTTCCCTTCATTGCATCGGAATTGAAGAGCTAAGTATCACGAGCCTCAACAGAGGGGCTGGTCTTGCTTAGTGTACAAAATGATAATATGTGTACATATAGTTAGAGTGTGCTCCCTCGGCTTGTAGTCAAATCCAAGCAGGCACTGGCGATTTACAACGTCCGCTTGCGGCTTGCGGCTTACAATATTCGTCATTCCCGTCATTCTGCACGCTTGTAGTTGCATTGCTTGCTACGTAATATGTCTGTTTGGTACCCCCGAAAAGATCGAGTGCCAAGACATCGAATGCCCCGAACGTCGTCACTGTTCGCCTAAATAAGGCTCATCCCGGCGCCCCCAATAATCAACCTTTTCAGATCGGAACAGAAGGCGATCTGTCCATGTTCCATAGTCCTCGAACATGAGCAGTGCGAATTGATTTATTGGGAGCCAACGTAGAAAAGTGAACTCTTAGAAAAGCAGTGTCGCGGGCTGTTTCTTACCTATTCTTATTCACACAGTATCTCATGGACTGGACGGAAGCGCTACCTAGGGAGGGGACTCATGACAACCGCTGAAACCAAGGCCAGAGGGCAGGATTTTCCACTTCCTTCATCCTGGTGTAAAACTCCACTTTACATGAAGGCAGTGTATGTTAGTCATAGCGTAGAAGGACTGCGGTACTGCGACGGGCAAGAAATGATAAGGATCAGGCAATTGCCAGAAGCTCCAAGACATATTGGGTGACAATGGCCATCAAGTATAGGGTGATGAACATGCAACGTCTTCACTAATTTTTGCTATTCAAGGGCCAGTATGGTCCAGATGCTGAGAGTCCCAAGGCACAAGTTACACGTTGGAGGCGCTCCTGCCTTTGGCAGGACGAGAACTCAGCCATTGTCCGTTTCGGGACTCATTCCCGGCTCCTTTTCAAAGGGTTCTTGGGTCGTTCGCATTATCAAACTCGATTGGTGAAGTAGCGATTCGTAATCGTAGCATTCGAATAATTGACCGCGAAGTCACTGGTCGTCTGCGTTGGACAAGCTGAACCATGAATGGGGACTACCACCCACCCCGCTGGTGCCGCCGAAAAAGGCCGCTAGCGCATAGTACCTTAGTGCCCTGTCCGACCTTAGCGCTCAAAGTGGCTCTCTACTTTAGTCTCTACCAAATCTCCTGACAATGCACCTACATTACGCCGTACTTCGCTTTCAATCTCAGCACTGTGCATTTTTCGGACAATACTGTCGCTCTCTGAGCGGCGTACCTTGCTTCCTCAGCCGACTAGCCGAACGCAACTCGAAGTACTAAAGTGCAGGCGTCTCTCCGGCCGAGATTGCAACCTTTTGCTTACCTCCACGCTCGCTTTGACGAAACGGGTTGCGACAGACACCAGGACCTTTCCAATTGAACTGTGACCTGGAAGTCTCAGAGAATACGTTCTCTTAATCCATTCAGGTCTACAAGATCTTGAGGAGCCCGCTCGCACGCTTGACAACCGTGCCCAGCCGCAGCCCACGACGAATTACACATCACAAGAGACCAAGGAAGCCTTCACCCCGTCCACAATAATCTTTGAGGCGACCTGAGCGCCCTGTCTCAATCGCGCAACAGCGTCGTTCGATTCTCTCAACATACATCAGAACGTGTCGCCGGTCGTGGCAAGAGCAAATAAATGGGAAATTGCTTCAGGTTCGTGGTTCAGGTGGCTACTCGCCGATGACGGTGGAAGTATCTAGCATGTCACAACCCGAGGGTTTCGGTGCCCCGGTTCTTCAAATGTCTCCACCACACAACCGCTCGGCCGCCAATCACCAGTCGAATTCCCTACCGTCCACCCCATACCAACGTGCGAGGAAGTTGTCTTTCAATGCACGCTCACCCTCGCCCGAGAAAATCGCTGGCACGCGATCTCCAACTGCTCACTCCGAGTCAGAAAGCGGACAACGTCCCCGGGGTAGCGGGCCCCTGTTGGCTGGCTGCAAGTATGAGACGGGGATGGCCTTCTCGAGGCGGCGTATACCTTACTCTATCGGAGGTGATCAGCTACCAAGAGCGAAGACCATGCCCAAAAAGTATCTCAATCCGGTTGAGGAAGGGAAGTTGAGCGGAGATATGAGGGAGCTCTACGATCGACTATATCCATCGCTCGACAGTGATGAAAGAAGGTCGAATTTCGTAGAAAAGCTAGGAGATATCTTGAACAAACAGTGGCCAGGGAACAATATCAGAGTGCACGTGTTTGGCTCCTCGGGAAATCTGTTGTGTACTGATGAGTCCGACGGTCAGTTGCCCCTCCACGTACGGAAACACTCAGCTGAATGGTCCTAGTCGATATCTGTATCACGACACCCTCGAAAGCACTGGAAAGGGTGTGTCTCTTAGCTAAGACGCTTGCCGAGCGTATGATGATGATCACCCTATCTATCGCCTGGATTTGGCTGACACACAGTAGATGGAATGCAGCGGGTTGTCTGTGTTCCCCACGCAAAGGTCCCCATCGTCAAGTTCTGGGACCCGGAGTTACAGTTGGCGTGCGATATGAACGTGAACAATACTCTGGCGTTGGAAAATACTCGTATGATCAAAACCTATGTTGAGATCGACCATCGGGTGCGGCCCCTTGCCATGATTATCAAACATTGGACGAGAAGACGTATCCTCAATGATGCTGGTACGTTCCCTTAGTCCCCCTTACGTATCTTTCGAATTATTCTAAATGTCGGTCGAAGCTCTTGGGGGAACCCTTAGTTCCTACACGTGGATTTGCATGATCCTGAATTTTCTACAAACACGGAATCCTCCAGTACTACCTTGCCTTCACAAGAGGCCTCATCAGCGTTTGCTCGGTGCAGATGGCAAGCCGTCCGCGTTCGCCGATGATCTGGCATCACTCCGCGGTTTCGGTCACAAAAATGAGGAGTCCCTTGGTGAACTTCTGTTTCATTTTTTCCGACGCTACGCTCATGAGCTGGATTACGAACGGAATGTGATTTCGATTCGGGAAGGGACGTTGATATCAAAGGAGGATAAGAAATGGCATTTAATGCAGAACAATAGGCTCTGCGTTGAAGAGCCATTTAATACCGAAAGAAACCTAGGGAACACCGCCGACGACATTTCGTTTCGAGGTGTGCATTTAGAGCTCAGGCGAGCATTTGACCTCATATCTGAGGCCAAGCTCAACGACTGCATGGAGCAGTTTGTTTTCCCGGCCATGGAGGAGAAGATCTGGGAAAAGCCGCCACCGAAGCCGCCACCTGTACTCAGCAGAAGCCAGTCGCAGTCAGGGCGTGGGGGTAGGGGCGGTGCCAACAATCGAGGCGGCCGCCATGCGCTCAACCATCATCGTAATGGCCCCCAAGGCCGACGATCTTCGAGCGCCGCTGCACCGAATAAGATCCCAACTCAAACAACGATGCCTAGGACTGTGGCTCTGTGGGAACAACCGCTCCAAGCACCCTACGATCAGTATCAACTGCACGAAAGATTGATAAGCGACTATCAGCTTCTGCAGGCCCAGGAGCACGAACTGCGGCGTGTTCAGGCTCAGGCTCAGCTGCAGGCTCAGCTGCAATTTCAAGGCTCTAGCCAAATCCCCCATTCTGCTCATCAAGCTGCGAGGGAGCATTTCGCCCTACAAGCGACAAAGCTACCCCCGCTGACTGCTCCATTGCACACAACGCACTCAGCCATGCCATTCCAGCAAATTCTCCGTTCACATCCACCTTCTCCCGCCATGCAGTCAGCTCAGCCCGAACTCAGGCGCAGTGTACATCGATCCATCCCTGCAAACAACTCTTCTGGGGCGGGGAATAGGTCACATAGTCAGCCTGCTAGGACTCTACCATTGACTCTGTCTGTTCCCAACTATCTGCAACAGTATTACCCGTTGAGAGACCATCAGATCCACCACTATCTAGAGTCGCACAGTCGATTAAGGCATCCTGAGGCTCCGGTTCAGATAGACTCAAGATTTGAGGAGAGCCTGCCGAAAGAGTATGTTGGATATTACGTTCACGGCTCTCCTCCAAGCCGTACGTCGCAGAACGACATTGGATATTCCCGAAGACCCACTCTCGGTGACATGCCACATCGCAATAGGGGAATGCCATACGATCTTGGTAGGTATGAGGATCCTTCGGGATCCCCACCTTCGACGCCTTATAGGGATAGATCCACCAGCATTCGGTCTGCACCTGTCACTATCCCTGCTCCAAGCTTACGTACTTCAGGACCCATCATTGTAGATGGTTCCGACGCATGGGCTCCGGATGAAAACACCCGTGGAAATTTGCCGTCTGATAGAGGAGCGATAAACGGTATAGACCGGATATCACAAATGTACTCCAGTCGCTCGCCTCTCTTGGACGAGCAGTATCAGCGATCTGGACGCTCCGAGACCATATCATCAATGCCCTTCAAACAGCCATTCCCTTTCCACCTTGCCAGCAGTTCTCACGCCCGGGTAGACAACGTTCGAAGTCCAAATCCCGAACAAATGCTCCGACGGGCTTATCCTCAGGTCAATGGTACTGCGCCGGCTCCCGTGACCACCCAGTTTCAACCCACTACCGTTAATGATTATGAATTGGGAACAGAGAGGAGCCACGACGTAACCCCAAAGTCAAGGCCTAGGAGCCCCCAGCGGGATGTTCCAGCAGCAAGCCCTATACAGTCACCATCTACCGGCAAACACGATATGAAGTCGGAACCGCCGCCTCTGCAAGGTCTGCCACTGCTTTCCCCCGTACGGGAAGTACGGACACCGTCCCCTACAGCAAATCGCAAGGACGATATTACCGGGAAATTGAGACCGTTAAACCGGCTGGCTCAGAAATATGCGCCTGGTGATATACCCCCCTTTTCCCGGAGATCGGAGAAGAAAAACGAGCAACTCGAACAAACAGTTTTTGGGCTTAACGGACTATCTGTGGCTTCGTCGAGTAATGTGCAAGCTGGTCAATTGACCAACGGATGGCAACAGACAACCTCGAAGAAGAATAAGAAGAACAAAGGGAAAGGTAACGGACCTCAATCGATCGAGATGGCACTTGTCGAGCCTATGCCGACGAACGAGGCCGAGCGTAAAGGAGGGTAAGCGGCTAATGGCTCACTTGTCCCACGGTATCTGCACTACGTTCGTCCGTCCGTCTCGTCCGGTAGGATTCAATATGTACAGCTGTACTCTATATCTGTATCGCAATCCTCAGGCGGGATGCTCTCACAGTTTTGGATAGGCTTCGCTTTGCGTTTTTGTGATCTGGGCGGAGGACCTGATGGTCTTGACGTAGGTCGCTTTAGAGGGGCGTCTGCATGGAGCCTGCCATGTCGCAAGCTAGGCGTTCGATTTCAACCATTGGATGGAGGCATGGAGTCGTTGCTTTCAGCTCTGTACTCGCGCTTCGAAGTTACTGGCAGGGGCCAGCCAAGGAAGCAAAAGCGACCATCTCAGCCTCGTCTCGCTGTATTTGGGCTGAGCGGCGTTCATAGTTCAGATGAATGAGAAAATCATCAAATGTATACACTTTCCCATAACCTTGTCACGCTCTTGTGCAAGAGTCAAACGATAGCAGAGCCCTAAATTACCCAGCTGGGCGGAATATTCCCATGTCTTCCGATACAATGCATCCGAAACCGAGCTGCATCAGCATCCGAGCTCTTGCAGGGGCATCGCCTCGGGCTCTTCTAGTGTATCATATCAGCCTTGCGTAAGCCCCCGTACTCCCGGAACCTGTCACTGGATTGGTAATTGCGCAATCGAAAGGTCGGACAGTGAGACGGGTGTCGGAATTAACACCAATCTTCGCCATGTCGCCGTCTCCATCGTGACTTGATTTGGCAGCGTTCGCCAAGACCCGACCTCGAAGCCCCAAGGGTGCACCTACAAACCATCAAGTCTACCCAGAATTTGTTACTTGAGAAAGATGCGGTGGCCGTAGTGAACCTTGTTGCGGACGACATCGTTTCTCCAGGCGTGTACCGTGTGTCGAAAGTCTTCGTAGGTGTGGAGAAGCCATTGGCGCACGCTGAGCTCAACCCCACCCGATACTCATCTCTACCTTATCCTTTCATGCTGTGTCATAATGCAGTCTGACAGCTCCAAACGCAAGCTTGAAAACGTCCGATAGCTCTGACTGTTTCTCAGCGCTGCGATAGACAGTTTGACAGAATGTCTTACCATCATCGCCAGCAAGGCCAACCAACACCACGGACTTCGTACGGCGCATCCTATGCTAATCAAGCACCTGTACGCCGAGCACCAAGCTTCGATCAGGGCGATGACGCGCAGTACCGAGGGACAAGTACCGAGGGCACGCGATATCGGGCAGGGAGCAATGCAGACGTGCAACAGGAGGAGTTGTTCATGGGCAATCCGAACTCAGTACTGCCGAATCGAACATCTTCATATGCCTCTGGGGGGTATCAACATCATGGACCCAACCAGCAATCCTACAATCCTCAGCAATACGGCCCCGCTACTACGGCGCATAGTGCGTCACGTACGAGCAGCATATTGAACAATCACAGCTCATCTGGTCATCAACCGTATATTCCCGCGGCTTATCAGCCAGCAGGTGTACCCTGTACTTCCCTTCCTCAGAGCTATGCCTCTCCATCTCAGTCGTACTTCTTCAGCCAGCAACCGCCTCCTCCGCCTCAGCGTCCGTTTGAACAACCATACGGAAGCCGAGTGTCGCCGCAGATTGGCACATCTCCCACAGCGCAGCAACAGGATCAACCTCAACCCTATTCCTACCAGCATCCTGGTCTCCCTTCTCTGCCCCCTCGTCCGGTATATACACCTCCAGCTCCACCACCTCCACCCTTCTCACCAGGCAGAGATGCTTTCACATCCACGGACCCCTCAACCAGCCCACGACGCTACTCTCACAGAGCTTCGCTGTCTCAGAACCGCTTCCAGCAAGCCGCAGGTCGCTTCTCCCCTATACAGTCTTCATTGCCTCCTTTACCTCCTCGGGACGTTTCTAACGGCGATTCTGGTGTCTCATCTCCCAGCTCATACCGTGCTCGTACCCTCTCTCCGTCTGTCAATCTTGACACCTCTCTTCCGCCTACGCCCGGCACGCCAGGACCTATACCGCCGCAACATTCACCACAACGCATGAACACTACAGGTCGCCACCCACAAGCAAGACCACTTCCTGGGCCTCCTACGGACAACAACCCTAATGGTGCTTATTTCGGTGGCCGGAATGAACGTCGTGAAGCGACTGCAGTGCTGAATGAGGATCCTGGTTATGATGACCTGATGCGAGAAGTTGAGGCTGCTGTCATGGGCAGAGAACCGATTTCGGGCGCTCATGGGAGTCCAACTGTTCAAACCCCAATGAATGAGCATAATTCACCTCAGCCACTGTTTTCAGCAGGGTTGGGTCCGGACAGAGGTTCGCCAACCGACTACGTCACCACAAACGGGCATCTAAGTGCACCGCAGCAGACCGATCCTGGACCCTACAGTGACGCTAGTGATGCAGAGGCAGATGCTGGACTTGCAGCTTTGCAGATGGCTGACGAACAAGACGCTCTAGATGAAGCGCGAAGACAGAGCGGTGCCGATTCATTTGTTGGCTCATACCATACTAGGGAGAGTTCAAGGCAAGATCTGCAATCAGCTGGAGATCTAAGTAGCGATAGCGATGTGCCCATAGACATCAATTCCTACGGAGGTGGCTTTGGTGATCAGCCTTTCTCGTATCCAGGGAGCCAAGAGACCTACACGGAGCAGGTGTATAGACCACAGCCGGCTGCGACAGGGCATGACTTCTCAAACCCCCATCTCGAGGCTTACAGAGGTATGTATGACTATCCGATACCGCAGGATCAAGACCTCTATCCCTTCCCACCGACACTTGGAGCGCGTGTGGATACTGGCGGTACAGGAGGGCTTTCGGAGCCATGTGCCCACCCACGACGGCTTAGTTTCGAGGACGGCGATGAGGCAACGCTGGCAGATTCTGAAGATGCACAGACCTCTGCAACCCAAAGCCCGTTTCGGGAAGGATTGCCGGATATGTATTTCCACCCTAGCTCAGGTCCTCATCGTCCTCTGCCACCGGCTCCCGTGGGACCTGCTGCGAAGAACCGCATTCCACAGCTTATGCCGGCTGGCTCATATCAAATACCTGGGGCTCAGCAGCTCTACGATCAATATGGACGTCCGTCATATCCTGCGGCGCCCGATGCTTACAACCAACTTCTCAGCCCGTCCGGGACTCCTGTACCCAGGTCCTCCTCCCTTATAAGTCACAGTAACACTCCACAAACAATACCACCGATCCGATCCAAGACCGATGCAGATCGAGCGAGGATATTGAAGCAACAGCAATTCTCAGGTGTACGAACGGCATCCGTTTCAATTTACGGATCGGAATTCGGAGGGCCTGACTCGTCCCTACCGCAAAGCGCCGAGCTCCTTGGTCTACCGGAGATTCCGGCAGGAAAGAGGAAGAAATTCAACCCTGCCAAGCTTTCGACCAATGACTTCAAGAAGTGCCCAGAGCCCTGGGCTCTGAGCTCGATAGGAGCTTGGATCAGAGAAATGAGCGAAAGCGAAACAGACCTCAAGGAACATGCGATTGTTGAAGGTATCGTAGCTCTGTTCACGCATAAGGTGCCGACCATGAACACTGCAGATGCCGAGACGTTGGGGGCGAAGGTCGTGAAAGCGATGTTTGATGCAGGTGCACTTTTGAAAGAAGAAGAATGGGTCAAATTCGGCGCAAATTCGGCGCCAGGCGTCCTCTACCAGCTGACGGGTACTGGCTGCTACTCGCCTCGAGTACATACGCAGACGTTGCCGGGCAGATGTTATGCACACCACTGTATGCGCACTTTAAAGAAGATAAATCTGCAGACACAGGTGCTAGAACCTCAACGTAAGATAGAGGACTGGGCCACGTATTACAAGCTGAAGAAAGAGGACGTTGAGGGTGTCGACAAAAAAGAGGTTGAGAGGCAAAATAACTTGCACGAGATTGTCACTACTGAAGATCAATTCATGGACCAACTCAATATACTGAGACAGCTCTACAGGGACGACCTTGCAAAATGGCAACCGCCAATCCTTACTCCGAAGCGTAAGGATGCCTTCATCCGGGATGTATTCGGTAAGGTGGACATGATCAAGCAAGTCAATGAGGATTATCTCCTTGCTCAGCTCAAGTACCGTCAGCAGGAGCAAGGCCCGTGGATCGTCGGCTTCAGCGATATCTTTCGAGAGTGGATCAGGAAGGCAAAGAACGCTTATCTGGATTATGCGGCAAGTTTCCCAAACGCTACGTTCCTCATGCGACAGGAAGAGCAGCGGAATGTGCTCTTTCAGCAATTCCTCACTCAGGCCAGGGAAAACGAGCGTTCACAGAGGTTAGGATGGGACACTTATCTGAAAGCGCCTATCACGAGACTCCAGAGATACAGTCTCCTGCTGAACACAGTCCATAAGCACATGCTACAAGAATCAGAGGAAAAGACGAACCTGGCTGCTGCCATTGAAGAGATCAAGGCTGTCACGCTGGAATGCGATAGCCAGGTGGCCGACATGGCCAAAAGTGTCAGTCTCTCGGAACTTGCAGCCAAGCTGCAGCTTCGCCCGGGAATGGAAAAAGTGCATCTGAACCTCAAACACTTAGGAAGGGAGGTCATATTTCAGGGCGATTTGCAGAGAACCGGGTCCAATAAGTTCTCATGGTTGGAAACACATGCGATACTGTTTGACCATTACCTTGTCCTAGCCAAAAGACTCAGACAAAGCGATGCTGCCGGAGGGCTGAAATACGAGAAATTCGACGTCTCGAAGCTACCGATTCCAATGGACCTTCTGGTGCTTGAGAGCACCGACGATGATCCGGTCCAGAAATCGTCGTTCAAGGGTGTAGGCTCAGTCGCAGCAGTGACTACGAAGGTCTCGACAGGTCGCCCATCGATGAACAATCAGACGGGATTAACCGGCCCTGGAACTTTGGCTCATACCAATACTGCCTCTTCGGTAGCTTCGGTTGGTACAAACGCCTCGAGCAAGACGACGGTGACCACGACCATCCTAGATAGTCCCAACGACAGCGAAAAGGTTATGTTTCCGTTCCGTGTCAAGCATCTCGGCAAAAGCGACGTCTACACTCTGTACGCTCCAACCAAACAAAACCGGCAAGATTGGTGTGATAAGATCTATGAAGCAAAGATTCGACACGCCGCGTCGCTGTTCCAACAAAATGCCGAACCTTTCAAGTTGAGAGTCATAGCGGATACCGCGTTTGCCTATGACACAATGACCGGAGGTCCCAAACCTATCGCTATCAGAGGAACACCTCTAGATCGAGCAATACGGGAAGTTGAGAACACCTATTCTGGCTCAGGGCGGCCAGCGCCAGTATGCAGAGCTTCTGTCAATTGCGCGACGGCCTTCCACCAGCCTATGGGTAAGCCGATGCTTGCAATTGGGACTGACTACGGCGTCTACATTACTCAACACAACAACCCCAGAGGCTGGACAAGAGTGAGCCGATCCTACCCTTTCTCTCTTATTAACCCGTATCCCCAGCATACACTAACCTCCTATCCCAACACAGGCCATAGCCGCAAGTCGGGTAACTCAAATCGCCGTCCTCGAAGAATTCTCCCTCATCCTCATCATCTCCGACAAATCCCTCCTCGCCCACCACCTCGACACCGTCTGCCCCGCCTCCTTCCCCTCCATCCCCCCCGCCACCTCCTCCCTCCCCCGCCACGCCCCACAAAAACTCTCCGGCGCCCGGGACGTCGGCTTTTTCGCCACCGGGCGCATGAAAGACCGCACGCTCGTCTTCTACAAAAAGCGCGAAGGCATCTCCTCGACCTTCAAAGTCCTCGAGCCCGTCTACCACAAAAGCAACAACCACTCGGTCAGCACCTCGCGCACGACGCGCCTCCTCCTCGGCGGCATGCGCAAGGGCACCACGGACTTCTTCCGCGACTTTGACGACTTCTACATCCCCACGGACACGTACGCCATCAACCTCTTCCACACCAGCATCGCCGTCGCCACCGCCCGCGGCGTCGAGGTCCTGACGCTCGATAAGAAGGTCCCGCTCTCGATCCCGGACCTCAAGCCCCCCGACTGCGCCTCCATCGCGCTGCGCCTGCGCGACCAGCGGCCCCTCGGCATGTTCCGCCTCTCGGACTCGGAGTTTCTGCTGTGCTTCGAGGAGGTCGGCATCTATGTCAATAAGCTGGGGGATGTCAGCAGGGCGGTTGTTATGGAGTTTGTGGGCAAGGCGAGGCAGGCGGTGCTGTGGGGGGGGATGTATTTGGTGCTGGTGGATCAGGGGGGCGGGTTCGTGGAGGTGAGGAATGCGGTTAATGGGCGGCTGAAGCAGGTCGTTTCGGGGAGGGATGTCAGGCTGTTGGATGATGGGCAGAGGGGCCCTGGGGGTGGGGAGGGGACTGTCAAGATTGCGATGCAGCACCCTGAGCTGGAGGGTCGGCAGGTGGTGGTTGAGATGTTGGTTAATGAGGGGATGAGGGAGTGAGGGTTGGGTGCCAGGAATGTTCGGGAAGGCATATGGAGCATGGTATGTTGGCGTATGGTTCAGCTACGACTAGGTGGGATGGATATATGGGCCCCTTTTTCTCTTTTTGTCTTCTCTCCTTTATTTGTGACGACAAAGCGAAGTCTCGTCAAGCGATGATACGGATTACGACTCTCGAGGCGCAAACGGACGCCATGATTTTTGCTTCTTAGCGACGCGATGGGTTTTTCTGGGATTCGGTCCATAGGAAGGGTCATATGGGTGTTCATAGTCTAGGTTTCTACAAACGGACAGTGTGGACTGTGCATCCATCTCCTCATTCCTTATCGATGACGCGAAGTGGTCTGACTGGCATGCATCTCACACGACCCGAAGCAAGCAAGCAGCCTCCCTTCATCCATTCCGAGAACAGAAAAAGTTTCTATTTCCCTTCTTGCGCTCCCTCGCGCAGGAGGCAAGGCCATCTTTGTCATAAAATATACCCATGCCGCCCTATTCACGTCCCAACACAGAATTGAAGCCGAGCAACCTATGCTACAAACCCATACCCCTCTATGTCCCCCATCCCCAAATACAAGTGCCCCTCGCCCAAACGCACCGCGATGGCCCAAATCCAGCCATCTACCCCTCCCCATCCCCCTCCCGCTCTTTCTTCTGGCCGCCAAACGAGATCTCAATCTTCTTCATCCCCGGCCCCAGCGACTCCCGCGCTCTGTCGCTGAAGGCCTTTTTCCGTCGCAGCACGCCGTTGCTGCTGCCGGAGGAGAGGCTGGCGGTGCGGCGCTTGGGCTGGGAGAGCTTGACGAGGGCGTCGTCGTCGTCGGCGTCTTCCTGGCGGCGGCGCTTCTCGGAGAGGCGTTCGGGCGGGGAGTGGGCTGACGGGTTTGACGAGGGTTTGGATGGAGGGGAGGATTCGTCTGGTGGGGCTGAGGAGAGCTTGTAAGGGGGAGGGGAGGTGTCCATGGGGTCGGAGAGGTCGTCGTCGGGGTAGTCGACTAGGGATTTGTTGAGGAGTGGGGAGGCGCCGTTGGTGGGGAGTTTGGAGGCTTCGGCGGCGGAGAGCTCGTCTTCGTCGTCGGAGGTGTTGAAGTAGGCTTCTTCGGCGGCGTCCTCTTTTAGGCCTTGCCAGCGCTGGTGGCCGTTGATTTTCGTGCCGCTGCGCGTGGGGGTGAGGTCGTCGTCTGGGGCGGCGCTGGGGTCTGGGTCCACGGCGGTGTAGCCTTGCATTTGGTCGTAGCGGAGGACGAGGTTCTGGAAGGTGTCGACGTAGGTGATTTGGGAGAGGCGGTCGCGGTGGGTTTCGACAAGGTGGGTGATGAGGGGTTTGATGTTTTCGCGCTTGATGAGCTCGAAGAGCTCGAGGCAGGCGGAGTTGAGGAGGTTGTCGCGCGGCATGGTTTCGTAGACGATGGAGAGGATGGGGTCGAAGAGGTTGTTTTTTATGATTTGCGTGTTGTAGAATTCGTCTTGGAGGTTGATGCACTGACGGAAGAATTTGAGCGCGGCTGTTAGAGGACTGAGTCAGTGGGGGGTTGTGGAGGAAATATGATGTACGCATAACTTACTTAGCTTGAGGTGCTTCTGGGGACAGGATAGAAGTTGGGCTATTCGGGCGGCGAGACCTTCGGTGAAGATGAAATACTTGCTTCGGAAAAGGTGAAGGCGGATAAGGAACATGAGGATCTCGACAAGATGATTGTAGAGTGAGACTTCCTGGAGATTTAGATTGGCCAGTGAGCCTTGCTTCTCCAAGTCCTTGAGTGGCTGGAAAAGCTTGTTGGCGGACTTGTCGTAGAAATTCTGAATGAACGACTCGGTTTGTGGGTTTGTCGGAGCCGTACTTCGAAGCTTGGACAGATAATCGCCATTCTGTCGAGTCATAGCTTCCTGGGGTGGCGGAGGGGGTGTTTGCGGTTCTAACAAGACTTTGATTGCATCGGCGGCCTGCGCTTTTACCCCCAGATCGACCTCAACCAATAGCAGCTCGATGAGTGTATCCGTTAACGGCGTTTGCTTCTCGCTGATCGACTTAAAGATGTAAGCCCGTACCATGCTTGGATCATGGTCTATCATCGCTACGAGAATGTCCGTCCCAGAAACTCGGACTGAAGCGTCTGTATTTGAGAGTGCGAAAGTAATCACGCGTAACAGTCCATGTTGAATGAAGTTCGAGTATAATGTCGATCGCGCGGGAACCTGGAGACTTTTTGCAATCGCACAGCATTGCTGGATGAACTCTACAGCATCTTTCTTCTTTCTCGCTGACGCATCTGGCGAGTCGATCAAGCCGAAAAGCTCCTCTAAGAAAGCTATGTTCGACTGCAAGTGAGAGACAATATCCACCTGGTTGAAGAAGATAAGCGAATTAAGTACAGAGAAGGTAGGGTCGTCAAGTATTCGAGCAAGAACAACATCTTTCAAGTATAATAGCCGCCAGGTGGAATGAATCTTCTTCCTTATCGTCGGATCTTGAATGGGTACCACTTCCTTATAGCGTGACGAGTCTTGGAGATACCGACGGTGGTTTGCCTTGTGTTCTGGGAAATCAGGGTCGTCTGTATCGGACTGGTCAGTGATCATTATGCAGTACGGACTTTCCTCGCCAGCCCAGGCTTACATTCTAGGGCTCCGACAACACCCAGGACGACGCTCTCGTTGACCACGTGCTCGATGATTTGGGTATCGTTCAGAAGTATCAGCATTTTCATGATGCTGCACAGATGGTGCAGATCCTCTAAGTCCTCCAAATCTTCGGCTGTTTCAACCAACGGTATCAGCTTCCGAATGTAATCATCACCAATGACGAATTTCGATAGCGCATCGCGGCCTTGGGGAGTAGCGTGGACATTCCGCATCAGGACGCTGATTTCTTCGAGATTTCCCATCTCCGGTGGTGGCAGGACCAGCGGATTGGAGAAGTTCTCCATGGCATCGTCGGAAAGGGCATCATCTAACCAGCAAAAGTGAATATCAGCAGTGATTGACATCGTTCATTGGTTGACGAACTTCAGTCTGGGTAGAACAAGGATTGCCAAAAGGGTATTTACCTGGACCTGCTAAGGACAAAAGATGCTGCTGTACCTGGCTAACGAACTCCCTGTGAACCCGAACATGAGCGAACCGCCCCTTACTGGCGGCATGCAGAAGTTACCAGATGGCCGCGCAGCCCTCCGCCTCTTGGAAGCTTAATGCCATGTCCGTTCCGTTGGATTCCGTCCACACTATAAGGGTGTCTAAGTGATCGTGAGCCATATCCTCACCATCAGCGAACGTAACACAGCATCGTCACCTTGCTGCTTCTGATATCCATCATCTTTCGTAATCTTTGTTTCCAGCAGCAAACGCTCCGGCTGATCCTCTGACTCGACATAAATCTTTGACTCTTCCTGGAAAACTCCGCATCAGCCATCCGCAAGCCGTAACCGTAACCGTGGGTTTCGCCTGGAAGGGCCATGTCCCAGCCTCCCTCGACCAATGCTGAAGCACTCACATTGACAACGCGACCTGTGCAGAAGCCGGTACCTCTATCAAACCAATCATTGTTTTTGAGCTCGTACACTTTGACTCGCTTCTTGTCGTTCGGTGGTGGCACCACCAAGGCCATAGTGTGCTATGCCCGCCCCAGTATGTTACCCACGTCTTTTCTCTGTTGCGGAAATCTGCGATCGGTCCCGGCGACTGCTCAAGAGAGGCGCAAAATCTATGCCGAAAGTCTTGCGATACCGAGTCCCTCGGCCAGACACGCGACGGCGTGAACGACGTCCTTCCACACGGCTAGGAGCCAGCAGTTCGCAGTGTCGTGCGCTTCGAAAACAAAGATGCTAGGATCGCAGTACCCATGAGCCCAGGTGTAGTGATATGATGCAATAGGTTCTCGGATAACTCGCGTTGCGCACGGGTTCAGGGGGGGTTGATCGCTGAGGTGGGCTAAGAGCAAAGTGCCTATCGGCAGACACGTCTGTTGATCCGTGAAGTGTAACGGGTGTCGAATCGAAGGCACTGCGGGCTCTAGACCTTACCATTTGGCGGTGCTTGCATCGTTCCTGGCTTTAGGAGACAAGCAAACGGGAGGAGCAATTTGAAACAGCAGTCGGTAATCGGGATCTACAAGTGGCAAATGATGGGTGCCTCAAATAGATAAGCTTATCATCTTAGTTTCACCCTTCGACAACCCTAACTTCTGTCTTTATATCACCCCGAATTCTAGTCTTTAATCTCTTCACCAAGCAGTCACCACTGGGCACTATAAAGGTATGTCGAGTCTACTTTGAGTCACACAATCCAACAATATGTTACGATATACGACCTATCCTAAATCGATGAGCACAGCGAACCCCAGCTTTCGTCAATACAAAAGGCCAAAGTGTATGTGCCCAATATTGTCGCCGGCTTTCACAACTTTGGCCGCGGTGCCGAGCTATTGATTAATCTTCGATCTTTGTACACCCTGATATCACACAGAGCAGCAAACGCTTGGGGGCCCATTGAACACACACTATCTACACTCATTAAGAAATTGATTATGGAGTGATGATAGGCTAACTGACCCGAGAGCACTCACAGATGGACGTAGATATCAACAGGATTTTATGTTGTGGGACAGCCAATAGGGGAATCATGCGGACTAGGGAAAGATTAAACCGAGAGTAGACGAGCCTCTTTCGATTTGGATCAGAGTGACATACCACATCCGGTGTCACGTACAGATAGGTTATAATCTCTTCATCAAGTCCTGGCGCGCAGCAGTGAAGGCACTGAGTGCTAGATACCGTGAGCTGCAGTTGTATTGGGGCTTGCTGTGGGGCGTTGACGAGAAGGTGGTCTGCAAAACTAGTACGCTGTATGGTCTTCCACTGTGCGACTTCTTTATCGAGTCTTCGGCTGCAGACTGCGCGGCTTTGATCATAATTGAAATATCAGGCTTCTTGAAAGGCACCAAGTCATCAACATATACAAGCTTATCTTTTCATTCTCAAAACGCATATTCATTCTAAGCCTTTGTCTTTCGTAGAGATATGATTCCTCACAACGACAAGATATCTCTTTGGACTCTAGACATCTATGGCAGGGTGGAGTGGCTTTGCAAACCTTGGATTCGTAGGACCATATGCTGTTAGCTCTATCGATTGATAGAAAGACGTCGCTTACGAAGATTCAAGCTCGCGTGCATGATAGCTTCCCCTGTTCAACCTCTTAGAAGGTGCTTGATGCCCCATGTGGCTCTGACCACCTTGGAAGTTCTGCGTCGCCATACGATATACTCTTCCCAAATGCAAAGACCGAGCAATATTCATAGATAGCTCTGTCCCAGCCAATGACTCGTGGCCTTGTTTCATGAACTAGGAGGGTCAACGGCATTGCTGTAACTTGTCCGGCCGTTTATATTTGCTCGTCTTCTACGCTTGTGAGATTCTTTGAGATCCTTGCAGTCGGACGTCCGATATGAACGAAAGGTAGCCTAGACACACTGCCTGTTAGAGGTGAGTCGCTGTCTATCAGATGGATCATCGTCAAATTGTCGGGTTCCGCTATCGAATTCTGGCCAAACATAGGCTGCATGAATTCTTTCACAGGCAGAAAGGATACACTGTCTCGAGGGATTGATTGTCTTAGCCTTCCGGAAAGAGGTCATCAGGTTTTGTGCAGTGTCTCGACTCAAGGGCGCGTCAATACTGCGTCAAGACCGCGTTAAGAGGAAGCTGGAAGGTATGTCGACGTCGTATCAGGTCGACGTCCGGCGATCCTCGGCCTGGACATCCGAAGTTGCTGAATTCGCCAAAGACTGCTTCAACCCTGGCTGGATCCCGTTTCGACCGAGGCGAAGGCGCAATATCCCATTCAAGATTCATGCGCAATGCCTTCGAAGGCTGCAATATTAATGTCATCAAGCATAGCGAGATAGCGTCTTTAAGAGCCTAGAATTCATGCGCGTCCATCGCTTGACAACGATTGCGGCAAACCTTGCGACGCCAAGGGAAGATTAATTGTTGACGAAGGGCAACGTTCCAACAACGGGCATCGACCTCTGAAGAAGTTGCGACAAGTGACTTACTTTACCCTTCGTCTGCTGCTGATGTGCGAGAGTCTGATCAACTGAAGGGGTTACGATCTGAGAGGAAAACTCATACGGGCAGTCAAATCATGCGATTGAGGAGCTCCCTCCGATAACGTAGAAGCCCAAAGAGCTGTTTGGTTTGCGGTGGGTTCTATCAAAAGGACTACTATCGGGCTGGTTTTTAGTAACCGAACGTGCCGTAAGCGGTTAGTGGTGGGAATGCAACAGTCAAGATCGATTTCAACCACTAAACACTCACACTAATATGCAATTGTTGACAAGTCCTAATCAAAGCAAGGTGGACACATAATACAAGCAGCGATACACTGATTTCGCAGAGAAAGTGGTAAGTTTTCACTGTGTTAAAGCAGCTGCCGCTTACGGCACGTTCGGTTACTAAAAACCAGCCCGATAGTATACCCTATCAATTGTACAGATTTGGCATGGTGATGTAAGCCATATTATCGAGGAGCGTCAAGTCTTGCGGGAAGACCCAGACTGGCGGAAGGAGCTAATGGAATCGCCTACCTGCAACGGCGCACAGTAGTGGATAGCAAGAACACCTCATGCTTGCAAACGCATGTAAGCACAAGGAATTCCTGGATACACCTGCCAGTCAACGCCAATGATAGAGTTTGTACGTAAAAGACATCTTAGTATGCCCTTGAAGAAGGCAACATTGATAATTTAGTTGCGAGAAACAGCAGGGGTCATCGACGTTTCAGCTCGACGAATCTTCTGAGACAACAGTTCTCTTCGACTAGCCGTATCTGACAACGCTGCCAATCAACAATCCCAAAGCAGCTCGACTAAGGTACTTTAGTATCCGCCCAGACCGCCAAAACCCTCCGGTGGACGGTGGTGCCGGTTTTGCGGGTTTTTGCTGCGCGGCATGGCCATGCCAGGATACTGGCCGTTAGGTTCCCTGCACGGATCGATATTGCATGCGTTGGCGGCGTGGCTGCTCGGCGCTCGCTGGCACATGCCTTTTGGAATGAACGTATTTCTACGTCGTATCTCAAGGCGCCTGCATCCAAACCAGGATTATTACTTGGTAGCAGGAGGGCGACTAGGCACGCAGCGATAAGGATTCGTGGGAGGATAGGGAGGTATGTATATCCTGCCCAGGTCCGGTTCACAAAACATCCGAAATCCCCCCATCCTCCGCCTCACAGCTCGTTGGACAGGCTTTTCACTTGTCGGCAAACGAGACGCTAAGAGTTCAATCCTTGAGAGGCGACAAGGGAATAAACAGATCACTCCACTCGCTATCGCTTCCAATGCTGGCTAAGGAATAGCGCTCCATCCAATCGAGATTCTGCCTTGATCGGCTCTGAGCTCAGGCTACTTGGCCAAAGAATTAGACCGATTCCGAACACGAGGAGGGGAAATCCCTCTTCAGCCTTCTTGGCGCGGAAGAACTTCACTTCTCCATCGCCCGCCTATCTTTCACGTTTGTTACCGAATCAAACAACCCTTCCTGTCGCTACTCTGCCTCGATCATGTCGATTTTTTCGAAGCTCAGCAGAGCCAAAAAGGCGGCCAAGAACCACAAGGATGCACAGCAGGGACCGTCTGCCGAAACCGTTGACAAGCCGGTACCCTACAGGCATGTAGTAACGCATGCTGCCATCGATGCCTTGTCCGGGGCTCCATCAAGCTGGAGGGAAGCCGATCGGCTTGCGATCAAGGCAACAAATGAGAAGCGGAAGACACTTACTCGCAACAGCAGCGGCTTATCGTCCACATTGCCTCGAGTTTCATCTTACGGCACAGCTTCAAATTACTCATACTCACGACCAATGCCACCGAGAACAGAGAATCGACGTTCTTACGGAGCCCATGGTGGTTATTATACCAATGCTTCAGGACTCACCATTGGCAATCCAACCTTTCAGCCTAGTCGGCTTGCAAGCCAAGGTAGGTCGTACGACGTGCAAACATCATTAGGTCGTCGTCTAATACAAGCACTAGGAGTATCCCCGACTCAGTCTCTGAATGAGGAAGCAGAGTCGAGCTCGTCCGCCTCCTCTTCCCGTAAGATCCGACCGGTGACTTCTCGAGTGCCTGAAAGTATTGACATTTCCTCAGAACTTGTTGAACTGCCGTATACGGCACCAGCTCCTCAGAGACCAGCTCCTCTAAGACGAGATTCGACTTTACTGGAGCAACTTCACACTAATCCCACACGGAAATTAGGCGAAGCACCGCTGTACACTTCGCCGCCTCCCACGCTTGCGAAGCAGCCTGCTACGGCTCCAACGCCAATTCAGAACAAAAAGCGTAGCTGGGGCTTTGGGAAACGGAATAGTCAAGCCGCCGCCGTCGCTGTTCGTTGAGTGAACAATGGCGGCCCAGGTCAGACTGAGATGGTTTTTGACTACAATTCTGGACTCTACGATATTACAGCGCATCATTTACGACTATAGATTTTTGTCTATCCATGACGGACACACACTCCTTGGGGCAGGGGCTTTGGCACTACGGGCGGCGTTGACCTAGGAGCCATAAAACAGGCTTGGGTGCACGGAGAGTAGGTCTATGGGCAGGAGGTCAGATTGGGACACGAGAGCAGTTCTGGGAGGGAATCTAGGCGGCAAGGGCTGGGTAGTGTACTTTCCCAGATGGCTGCATCTTGACGGCATCTGGATGCCTCTACAAGTATGGCCTGCATGGCGTGAGATTGTAACATGCATGCTTTTATTCTCGGCTCATACGTCTTTTCAATCTGTCCATCTCGTCCTCAGGCTGTCGCCAAAAATAACTCTCATGTAAGTCAGATAATCTTCCGCTGTAGTGTAGTAGTTTCCGCTGGTTCTTGATGTATGCACATGCTAGATTGAGTTTGCCCCCCATGCGATTGGCACGGATGTGTGCAGTTTCGTTACGGCATGATGCAAGCCAATTGGACATTTTACGGCTGCATACATACGTGTACCTTAAGTATTTGCCCTGCGATGCAGTGCTTTTAGCATTGATCATTGCCGCTGGCGCTCCTATCAGCCCAATGCTGGGCCTAGATTTCCACAATGCTGGATTCGTTTTAGAACTGGCGCATTGGGCGAGGCCTCACCCCACTATGCAATTGCCCCGCTAAGCACTTTACTTGCATTTTCCTTCTCATCCTCACTTACCCGATCCGTTGCAGATACCAGATCACACAGTGGGCGACTTCAGGAGCTTTGCGCCCGCTAATCGCCTCAAAGCTCCAATCAGCATCGCCTAGACTTGGCACAGCCATGGAATATTTCAACGCCAAATCTTCTACCGAGCAAGTCCGATCGAAGGTAGAAGAGTCCTCCAACAAGGTATTTCTTCGCCTATACATGCTGCGCCGGAGCTCATTGGGGTGAAGGACGGTGTCGACATTCGAGAGCCGAGAGCAGATATTGAAGATATCGAGGAGAGCAAGAAAGGGTGGTTCGCATACTATAGGACCAGGAATTTCTACATCGTCCTCGTACTAGGGTATGCTATATAAAGCTCGATATAACCTCAGAGCTCTACCCACGGCGCTGACAGCCATTGAAGTCAGGTCCTGGCACTCTGTCTCACCGCGACCAATACCTTCACCACTCTACTGGTTGAGCGAGGAACCTCTATTCCTGCCTTCCAGACATTCTTCAATTATGTCCTGCTCAACATAGGATATACCAGCTACACTCTGTATCGCTATGGCTTCAAGAAGTGGTTCCGCCTCATCTACAAGGATGGTTGGAGGTGTATGTGCGGCCCACATCTTGCTGGATCATCGCTAAGAGTCCTTTTGGGTAGACTTTCTCCTCTCTTTCCTCGATGTCGAAGGTAACTACTTCACCGTGCTTGCCTACCGCTATGTAAGTTATGCATGAATGGGGACGATCTCTCCCATCGATGCCTGATTCCAAGGCGCAGACTTCCATCTTATCAGCTCAACTCATCAATTTCTGGGCTATTGTCATGGTCGTCATCCTCTCGTTCCTCTTCCTGCATGTCCGCTACCATCCGACCCAAGTAGCTGGTATACTGGTCTGCATTGGCGGATTTGGCATCTTACTAGCAAGTGATCACGTCACTGGCGCCTCGTATACGGGACCCATCTCTCGGGGTAACCAGATCAAAGGCGATCTGTTCGCCCTTCTCGGCGCTACTTTCTACGGCGTGAGTAATGTGGTTGAAGAATTCCTGGTGTCGAAACGTCCGTTGTACGAAGTCGTGGGTCAGCTCGGCTTCTGGGGCATGCTCATCAATGGCACGCAAGCGGGCATTTTCGACCGAACATCATTCCGGACAGCAACTTGGGATGGCAAGGTCGGCGGATATCTCACCGGCTATACGCTGGTCCTGACGCTGTTCTACTCACTCGCGCCGCTCATGTTCAGGCTGGCCAGCGCAGCGTTCTTCAACATAAGCTTGTTAACCGGGAGTTTCTGGGGAGTCGCCATCGGAGTGAAGGTGTTCGGCTATCATATCCATTGGATGTACCCGATTGCGTTTGTCTGCATCATCGGAGGCTTGGTGATCTACTTTGTGGGGAAGAGAGTCCTGGGTGAAGCGAAGAAACCATGGTTGGGTCAGAACCAGGAAAGAGGAGTGAACGGGATCGGTACGGCCAGAAGACGAGCGGAGAATAGAGATGCTATTGTCTAAATGGTGTAGAGCTTGTATCGCGGACACGGTGGAGGAGCTTCGGAGACCGTGGGCCTTGGGAGCACGAGTGATGATGGCACGAACACTGCACACAAAATTGGACGCATCCGACGAGAGAACATCTCAGAATGACTCTTTATGGAACCCTCTGATTTTACTTACAATGGCATATTTTGGTGCGACGTAACGTACACGATGTCCGACCTGAGGTGGAAGTTTTACTGTACTTGATGTCTCCACGACATTTCGGCCAATCAAGTCCTCGGTCTTCTGGCCAAGGGCGCTGACCAATCTCCGAAGTGTGGCGGAGTTAAAGGAAGTCCGTCGTCATAGATTTCGCCGAAGCGTCAAACGCTCACACCTCAACGGCTGAACCGCGTCTTGCTTACGAGACCAGGATTCACTGCTTGCAACATGCAGCCAACGCACTTTCCGTTTCCTTCCACCTTTATTGATCCTCGGCGATTGCCTCACCACTGGCGGATGATGGCTTTCAATGCTTCTCTTGAACAACATCTCCCTTGCACCACTGAAGGACACATTTTCTGAAAAGAGGCTGCCTAGATGCAATTGATCCTGTACTGTGCTCTCAAGATATCGCTCCGCTGCCCTCATATCTGGTGGCCATCATGGAAAACGATCAAATCATCGCCGCCGACGCAGACATTGACACTTTGTCCAGAACACAGCCTCGACGCATAGACCGTCCCGCGCATCGCGCCCACGATGCTGGCATGAAAGTCGCTAGCGCCACCGAGGCGCAAAAGAGCAGTGATCACGAAGACACACCGTTGTTGGCGAGGAACATCGATGAGGACTATGTACGCCACTCAGAGAACGCCGACAGTGAACGTGAAAGCGAACAACCTGAATGGACAGGGGCGAAGGATTTTGAGGGGAGGCCTTGGTGGAACAAACCATCGGTAAGCTTCGGTCCCATCTCTTTCGGGGCCCTCCAAATGGTGACTAGATGCTGACGTTAATGCAGGTATTCTGGCTATTGCCTCCATTTTTCTTGTACACTCTCGCTTTCGGGGGTATTGCAGTTCCCAAGATCAACCTCATCATGGACCTCATATGTCGCGATTACCTCGCAGAGGTCGCTACCAAAAGTCCCACTGTTCGCTTCATGCCGGTAGTCTTGGGCGTGGACAACGAACAGTGTCGCCATCTGGATGAGGTTCAAAGAAGAGTTGCAAGATTCACGCTGTACATGAGTGTCATTGCTGGTCTTCTGTCCGCGATAACAAGCCCCAGATTGGGTGAGCTATCAGATCGTTATGGGCGCAAGAAGATCATAGCCTTCACCGGGATTGGCTCGCTTCTTGCTGAGCTCCTTACCATTTTTGCTGGGAAATATCCTGACTCCTTTTCCGTCAATTGGATACTCGTCGGCTATGCTTTTGATGGACTCTGCGGCTCCTTCGTTGCCGCCATGGCTATGACTTTCGCGTATGCCAGTGACTGCACAGCACCAGCTAAGCGCGCTGTCACATTCGCGTACTTCCATGGTACACTGTTTGGTGGTATAGCTCTGGGCCCCTTGTTCGCCGGCTACATCTTCAAAGCGACAAAGGACGTGCTCACAATGTTCTACATTGCGATAGCATGCCATGCAACATTCTTTTTGTTTGTTGGCTTCATCGTTCCAGAGTCTCTCACAAACGAGCGCCAAAGACAAGCTCGTGCGAAGCACGCGGCTAAACATGAGTCTGATAAATTTGTTCCGGAGACGAGTCAAGATCGATTTACAAGATTATGGGCCGTTGCTCGAGGCACAAATATATTCGCCCCATTGACTGTGCTTTGGCCCGTTGGCAATGGCACCAATCGCGATGTACGTCGCAATCTTGTCCTTTTAGCTGCGGTTGACACGATTATGTTTGGAGTGGCAATGGGATCGATGAGTGTGATTCTTATCTATTCCGAATATATGTTCAATTGGGGAACTTTCGAGGCAAGTATCTTCCAGTCAGTTGTCAACATCTGTCGCGTCACGAATCTGTTGGTGATTCTACCTCTGATTATTCGAATGTTCCGGGGTCCCAATTCGACAGCCGTGCAAAAGCAGTCTGGCTCTGATCGGCTAGACCTCTCACTCATTCGTGCAGCCATCGGCTTCGACATGTTGGGTTACGTCGGCTATGCTACGTCTCGAATGGGGCCGCTCTTCATCCTCTCTGGTGCACTAGCTTCAGTAGGTGGGATGGGCTCTCCCACTATATCTTCTGCTATGACAAAACATATCCCACAAGATCGGACAGGCCAACTTTTGGGCGCCGTGGGCCTGCTGCATGCCATGGCCCGAGTAGTAGCGCCGACAATCTTCAATACCATATACTTCTTCACCGTCGGCAAATTCACGCAGACGGTATTTGTCTGCTTAGCGTCTACGTTTGGAGTGGCTTTCATCATCAGCTGGTTCATCAAGCCGCATGGTATGATACCCCATTAATTTCGATTGTGAGACGAAGATTGGAGCTAACCTTCTACAGTGTATTGGGACGAGCCAGAGGTCCCAGACTCACAATCAGAGAACGGTGATATCAGATAACCACCTTTCTCGGGTGTTTTTACTCCATGTTATACCTCTATAAAACAATAAGCTCAAGAATGAAAATGGCACGCATTGGTTCTTGCAAATGCAAGCTTCCATGGGTTGAAGTCTCAGTCAACATACACAGAGTTTGGCGTTGACGCACAAGCCAAAGTCATTCGTCTACTCTTTATGTACAATGCAGAGTTTACAGACGTTCATAACATCCAAGAGAGGGATTGCCCTCGCTTTTGAAAGCGGTTAGTGTGCATTCCTCGCCGTCTCTACACGTTCTTGCCAGTCATCCATCGATCTTACTTGAGCACAGAGCGCATGACCGCGTGGCCCCTCAGATGCCGAGATATCAATATATGGTGCAATAGACCTGTACTAGCTGCATGCTCCACGGTTGCTGGAGACCGCGTCGCTCTCCATCTTTAACGGATGACGAGAATTCTGTTGCACGTTGTGTTATTCGCACTTTGGCAATGGGGTGGATGGGATTCTGATGCAACGTCGATCCACAACCAAGTTATGTGGCTCGTACCATCTTGAAACGTTGCTATGAGGCTATGATGTCGCTTATGTTGCGCTTTGTCCGGTATAGCCCATCCGGATTGATCCATGAATCTCTCGTATCCAATACTGCCGCTACAGAGCTTCCGCATCCGGAAGGACGTTCAACAGATGCTTTGGTCAATGATCGTATTCGTTGTCTTGTCTATCTACCGTTTGCGCTCCAATTTACAATCTGCTCCGTTCCATATCATTGCAGAGCTGTTTTACTTGTCTCTCAGATTATTGGCCTGTGTCGCTTTTTTACCGTCTTCAACCCGCCGTACTCGATCCACAATTCTCGAGTACTTCGGCTTCCGCAAATCAATAGTGTCATGTAGCATGGCTTCTCCGATAGACACAGACAAGCCGGGAGTGACGCCGGATGATGACCATAATGGAGAGACTATAATCAACGTGGCCGATACCACTGGCATACCTGGGGATGCGTCTGACAGCGAAGCTAGTGGAGAGCATCAGGCGCAGAATGCGAAAGGGCGAACACCAGCCTAAGAAGCTGTGAGTTTCTATCGTTCCCTTGCCTGTTCAGAGGTGTCTCCCATCTTGGAACTACGCCTTACTGGTGGCGGAAATCACTTTCCCCTCGTTGAGATTGAACTTTACACAACGAACGATTTGGCAATAGTTTGTCGTCCAGAAGCACTTGAAGGACACTTGCTCGGTTCGTGAGGTCTTGAGGGAGTGTACGCGAAGCTGATGGACCATGGCGAGATAATTTGCAGGGTTGACCGCCTGCTCTAGGTGTTGAACGGCGACATCTTTTGGAACTGGAAGCCCGATCCGTACGTGGACAGTCTTAGGGACACAGAAGGCGAATCCCTCGACAATTGCGAACGACGCATAAACAGAGAGCTCTGGGAAGCCTACAACAATGTTCACGAGGAACAGAAGTGGATCCTTGACCAAGAAATCGAAATAGCAGAGTTCGAGTGGCGCGATTATAGGCTACATTGGGAGAAATACCTTAGAATTAGTTGGGATGATGAAGAGGGGCCGTTCAAGAACAGCGAGATCAAGACAAGGCTGAAGGAGAAAGTCGATCCAGAAGCCGAATCAAGTCGGAAAGCATCAGACAGGGCTAGGCAGATGATACTCGCAAAACACTACCACGAGATGGATAAGAAAAAAGTCTACGTGAAACTCAAGCCTGGCCGGCTTTTGAAACCCGCGGAGAACCTAAATGCCGTCGGCGCGAAGCTGTATACTGGCAACGAAGCTGAAGATAGGAAACGTTGGTCTATCCTCGAGAAGGAATTTGATGAGACCATGGGGAAAAACCCGCAGTGTGGGAAGCACGATGAAGCAGCAACACTAAGTCAATTCTTGGCGAAGATTGTAGAAAGCTGGAAAGGCTGGGGATTGAGGGTTCATAAAGACAGATTCTTCAACAATGAGGAGAACAGGAATGCTGCTGTCGATCCCAGGCTATTACGCGGAACACCCAAAGACATGATCTTTATCGCAGTCGATCAAAATGGCAAGCTCATTGCATTCCTTTTCCCTGAGGCAATACAAGACGCTTTCCGTCACCAAGACTGGGTCAAAGGTAGAATGGAAATGGACACGAGACTTGTCTACACGCACATCAAGAAGCCGAGTGCTGCAGCTGCGGCGGACAACAAGCGCCACATATCGGCACATTCTCAACTGAGAAGCAAGTACGATCACATGGGCACTGACCATTACGGTCATTGGCACGCCAAAGGTCGCACGGACATCCCAATGGTCGAGACGAAAGATACCCATAAAAGTGCAGCCATAGTCAGGCAGGCAATCCTCCACTATCTCGAGAACACTGGTGGAACGATGACCAAGATTCTTGACTTCTGGTTCGGGGTATGGGACCGTGATTTACGGGAGCAGTATCGAACCGTCTACAGAGAGTCGCCCAAGTTCGCTCGCCTACCACCTACAAATCCAGATTACGAGGAGACTTATTCACTGCGCGCTTTCGTCATCAACAGAGACACGGATGAGCATCATGACAAAGACGACTGGGTGGGAGGCTTGACTGGTCTAGTACATTTGGGGAAATTTAAGGGTAAGGAGGGCCTCGCTATAGAGCTATGAGTCTACTGACTTGATTCAGGAGGTCACATGTGCTTGCCGCAGCTAGGACTCCGTCTTGACGGGAATCAATCTGGTGCCATTCTTTTATTTCGAGGAGCGGAATTGAAACATTATGTGGCGCCCTGGGAAGGTGATGGTGAGCACGGTTTTCGATACGCTTTCGATCATACCACGCATGAAAGCGTGCGTAGGTGGTGCCAAGGCAAAAAATCTGACGGAGGGTACCAAAAGCCCGTCTTTCTCAAGGCGGAGAAGAAAGACCGGCTCAAAAGAGTCCCGATATCTCGCAAGCCCCCGAAAGACGCAAAGGACAGAGGAAGCCCAAGCACCCGAGCCTTTGGTCATTGAGGAACCACCGATTGACTCAACAAAGCAGTCCACAAAACGTAAGGTTGACGACGAAGACGACGAAGGCGAAAGCGAGACCAGGAACAAGCGCTCGAAGCGATCTCGCGATGGCGTCACACAAGGAACAGCCGGCACGCCCGAGCTATCGTCTCCACAGCGTCATAGACGAAGTCCTAGGATATCTTCCTCGAGGTAGTGCTGAGGGGGGCAGAGCAAACGCTTAGGCCAAAAACGAGGTTCCTACTTTGGTCGTTGCCTTATTCGAGCGAGCTTCCAGCTCTCCACTAACGACTGGCTTTATGCATTGACATCTTATATTCTTGGGTCTTGATCGAGTCTTGGTCGCGACGCCTCATGGAAACTGTCTTGTTCACTCACTTCCTGAGATTTGTTTGTGGGGAGTACTTAGTTACCAGGTAGAGCTCAGTTCCTGACAATGTCTACCTTTAGCGACGCGTTTTCATTGCGCTATTATTTTATCGTTATTCTTCGAATTCGCTTTTTGAACAGACGCTGAGGGAGGTTACAACACCCCGTCTCTGCGCATAACCAGGTTAGGATCTTACGCATTCGCTTGTCTGCAATACGGTACCAGATTGCTGATAGCAGTCCCAAGACATCTTCTATTGTTGCCTTTTCACCGCTACTTCGTATTCTCGAGCCCCCATTTTCTCCTCTACCATCCTCCCCACAATCTTCTCCAAAACCTTCATCTCGCCTCCTTTTTCCTCCCCGTCCCCCTCGAAATACCCTCTGACACTCTTCTCCACATACTTCCCCACCATATCCACCTCCACATTCACTTCATCCCCAGCCCCCTTCCCCCCCATGACCACCTTCTCCTGCGTATACGCTATCAGCATAACCTCCCACCACCCCTCTCCATCATCCACCCTCGTGACCGTCAAACTCGCCCCATCGAGCGTCACATACCCCTTCTCAACCACATATCGCAGCACCGCACGATCCCTCGGCTTCAGCCGAAACGTCCGTGCATTCCCATCAGGTGCCACCGACACGATGGAAGCCACGGTATCCACATGCCCCTGCACGAAATGCCCGCCCATGCGCGTGCTCGCGCTCACTGCTCGCTCCAGATTCACTTCCGAGGCTTGGCCCAGAGAGCCGAGGTTCGTGCGCCGCAGCGTTTCGGGGGAGATGCCGACGACGAAGGAGGTGGTGGTGAAGGAGGTGATGGTTAGGCAGGTGCCGTTGATGCTGATGCTGTCGCCGAGGTGGGCGTCTGTGAGAATGGAGGCGCAGTCGGCGATTGTGAGGGAGGTGCCGGCGGTGGCATCGTGGGGCTCGAGGAGGGTGACGGCTGGGCTGGGGTTAGGTTGTTGGTGGAGTGTGTGGAGGGGGGGAGGGGAGTGGTACTGCCGATTGTTTCGACTATGCCGGTGAACATGGTTGAGGATGGGGTTGGTGTGGGCAGGATTGGGACAGTAGGATGCTGCTGGGCGACGGTGACGATGGTGGGGTAGGTTGGACCTCGGCTGTGACTGCATCTGTCCGCTCTTCAACCTGATTCCTTCGTTTCCATTGCCGCCATTTTTGCATTGATTCCTTCTGTCCTGGGATTCATGGCTACGCTGGGGCCTTTCCGGACTCTGGTGGCACGATCACGAAGGACTGCTTTGCCCAATGGCTCCAGGAGCGTCAAACCTCGCCGCATGGCGACGGCGGCGACGGACTCGCCAACCTTGCCATTGGCCGGCATCAGAGTGCTTGACATGACCCGAGTTCTGGCAGGCGTATGCTCCAAGTCCCGAATCTCGAAGGGGATCGAAAGCTGACCTTGCTCCAGCCATACTGTACGCAAATCCTGGGAGACCTTGGGTAGGCTGTAGTCTTCAGTATGAAGCTTCTCCAATTGATCGAGTCAGTTATGTGTTTCCAGATCGGGGCTGATACTGGCCTGTACGAAGTGCCGAAGTCATTAAGATCGAGCACCCGGTCAGAGGAGACGACACCAGAGCATGGGGCCCACCATATGCGAAGCACATTCGGGGCAACAAAAGGGACGGCCCCGGGGAGAGCGCATACTTCCTATCTGTAAGCAGGAAACATAGAGAAGTGCCATTGCGCGGCTCATTAGGAGAGCCTAGGTCAATCGAAACAAGAAGTCGCTCGGTCTCTCATTCCAACAATCCTCCGGCGTGGAGATCCTACACCGACTCGTCAAAGACTGCGATGTGCTAGTCGAGAATTATCTCCCCGATACCCTCAAGAAGTACCGGATGGACTACCAGTCCATCCGCGCAACCAACCCCAGCCTCATATACGCCAGCATCACCGGCTACGGGCAAACAGGCCCCTATCGGAAGAGAGCAGGCTACGACGTCATGGTGGAAGCGGAGATGGGCCTCATGCACATTACTGGCTCAAGGGACGGGCCACCCGTCAAGGTTGGTGTCGCCGTGACGGATCTCACGACCGGACTCTACACCTCGAACTCGATCTTGGCAGCGTTGCTGGGAAGAGCAAGGACGGGAATGGGGCAGCATATTGATGTCGCGCTTAGCGATTGCCAGGTCGCGACACTGGCGAACATCGCGAGCTCTGCGTTGATTAGTGGGCAGCCTGATAGTGGGCGGTGGGGAACGGCGCATCGTATGTTTGAAGCTCCCTTCGACTGGGGCACGTGGCTAAGGTGAAAAGCTTCAATCGTCCCATACAAAGGCTTCAGGACCCGCGACGGTGATATCTTACTCGGAGGCGGCAACGACCGGCTTTTTGGCGTGCTCTGCGACAAGCTCGGCAAGCCCGAATGGAAAGCCAAGGAGAAATTCGCCACGAACGGCGTACGAGTCAAGAACCGCATTGAGTTGGAAACATTGATCGAAGCCGAGACACGGACACGCACTACGGCCGAGTGGCTTGAGATACTCAGTGAGAGCGGCATGCCGTATGCTGCTATCAACGATATACAGACGACTTTAAGTCATGAACATGGTAGGCCAGCACTTTCCTAACAAGGATTGGCTCTTCACGCTCCTGTTGTCATTTAGGCTGATACTGTGATACTAGTGCGGGCGAGGGGTATGGTAAAGGAAGTCGAGCATCCCGCTTGCGGCCCAATGAAACTGGTCAATACGCCTGTAAAGTTCTCGCATTCGGAGCCGAGCATACGGTCGCCGCCACCGCTGTTAGGGCAGCATACGCATGAGATACTCAGTGGGCTCGTTGGAATGACGGATGCGGATATAGAGAGCTTGAAAAAAGAAGGGGTTGTGGCATAGAGATAACTTTTTCATACAATACACTTTACAAGCTTACTGGATCTCCATCAAATGATCTAAGTTGAAAGTACTGCTGGACTGAACGTTTAGTATAGGACAAACCGGGTCAAGCCTCGTGGACTTGTATGTTGATATAAGTAAATGATTCCTTGCACCTTTTTGGCTCACGTGAGCCTGAACTAATACTTTAGGGTTTCCGAGGGGCTAGCGCCCTAGCGTAGACTACCTTTCCATTCCGGCACCACCTCTTGGTGTTTCCACTTCTTTTAATTTTCTATATAATTGATTGAAGAAATAATGCCACGTTGATGTAATAATGTCCTACTCCAGCCCCTACCTCTCCTCGAGCCCCCCCACCGAACACCCCCCAACCGCCCTCTCTCCACCACCCCCACCCCAACCCGCCCCTTCCTCCTTCCTCCCCCGCCGCGGCTACTTCTCCTCTTCCCCCCAACAGCCCTCGCCCTCTCAGCAACCCATCTTCTCCTCCGCGCCCCACCCCACATTCCACCCCCCACCCAACTCCCTCCTAACCCGCCTTCCCTCCACAACATCCACCCCCACGCCCAATGGCCCAGAATGGCAAGCAGCGCGGGAATCCGTCCTTAGCCAGATGGTCACAAGTCAGGACTTTGCATCTCCAGGGTCTGCAACAACACCGACATTCATCACTACGCCGGTCACTCCAAGCAGTAGGGGCAAACCCGGCGGCCGAAGAGGTCGTGGCGGGCGGACCGCAAAGATCAAAGTCGAAGAAACAGACAGCCCGCAGGGTCTAACGCCCAATTTCTCAGGCAGCGCAGGCGGCGGCCGAGGCAGTGGGCGGGGCCGGGGCCGCAGTAATCGCGGCGGGCGACCCAGAGGCCGCGGAAGCAGAGGCGGCGGTCTAGGACGCGGGGGCTCAAGAGGTGGCGGTATAACAGGGAAGCGAAAGCGCAAGGTCGATGATGAAAGCGAAGAAGTGGAGAAGGATGGCAGTGACGACTCGGAAGTCTATGCACCGCTGCCGACGCAAAGCCGTTCGGGGAGGCGCATCACGCAGGTGCAGACGCCGGTTGCGGTCATCGATCTCTCAAGCGACAGCAAGCCCGACGTCGTGCGCACCCCAGGAGCTGGGAGAGCGGCTAAAGGGGCGGCGAAGAAGGCGAAGCGGAATTATAGACGCCCCGGGGAGGCAGCTGTGTGTAAGAATTGTGGGCGGGGACATAGTCCGCAGAGCAACAGGATTGTCTTCTGCGACGGGTGCAATACCCCCTGGCACCAGTACTGCCATCTGGACGCGCCGATCCCGGCCGAGGTGGTGGAGATTGAGGATAAGGAGTGGTTGTGCGGGGACTGTGGGATTCTGAGGAGCCAGAAGAAGGAATGGGATAAGAGGATCGGTGTCGAGGGGAGTATGGGTCTTAGTGAGCGGAGAAGGTATCTCCAGGGGTTGGGGGCGGAGAGACTGGTTAGTCTGTTGCTGCATGCGACGACGCTGCATCCGGGGCTGCCGATCTTCGGTGCGAGCGATGGGACGGTGGATGGCGAAGGGGACGGTGGTGCGGAGATGGTCATCGCGGAGGAGGAGCTGAGCGACCTCCTCGCCGAGCGAGAGTTGCTCCCGTATCCGAAGGCAGGCCAAGGCGTGCGGCTGCCAACGGACTTGGATGCGTTGGCCTGGGTGGTGGACGAGGATGTGGGCGTCTATAGCCATCGTTGTGCATGGACGGAGACGGATCTCTTTGGGGTGCAGGCGGGGAGGGTGGGTGCTGTGGGAGGGGGATTGGGCGTCGGCGTTGGGGCTTGAGGGACGTTTGCATGGCAGGGTTGAGTAAAGTATCTTGGGTGGAAAGAGGGCTGGGTCGGTGGTGGGACGTGTGCCAAGTGGAATAGCTGTACGATTGTACATCAAGAGAGTTCACTATATTAGCTGGGAGAGACAAGCAAGCACTTATGTGAGCATTTTCGACTTACTTTAATTCGATGTCATATCATCACATCTAGGAACTATGAATCCAAGCTCAGAGAGGGAAAACAACGCTAGGATTCCTGTTAGTCCTGCCCTGGCATTGTGATAAGAGGTAAGAACAGCATCCAAGGACGCATTATGTCGATAAGACAATCAAGCAGGAAGAATACCTCTATCCATGCGTATCCCACTCCCTAACCTCCCCATGTGAAAACCATCCTCCTCCCCTCCTCCCCTCCTCCAAAACAACCACAGTAAAAAACCCACCCTCCCCCATCTATCTCGCACTTCCCATCCCCTCTACCAAATACAAGTGAAACTAAATAACGGAGAAGGGGAAATTAGTCCTGGATTAAGTCATGAAAGGGGGCTAAGTGAAGAGGCGGGCAGCGGGGAAGAGGAGACACAGAGGATGGGGGAAGAGAGGAAGAAAGGTCGAAGGAAGAAGAGTGATAAGGGAGGGTTGTGGGTGAAGAATCGTGTCTGGTAGAGGGAGGATGGTGATGGGTTGATTGGGTGCTGGAGGTTGGGTGCTGGGGGTTGGGTCCTGGATGCTAGAGAATGAGAAGGGGGCAACGGACCTTTGGGTACTTGATACGGCCGCTGCTCGGAGCGGGATGTTCTGGCGTGTGAGGGTTCGGGAGTGGGAGGTGTTGGCGCGCTGCGGATGGGAGGTTTGGGGTTGGAGGTGCGTGGTATGTGTGGGTTTGAGGGGACGGGATGGGTTGGTTGGGTTGGTGTGTTGCGGCTGGAGGGTGGAGGGTGGAAGGGTTGGGGAGTCGGGGAGTTGGTATATTTTGAAGAG